>Ga0075425_100005285_pt1 | contig 13413 bp, 12 predicted proteins | sample SoiMethybrSBSTD4_FD_75300 | JGI IMG/M metagenome (GOLD analysis project Ga0075425, IMG submission 75300) | Bulk soil microbial communities from a Populus tree surrounding site in Tennessee, USA - Soil MetaG P. TD hybrid SBSTD4 | ecosystem: Environmental > Terrestrial > Soil > Tree plantation...
TCGACGGTCTCGATGCCTTCGGCGATCGTCTTCGCGCCGATCTTCGCGCTCAGCTCGACGAGCATCTTGATCAAGTCTTGTTTGATCGGCTCGTTCGCGAGCGTGGAGACGAGACCTTTCGTCACCTTGAGATAGTCGGGTGCGAGCGCGGCGATCGCTTCGAGCGACGCGTAGCCCGAGCCGGCGTCGTCGATCGCCACCTCGATTCCCTTCTCGCGAAACTCATCGAGCAGCCGGCGGAAGACGACGTAGTCCTCGATCGCAGCGCGCTCGGTGAGCTCGAGGACGAAGTGCCCGCGGTGCGCGCCGAAGAACGACATCACCTCGTGGATGCGGAACTCCGACTCGCTGAACATCTCCGCTTCGAGATTGAGCAGGAACTTGCGATCGAGCAGATCGACCTGCTTGAGGCGCCGCAGCGCGCACTCGAGGGCGATGTCTTCGAGCGCCCACGCCAGCTTCGACTCGCGCGCGAATCCGAACAGCATGTCGGAGTTGCGGAACGACGACGCGGCCGGTCCGCGCGTGAGCACTTCGTATCCGAACACGGTGAGCTCTTTGGCGCGCACGATCGGCTGAAAAAGTGTGGTGATGCGCTTGCGGCGGATGATGTCGCGCAGCTCGCGCGTGAGTTGCTTCTTGCGCTGCTGTTCGGCGTCGCGCACCGCGTCCGCGGCGATGCGCATGGCGTGATACACCTGACGCTCGAGGCGAATCTGCGGGCGGTAATCGATGCGCGCGGCGCCGACGAAGAATCCGATCTGCTCTCCCTGCATCGACGGAAAGCGCGCGCGCGTCGCTTCGATCAATTTGTTGCGCAGATCGCCGGCGACGGCGTCGAAGACGTTCTCGGCATTCAGATCCTGTCCGCGCGTCTCGTGAAAGATGTAGAAGCTCGATCCGGCGACGCGCTGCGCGGCCACGATCGGATTTCGAAATCGCGCCTTCGCTTCCGCGACGAGCGTCTCTCCGACTTGTCGCAGGAACTCATCGAAGAACGCCCATCCGTACTCCGCCTCGATCGCTTCGAACTGTTCGATGTCGACGTAGACGACGCCGATCTCACCTTGTTCGATCAGCGCTTCCTTCACGCGATCGGCGACGACGGGAACCGTCGGAAGGGCGGTCGCTTTGTCGTACAGATACGCTTCGAGCGACGGACTTGCGACTTCACCTTCGGGCGCTTTGCGATTACGGCTGCGCTCGATGAGCGTCCGAATGCGCTTCGTGACCTGATCGCGATCGAACGGCTTGACGAGATAGTCGTCGGCGCCGACCTGCAATCCGGTGAGCCGGTCTTTCACTTCGCCGCGGCCGGTGACGAGCACGACCGCGATGCCGGACGTTCGTTGCACGCCTTTGAGCGCCTGGCAGACTTCCCATCCGCTGCGCCTCGGCATCATGACGTCGAGAAGGACGACGTCCGGAAGGCGGCTCTGCGCGATCGCTAACGCTTCCTCGCCGTCCTTCGCCACGAGGATCTCGCAGTCGAGCGGACGGAGGTACATCTTCAACAGCATGACGACGTCTTCGTTGTCGTCGGCGATCAACAGGACCGGCCGCTCACCCATGGTTGCTGCGCATTGTTGCTCAAAACAGGCCAACAGCGGGCTCGTCACGCAGTTGCCACAACAGGGCACGCTGGCCGAGGTGCATGGAGACGATGGCGTTGCCTCCATGCGAGACGAGATACTGGACCTCCGTTCCGAGCTCGTCTTCGCTCAATTTGTAGATCTCACGCAGCGGACGCGGCTCGTGGCCTTCCAACGCGACTTCATCCAATACGCTCATCGTGTCGAGGTCGACGGCGAACAACCGCGACGTCGCGTTCGTCTGAAACGCGGCGCGATTTTCCGCCGCATACGCGACGTGCGTGAATACGTCATTGTCGTCGAACGGCCAGGACAGCGAACCGAGAAGCCGGCCGTCGCTGAATGAGTAGTGGCGCAGCTCATCGTTCGTGATGATGAGAAATCGCTCGCCGGACGCGTCGAAGATCGGCGGCCTGGTCTCGAGAATCCCAGCGAACGGGGTGATGGCGATGGCGCCATCGCCGCCGCGTCTCGCCCAGTAGATGCACTGTCCGTCCTGTCCGGCGGCCAGCCAAACCGCGACGTGCTCACCATCCGGATGGGGACAAAACAAGATGGCAGAGTCGCCGAACGGATCCTCGACCTCGGCCGTGGCGACGCACTCCTCGCGATCGACATCGAACACACCGAAGACGCGTTCATACTTCCGCGAGGCCCACAACAGACGGTCGGTCACAAACTCCGCGTGCTCGAATTCGCCGTCGAACGTGGCGATAAAGTGCTCGCTCTCCGTGTCGACGACGCGCAGCCGTTTGTAGTGGATCGACGCGATGCGGTCACCGCTGCGCGAGATCGAGACGTCGGCCGGCGGATCGCGATATTGAAATCGTTTGCGAACGACGAGGCCCGGCGCCAGCACGGTTGCGACACCATCCGGTCCCAACAAAATCGCCGAGCCGGAGAGCGACATCGCGAAGCGCTCCAGCCGCGAACCGCAATCGACCTCGGCCATCGGCTTCACGTGCAGCATCGCGCGCGCATTCTAACGACGCAGCACTGTGTTAACGTACGCCTCCCCGGGAGAGAGCCATGATCAAGTTCGGCACTTCGGGTTGGCGCGGGATCATCGGCGAAGACTTCACATTCGAGAACGTCCGCGTCGCCACGCAGGGCATCGTCAACTACCTCAAGAAATCGTCGCAAAAAGGAAACGGCGTGGTCGTGGCCTACGACACGCGATTCCTCTCCGAAAAGTTCGCGTCCGAAGGGGCGAAGATCTTCGCCTTCAACGGCATCCAGGCCTACCTCTGCACTCGCGACGTCCCGACGCCCTGCGTCTCGTTCGAGACCGTGCGGCGCAAGGCGATGGGGGCGATCAACTTCACCGCATCGCACAATCCGCCCGAATACAACGGCCTGAAGTTCTCGACGTCGAACGGCGCTCCTGCGCTGCCGGAAGTGACGAAGCAGATCGAGAAAGAGATTCACACGCTGCAGGATCGCAACGAGCGCATCGACGTCTACGAGAAGATCGAGCTGATCGAGACCATCGATCCGAAGGATCGTTACCTCACGGAGCTGCGCAACAAAGTCGACATCGATGTGATCCGAAAGTCCGGACTCCGCATCGCCATCGACTCGCTCTACGGCACCTCGCGCGATTACCTCGACTACTTCCTGCTCGAAGCGGGCGTCGAAGTGAAGATCATCCACAACTTCCGCGATCCGTACTTCGGCGGCTTCTCCCCAGAGTGCAACGAGAAAAACCTCGGCGAGCTGCGCAACGTCATCTCGAACGAGAAGTTCGATCTCGGACTGGCCACCGACGGCGACGCCGATCGCTTCGGCATCATCGACGATCGCAATCGCTTCGTCTCGCCGAACATCGTCCTCGCCCTTCTCGCCGTCTATCTGAAGCGCTATCGCAACATCCCCGGCGGTCTGGCACGATCCGTAGCGACGACGCATCTCATCGACTCGATCGCGAAGAAGCTCAACGTCGAGCTATTCGAGACACCGGTCGGCTTCAAGTACATCGGCGAGCTGATTCTCGAGGACAAGATTGCCCTCGGCGGCGAAGAGAGCGCCGGCATGTCGATGTACCGTCACCTCCCCGAGAAAGACGGCATCCTGGCCTGCCTCCTCGTCGCCGAAATGGTCGCGCGCACCGGCAAGAAGCTCAACCAGTTGGTTGAAGAAATGTACGAGGAGTTCGGCTACTTCTACACGAAGCGCGTCGACATGAAGCTCACGCCGCAACTGAAGGAGTCGCTGGCGTCGAAGCTGGCGAATCCGCCAAAGGACCTCGACGGACTCACAGTCCGCGAAGTCAACACGACCGACGGCGTGAAGCTCATCTTCAACGATCAGACGTGGCTGCTGTTCCGCCTGTCGGGCACCGAGCCGGTCGCGCGACTGTACGCCGAGGCTTGCAGCCCGAAGGATCTGAAGCACGTCCTCGACGCGGGACGGAAGTTCGTCGCGCCGGCGTGAGGATTCGCAAAGCCACCGCCGGCGACATCCCGCGCATCGAAGAAGTGATGCGCGAGTCGACGTCGACGCTCGGCGCGCGCTACTACGACGAGCGGCAGACCGCGAGCGCGACCGAGCAGATCACGGTGCCGGACCGGCAGCTCATCGACGACGAGACGTACTTCGTCGTCGTCGAAGATGACGACGGGATCGTCGGCTGTGGCGGCTGGAGCAAACGCGCGAAGCTGTATACCGGCAGCGGATCGACCGACGCCCGTCTGCTCGATCCCGGCACGGAAGCAGCGCGCGTGCGCGCCATGTTCGTGCTGTCGAGCCATGCGCGGCGCGGAATCGGCCGCTTGATCCTGGAGACGTGCGAAGATGAAGCGCGGCGGGCCGGGTTTCGAAGAGTGGAGTTGATGGCGACGCTGCCGGGCGAGCCGTTCTATCTCGCCTGCGGTTATCACGTGCGGGAACGCGCCGAGATTCATCTGAACGACGGCGTCATCCTGGGCGGCGCGATGATGGAGAAGGCACTTTGAAATATCCGATGGAAAAGCTGTTCCTCGTCTGCACCGGCGCGCGGTGCAATGGCGAGGACCGCGGCGTGGAGTGCGGATTGAACATCCGCGACATGCTGAAAGACTTGAACAAGAAGATGGGACGCAAGCCGACCGTGCGCGTCGTCAGCGTCTCGTGTCTCGATCTCTGCGACCACGGACCGAACATGGTCGTGCATCCCGAGGGCACGGTGTACTCGCATCTCACGCGCGAGCTCGCGCGCGCGGCGTATCACGGCGAGATGGGCGACGGTCCGCGGCGTCCCGATCTCGAGTTGAGCGAAGACGAGCTCAATGATGCGCGCCGCGCGAACGCGACGGGAACGTGATGAAGATTTCTCTCACGCGCGCTAAGTACGTGCCGGCGGTGAGAGTGACGACGTACTTGCCGCCTTTCGCGTAGCTGTGGACGATCTCCTGCGGAGCGACGCCATCGAGCGTCGCCGTCGTTCCATCGCCGAAATCGAACGTCCAGTGCGCGATCACCAGGCCGGGATTCTTGATCCGGAAGTGAACGACATTCACGTCCGTCGAGTACGTGAAGTCGGGCGTAGGATCGCCGGCAGTCACTCCTTCGACGACGACACGATCGGTGAAGACCCATGAGCCGTATGGGTTCGTGATCCTGAGGTTCACGTCGTATGTTCCCGGCGTGAAGCTGTGAAACGTAGCCTGCTGATTCGACGTCACGCCGTCGCCGAAGTCCCACGTGAACGTGTGCACGCTGCACGCGAACGAATATCCGAACGTGGCGGCCGTGAATGCGATCGGAATCCCCGCGGGGCACGGCTCGGGACTGAAAGAGTTGCAGGTGCCGTTCGTTCCCGCATGCAGCAGGTACACGTTCAACGGGGTCGGGGTCGGACATGCGGGAGGTGGCGGTTCCAACGCAGCGACTGCATTCGCGGCGAGGAGCAATGCGGCGAGTGACAAATGCATATCGGCCTCCTCAATGCCTCGCGGCGCGCGAACGCGACGCCGGCGTGATGACCACTTCGTGCGAGATCGCGAACGTCGAGTCGCCGGTGAGCGTGACGACGTAGTGACCCGACTGCGCGTAGACGTGCGTGAACGGCGGGGGGTTCAGCTCATCGAAGGTCTTCACGCTGCCGTCGCCGAAGTCCAGAACCCAACGCGTGATGCCGCTGTCGCCGCGATCGATCTTGAACAGCGCCGAGTGCCCATTCACGCTCGTGGAGAAATCGGCGGGCTTTCGCTCGAAGATGTCGCCGCTGACGATCACGCGTTCCGTGAGCCTCAATTGCTGCAACGCGTTTCGAATCACGACGGAGACGTCGTACGTTCCCGGCGACACGAACGTGTGGAACGTGTTCAACGACGTCGACGTCGTGCCGTCGCCGAAATCCCACGCGAACGTGTGCGGGCCGCAGTAGTAGTTGTAGCCGAACGTCCCGGCGTAGAACTGAACCAGCGCGCCGGTGTGACACGGTTGATTGGGATCAAACGAGCTGCATGCGCCGTCCTGTCCGATATGAATGATGAAGACGTTCGCCGGCGTCATCGAGGGACACGGCGCCGGCGGCGACGCAACGATTGGACGTGATTCAGCCTGGGAGGACACGCCGGCGAGAACTGCAAGAAGTGCGGCCGCGGCGATCAAGCTGAGGCGTGCGCAGTATGTGCGCTATTCGAAGAGCGTGTCAACGTACGCCTGCGGATCGAACGGAATCAGATCGTCCGCGCCTTCGCCGACGCCGACGAATTTCACCGGGATGTCGAACTGCCGCATGATCGACAGGATCACGCCGCCCTTCGCCGTGCCGTCGAGCTTCGTCACTATCATGCCGGTGAGCTTCGCCGCCTCGAGAAACGCCGCGGCCTGACTCACGCCGTTCTGTCCCGTCGTGCCGTCGAGCACGAGCAGCGTCTCGTGCGGCGCGCCCGGCAATTCCTTCTCGATGACGCGGCGGATCTTCGACAGCTCCTGCATCAGATGCGACTTGTTGTGCAGACGGCCGGCGGTATCGATCAACACCACATCGGCGCCGCGCGACTTCGCCGCAGTGATCGTGTCGTGCGCGACTGCGCCGGGGTCCGATCCCGCTTTGTGCTTCACCATCTCCACGCCGACGCGATCCGCCCACAGTTGCAGTTGCTCGATCGCCGCGGCGCGGAACGTGTCGGCCGCGCCGAGGATCACGCGCTTCCCTTCGTTCTTGAAGCGCGCGGCGAGCTTCGCGATCGTGGTCGTCTTCCCCGTTCCGTTCACGCCGACGACGAGAATCACGAACGGTTTCGCGCGCGACAGGTCGATCGGACTGGCTTGACGCTGCGGAATGAGCGCGCGCGTTTCGTCGCGCAGGACTTGCGTGAAGCGATCCATCGACGTGATGCGCTCGTCGCGCACGCGCGACTCGATGCGATCGACGAGGGACATCGTGAGCTCCGCGCCGACGTCGGCGCCGAGGAGGCCTTCTTCGAGTCCGTCGATCGCTTTCTGATCGATCGGCAGATCGGGGACCATCGCCTCTTTGACCTTTTCGATGATCTCGGTGTGAGTCATGAAGAGGCCGCGCTTCAGTTTTTGAAAGAAAGTCTTTTCGCTCACCGTGCTTATCGTTTAGCGATCGCTCGCTTCACCATCTCCTCGTCAATCGTCACCACTCCCCCACCCTCGGCCGGATCGTATTCGAGCTCGCGGATCACGCGGCGGAACGTCTCGCGCAACGCGCGGGCGCCGAGGCGTTTCTGGCGCGCGGCGTCCCAGGCGATCGAGACGAGCGCGCCGCGCGTGATGCGAAGGTCGACGCCGAATCGCGCGAAGTAGTCGCGTGACGTGCGGAAGATCGAGCCCTCCGGCTCGTGGAAGATGCGCCCGAGATCGGACTCGCTCAGATCGTTCAGCACGACGATCGACTCGAATCGCGACACGAACTGCGGAGTCATTCCGTAGCGGAAAAGATCGTCGTATTTCAAATAGTCGCGCAGATGAAACGGCAGTTCTTCGCGCACTTCACCGGATGCAGAGACGACGACAATCGGCTTCATCGGCGCGACGTCCTGCCCGATCGTGGCCCGGCGCAGCACGTTGTCGTACAGCTCTTCGAACGCGCCGCCGGCCACGAAGAGAATCGACGACGAGTTCACGGAGAGCTTCTCGCCCTCGTGCTCGAACTCGACGTTCTCGTTCTCCATCAGCGTCAGCAGCGCTTCCTGCGCGACGATGCCGCGCACGTTCGGCTGCGAGCCGACGTTCGCGCGAATCTTGTCCACTTCGTCGATGAACACGATGCCGTTGCTCACCGATCGCAACGGATCGGCGGAGCCGCGAGCCCTCGCGTTCGCGTAGAGGCGGCCGAGAACAGCTTTGCCGTAACCGCCGCGCTCGTCGGCAAGAACGTTGGCGTTGATGCGGATGACGTTCGCGCCGCCGAGGTCGGGACGCGAGGCGAGGAACTGCTCGACCGCCCGCATCAGCGTCGTCTTTCCCGATCCGGAGTTGCCGATGAGAAGAATGTTCGGCGCCGGATGTCCGACGAGATGCTTCACCACCGCGACGGCGATCTCGCGGAGAACGTCGTCCTGCCCGACGACTGTCTTGCGCAGCTCTTCGAACACGTCGCGAGGACGCAGGGGAAACGCGGACATGCGGCGCGGATTATAAGGGCCGCCTTCGTCCCCCCCGAAGATCAGTGCACGAAGGAAAACACGACCGCAATCAGCAGCAACAACACGACGCCGAGTGAGACGTAGAACGCCTGCACGGTGGGGCGATGCATGTTGACGGGCTCGCGCCGTTCGCTGAGGAGATACTGCAGATACTCGACGCGCGGCTTGACGGTGCCGAGGCGCTCGTCGAGCTGCGGATAGAGGACTTGATTGATCTCCGGGACCATCACGACGGGAATGAACGTCGCGCCGCCGGAGCGCGTGACGTATTCGTCGAGCATCTCGCTGTACGGCTGGTCTTTTTCGACGACGAGGCAATGAAACACTGTCGTCGATTGCAGAACGGAGAGCGCTTTCTCCGCTGCGGTCTTCGCTTTGTAGGTGTTGACGACCGACTCCGAAGTCTGTCGCAGGACGCGCTCGTTGAGCTCGGGGATGCGCGTGAAGATGAAGATCGTCTCGCCGGTGGCGATGCTGATCTTCTCGGCGCGGCTGAAGATGATCTCGCCGAACTGCTCCCACTCCGCCGGATCCTGATCGGTGGTGAATCCTTCGGCGCGCAGCCGCTCCATCAGGCGTGTGACGACAGTGTCACTTTCGTTCTCTTGCATAGCGCTTGACGAGGCGAATCAGGTCCTCGAATTCAAAAGGCTTGCCCATGTAGTCGTCGGCGCCGCATTGGCGCGCTTTATCAGCGATGTCGCGGTCTCCGGAGACGACGACGTACGGGATGTCCTTCGTTTCCGGCAGCGCCTTCACCGCGGAGCAAAGCTGCTGTCCGTCCATTCCCTTGATCGTCAGGTCGGCGAAGATGAGCGACGGCAGGATCTCCTGCGCGCGCTTGAGCGCCGTCGTCCCGTCCGCAACCACTTCGGCGCTCTCGCCGTTGCGCTGCAGCACGAGCGAGATGAGACGCGCAACCTGCGGATCATCTTCGACGATCAGGATCATCGAGAACCTCTCAGGCGTCGAATCGGACGCGCACTCGCTTGCGCAGATGTCCCGCTGCAGCGCCGATGAACGTGCCGGCGACGTTGGCGATGGAGTCGGCGATCGTCGTGAGCCGCGTCGGCAGCAGCGACTGCCATGCGGAGATCGCGATCGCGAAAAGCGCGCCGCCGAGGATCGCGATCGTGTACGCCATCGCTCGCGAACGGCCGCTGCGGTCGAGGACGAGGAACGCGAAGAAGCCCCACGGCACGAACAGCAGCGCGTTCGCCGCGAGCGGCATCATCGCCACGAGCGCCGCGTGCGGCGAGCGCTCCATGATGCGCGTGACGAGATCGCGCAGGGACAGCGGCTCGCTCGCATACGCGCGGCCCGAGAGCGCCGAGACGAGCGCGATCATCGCCGCCGAAGTGGCGACGAGAAGAATCGCCGTCACCCATTTCGGGACGACGATCATGCGAACTTCGCGCTTGCCCATCGCGCATAAGCGTAGCGGACTGCCAGATCAATACCAGTCGTCGTTACAATGTCGAATAACTCCATGCCCCCGCTCTTCTTCGGTCGCTACCGGGACATCGCTAAGCAGATCGCCGAACGGCTCACAGCCGGACGCGGCACAGATCCGTTTCAACCTTGGAGCGAAGAAGTCATCGTCGCGTCGCGCGGCGTGGCCGACGCGATCGCGCGCGAGCTGCAACCGATCGCAGCGCTGCGGCTTCAATCGCTCGAGAATGTCGCACGGCGGATTCTCAACGACGCCGGCGACTATCCGCGCGTGGCAACTGATGCCGAGCGCCGTCTGGCGATGCGCAGCGCGGCGCGCAGCATCGATCATCCACTGACCACGACGCGCGGCATCGCCGCGATGCTGGAGCGCTCCTATCGCGACGTGCGCGACAGCGGCCTCACGCTCGACGACCTTCGCATGCGCAGCGAGCGAACGCGAATTCGCAATCGCGATCGCATGCGCGTCGTGATCCGCGCGTTCACGGAATACGAGCGTCTTATCGACGCGATCGGCGCCATCGATCCCGCCGATCTCTTCACGCGCGCCGCGCGCCTGCCGCACGCGACGCCGCAAATCATCGCCGGCTTCTACGACATGACCGGCGTGCAGCTCCGCTTCGTAAAGTCGCTCAACGTGAGCGCGATCTACGTTCCAACGACCGAACCGTTCGCCGAACCATTCGTGAACGAGTTCGGACAACTCAGTCCTCAGTCCTCAGTCCTCAGTCCTTGGTCAGTGAATGCTTACGACCGCGCCGATCTCGAAATCCGAGCGATCTGCGAGCAAGCGAAAGAGTTGAACGGCAAGATCGGCATCGTTACCCGATCGCTCGATCCCTACGACGTTCATCTCTTCAATCGCTACGGACTCGTCGCGCCGCAAGACACTCCGCTCCTCGCCCACCGCCTCGGCCGCACCATCGCCACGATTCTTCGCCTTCGCGAGCGCGGCTTTCCGCGCGGCGACGTGCTCGAGATCGTGCGCGACGGATTCCGCGCCGAGACGGCCATCAACATCGACGAAGCCGACCAGAAGACGCGCGAGAAACGGATCGCCGGCGGCACGTCGACGGAGCTGCGCAGCGCGCAGCACCGCCCGCGCATCGTCGACGATTACATCGCGCTCGTCGCCGAGCTGGAGTCGCTCACCGCGAAGCTCGACGCTCCTCTCCGCGGGAACGACTGGAGCGAGCTACTGGCGACGATCGTGTCCCGGTTCAAGTTCGAAGACGAACGCGATCTGCGCGCGGCTGAGGAGGTCGACAAAGTCATCGCCCTGTTCGAGCGCGCCGATCGGATGAACGTCCGCTTCGATGCGACGGCGGTGATCGATGCGCTCGAACAGGTGGCGATGACCGACGACGTCGAAGGCGCGGTCTGGATCGGCGACGTGATGAAGTTCCGCGGCCGGACGTTCGATCACCTTTTCGCGTTCCAGATGCAGGACGACTCGTTCCCGCAACGCCGCCTCGAAGACGCGCTGTTGCCCGACTCCGATCGCCGTCTCCTCGGCATCCGCGAGATCGGCGACGGCAACGACGAAGAACGGCTGCTGTTTCGTTTGCTCTTCGACGGCGCCGATCACGTGCACTTTTCGTTCGCGGCGAGCGACGGATTCGGAAAAGCGCTGCGGCCGTCGCAGTTGTTGAAGAACTTCGTGATCGAGCAACAGCCGGCGGAGAAAGCAGCATTGCTGAAAGATTTCGCAAGCGGCTTCCAGTGGAGGATAGGCGCCTCGCCTGTCCCGACAGGCGAGGGCGCCTATCCTCCACCGGAACGTCCACTCCAACTCCTCGCCCGCGCCGGAACGCGAAGCCTCTTCGACGGCTTCATTACCGATCCCACGCCATTCGCGCGCGCACTCGAAACCGTCACGCCGACCCAGCTCGAAGACTTCGGCGAATGCCCGCAGAAATTTCTCTTCGAGCACATCCTCGGCGTCGACGAGCTCGACGATCCCGAGCGCGAGCTGCAGATCAATCATCGCGACAAAGGAAGCATCGATCATCGCATCCTCGAGCGCTTCTACAGCGCGCTGACGCCCGACGACTACGATGCCGCGCAACGCGAGCTGCCGATGCTCCCCGAGTCACTCGTGGCGCGGCTCAATGACGCCGTCGACGCCGAGTTCGATCGGCACGAATCCGAGGCGCCGCCGTTCAATCGCAACATCCGCGCGATCGAGCGCAGCGCCACGAAGCGCATCCTCCGCGACTTCGTCGCTCGCGATCTCGCCGACCTCCTCGCGAGCAATCTGCGTCCGCAGCACTTCGAGTACACGTTCGGCGCGAAGTTCGCGGCGCGCGGTTATCGCGTCGATCATCCGGAACCGTTCATCGTGCACGCCGCCGGCGTTCCGATTCGCGTCGAAGGAAAAATCGATCGCGTGGATCGCGACGGCGCGCGCTTCCGTATCGTCGACTACAAGTCCGGCAAAGCGCTTCGCCACAAAGACCTCGGCAAGAAAATCGATCGCGGCGTGCGGCTGCAGCTCGCCATCTACGCGATGGCGGTCTCGGAGTTCTTCGGCGCTGATGCGAGCGACGTCAGCGGCACGATCAAGCCGATCGTCGCGGGCGACATGAACGCATCGAGCTTCGCATTCGAGCTGAAGGACAAGAAGTGGGGACTGCAGGAGACGCTCGACATCTTCGCGTCCGCGATCCTTCGCGGACGCTTTCCCGCGTTTCCGAACGAGAAGGACGCCGAGTTCAACTCGTGCAAGTACTGCGCGGTGAATCACTCGTGCCGCACGAAGCACGACCTCGAAGAAAAGTACGCCGTGACGCGCTCGCGCGAGCCGCGCACGCTGTTGCAGGAGATCGAATGACGCTGCAGAAATCGTTCGACTTCTCGCGGCCGAAGCGGCGCAACCTCGTCATCGAAGCGGGAGCCGGCACCGGCAAGACGACAGCGATCGTCGCCGAAGTGCTGAAGATCATGCTGGAGAACGAGGAGCTGCTGCCGGAGCGAATCGTTCTCGTCACGTTCACCGAGAAGGCGGCCGGCGAGATCGCGGATCGCATTCACGCGGCGCTCGCGGAATTGGAAATGGAGATGGATCACTGGCCGGTCGGATCGGCGCATCCGCTGTTCGTCGTGCCGAACGATCGAAAAGAATCGTATCGCCGCGCGTGCGCGAAACAGCTCGCGCGCATCGCGTCGCTGCGATCGCAGACGATCCACTCGTTCTGCCAGTCGTTGCTGCGGCAGTTTCCGATCGAAGCGGGACTCGACCCGCAGTTCAAGATCATCGAAGGCTTCGAGCGCTCGCTGCTGCACGGACAGTTGTACGACGCCTGGATCGACGAAGAGACGCGCACGAACGCGAACGCCGCCATGCTGCGCGAGTGGGAAGTGCTGCTCGCGCACGCCGGCTACCTCTTCCAGGTGCGCAACATGATCTTCGCGCTGGTCGAGCGGCGCGATCTCATCAGCGAGACCGACTACGACATGGGCGACATGTCGATGATCGCCGCCGACCTCCGACTCGCGCTCGACATCATGCGCAGCGACACGTCGACGGCGATCGGCCGCTACGCGCGCAAGCGCGGCATCCCGGAGATCGACGCCACGATCGACGAATGGATCGAGTACTTCGCGCCGATCGCCGACGAGATCCGCACCTGCAACCTCACCAAGTACAAAGGTTCCGCGCGCGACGCGATGAAGATCCTGCGCGCCGGCGACTCGGCGGGTCACTCGATTCACGCGCGACTCACCGCACATCGCGCCGCAATGGCGCTTCACGCACTGGCGCGTCG
>Ga0075425_100005289_pt1 | contig 13409 bp, 23 predicted proteins | sample SoiMethybrSBSTD4_FD_75300 | JGI IMG/M metagenome (GOLD analysis project Ga0075425, IMG submission 75300) | Bulk soil microbial communities from a Populus tree surrounding site in Tennessee, USA - Soil MetaG P. TD hybrid SBSTD4 | ecosystem: Environmental > Terrestrial > Soil > Tree plantation...
CAGGCTGCGAGCTCTACCGCGCAGAACATCATCGGCCTCACGACCACCCTGGGGCCGGTGCTCATTCGCAATAACGCTACGCCCATCGCTACAACTCTGTTCGGCGTGCAGGATAACGCCGGCACTGGGAAGTTGTTCGATGTGCTCAAGAGCGGCAGCGCGGTGCATCAAGGAGTAGAGACAAGCGGCAGCCCCACGGCTTGGCTTGTCGAGGGTGCGGCGCATACGTCGCTGGCCGCTTCCGCCGAGGCTATCGATATCTACTACGACCTTTCGCGCACAGTGCAATTCTCGACCGGTGCAATTACCACTCAGCGCGCGGTTGTCTACGATGTTCCTACCTACGGCTTTGTCGGCGCATCCACGATTACCAATGCGGCCACGGTTGCCATCGGTGGTGCTCCTGTCGCGGGTACGAATGCCACGCTGACGAATTCCTACGCTCTGTGGACGCAAGCGGGACTTGTCGGCCACGAGATTGATTCGGTAGGTACGGCCAACACCGTTGGGCAGACCCTATTCAATGCCACGGCGGCGGGCGCTGGCGCCCAGCAGTTTTCTCCGATGCTCGAGTTCTTCGGCAACGGCTGGAAGACCAACGCCACCGCGGCATCGCAAACCGTCAAGGCGGCGTGGCAGCTTCAGCCGGTGCAGGGCGCGGCCAACCCGACCTGGAACCTACTTCTGCTCGGGAATGTGAACGCTGCCGGGTACTCGAGCGTGCTACAGATCGACTCCTCGGGCGGCATCACGAATCCTATCAGTGGTCAATTCAACATCACGTCCACGCAGGCAAACAGCGGCACGAATACCGGGATCGTATTCAACAATAGCGTGTCTTTGAGCGGTACTACCAACATTGCAGATTTCCAGAACGCCGGTTCGTCGAAAATAAAAATATCCAACGTTGCCAATATCGAAATGCAGACTTCCGGCTCCGCCATACGATTCTCCAGCAACGGCGCCGGGTGTACCTTCCTAAGCACAAGCGGCAACCTGGTGACCAGCGGATCCTCGGCACAATTCACGTGGAATAGTTCCGGGCAATTTATCCCGGCGTCGACCAACGCAAAGGAACTTGGGCTCACAGGCAGCCAGTTCATCCGCACCTGGTCTCGTCGTTACCATTCCACGGGAACGGCGACCGTTGCAGGAGACTATGCACTTTCTGCGGGCTGGGGTTCAACGGCCAGTATCACCGTTACCAGCAATAGCAACGACACGCACGGCACGATTCTGGTGACCTCATCCGGAACAGGACAGGGGGCGAATCCAACCATAACCTTCACTTTCAAAGATGGCACGTGGACGCTTGCGCCGTTCGCGGTAGTTGTTCCGTCTGGCGGGACGGGCACACAGACACATCCCACATGGGCAATTACCGCAACTGTGTTGACGATAACTTGGCCCGGTACGCCGGTCGCCGGCAGTACCTATCAATTCGACTATCACGTTCTCGGAGCTTAAAAATGGCTGACAGAAGCATCACGATTCACGATCCGAACACAAATTCCACCGTCATCATCTTTATGTCGATCGCAACTGATGGGGCTGGGAATCTGAGCTTTAACGGCTCCGGCGGTGTCGATTTCCAATACACGCCGAATAACAGTTCTACGTCGGCGGCAACGGTGTTTCCTGCCGACGTGTCGGGCGCGCAGCTTACAGCGCTCAAAAATGCACTCGCGCCGTTCTTTTCGGCGGCGCGTACAAAGATGGGGTTCTGAGATGAAGACGCAGCTTGATGAAGTAGATCGCCTGCGCATGGAAAACCTAACGCTGAAAATGAATCAAGCAATTGCCGCCGCGCAGGCGTTCAAGGATGACATTTGGAAACGCTATGAACTGGGGCCGCTCGACGAAATTGACGGCCTTACGGGTGTGATCCAGCGAAAGGAACCGCCTGTTGCCGCAGGGAACGTTCACGGCCCGAGCAGCTATAAGGGTCCCAGCAGCGGACGAGTGAATTGATGCATATTGAGGGGCTAGTCCTGCGCCTCGGTGGCCGTCCATCCGTGCGGTTGCCCATCTCCTCGGTGTCGCCCGGTGCGCCGCAAGCAGGACAACCGGGTATTTCGTCTCAGGGCCAAGGTCCGCGGCTCGGCGCCGGCACCGCAACGGCGCCTCCTTTGCGGCGTGGGAGGGTCCGCCACTCGTGAGACTGCGGATTACGGGACCCATTTTCAATGCAAACAACGAATGGAGGATGTAGCACGTGGCTAAGACGTTAGAAGAATTGGATGCCGAGATCGAGCAAATGAAAGCCAGGCTTTCTCAGGACTGGCAAGACGCAGATGCAGTGCGACGCGAAGCACGGGCCGAACGGCGCCAGCGGGAGCTCGAGGACGAAGCACGCAGGCTCAACATCGACCCGGCAGAGCTGAGGCCCAAACAGCCCGCGCCGCCCCTTGAGCAAAAACGCCCTCCGACAGCCGGCGGGATTGCCGCTGTGATCGATGAGGTCGTCGAAAGCATGCGTCAACGTTACGCGCCCCGACAGAAGCCGGTTGACGGCTTTGATAATTCTCGGTCGCCTACGTCCGACGAGGCGTCGTCCAACAATGTCGGCCGGCAAGTGGTGAACGACTTGATAGCCAACTTGCCCGGAAAGAAGAACAAACGATGAGCGCGGCCGAAGTACAGACACCCATCGCGCCTCTGAGCGTTGACCGCAAGAAGCTGCGCTCGCTGGCGCAGCTTCCTTCCAGCACGGTTAGCGAGATCGAGCGCGCGGCGCTTGCCGAGCTGGAAAAGATGCCACCCGAAGCACGGCCCGCAGAGCCGGCGGTGCTGCTCGACCTGCTGGCTGGCGGTGATCGCTTCTACTATGACAACGACGTCAAGCGTCCGCTGTTTCGGATACAGGGCTGGGGTGTGACCGAATGGCTCCCTATGCCGAATGCTCCGCGCGAGCCGGTAGCGTACGGCGTTGTCGATGAATTTTACGACCTGGCTGACGGCATCTCGTTTTACTTCACGGACAATCCCGAGCCGCACCTGCGTGAGCGCAAACGGCAGTACGAGGAGCAGTGCGTACGTGAACGCGCGGAGAAGGCCCGCAGGGAGGCAGAGGCAGAAGGCAGAAAGCGGCTGCAGGAGCGGCGAGTCAAGTTCGCAGGGGCTTTATACGGCTCGCAACCGATCTTCCAGGGCGTGCTTATCGCCGAACAGGAAGCGAGAGCGGCCGGGCGAACAGAAATTGCCGACGCGCTCAAGGATGTCTTTATATACACGAAAGTCATCGCGCGCGCCTCACGGCAGGATGCATCCGAGACGGATCTGCAGGCGGCCGCCCAGCTGAGGGACGGACTTATTAACGGCATTATCACCGATCCCGACCAGCCCTATGATTATGACGATGACGGCAATTAACAAGATGCGTGGCATGGTGCCGTGTATCAGTACAATAGACACTTTAGAGGAGTAAGACTTATGCCGAAGCACAGTTCAGCGAATCGTGAAACGTCGCCCTTTCCAACCAAGCAGCGCGCAGCCAAGGACCGGATTGCGAAAGACGCGGCTCAGCCTGGTAGCGCAGCGGCGCGAAATGGCGATAACACTAAACAGGGTTTCGCCGTGGACATCGCGAAGACGGAGCGCAGCGGCCGTCATGGTGCTAGCGAGGAGCCGTCGCATCGCCAACGGATGGCCGAGGACGCAAACGCCGATCTGCCTGCCAACATGCGGAACCGTGAGTGAGCGCCAGCATTACAAAAGGGCTCGCATCGCGGCTGCGCCAGCTGAGCGATCAGCTAGACCGGTTCGATGCGGCCCTTGCCGCCCGCGACCCATATGGCATCGCGACTGAGACGCTCGAGCTTGACACGGTGCTTGAGGAACTCGCGGGAAGTATCTCGACTGCGCGAAAGTCATTGCGAGACTTGATGAGCGGCACCTCGCCGTTCTCTCGGGCGTCATGATCAACAAATGCGATGAAAGGAGAGCACATGACATTTGAGGAACAAAAAAAATTGCTCAGCGATGCGGACGTTGGTGTGCAAGAGTCACTTGCGCGGGCCTTAGCCCATCTGGATCGCGGCGAGCTCGAAGCCGTGCGTGAAATGCTGCTCAGAGCACAGGAGAACGCGCGTCGCGTATACGACGGATTGCTTGTTCTCCTGCGCGACGGTGCTTCTACGAACTGACACCGAGTGAACGCCGTAACGATTCCACAGTTCCCATTCTCGCCCCATTCGGGGCAAATCCAGTTCCTTGCATCGAAGGCTAGGTTCAAAGCAGCGTCCGCCGCTGTCCGCTCGGGAAAGTCGACCGTGGCCGCGGTCGATATGGTCCAAGCAGCCTACAACGATCTTTCGCATGGCCATGTCAATCCGGTGCGCGGCGAAGGGAAGAACCGCCGGCCGGCGTGGCACGGCCTGGTGGTTGCGCCGACGTATTCGATGTTGGCTGAGCCAAAGAGGCTCGTCTTTGAGACCGTTGGCGCACTAAAAACCGATTGGTACGAAGCCGGCGGCGATCTATGGTTGCAAGGCAATATCCTCATCTCGTTTCGCTCAGGCGATGATCCCTCCAAGCTCGAAGGTTTGCGGCTCAATGGCGCATGGTTGGATGAGGTGACGTCGGGCATTGCGCCTGACCTATGGGCCGCCACGATTCGCCAGCGGCTCGCCGATTTCGCGCCGCATTCGCGAGCCTGGTTTACGTCGAAGCCCGAGGGCGGACCGGCGCATTGGTTCCATCGGGAAATCGTTAGACGCGGGACGCCGAGCGATCCGACCTACGATCCAAACTATTCGCATCACACCTGGACGACCGCGATCAATCCACGCATCTCGCTCGACGAAATCGAAGCCAGTCGGGCCGAGCTGCCAGACCGGATCTTCCGCTCGAGGTATCTTGCATCGTGGGAAGCACCTGCGGACGGTCGCGTTTTCGAGGATTGGGATCCCTCGTTGCACATCGTCAGCGAGACCGCGGCGAAGCTGCGTTACGGCATCGCGCTAAGCGGCCGATCGCTTCGCAGCATGGCGAAGGACGCCGCGATCGGATTCGATCCGGGCTTCCGCGGCGGCGCAGCCGTCGTGCTTCTGGATTATGGCGACGAGATTTTAGCCGTCGAAGAGCACACCGAAGCGGGCTTGCAGTCCTGGGCCGACGATGAGCGCGAGCGCAGCTGGGCCAGCGTGATCCTCGGCCTCAAGAACAGATGGCAGGCAAGCACGGTCATCGTCGATTCCGAATTCCCCGAGATGATCTCGCAGCTGCTTAGGCGCGGCCTGAACGCCACCGGCGCGCAGAAAGGTCCTGGCAGCGTCCGGGCTGGCTTGCTCCAGGTGCGCTCATGGCTTCATCCGCACGAAGGCCAGCCGCGCTTACGAGTGCTCGAGAACTGCAAGCAGCTGGTGGCAGACATCGAGGCGGCGAGCTGGATCTACGACAAGCGTAACGGCTGGTTCGTCGACGGCGAACTAAACGAATCGATCCCATCGCATTGCGCCGATGCGATGCGCTACGCCCTGCATTTCCTCGTTCAGCACAAGCCCGTCACGCCACGGCGTTTCATGAACCGGATGGTCGGCCGCAGCGCAGGGGTATTCGGCGGCGTGCGGAGAGTTCTCGTTTGAGGTTCATCGCAACCACGCGGAAAGGTTGCATTTTGGGGCGAATCAACAAAGGGCTTGACGTATACCATCGTGATACGTATACTAGCGGTATACAAATGGGAATGACGATGAAGAGAACTCGCGCCAGTCAGGTCGGACGGAATAAGCTCATAGACTCGATGCCCACGCGGCCGATTCCGATCCGCCTTTCCGACGAAATGCTGGCGCGCTTGGATTTGTGGGTGGCCAGAGAGCACGCGCGCGGGGTGAACATCACTCGCACGGATGCGGTGCGCATCCTGCTCGGGAAGGCTCTCGACATGGAAGAGAAAGCCGCCGGCAAGACCCGCGGCAAGTAAGACGTGGAGCTGAGAAGCTCGCAGGTGCAGCAGGGGGCTGCAACGGGAGAGGTGTGCGCGATGTGTACGCACGAAAAACACGAGACCGCGAAGAGAAACGACAGGGAATGGCAGGCGATGGAGTTCGTAGGCATCCAGGAAGTAGACAACGAATTCTCGCTCGAGCTCCGGAACTGCCCCTCGTGCTGCAGCACGCTGGCGCGGTTGGTAGCCTGATGCGCCTGGCGCTGGTTCTCGTCGCGTTTTCCGCCTGTACGAATCCGGCCGAATCCGCCGATGCCGGGGTCGATTCCGCGGTGGTAGTGACCTGCGACGGTGAACCGGCCACTGCGCTCGCAGCCTGCGATAGCATCGTGCGCACCGGCCGGTTCGAGCTCCGCGCCAAGCTTGTCGAGGCAGAGGGGCCGGGCTGCGCCGAATTCATCAGCTATGACTACGACTGGGACACGTTCCAGCAAGCCTGCCTGCCAGGCTGCACGTGCTATGGCTCAGCCGACACGTACGCAGGCGCCTGTCACGGCACAAACCAGTTCCGATGCGGCGCGAACGGTGGCCAGCCGTTGGATACGTGCAGCTGGACATACACGGCACCGAATCACGCCTGCGGAACGTGCACGCGGGTGCTCGTTCCGGGCAATACGAAGTGCGGATACACAGCGTCTTTGGACGTGCGGGAGTGACGCTGGTTTGTAAGCGTGCGGCGTGGGGCCGCGCGCGTAGGTGACAGAGGGCGCCGAAAAACGAGGGCGCATGAAAGGACGGGGGAAGATGGCGAAGGGAAAAAAGGACGGCAGCAAGGCACAGATGCAACCCGCTCAGATGCTCAAAGTCTTCAAGCAGGCCAACGCAGATGCCAGCGACGCAGGTCACGAATTGTCCCTTTTGCTCTGTATCTTCGGCCGGGGCGAAGGGCTGGAGCTCTCGGACCACGAAGTGGAGTCGATCTATGTTGCGCTGCGCGCCATCGAGGAGCATATCGGCGAGCTTTGGTCGGCAACGTTCGATCCGATGCGCGCCCTCGAGTCGATGCTGAAGGCCGAAGAGAGGAAGGCCGCATGAGCCGGCGCAACGAAAGAACCTTCGACCTTGCCGGCGTGAAGGCTGACGCGGAAGTCGTCGATCGCTGCTGTGTGATGCTGAATCTGATGTTCTGCGACCGGCCCGACGAAGTTACGTTGGATCCCGCCGAACTGAACGCAGTCGAACATGTGATCGAGACGATGCGCGAGCGGATCCACGAGATCATCGAAGCCGCAGAACAGACGGGCAACGATGGGGAGCGGGGAGACGCTTCCCGGGGCCGAGAGGAGAACTGATGGCCAGGGCGATTAAGCTCTACCGCTACGTGAAAAACGCCGACGGAACAACGTCGAAGGTGTGGACGGGGCGCTACCGCATCCGCTGGTTCGATGCGAATGGCAAGCAACAGAGCGATGTCTTCGCCTCGGAGAAGGCTGCCAATGCGGCTCTCGCCAAGCGCATCGTAGAGCGCGACGAAATCCGTGCCGGCGTGAAGCGGGAAAGGTCAAATCAGACGCTGCGCGAGGTGGCTGCAGAATGGCTCAAGACGCGCCCCGAAGCCCGACGCGTGGACGATGAAAGCCACCTGGATCATCACATCCTGCCGTTTCTGGGCGATCTGCGCATGCCGCAGGTTGTCCCCAAGCTCGAGGCATTCAAGCGACATCTCGAGGCCAAAAAGGCAGCGCGGCCGGGGCAGAAAACCGAGAAGCCGCTGCAGCCGGCGACTATCGCGAGCGTCTGCCGCACGCTTTCGAAGCTACTCCGAGATGTGAATTATGAGTGTCGAATCTCGGTCAAGGTTCCCCGGCAGCCGTTCAAATGGATCGAAGATCCCAACGATGCGCGCAAGCTGGTGGACGTCTGCCGGCCGGAATGGTTTCGCGTTTGCGTGGCGCTCGCTATCTACTCGGGGCTGCGCAAGGGAGAAATCTGCGCCTTGAAGCGGTCCGATCTAGACCTGGATCGCGGGACAATCCGTGTGGAACGGTCACACAAGAAGGCCACAACCAAGGGCAAGAGCTACCGCAGGGCTCCCCTACCCGCTGAGCTCGCGACCATCCTACGCCCCTGGCTCCTCAAGCATCCTGGGCCATACGTAGTCACGCAGGGCGGCAAGCCGCTCACGGAAAGCACAGATCTCGCACGTCGCACCAAACGCGCCTGCAAGCGCGCTGGCATCGCTGCGGTGCATTTCCATGCGCTCCGGCACACCGCCGGCTCTTACTGGGGCAAGACGAACAGCGTCATGGTGGTCCGTGATCTGCTGGGCCATAAGGACATCGCTACCACGCAGAAGTACATGCACACGGATGAGGACATCGCGCTTTTGCCTACGGCCCAGATCAGCCTGGGCACCCCACCCGCCGGCCAGGTCGTCAAGCTCGAGACCAGACACATTCCAGACACGGCGTCAGACAAGATCAGCGGCTCGTCGAATTCCTGAATAATCCAAGTGACCTCGCTGGGACTCGAACCCAGGGCCTACGGATTAAAAGACCCTGAGCACTGAACAATCCTTTTCGTAACATCCCGCATTGAGGCGACGCCCGTAACGCTACGTTCAGTGTCTGAAGCCTCAGAATCCACTGCGGGCAGACACCTAATGGACACACTGAATAGCGGGAGGCTCTTGACCCCCTACGGATTCCCGCTAAGCAACTTGCGCAGCTCCTGGTGCGCGTCGTTCAGCTCGCGCCGAGCGTCCGCCTCCTCCTGCTGCGCCCGTTTGAACGCCGCTCTCGCCGCCTCGTGTGCTTCCTGGGCGTCTGAGACCCGCTGCGCCGCTCTCTTCAACGCTTCCACGGCTAACCCCACTCCTCGAGGATGGCGCGCGGCATGCGGGCCAGAGATTTTAGCTTCCCGTCATTGCGAACGCGATAGCAGGCCAAAATCCCGCGCACATTCGCGAGGACGACGTACTCCTTTCCATCCACTCGACGTCCCTCCGGTTCCCTCGGCTGGTCAGTACCTCCCGACCGAAACCATGCGGCAAGCGCTCGTCTGCCAAGATCACTGGGCAATCTCCAATAAACCGACGACTTCATTTCCACTACTACCTCCTTCTGTCCAAGAAACCTATCACGAGGGACAGAGGTTGGCAAGGGGAATCGTTAATGCGCGGTGAAAGAGACCACGGCGGTTAACTCTCGCAGGGCTATGGTGTTTGCCATATATGACTGGCAGCGATTGATGCGGCAAAGGTTGTGTCAGGGAAATTCCGCGACCGTTTCGGCGCCGCTCTCGACGGAGAATGCAACGAACGTGACCAGAGCGCCTGAATGATTGTATTCCGCAGACATACAACTGAATTCTATGCCGATTTAGCTTGTGCGATTCTGCGCAGTATTGTAAAACTAATAGAGACGCCCCGCGGTGGGCGCGAGCAGGAGCAACGAAGCATGACGCCAGGCAAGTCCGAGAAGCTGATTTCGCTAATGACGGGACACGATCCTCGGACGGTTGCAAAATATTTGGCTGACCAATCTTCGGTGCGCGAATCGACGAGAGTTGCAATCACGCGCGCCCTACAGGAGCTCACGGCGGTCAAGGAGCCGTCACATGGGCGGGGGGACACGCAGTCGTCGTGACAAAGCTGTTGACGCCCGCTGTGGTTGCCGTGCTTTTGGAAGTTAACCCGAAGACGCTTTCGACGTGGGTTTATAGAGGACTGATCCCGTTCGTCCGCATTGCAGATCGAACCATTCGTTTCGACGAAGCAGAGCTGCGCGCATGGATAGAGCAGAGCCGCAATAAGCAGCCGACGAAGAAACAACGCAAATTAAGCTTAGTTGCTGGGACCGAAGCCGGTGAGACCAAGCGAGCCGGCTAACCATATCGAAAACCAGTTCCCGAAGGGAACCAGTTTCAATTTCCATTTCCCAGGCAGCGCAATGGTTGATCCCCGTTGCGCGGGATACGCGACCGCACCGCGTATCCCTGCCTGGGCTTTTATCGCGTGCGGAACCCGTGAAAGGAAGAAAGCGTGCGGTGAGCTGTGAGTAGCGAAGAAGAAAAGCTTAGAGAGGGACGGCATCATCTCCGGCAGGGACGGCATGTGCTTCTCTGCCATGGCGTGGCCGATGATGGCGCGTGCACGTGTGGAAAAGGGACCTGCGATAGCATTGGGAAGCATCCGATTTATTGCAAATACCAGGAGCATGGGCACCTAGAGCCAATCACCGATGAGGCCACACTCGAGCAGGCATTGAAGGAGCATCCTTACGCCAACCTTGCCGTGGTCAATGGCCGTCGCATCTTGATCCTTGATAGGGACCGCCGCAATGGCGGCGAAGAATCCTGGCAGCGGCTCCGCGATGAGCATGAAGACGAGCCGATCCCGCATACGCTCACGAATATTAGCGGCGACGGGTTCCACTCATTCTTGGGCTTGGAAAAGGACATTCCGCTCAAGACCAAGCTTGCTAAGGGCATCGATATACCGCCCTACGTAATCGTTCCGCCGTCACGCCATGCAAGCGGCCACATTTACCGCTTTGAAGATGCGAGCCAGCCAGTTGAACTCGCCCCGCAGTGGCTTGTACGTCGTGCCGAGAAGCAGATTCGGTCGAAGGTGGCGGCCAAGCTGGTGCGCAAATCGATTCCCGAGGCCGAACAACCGGAATATCCGGAACCTGACAGCAGCCTGGACGATGAGGGCCAGCTTTACGACGCATTCGTAAGGCTTGGGTGGATTGGTAATGGCGACGGCGAGAAGTTCAACGTGCGGTGCCCGCAAAACCACCTGCACAGCAACCCGCTACCCGACGGCGCAGATCCTACGAGCAGCACCGTGGTATGGACGAATGGATCCTTCTACTGCGCGCATGGCCATTGCGAGGATCTAACGCACGCCGAAGTTAGGCGACTCCTTGGCATCGCATCGACACCGCGAAATACAGATAGAAGCCGGTTGCCCTGGTATTGCGTCCGATATGGATTGCGACGCGACCGAAGGCTTAAGCGATGTGAGCCTGATGTGCGCGCGTTTTTTTGGGCGCTCTACGACCTGGCCGGCGAGCTCCGCGACCGCGGCATGCCGTCCGGTGAGATTTGCTTCGCGCCGGGTGAGCCGTTCTCAGACGAGGAGCTTGCCGACGAGACCGCACTCGCGCCCGAAATTATAAAGCGGGGATTGCTTGCGCTCCTGAGCGTGGGCCTGGTCGGCAGAAAAGACGACGGCGTTCTGGTTGTGACCGATTTTCATTCTTCCCAACGAACCAAGGTCAGAGAAAACCCGGAGACGGTTCGGAAGCGAGTGGCCGCTTGGAGGGCTGAGAGAAAAGACCAGGCAGATGATACGGAGAGAGCGAGAGGGAGAGGTAACGCGCGTTACATGGGATCTGATGATCAGGATCAAGGGGCGGACGTGTTGCGCGACATGTCACGGAAGAAGAGCAACGGCGTTGGTAACGGGTTACTGCGGGCGCTGCCTGCGGATGATGGTGAAGTAACGCGCGTTACACCGACCGTTACAGGCAGGCTGTCGTGATAGGGCCCGGCCTGCTTCGCGTGTGGCGCCGAAAGTGCGCAGGAGCCAACCACATGAATCTTACGCAATTCAAGCGATTAGGCATACTTGCATGAGTGCTACGCATTATCAATCCGTAGGCATTGCGCCGCGTTACCGACGGTGCTGCGAGCCGCTTGCAATCGCTGTGTCCACTCAGTGCCCAACGGCAGAGAGGCCAGCGTGAGCGCAGCCGACGAAAACCCGGGAGCTGTGGCTATGCCGGACAAGCCCGTCCAGCGCGGCCGGCGTTGCAAAGCACGCTCTAAGCGTCATAGCGGCCCCTGTGGCGCGTTTGCAGTGACCGGCTGGGCTGTTTGCCGCTTCCACGGTGCGCACGGTGGAGCGCCCCGGGGCAACCGCAATGGCGAGCGTCACGGCTTGTATGCCAGCCATAAGGAGCTCACCAGGAAAATCCGCCAGGCCAAGGCAGCCAATAAGGCCAAGCTCGAGCAGCCCACGGGTGCAATGGAGCTCACCCGGGAGGCCGTGGCGTTCATTCAGGCGGTTGTGGATAACGCTGTGGAGCGTAATCCCCACATCCTTGAAGCTATCCCAGGAAGCCCCGAATTCGAAGCCCTCGCGAAGCACGAAAAAGACCTGGCCAACCTGGGGTTGATGCTCGAGCGCACGCAAACCGAGACCACCGCGCGCACCACGCCGCAGTCCACCCTGATCCAAATCATGCAGGCGTCCAGCGATGGCTTGACCGTGTGCAGCGTGCGCGGCATCGATGGCGGCGCATTGACCGCCTGGCAGCGCCCTGACGGGACATACCTACTCGAGGCGCCCGACGGCTCACTTCGGCCGGCGATTGTGACCGAACGGCCCGAATTGGGCTGCGTGATGTATTCGCTGCCACCACACGATTCTACCGCCAACGAAGGGGACACCTAAGACATGAAGGATGCACTCGAGACCGTCTATCAGGCTTGTGTTGATTCGGCAGCGAAGCTTGCCGCAGAAATGCAAGCTACTCATCCGCTAAAACATTTGGCAGCCAGGGTCAAGCTGCTAGATGACCTGATGACTCTAGCGCAGAAAGCCCGGGACCTTCGTTCGGCTCTCATGGCCGTGCGTGACGATGGCGAGCCCGTGCGGGTGCCGGCGGCCGTGCCATTCGCTGTCTATGCCCCGAAGGATGGCGAATGACCCGCGGCACCTCCGAGCCCAGAAACGCGCTGCCACGGGGCGCTAATGCAGCCACAGAGCAAATGGCATTGCCGCTGCCGATTGACCGGCAGGAATTGCGCGCCCGCACTGAACGGGCTGTGACGGTTTATGTGCGCCGCAATGGCCGGTGGAGATCAAGATAATGGCCGTAGGAAAACTTACTCATGCAGCCTGGCAGCGCGGCGACATCGTGCAGCCGACCGATCTTCAGAGCTGGCAAGACAACACCAATGGCGTTCTCGCATCGTCGGTGAACGGATTCCAGCTTCGCGAGGACTTCGCGGGTCGCATTGCCTCGGCCTTAACGACGACTGGCGTCATCGGCCAGTTCCTCTTTTCGACGATGACCAATTCATCCCTGAACCTCGACAACGCGGCACCGGACGCCAATACGATGGGCTATTTGTCGATGTCGAACACTGGCGCTGCGGCTCCTTCGGTTGCCGCGACGACCGGGCGGTTCAACATCGGGACCGCTGACTTTTGGTTCGCGGCTCGTATCAAATTCACCGGAGACCTGACCAAGTTTCAGAACAGCGGCGGATTTGAGGTTGGTATTAATAGCGTGGCCTACGGCGTCTATTGCGGTAATGCCAGCGGCGGGCAGCCTAACTGGACGTACTTAAAACCATCTGGTGGCTCGCAGGATAGCGGCGTCGCGGTTAACACCGCCAACTGGATTGTATTCGAACTCATGCGCGTTTCTGGAACGCTCACGTATACGATCGATGGAGCGCATTCCTATTCTACCGCCGATGCAACCAGCATTACGCAATCGGCGCT
>Ga0075425_100005290_pt1 | contig 13406 bp, 19 predicted proteins | sample SoiMethybrSBSTD4_FD_75300 | JGI IMG/M metagenome (GOLD analysis project Ga0075425, IMG submission 75300) | Bulk soil microbial communities from a Populus tree surrounding site in Tennessee, USA - Soil MetaG P. TD hybrid SBSTD4 | ecosystem: Environmental > Terrestrial > Soil > Tree plantation...
GACATGCAGTAAGCAAGGACGCGGCGGCTGTCGCTCGTGAATTTCGGACTGCCGCAGAACGCGCCGTGCTCGGTGATTCGCTTCAGTCCCGATCCGTCGGGATGGATGATATAGAGATCGACGAGTTGCAGTGGCTCCCATCGTCCCCTCGCGAACGGCAGGTTGCTCTCGCGATCTGACGAGAACGCAATCCATTTTCCGTCGGGCGACCACGACGGGCGGAAGTCGCCGCCGGGACCAGACGTCAGCGGCCGCGCTTTCCTTGTCGCGAGATCGAGAATCCAGACGTCCGCGGTGCCGCCCGCGCGCGTGGTCACGAACGCGAGCTGTTTTCCGTCCGGCGAGAACGCGGCCTGATCGTCGTAAGCGGCATCGTCGGTCAGACGCTCGAGATTCGATCCGTCCGGCTTGACGCGATAGAGGTCCGCCTGTCCGCTGCGATCGGATGTGAAGACGATGGACGACTGATCGGGCGCCCAGACCGGGTTGTAATCAGTTTCCGGTGACGCCAGCAACGGCCGCTCGCCGCTACCGTCGCTGTTTGCGACGAAAATCTGCACGCCTCCAGGCGCTGGAAAGACGCGCGCAAACGCGATCTTCGACTTTCCGTCCTGCTTATCCTGCCTATCCCGCCCATCCTGTTCATTCCGCCCGTCCGGAGCCGGCTCCTTGATCTTGTTGTTCTCCTCGCAGACGTATTCGGTCAGCTTCCAGTCGGCGTGTCGCGTCAACGTGCGCGAGGCGGTCCACGGCTGACGGTATGTCTTCGGATCGTCGATCGTCACCTCATAGGCGATCGTCTCGGATCCGGTGCGGCGGTATTTTTCGACGACGTGCAGCGCGTCGCTGTGTTGATGGCCTTCGGTGTCGACCCACGTTTTATCGTTGAAGCCGACGGCGTCGACCACAAGCGTGTCGCCTTCCCATCTGCCGACCGAGTCGCCCATGAACGTCGGATCCAGATCGGCGGGATGGCCGCGGCCGTCCGTTGGAATCCGGCGAATGAGGTGCATGTATTCGTAGAGAATCGTGACGCTCGTCGCGTCCTGCAGGATTTCGATCGGGAACGGCGACCCGAGAGTGCGCGGAACGCCGGGTGGCAGACACCGTGCCGTCGGATCGTCCTCGCCCCGATGATTCCGGAACTTCTCTTCGGCACCCGGCTGAAACGGCAGAGCGATGCCGCGCGCCAGGTTCGGCGTGTACGGCCCGATCCAGATGCCCGTGAGATCGCGGCTGTCGGCGGGGCCGATCGCGAGCACCGCGGCGGCGAAAAGCAGTGCTATTGAGCGCATCAGAACACAGATTGTATGCCTGCCCGGCCGCACGCGGGCGTATCATCGGGCGATCGGGAGGATGCGATGAACGGACGCCGTGAATTCCTGCGACAGGTCATTCCGACAGCCGCCGTGGGGGCCGTCGCGCTGAAGCACGACTGGCTCGAGCGCACTGTTTCCGCCTCCGCTGCCGTCGCCGATCGGTCGCCCGCAGAGGTGGCTGCCGACGAGAGCTACTGGCGCGACATCCAGCAGGCCTTCACGCTCGACCGCACCATCATCAACCTCAATAACGGCTACACCTGCCCGAGCCCGCGCGTCGTTCATGAAGCGCTCAAGCGTTATCTCGACGTGTCGAACCAGGCGCCGGTTCACTTCATGTGGAATCAGATGGAGCCGAACGTCGAGCAGGTGCGGCGCAAGCTGTCGGCGGAAGTCGGCTGCGATCCCGAGGAGCTCGCCATCACGCGCAACGCGAGCGAGGGGCTGCAGATCGCGCAGCTCGGTCTCGACCTCAAAGCCGGCGATCACGTCGTCACGACCGATCAGGATTACGGGCGGATGCTGGATACGTGGGACCAGCGGGTGCGCCGCGACAAGATCGACGTGACGAAGATCACATTCCCGGTTCCGACGAAGAATCTGTCGGACCTGACGAACCGCATCACGAACGCGATCACGCCGCGGACGAAAGTGATCCACATCTGCCACATCACGAATCTCACGGGACAGATGTTTCCGGTCCGCGACATCGCGCGGATGGCGCGGCAGCGCGGCATCCTGACGATCGTCGACGGCGCGCACGCGTTCGCGCACTTCCCGTTCAAGATGACCGACCTCGAGTGCGACTTTTACGGCTGCTCGCTGCACAAGTGGCTGCTCGCGCCGGTCGGCACCGGTTTCCTCTACGTGCGGCGCGAGAACATCGCGAAGCTGTGGCCGCTGACGCCGGCAAACGCGAACAAGACGAACGACATCCGAAAATTCGAGGAGATCGGCACGCACCCGGCCGCGAACCACAATGCAATCGCCGAGGCGCTCGCGTTCCATCAGGCGATCGGCGTCGAGCGGAAATCGGCACGCCTGAAGTATCTGAACGAACGATGGGCGTCGAAAGTCGACAAGCTGCCGGGCGTGAAGATCCTGAACAGCCGAGACGCGGGCGACTCGTGGGGCCTCTACAACGTCACCCCGGCGACGGTCGACGTGTCGAAAGCGTACGATTTCCTCTGGTCGAAGTACCGCATCATCACGGCGGCGATCAAGCGGAGCGACTATCAGGGGCTGCGCATCACGCCGAACGTCTACACGACGCTCGAGGAGATCGACACGTTCTCGACCGCGATGGCGGAGCTGGTGCGCAGCAACGCCGCGCCGTCGCAGGCGTAGCTACCCTTTCAACTTTCTGCCGTCGGCGAGCGCGAGGGTCACGAGCCGCATCGCCGCGGCGTCTTTTTTCGCGGGATAGCCCGTCACGGTAATCTCGTCGTCCAGCTTCAGCGTCGTCTTCGTCCAGCCCGCGCGGCTGAGGACGTTGGGGCTGTCGGTCTCGATCGCCCAGTTCGTCACCTTCCCGCGATCGTCCCTGACGTCGATGTGGACGAACGCGTGCGGGTTCGTCCATTCGATCACGGTCACGGTGCCTTTGAGCGTCAGCTGCGTGTTGGTGTCGTAGTACGCGGCGACGGAATGATGCGCCGCGGCCGACGCCGCAGAAGCCAGCACCGCGAGACACGCGAGCGCTCGAATCACACGAGTCATGATGTCACCTCGACGCGCGGACCGTGAACTCCAGACCGCCCTCGAACGGCAGCGTCATCGTCCGCAGTCCGTTGCGTGGATCGTCGATGAATGCGAAGTAGTCGGCGTAGGCGTCGCGGAACTGCGTCGTGTTGTCGGCGATGACGACCGCCCCGTCGCGCAGGTGCGGATGAACGAGCGTGAGCGCCGGGAGCGCCATCGGCGTCCAGATGTCGGCAAGCATGAAATCGATCGGAGGGTCGACGGAGGCGAGCGTCTGCCGGAGGTCGCCCTCGCGGAGGTCGATGAACGGCGCGAGGCCGGCTTCCGCGAAGTGCCGGCGCGCGATCGCGGCCTTCTCCGGCTCGTACTCCGTCGCGATGACGATGCCGCCGCCGTTGTCGCGGACGGCGGCCGCGAGAAAGATGGTGGAGACGCCGAACGACGTGCCCGCTTCGACGATGCGCCGCGCGCGCAGCGCGCGACAGACGTGATAGCAGAATTCCGACTTGTCGCGTTCGAGCGCCACGAGCTTGTCGCGCAGATACGCGTTGGTGCGATCGTCGAAGCGGCTCCAGTCCACCGATCCTTCCGCCGCGCGCGCCGCAAAGTATTCGCCCATCGACGCCATCTGCTCGGCGTTCTTCGCATAGAGCCGATTCAGCAGGCCGTCAATCGGCGGTCCGAACGTGACGCTCATTTCCACCGCCACAGGCCGGCGAGGATTGTATTCGGTAACCGGTGGCCGAGTTGCCGCGCAAGCATGACGATCTGGCCTCGATGGTGCGCCTCGTGCCCGACGAAATACGTCAGCACGTGCGGGACGTCGAGCGCCAGGTTGCGCCACACATACGCTTTGGACGGCGGAATCCTGCCGCCGGACTCGATGCCGAGCTTCAGCAGCGCTTCCATTCCTCGGCTGCTCTCCGTGAGCGCCGACAGCAGCGCGCGTTTCGTCGCGCCGCGATCGACGGGGGCGGGCACCGCGATCCCGTGTTCGCGACCGAGTTTCCGGAGCCACGCGCAGCGCGCGTTGTGCACGTGCGCCGCGACCGCGCGAACCGTTCGCCGCGGCGCGCCGGGAATCGGCGCATTCCAGAGGCGCGGCGGCAGGCGCGAGACGAGATGCGCGGTGACCCGGTTGTTCGTCCGCCATGCCGCGATCAGCGGATCGATGCTCATCGCGCGAGCGGCCTCACCGGTCCGTGTCCCGGATAGATCGTCGTCACGCCGAGATCGCGCAGCCGCCGCCAGCTCGCCGCCAGCGTGTCGGCCCGTTCGGCTGGGGCCAGCGCCATCGGCGTGAGATCGCCCGTGAACGCGGCGCCCTCATCCAGAACCAGCGTCACGCTGTCGTCGGAGTGCCCGGGCGTCGGCACGATTTCGCCCGCGATGCCGATTCCGGCGAGACGCCCGCGGCTCTCCTCGAACGTGATGACGACGTTGCCGTCCGGCGTGATGTCGGTGTAGTGGTCCTGCGCCTTGGTGTGCGTCTTCATCACCGGTATCGCCTCCACCTGCGTCTCGAGCACGAGCAGCGGCACGCCGAGCCGCTTCAGGTCCTGCGCGACGCCGGCATGATCGATGTGATAATGCGTCGCGAGCGCGTATCGCAGTTCGGCCAGCGGCACGTCCATGCGCTGCAGGTTGGCCTTCATCGTCCCAATGCTGCCCGGCCAGCCGAGGTCGACGAGGATTCGGGATCGTCCCGCGCTGACCACCCAGTAGTTCGTCGAGCGGTAGCCGACGTTGACGATGCTGCCACCCACTATTCCTTCACGCGATGGCGGTGAGAAGGAGCACGAAGAGTGTTCTGGCGTCCATCGGCTATTTCACGCGCAGGTGATGACGATCCACGACGTCGCTGATCCGCTTTTCGTCGCGCAGCACCGTCGCATAGATCCAGGTGTAATGTCCCTTGTCCGCGATCACGGCTGCCGTCCGCTCGGGACCGATCAGATCGCGGTCCGCCAGAATCTCGAGATAGCAGTCGACGAGATGGCCGTAGGTGCTGACCTCGCTGTCCGCGCCTTCGGGCAGGCCGACCGGCGCGTTGGGATACAGGCGGCGCAGCTCGGCGACCGCGTCCTGCTGATCGCGTCCGCGGTCCCGCAGATGCCAGTGCAGCTGCTCGTGCACGAATGACGACAGCAATTCGTCCGGCGACGAGGCGAAGCGCGCGTTGAGCGTCAGGACCGGGAACGCGTGATTCACGGCGCGCTCCTCGATCACGACGTGCTTCGTGAATGTGAACTTTTTCAGATCGTAATCGGCGAGGACCCGCTCGAGCGTGGCTTTCGTCTTCTGCTCGCGATCGGTGCCGCGCGCGAGATCGACCGTGACGGCCGGCGTGGCCATGCCGGCTCCCACGACGGCGGCCGCGAGGAGGATCAGACGCATCACACGCGCTCCTTCATCCAGCGTCGGGACAGCGACATTATGACACCGCCCGCGCGCGATCCCTCCAGGCGGATCGCTCATCGCGAGACCGTGCGTCGCGATCCGGGCCGCTCAGGTAATCGTGTCAGAATCTCCCGCATGCGAAGCGTCATCGGCGTCGTCGCCGCGCTGGTTCTCATGTCGGCGCTCACGTTCGCGCTGAGCGTGCTGCCGTGGTTCGCGCTGGGGATCGATACCGTGCTGCAGCCCGGGCGGTTCGACAGCGTGCTCGGCTACGACATCTTTGCGGTGGCCGCGGGCATCGCGGGCGCGGCCGTCGGCGGTCTGGCGTGCGCGCGCATCACGCGGTCGCGAAACGCGATCATCGTGCTGGCGGCAATCGCGTTCCTCGGCGGAGCCGCAAACGCGGTCGCTCAGTCGAACAAGCCTGAACCCGAGCGTCGCGTGCCGGGACTGTCGGTGAGGCAGGCCATCCAGATGAGGAAGGAGCCGATGTGGTTCACCTGGCTGATGCCCTGCCTCGGCGCGGCGATCGTGCTGTTCGCCGGCCTGCCCGCGGTGAAGACGGCGGCACTCCGATGAGGAGGGCCCGCGATTTCACCGCGGCTGAGCCGGGCGCGTGGGCGCATCCGGGTCGAAACTCTCGAGCGCTTCCTGTTCGGTGTCGAAGACCTCGAAGATGCCGGACAACTTCGTCGTGTGAAAGAGTCTGACCAGCCTGGGGACGCAGCAGCACAGCGTGAACCGGCCGCCCCGGCGCGAGACGAGCCCGTGCGATAGCGCGATGCCGCCGAGCGTGGAGCTGTCCATGTGCTCGACACCGTGGAGATTGAGGATGAAGTTCCCGAATCGTTGATCGAGATATCCGGTGACCAGCGGCGGCAACTCGTCGGCGCACGTACGGATCTGCGCGCCGGGCTCGATGAGCACGACGTCGCCCAGCGTGCGGCCGTTCAGTGTTGCAGCCATCGCATCAGCGGAGCGTAGCACGGCTCCAGCCAAGGAGGCCGGCAATTGCGCGCGCCGGCGCAAGCGGAAACCCGGTGCTTCGGCTCAACTCGCATCGCTCGCACCCCTCGTCCTCCTGGCGATAAACGTCATCGGCCAGACAGCGGGCGCTGACTGACGGGATGGCGCGGCCGAGGAGCAGCGCAATCGTACGAGCGTCGCGTTCGTGTTTCGGATCGACAGGCCGCCCCGGCGTCGCGTTCGAAAGCGTCTGCAGCTTGTGGTCGAGGATGTCTTCGAGCGACACAATGTGCAGCGCATGCGCGCCGACCGGCGCCAGCCGGGCGCGTCCGATCGATCCCGCGAGATCCGGGAATACGTCGACGCGGATGCGGGTGACCGGGTCGACAAGCTGCACCAGGAACTTCGGTACTCCAGGGCCGGCAACGTGATAGTGGGAAACGAGAAAGTCCCGCGTCACGGCGGGCTCGACGACATCGATCGAGCGGGCGACGAGGTCGATGTCATCAATGCGATCGCGGGTGCGATGGCCGAATCGCGCCGCCATCCCGATGTCGATCGCGATGCCGCCGGTGATCGCGACATCGTCCAGTCGAAGGTGCGGCGCGAGACGGTCGAGGCACGAGTCGACGCCGGCCGGAACCTGCCGCATCATGGCGATTCGTTGCGCAGCGCCCACGCGACCATCTTCCCGCTCGGCGGCTTCGCGAAACGCCATTTGCCTTCCGTCACGATCCGCTTCACGTCCGCGGCCAGCTTTCTGCAGTCGAAATAACGGATCGCCCCCGCTTCGAGCACCGGATAGACGGCGAGCGTGCACTGCACACAGCAGTGGGTCCCCTTCGGATAGCCGTGATGGAAATGCGAGCGCATGATCGCGAGCGCCAGATCGCGCTCCACGTTCTCGTAAAACTCCGAACCGCCGAAGCGCCGGCCGAGCGTCTTCTGTCCCGCCAGCAGCAGCGCGCTCCGAAGAAACGTCCCGACTGGCGCGCCCGACACCGAGAAGCCGGCCGGGTGCCGAAGCGCCTTCGGGATTCCGGCGCGCCGCAGGGACCTCAGACTCGCCGGAACGGTCGTTCGCACGAACGAGGCGTCGGCCGGCGAAAGCAGCTGCCCCGCGCGCGCCCGTTCCGCGACGGTCAACAGCCGGTCGAAATCCATGATCAGCGGAAGCTTCGGATGGCTTCGTCGTCGGATTCGAACACTTCAAATACCCGATGGAGTTTCGTCGTTTCGAGCAGGTCCATCAGCCGCGGGACGCAGGAGCACAGCACGAAGCGCCCGCCGCGACGCGTGACGAGGCCGAACGACTGCACGATGCCGCCCAGGCTGGCGCTGTCCATGTACTGCACACCGCTCAGATTCAGCACGAACTTCAGGAATCCGCGGTCGACGTAGCTGGTGACGAGCGGCAGCAGTTCGTCCTCGCACGAGCGGATCGCCGCTCCCGGTTCGATGATGACGAACTCGGCCTGCGTGCGAACGTTGAGTCCCGCAAAAACCATTGAGCGGCGGCCGGTCAGCGCGACGGCGCGATCTTGTTGCCGATCTGCAGGTCCCACCCCATCGCGTCTGGCACGTGGAAGCTCTCGAGCGTGCCGGTCATGTCCGGCCGCGGCTCGCGCTGCCCTTCCCGGTTCACGTAGACGACGTCGCGCTTCTTCAGCTCCTCGCGGACGCGCTCGGTGTTCCAGTTCTCGATGCCGAAGCTGATGTGGCCAATCGCGGCCGTCACGCCGCCAGCCGGCGGCGGAGGCGGCGCCGCGGGAGCGGCTCCCGGGTTGCCGCGTGCCGCCGCGCGCGCGGCCGCGTTGCCGCGGATGATCGCGCCGGCGATAGTTCCAATCTGCACCGACGCCTGTGTGCCGTTGCCCGGACGCACGTCCCATCCAAGCAGCGCCTGGTAAAACGCCGCGCTCCTGCGATAGTCCGGGACTTCGAATGAAATGTGATCGAGATACAGCGTGTTCCATCCGGTCGGCTCGAACGGCGCCGAGGCCGGCAGCTTCGCGTTCGCGGCGGTCTTGCGCCGCAGCGCCCTCGTGCCGTTGGTGACCGCGACGTCGAATCCATCGGGATCCTTCACGCGGAAAGCTTTGTAGTCGGAGCCGTGATGATCCGCGACGGGCTTCAGCCCGCGTTTCTCGAGCTCCGCTTTCACTCTGTCGGTGTCCCACGGCTCGATGCCCCACGCGAAGCCGTCGAAGACCGCCTGGATCTTCGGACGATTCGCGCCGAGCCCCGCGTCGGTGATCGCCGCCGGCGGCGCCGCGCTCATCCCGCCGCGGATGATGATGCCGCCGGAGTTCTCGCCGATATCCAGCACCGCCTGCTTCCCGTCGTCACTGCGGACCTTCCATCCCATGAGCGTCGCGTAGAAGGCAGCGGCCTTCCGGTAATCGGCGCACTGATAGTTGAGATGATCGAGCCAGACGGTCTTCCATCCCGTCGCCTCGAACGGCGGGACGAGCGGCGTCGTATCGCGCTGCTGCTGCCCTCGCCCGCCAGGCGCGTCCTGTCCGAACACGTGAACGGGAACAACGGGGATCGCGGCCAGCGCGGCGAGGAGTTGACGACGGGAAATCATGTGGGCCTCCGGCACAGATTGCGAGGCGGAGTTTACCATTTCGGATTGCGGATTGCGGATGCGGCTTCATCTGACGACACGGTCCACCTGTTTGTACTCGATGAATTCCACCGGGGCGAGGCAGTTCGGATACAGGATGGCCGCGAATTTCTTGACGGCACCGGATTGGCCGTGAATCCGGTTGGCCTCCTCGTCGCGCCAGATGAAGATGTGCACGAAGCGCGTCGGATGCTCGGCCTCCTGCCAGACTTCGTACCGGAGCGCGCCGGCCTCGTTGGCGCGGACGTACGCAACGAACTCGTGGATCGCATCCAGGCACGTCTGGAGGGATTCCGGACGGACCTCGTACCGCGCCAGCTCATGGATCTCCGATGGACTGCCTTGAATGGGCGTCATGTCACATTCTCTTCTCTGACCGTCAGCGTGATGCGCTCAACGCCCTCGCGACGCTGGCAAACGCGTCGGAGAAGGCGGAAATGGCTCGAATATCGACGACTCCAGGGCCGCGATCAACCGGATTGTGGAACACCGCGTTGCTCCCGATGATCGACACGTACCGCCCGCCGCCGCGGTGGACGACTTCCGCCTCTCCGCCCGGAATCCGGCTGCGCGGCGCGCGAGCGCCGACTGTCAGTCCCGCCGACCACATCGCCTGTGTCAGCAGCTGGTCCATCTCGTCGTCCGACGCCTGGAGCGTGCTGCCCGTCGAAGTCCCGCCGGAAGCCTGACGCCCCGCGCCCCGCGCGGCGCCGATATTCGCGCCCAGATGAATCCAACCGTTGCTGCCCGCGACGATGCCGGGGCGGCGATCGACGAAGGCATTGATGCCGAGATGACCGAGCTCGTGTCCGCTCGACGCGACGAACAGCACGTCGCGCGCCGGCTTCACCGTCGCGAACGCGCGCATCAGCTCCAGCCAGCACGCGATGCCGCCGCCGCGCTCGCTGGCGCACGAGTACCAGCCGCTGCGCGGCGTCATGACGACGAGCGGCTGCAGCGTCGGGTCGGTTCCCGCCGCTGTCGCCGTCACGTTGAGCGCCTCGACCGGCGTTCGCTTGACGTGCGCGATCAACTGAACGTCCGGGCGGCTCCGCGCCTGCTCCTGCAGCCAGGCGGCGTGCTCGCTGCCGACCTGCAACACGGGCGGGCCGAACGGATTGAGGAACGAGTCGGCGTTGCTCGGGCACAGACCCGGCTCGCCGCCGCGAGTGACACAGACGATGGCGCGATGACGATTCGCGCGCCGCGCGTCGCCGAGGAGACCGGCGCCGGCGGCATTCGGAGCGGCTTCGCAGAGACCGATCGGCGCGTCGCTCTCCAGAGGTCCGAGCGTCCCGCGGACGCCGCGCTCGTCGGTGAAGGCGCCGTCGAACAGCGGAATGCCGTCGATGCGCCGGTCGCCGCTGCTCAGCGTCGTTGTCAGCAGGTCGACTCGCTGCAGCGGGAACGGCTCGAGCGAGGCCGTCAGGCCTGCCTGCTTCGCCTGGCCGCGCAGCCAGTTCGCCGATGCGCGATCCACCGGAGAGCCTGTTCGATGGATTCCCTGTGTTTCGAATTCGCGGATGATCCGCGCGATGCGGCGTTCACGCTGCGATCCGTCCGGGCTCTGCGCCGCCGGGCGGCGCGCCAGAACGAGCCACGCGAACGCGCGCGCCGCCAGACCGAACAACTCGCGTCGATCTCGCGGGCGCACCAGGACTGGTGACTGCCGACCGACGACTGGCGACTGAGTCACGGCGCTGCGCAGACGCGCGAAGGGAGCGCGATCCCCGCGAGCGCTCCGACGGCGAACACGCCGACGATGCGGGCGGCTGTCTGTCTCATGTCGCTCCTCGAGGGTGAAGCATTCTAGGCGCTGAAGACGTGGCTGGTGGTTACGTCCGCAATGACTTTGTCCAGCTCGCCGTACACGATCGTCCGCACAACGCTAACGGTGCGTCCTTTCTTGACGAAGTTCGCGACCGCTTTGAACGATCCCTCGCGCTGGTTGGCGAGAAAGTGGCTGTTCAGCGAGATCGCGAGCGGGAAGCCCTGAATCCCCGCGGCCATTTCCTTTTCCCCCATGACCAGCACCGTCGCCGTCACGTCCGCGAGCCAGAGCGTCGCGCCGGCGTGGACGGTGCCGAAGGGATTGGTGACGCCCGGCTGGATCGCCATCACCGAAACGACGCGGTCCCCGCTCCGTTCGGTGACGGTGAACTCGATCGAACCCTGGACTTTCATCCACGAACACCTTTGAGGTTATCTCGGCGACCCGCGCAAGCGGACTCGTCAGCCGGCCTGCTCCCGGTCGTCGATTTCCTTCCTTCGGTAGTATGCGGCCGGAATTCAGCGGGCGGCCGCGAGCGCCGCCGCTGCTGCAAGCTTGTGCCTGGCCTGCCACGGCGGCCCGATCGATCGTCCCATCGCGCGCAGGAACACGTCGACGTCTTTGCGTCCGAGCGCGGCCCCGGCGTCGCGAAACACGCGCTCGCGCTCATACCAATACACGGACCAGCCCCGCGCTCGCGCCGCCGACGCCAGCGCCTCGCGATACATGACGGAGTCGGCGACCGTCTGCGCGCGATTGTCCGCGATCCGCGCTTCGGTCGTCGGCGGAAGCGGAGGGCACGCGCGGATGGCGATGCCCGCAATCGGCATGGGCACGGCGCCCGCCACCGCCTCGAGGTGGTCGCGCGCCCCGCGCCCGGCCGACGCGCGCACGCGCTCGACGAGCGCAACCGCGTCAGCGAGCGAAAGCGCCCGCGCGCCAGGCGTCTTCAGGTAGCGGCCGACCGCCCACGATCCTTCGTGATGATGCGGGTGCGTCGGCAGACCGCGATCGGTGAGGACGACGCCCCGGCGATCGAGGATCTCGCCGCCTGGCGCCAGAGTGACGAGCACCGCCGAGTTCGCATGCTCGGCGACACCGACAATCGCTGCTCGTCCACTCATTTTCACCATAGCCCATGATCCCGTTGCCAGCACCGGAACGCGTGTGATGATGATCCGCTGAAAAAGCCGCGCTCTCAGCGAATGTCAGGCGGCAAGTGCGCGCGCTCACGCCCGGCCGGCTGGGCGATGCGCCCGCAGGAAGGAGCGTATTTGCCGTATGGCAAGGGGAATCCGCTCCCTGGGCTCCTTCCAGGGGAACATGCTGACTTCCGCGTTCGGCGCAAGCATCGCGGCCTCCATCGCGACGGCGTACGGATGCGCCGGTATGTCGTCGGGCAGAATGAGAATCGGCGTGCGGCAGGTGCGGACGAAATCGCGCGTCACGGTGAATACGAAGTCCGGGTTGCTGCGGTACATCCTGGTGAGGAACCTGTCGACCATCTCCATCGTGATGTCCGGCCGGCGTTTGACCAGGTCCGGACCCCAGCCCTGCATGTTGTTGTCGTAAAACAGGTCGCGTTGATCCGGCCGCGACCCGCTCGGCTGCGCCAGAACGGCGGCAACGACGCGATTGGGCGCTCTCTTCAGCAGGTTCCAGATGAACGGGCCGCCGATGCAGAAGCCCATGACCATGAACCTGTCGATGCCGAGGTGGTCCATCACGCCGAGATGATCGTCGGTGTAGGCGTCCCACGGGCGATCGATCTCGAGCGGGCCGGACGACTGCCCGCTGTTGGCGTTGCGCAGGTCGGCCGCGATGCAGCGGTACTCGCCCTTGAATTCGCCGACGGCGTCGAACGGATTGTTCAGGGCGGCGATTGTCGAGTTCAATCCGCCGCCCGCGATGAGCATCAGCGGGAACCCCGCGCCGAATTCCTCGTAGTGGATGCGCACCGGCCCCTTGACGTAGACCGATCCGGCCGTCCGTTGAGCGTTCTGCTGCGCGAGGACGCGGTTCGCCGCCGCCACACCCGCGGCCCCGGCGCCCGTTTTCAGGATCTTCCGTCTGGTCTGATCAGTCATCGGCCCGCTCCTGGAGAAATCAAACGAACGTTTTCTTCTTCGCGCTGACGCCCGCACGAATCACCCACGTCGTCATGCAGCGTTGATTCTGCACGACGGTGGTCTTGAGCGGATCGACCAGTTCAGCGTCCAAGTCTCGCGTCAGCGTCATCAGCATCGCTTCGTCCACGAGGAACCGTTCGGATCCGTCGGGAAGACGGCAGCGGCGCCCGGCGATCGGGTCGACGCGGTCCTCCATTCCGATGGACGAGGCCAGGCGGCAGAAGAAGAGACCGCCGGGGGAGAGCACGCGCCAGCATCCCTCGAGCATGGCGGAGAACTGCGCTTCGTCTCGGGCGAAATGCAGCACGGCGCTGCAGATCACGACGTCGGCGCACGCGGGCGGAAACGACAGGCGCTCGAGAGGCTCGGTGTGGAAACGATCGGGCGGCAGCGCCGGAGCGAGCCGCGCGGCAAGCGCGCGCACCGTGGCGATGGCAGCGGGATCCGCGTCGGCGCCGGACACGTCGTACCCGGACTGCAGGAAGTACACG
>Ga0075425_100005291_pt1 | contig 13406 bp, 14 predicted proteins | sample SoiMethybrSBSTD4_FD_75300 | JGI IMG/M metagenome (GOLD analysis project Ga0075425, IMG submission 75300) | Bulk soil microbial communities from a Populus tree surrounding site in Tennessee, USA - Soil MetaG P. TD hybrid SBSTD4 | ecosystem: Environmental > Terrestrial > Soil > Tree plantation...
CCGACATAAGATGAGAGCTTGCCCTTGGCGATCGAATCCTGCCCGAGCCCAGGGCCGACCGTGCGTTCTTCGATGATTGTCAGCGGTGCCGGCAACGCACCCGCGCGCAGCAGAATAGCAAGGTCATTGGCGCTCTCGACCGTAAAGCTGCCAGAAATCTGGCCGGATCCTCCAAGAATAGGCTCGCGAATGACCGGTGCCGAAATCACCTGATTGTCAAGGATGATCGCAAACGGCTTGCCGACATTCTCCTGCGTCACTTGCGCGAACTTGCGCGCACCGGATGTGTTGAAACGGAAATTGACGACCGGCTCGCTTGTGCGTTGGTCGAAGCCGGGTTGCGCATCGGTGAGATCGCCGCCAGAGACAAGGATCCGCTTTTCGACCAAATAAGGTGTCCGCGGCTGTGTGGAGCTGTAAAGAATTTCGGAGTCGGGTGGCACCCGCCCTTGCAGCGCCTGCTCAGCCGGGATCGATACGTCCACCATGCGGAAATCGAGTTTGGCTGTCTTGCCGAGCAATTCCTTCAGTCTCGTCGGGTCCTGCAGACCCGGGACCTGCACGAGAATCCGATCGGCCCCTTGCCGCTGGATAAGCGGCTCGACAGTTCCAAGTTCGTTGACCCGCCGTTCGATGATCTGAATTGACTGTTCGACCGACTGGCGGATCCGCTCAACAAGAGCCGGCTCGGTAACGGTCAGCCGAACCAGATTACCGGGTTCGGTTCTTACATCGAGGCTCCGCTGGCCCGTGGTGTTAAGTATTCCGCCGAGAGGTTGAGATAGTTCACGAAGCTTATCAACGGCCTGGTCGAAATTGCTGCCCTCGCGAATGCGCACCTCGACACTGGTGCCGCGGATGACAAGGCCCGTATAGCCGACTCGCGCATCGCGCAGTACGCGGCGGACGTCATCGCGCACAACCTCGAGCTTTTCCTTCCGGACCGCGGCGCTGTCGACTTCAAGCAAAATGTGCGAACCGCCCTGAAGATCCAGACCAAGGACCACATGGCGCTGCGCCCATTTGGGCCAACTCTGCACCATCTTCTCAGGCAGGAAATTGGGAACGGCAAACAGGCAGACGATAAGCGCCGTCAGGACAATCGCCGTCGCCTTCCACCGCGTGAAATAAAGCATGACGTCCCGACTTGCGGCTTAAAGGCCACGGCCACCGGCTTCAGCTGGCTGTGGCCCCTTCCTTGACAGGTTCACCTTTGGCGCGGACGTCGGTGACCATCTGCCGCATTTGACGGATGCGCACGTCGTCCGCAATTTCAATTTCAAGCTGATCGTCGTCGATCACTTTGGTGACCTTGCCGATCAGGCCGCCATTGGTGACGACAGTGTCCCCCCGCCGCACATTCTTGACCATTTCCTGATGCTGCTTCACCCGCTTCTGCTGCGGCCGAAGGATCAGGAAATACATGATGACGAAAATCAGCGCGAACGGGAGCAGCGACACCAGCATGCCACCCTCGCCACCTGCTCCGCCGAACAGCGAGCCTTGCGCAAACGCAGGCGTTATGAACATTGAAGCGTGTTCCTTGCAAGGTTTCCCGGCGCCCGGCGGCGCTCGATTTTCGCGGGACTATAGCGGCCGCCCGCCCAATTGCAACGATGGTTAGCCCGTAAAAATGGGCCATTTGCGGCCATTTTGTCCCAGGGCCGCTTGCTTGGCCAACGCCGCCCCGCTAAGAGCAGCCCGAATTTCCGGAACCAACCCAATGGCCAAAACGAAGTCAAAACCGCCGCGCAGGTCAGCGCCAAAATCGCAACGCGCGGCCAACAGCGAGGCCCCCGGCGAGGTCCTCGAACGTATCGCGACTGCGCTTGAACGCTTGGCGCCGCGCCGCGCGGCTGCCGCCGATTTCGACGCCGCCGACGCCTTCATCTGGCATCCCGACGGGCGGCTCGCTCCGGTGGCGCGCGTCAACCGCGTCGAGATGTCCCTTCTCAAGGGTATCGACCGCGTTCGCGACGTGCTGGTCGAAAATACCGAGCGGTTTGCCAAGGGTCTTCCGGCCAACAATGCCCTGCTGTGGGGCGCCCGCGGCATGGGAAAGTCCTCGCTCGTCAAAGCTACCCACGCGGGCGTCAATGCCGACTTGGGCAACGGAAAAAGCGCGCGGCCACTCAAACTGATCGAGATCCACCGGGAAGACATCGACAGTCTCCCAGCCCTGATGGCGCTTACACGAGGCTCCCCGCACCGTTTCATCGTGTTTTGCGACGATCTTTCTTTCGACGCCGAGGACACGACCTACAAGTCTCTTAAAGCAGTACTTGAAGGCGGTATCGAAGGGCGGCCGGACAACGTGATTTTTTACGCCACGTCGAACCGCAGGCATCTCATGTCGCGCGACATGATGGAGAATGAGCGCTCGACGGCGATCAACCCCGGCGAAACCGTGGAAGAAAAGGTTTCGTTGTCGGATCGGTTCGGCCTATGGCTCGGTTTCCATCGCTGCAGCCAGGACGAATATCTCGCGATGGTCGACGGCTATGTCGCACACTACAAGGTTCCCGCTCGCGGCGAGGCCCTGCATCGTGAGGCCTTGGAATGGTCGACGACGCGCGGCTCGCGCTCAGGTCGCGTGGCGTGGCAATTCGTGCAGGATCTCGCCGGGCGCCTCGGCGTCGCGCTGAAAAATTAGGCGCCGCCGAGGAACTGCGTCGGATCGACCGGAGTCGATCCTTTCCGGATCTCGAAGTGCAACTGCGGGGATGTCACGTTGCCGGTCTGTCCGGCATGTGCAATCACCTGTCCCCGCTTGATCGTGTCGCCGCGCTTGACGAGCAACTCGCGCGCATGCGCATAGGCGGACACATATCCATTCGAGTGACGGATCAAAACGAGATTACCGTAGCCCTTGAGCTCGTTGCCGGCGTAGGCAACGACGCCGTCATCGGCCGCCTTGATGGGCGTCCCTTCGGGAACGGCGAGATTGATACCGTCATTCTGCGTGCCGTTCGGCTTGCTGCCGAAACCGGCAATGACGCGGCCGCGAGCGGGCCAGCGAAACGACGGCATGGCCCCGCTTGGCTCCGCAGCTTTGACGACCGTTTCGGTCGTCTGTGGCTCTTCCTTGGCGACATGCACGGTCTGCGCAGGCGCAGCGCTCGCAACCTTGATCTTCTTCTCAGCGGGAGCAGTGCGAATCTCCGCGACCTTGGGAGCTGCAGACGGTTGGGCGGCTGCGACCTGATGACCACCCTGCGGAATGGTCAGCCGGTCACCGACGCTCAGTTTCTTGGAAGAATCAATGTGATTGGTTTTGGCAAGCGCGGCCACCGTAACACCCGTGCCGCGGGAGATGCTCATGAGCGTGTCACCCGCCTTTACCACGTGAACGCTTCCACCCGCCTTGGGCTGCGCGGCGTATGTCGGCGCGCTTTTCGGCGAAGTCGATACGTAGCGCGGGATGACCAGCCGCTGACCCGGCCTGATCTGGCCCGGTTCACGGATGCCGTTGGTCTGCATAAGGGCAGTCACCGGCACGCCGTGCTTGCGCGCGATGCTCTCGACCGTCTCGCCGTAGCCGACCGTCACCGGTGCACCGCCGTTCCAGGTCCAATGACCGGAAGCCGACCCCGTCACATCGGAATATTGACCGCCGGAGCTCGGCGTGTATGCCGCCGGTGTATATGTCGGTGCGGGCGCCGCTGCGACGGTCGCCGGCTGGCTCGGCGCCGGCAGAGGTTGGGCCTCGACACGGCCGGCCCCTGAGTACGTCGGTGTTGCGGCGGCCACGTTCTGTGGCGGACGATCAGTCGTGTAGGAACTGGAGTCGAAGCGCGCGGAGTCCGAACAACCGGCGGCGGATACACCTACCAGCGCGAGAACTGCGAGGCGCGGCCACGAAAGCGGGCGAGACTCCACCATTGGGCGCGGCATGTGGTTACTCACTCGTACACAGAAAATGTAGAGTTCGAATAAACCAGCCGCGAGTAAACAAGCGTTTAAGAATTAACGAGCTGCTACCGATGAAATTTGGGCGGACAAAAATGTCGCGGTGACCCACCGCGCAAACGGCCCGGACAACTACAATTCCTTTGCCTGCCCTGGAAGCATCGGCACAAAACGGACCGGAATGAGGTTTTCCCGCTGAGTTCCCGTTTGCGACTTGGTAAGCTTGATAATGTGTTGAGATCCCTCATGCGAGCCGAGTGGCAGGATCATGAGGCCGTCATCGGCAAGTTGGTCCATCAACGTCTCCGGTACCGTCTCCGCCGCGGCAGTGACGATGATGCGATCATAAGGGGCCCGCTCCGGCATTCCGGCAAAGCCGTCGCCGGCAACGATCTCGACATTGTCATAGCCAAGCGCCTTGAGACGATCGCGTGCCTGGTCCGCGAGCGTGCGATAGCGCTCGATCGTCACGACCTCGCGCGCCAGACGCGACAGTATGGCCGCCTGATAGCCTGAGCCCGTGCCGATCTCCAGGACACGATGGGTCGAGCTCACGTTGAGCTGCTCTGTCATGTAGGCCACAACATAAGGCTGGCTGATGGTCTGACCGCATGCGATCGGCAGAGCCCGATCAGCGTAAGCGGTGCCCACAAAGGCGGTCTCAACGAAATATTCCCGCGGCACTTCGTCCATCGCGCGCAGCACAGCCTGGTCGGCAATTCCGCGCCGACGCAGGGTCAGCAGGAACTCCATATGATCATCACCCTGCTGACTGCGTGGTCTTTTTGTCACGTTCGGGCCCCTTTACCGGCACTATTACCATGTTTGCTGGAAATTGAGCTAAACTCGCTGCTCGTGTTGCAGGAGCCGATGGAACCCGGCGGCCCGCGATGAGTTGCAAGGCGGGAGATCAGCAATGACCAATTCCTCGGCAATGCCACGCCTTCTCGTGGTTGAGGACGAATATTTGATTCGCATGCTGCTCGAGGACATGCTGGACGACCTTGGCTATGGGATCGCTGCAGCAGTCGGCACATTGTCCGAGGCACGGCAGATCGCGGCCGACGGTGACTTCAACGCGGCCATCCTCGACGTCAATCTCGACGGCCAGGAGATTTATCCGGTCGCGGATATCCTGACCAAGCGCGGCCTGCCTTTCGTGTTCGTCACCGGCTATGGCGAGCGCAGCCTGCCGGAGCCCTATCGCGGTCGCCCTGCCCTGCAGAAACCTTTTCAGGCAGAACAGCTGAAATCAACGCTCGCCGGGTTGCTGGCCTAGTCGAAGACCTGTGCCAGCTTCGTCATAAAGGGTTCATCGGTGAGATCGAGCCGCAGCGGTGTGAGCGCAATACGGTTTTCCGTCAAAGCAGCCAGATCGCTGCCTGGCGACGCACCAGAAACGCCACCACGCGCGAAGGCGATCCAATAGTAGGGATTTCCACGTCCGTCGTGGCGCGCATCGATGCGTAAAAGTTCCTGATCGCGCTTGCCCTGCACGGTGACGGCAACGCCCGCGACCTGTTCGGGCTGGCAATCCGGAAAGTTGACATTGACGAGAACGTCTCGCGGCATCCCAGCCTTCAGCACACGCTTGATAAGATCGGGCGCGTGCTTAATCGCAGTTTCCCAAAAGGGATTGTGTTTCGTCGTAAACGCATAGGCCTGCGAGAGCGCAAATGATGGAATGCCGAGCACGGTGCCTTCCATCGCGCCTGCGACAGTGCCGGAATAGGTGACGTCTTCAGCACAATTGCGGCCGCGATTGACCCCCGACAGCACAAGATCGGCTTTCTCTTTCATCAGATGCCGCACCCCCATAATGACGCAATCGGTTGGCGTGCCCTTGACGGCGAAATGACGCTCGCCGACCTCGCGCATGCGCAACGGATCGTTCAGCGAAAGTGAATGCGACACGCCGGACTGATCGATTTCCGGTGCAACGATCCACACTTCATCAGAAAGAGCGCGGGCAATTTCGAGGCAGGCCGCTAGCCCCGGCGAGTGAATGCCGTCGTCGTTCGTTATGAGAATACGCATTACGTCCGCTCAATCGTTTTCAGGCCGCCCATGTAAGGTGCCAGCGCGGATGGCACAGCGATCGAGCCGTTCTCCTGCTGATAGGTTTCCATCACAGCAATCAATGCGCGTCCGACGGCGACGCCGGAGCCGTTTAATGTATGCACGTGTTTGACGCCATCCTTCGTGCGGTAGCGCGCATTCATGCGGCGGGCCTGGAATTCGCCGCAGTTGGAGCAGGATGAAATCTCCCGATAGGCATTCTGGCCCGGCAGCCAGACCTCGATGTCGTAGGTCTTCTGCGCCGCGAAGCCCATGTCACCGGTGCAGAGCGTGACGACGCGGTAGTGCAGCTCGAGTTTCTTCAGCACCTCTTCCGCGCAGGCAAGCATCCGCTCATGCTCGTCCTTCGATTTGTCCGGCGTCGTGATGGAAACGAGCTCGACCTTGGTGAACTGGTGCTGGCGGATCATCCCGCGCGTATCTTTGCCTGCCGCCCCTGCTTCAGCGCGGAAACATGGCGTGCAGGCGGTCAGGCGCATCGGCAACTGGGCTTCCTCGACGATCGACTCGCGCACAAGATTGGTGAGCGGCACCTCGGCAGTAGGAATAAGCCAGAAGTCATTTGTTGTCCGGAACTGATCATCGGCGAACTTCGGCAGCTGCGCCGTCCCAAACATAACGTCGTCGCGAACAAGGATAGGCGGATTCACTTCCGTGTATCCATGCTCCTTGCCTGTGTGCACATCGAGCATGAACTGGCCGAGCGCGCGCTCGAGCCTCGCCAAACCCTTCTGCAACACAACAAAGCGCGCACCCGACAGTTTCGCAGCGAGCTCGAAATCCATTTGTCCGAGCGCTTCGCCCAGATCGAAATGCTGCTTCGGCTTGAAGGCATAATCGCGTTTCTTACCGAAAACGTGATGCTCGGCGTTGCCGCTCGCGTCGGCGCCGTCCGGCACGTCGTCAAGCGGCGCGTTCGGGATTTGCGCGAGCTCCTTATCGAGTGCGGTGCCCAGAGCTTTTTGCTCGTCTTCCATCGCCGGCAGCAAGGTCTTGAGCTCGGCGACTTCGGCCATCAGCTTGCCCGCCTTGGCCTCATCCTTCGCCTTTTTCGCATCGCCGATTTCCTTCGACGCCGCATTACGGCGGGCCTGCGCCTGCTCGAATTTTGTGATGGCTGCACGCCGCTTTTCGTCGAGCGCCACGAGCTTTTTCGACAGCGGATCGAGCCCGCGCCGTTTCAGGCCACGGTCGAAGGCGTCAGGATGCTCGCGAATCCACTTGATATCGTACATGGCGGGGCTTCTTAGTCGGAATCCGAACAATATTAAAGCAGGGTGCCGGGCCGAGCCCCGGCAAGAAGGAAGGGTTTATTCTGCCGGCTTTGCGGTCGCGGAAGCCGCCTCAGTAGCCGCCTTGGCAGCCGCCTCGGCCTGCGCCTTCTTTTCGACCAAGCGCACCGACCAGATCGAGCCCTCGTAAAGGATGAGCAGCGGAATAGCGAGCGACATCTGGCTGAGAACGTCGGGCGGGGTCAGCACGGCGGCCAGCACAAAGGCGGCGACAATGAAATAACGCCGCTTGGCCTTGAGTTGCTCGGCCGTTAGTACCCCGATGCGTCCGAGCAGCGTGAGGACGACCGGCAGCTGAAAGGCAACGCCGAAGGCGAGCACCAGCGCCATCATCAGCGACAGATATTCGCCGACTTTCGGCATCAGCGCGATCGAAGCATCGGTGGGCGAGCCCGGCTGCTGCATGTGGAGCGAGAAACGCACCAGCATCGGCAACACAAGGAAGTAAACAAGCATTGCGCCAAGCGCGAAGAAAATCGGCGTCGCGATCAGGTATGGCAGGAACGCCTTGCGCTCGTGACGATAAAGTCCCGGCGCCACGAACATATAGATTTGTGCTGCGACCACAGGAAATGACAGGAAAGCTGCGCCGAACATCGCGAGCTTCAACTGTGTAATGAAATATTCCAGGAGCGCAGTGTAGATGAACTTCGAATTCTCCGGCCCGGCGACCCACACGAACGGCCATACCAGAACATTGTAGATGTCCTTCGCGAATACGAAGCAAATTCCGAACATCACGCCGAATGCGAGCAGCGCCTTGATCAGCCGCGAGCGCAGCTCGATCAGGTGATCCATCAATGGCGCTTTGGTGGCCTCGATGTCTTCGTGGCTCATACCTTGCCCCCGGCCTGCTTGGGCGGCGGCGCTTCGGTGATCGCAAAATCTTTCTCGCTGACGGGAGCGCTCGGCTCAGGCAGCGCGACGTCGATAGGTGCAGGTGGAGAGGCTTCAGTTGTCTCCACGGCGCCCGACGAGTCAGGCTTCGGCAGTTCGGGTTTGGCGGCGTCGTCGAATGCACTCTCGATCTGTTTCTGGGTCTCTGCAAGCGGATCAAGTTTGCCGAGATCGCTGACCGAACTGCCCAGATCGCTTACCGAACTTTTCAGGTCTTCAGCCTGCTTCTTCAGTTCGACCAACTCCGCTTCGCGCATCGCCTCCTGGAACTGGCCCTGGAATTCAGACGCCATGCGCCGGACCTTGCCCATATACTGGCCAAGCGTCCGCAGAACGGTCGGCAGCTCTTTCGGCCCGATCGCGATCAGCGCGACGATGCCGATGACGACGAGCTCGCCCCAACCAATGTCGAACATGGATTAGTCAACTCCGAAACGCCAACGCATGAGCGCCGCTGCGACAGTCGAGCCAGCGGCCCCCTTATGCATAAGCGCAACGATTAGGAGCGCACGCTCTCGGCGCGACGCTCAGCTTCGGTCTTGGATGCGCTGCCACCGGCTTCAATCGTCTTGACCGGCTCGCTTTTGGCATCCGCGGTTTTCTCGTCCTCGGACATGCCCTTCTTGAAGGCCTTGATGCCCTGGGCGAAGTCACCCATGAGCGATGAAATCTTTCCACGGCCTCCGAACAAGACCATCACGACCAACAGCACGATGATCCAGTGCCATATACTTAGGGAACCCATCGGCAAATCCTCCGCAGCGGCGAGCTTTTGGCTCATCCCGCCATGTTTTCAACGTGAAACTAGGCCCCGCAGAGGGCAAAAACAAGGACTTCGCGCCCGGTCAAAGCGCCGCGCAATCCCTTGAAATGGCGTCGTTTACCCTAACTGGCGCTCGTTCACTTTTCGGAACGAGACGCCGGCGGCGCCAGGCCCAGATCGAGGTCGCCAGGATCGAGCGGATCTTCGTCGTCGCGCAACGTCGAGTCGTCCGATGGAAGCGGGACGCCGAAACCGGGAGGCAAATTGCCCTCCAGGAGGCCCGCGCCCTTGAGTTCATCGAGGCCCGGCAGGTCGCCGACTTCTTCTAGCCCGAAATGCGAAAGGAATGCGTCCGTCGTTCCGTATGTGATCGGCCGCCCAGGCGCCTTGCGCCGTCCGCGCGGACGAATCCACCCGGTTTTAAGAAGGACGTCGAGCGTGCCCGCCGCCGCCACCACGCCACGAATTTCCTCGATCTCGGCGCGCGTGACCGGCTGATGATAGGCAACGATCGCAAGCGTTTCGATCGCTGCGCGTGAAAGCTTGCGGGTTTCCACGATCTGCTTCGTCAGCAGCCAAGAAAGGTCGACGGCCGTGCGAAACGTCCATTTCTTGCCGACGCGCACCAGATTGACCCCGCGCGTGGCGTACTCATCCTTGAGCTGCGCAAGCGCCGCTTTGACGTTCACGCCGTTTGGCAGGCGGCGCGCCAGCATTGCTTCGTCCAGCGGTTGGCCGGCGGCAAACAGCAAGGCTTCCAGCAGCCGCATTTCCTCCGGTCGCGTTGACTCGATTGGCGTAGCTTGCGGTGCCGGCTCATTGCTTTGCACCACCACGAGCTTCTTGGCCACGCTCGGCATGGACTCTTTCCCCTTATGAGTTTTCTTGCGCGTCATGCGTCGTAGCTATCGCAATCGCGCCGACGCGCTTGCGCATATAGATCGGCGCGAATAACTCCTTCTGGTGAATTTCCGCCAGGCCCTCCCGTACAAGCTCAAGCGCGGAGGCGAATGAAGAAGCAAACACCGACGCCGCAAGCGCCGGCTCCACCACATAACTGATCAGGAACTGATCGATGCGCGACCAATCCGCCGACTGCCCCATCAGACGCTCGAGAGCGGCGCGCGCCTCGGCGAGCGACCAAACGGTGCGCTGCTTGAAGCGGACACGGGACAGCGCGCTGCGCGAGCGTTGCGTGGCATAGACTGAAAGCAGGTCGTAGAGCGTCGCCGACCATTCCGGCTGTTTTATTTCCTCTATCGGCTCGGGCAGGCCGCGCGGGAAAATATCCCGATTGAGTTGCGGCCGCTCCATCATACGGGTCGCAACGTCACGGATCGCTTCCAGCCTGCGCAGCCTGTTGGCCAACGCCAGCGCCATCTCCTCCGCGCTTGGCCCATCCCCCGTTTCGGTTTCCGGCAGAAGCAGGCGCGATTTGAGGTAAGCGAGCCACGCCGCCATCACCAGGTAATCGGCGGCAAGCTCGAGCCGCAACTGGCGCGCAGCCTCGATGAACGACAGGTACTGATCAGCCAGCGCAAGGATCGAAATCTTCGCGAGATCCACTTTTTGCTGACGCGCGAGCATCAACAACAGATCGAGCGGACCTTCGAAGCCCTCCACGTCAACGATCATGGCTGGCTCGGTGGTGCCGCGATCGGCACCGAGCGTCGTGTCGAAGTCTTCGCTGCTCATGACCCGATCTTCCGTCGAAATTCCGTCCGCTCGTCGTCGATCATTTGCGTGAACAACCTACGCGCAGCTTCGGTATCGAACTCTTCCGGCGCCTTGCGCGCCGCAAGTGCCACATCGGCCCGTCGCGCAGCTGCGCCTGTAAACTCGGGCGCTTCCTTTGCGACGGCAACCATTTCCCCGAGATTGCCGTTGCAATGAAGCACGACATCGCATCCGGCCGCCAGCGCAGCGCGGCTGCGCTCCGCAATGCTGCCGGACAGGGCATTCATCGAGATGTCGTCGCTCATCAACAGGCCTTGGAATCCGATAAACCCGCGAATCACTTGCCTGACCATTGTGACCGAAGTGGTGGCCGGTGCGACGGGGTCGATTGCGCTAAACACAACATGTGCCGTCATTCCTAGCGGCAAGCCCGCCAGCGGCTTGAACGCCGCAAAATCGGCGGCCTCGAGGGTCGCACGATCGGTATCCACGACCGGCAGCTTGTGATGGCTGTCTGTGGTGGCACGGCCGTGGCCGGGCAAATGCTTCACCACAGGCAACACACCCCCCGCCTCCAGACCCTCGGCGATTGCCTTGGCAATTTTCGCGACCTTGCCTGGTTCGCTGCCATAGGCGCGATCGCCGATGACGGGGTCGCCACCGGCAACCGGAACATCGGCGATCGGAAGACAATCGACGTCGATGCCGAGTGGTCTTAAATCCGCAGCGATCAGATGGCCCGCCAGCCGCGCCGCCGCGATGCCCGCCGCCGGCTCCTGGTCATAGAGTTCGCTGTAACGTGCGCCGGGCGGATAAGTCGGCCAGTGCGGTGGCCCGAGCCGCTGAACCCGACCGCCTTCCTGATCGACGAGTACGGGGGCCTCGCTGCCGACAGCATCGCGAAATGACTGCGTGAGTTCCGTCACTTGATCGGGTGTACTCACGTTCCTCTTGAAGATGATGAGGCCCCACGGCCGTGCATCGCGCAAAAATGCGCGCTCATCGGGCGATAAGGTAAGTCCCTCCAATCCCGTGATAAATGCGCGCGCCGTCATCGGCGCGGATTAGCCCGCGCACGTCGCAGGGGTCAAGTTTTGGCCTGTTAATTCCTCTGGACGAGGCATTGCCCGCCGGCTGCCTTGAGGCTCGAGCACAACTGGCTTGCCTCGCCGGCATTGGCAAAGGGCCCAACCATGGCGCGGTAGTAAGTGCCCTTGGCGCCCAGATCGGCCTTTTGGATAGAAGGCTGCCGACCTCCGAGCTGGTCCGGGAACTTGGCCTGCAGGCTGCGGAACGCCGCCTGAGCCTCACCCTCGCTGCGCTGCGAGGAAACCTGGACATAGCTGCCCGTCCCGCCGCTCGATGCCGCCGCGGGCGCCTGTGGCGCTACCGCGGCCGTCCTGGCCGGCACTGCGGAGGCCTGCGTCGGAGCTGCGGGGGCCTGCGCCGGCGCAGTTCGCGACGGTGCCGCATTCGGATTGAGCGACAAAGGCCCGCCGTTCGATGCGGCCGCCGCCTGACGCGGCGGTGGAGCGGACCGCGGCGCGCTCTCTTCCGCGTCGGCTGTCGTCTCCGGCGCAGGACGTGGCGGAGCGGCGGCGGCGCGCGGCGCGGGAGCCGGAGCCGGAGCCGGAGCGGATCTCGCAGGCGCTGCCGCAGCTGACATCGATGATGGTGCCGCGTCGGCCACAGGCTGGTCCGGATGAATAGCGATGGTGCGAACCTTTTTCGGCTCGCTGCCGATCACGCCACTGCCAAGCGCTGCCTGCGGTCCGGACTGCGACAGCGCAACCGCTGTCGGCCGGTCCATCGGTTGCTCTTCGCGCGAGACCAGCTTTTCGCTTTGCCCGCGTTCGTTGACGCGATCGGTAATTAGTTTGTTGGACTGGGCATCCTTGCCGGTCGTTGCCGGAACAATCTTGCTCGGTGCCGTATCGGCCTTGATCACCGGCGGCGGTTTGGCCGCGCCGGAGGAGCCTACAAGCGCGCGATAGCCAAATGCCCCTGCCGTGCCAATCACCGCCAAAGCGGCGACACCGGCGATCGCCATAACGACAATCCTGCGGCGCGAAGGCGGAGCGTCCTCGTAGTATTCGTCCTCAACCGGGGCTTCGTCGTAAAAATCCTGCTGATGATCGGATTGGCCAAGAGGAAACCGGTGCGATGCCGGCTCGGCCTCATAATGATCGATCCCGCCGGCAGGCGGTTGAGCCTCGTAGGGCTGACGGCCGTAGTTCTGACTGCCATAGTCCTGGGGAATGAGCGGGCTCGCGGGAGCCGACGGGTAGCCGTCGCCCGCGTAGCGCGGCGCCGGCTCCGGTGCACGCGCATCGCCGCCGTATTGCGCCGAGTAGGATGTTCCAAGCGGCTGGTTCCAATCGGCGCGCGCAGCCGATTGCGATGGAGGCGAACGGCGCGCGACTTCACGACCATACTCTCCGAACGGATCGGTCTGTCCAATCAGGCGCGCCAGCTCAGCGAGCGGGTCGCTGCCGGTCTTTCCTGAGCCGCGCGCGGGCGGCGGTTCACTTGCACGATACGGTCGTTGGCTTTGATCGTCCGCCATTCGTTCCCCAGTCAGCTCGTCCTTGCGTTGGCCTTATACGATCCACGCGGACGCGGACCAATGGACGAGATCTATCGCATCTCATCCGGCGCGCTAACCCCGAGCAATGCGAGGCCCGAGGCTAAAACTGTGGTGATCCCCTCCACCAGCGCGAGCCGGGCTGCTGTCGTTTCTCGATCATTCTGAATAATGAAGCGTAAATTAGGCAAGTCATTTCCTTTCG
>Ga0075425_100005293_pt1 | contig 13405 bp, 14 predicted proteins | sample SoiMethybrSBSTD4_FD_75300 | JGI IMG/M metagenome (GOLD analysis project Ga0075425, IMG submission 75300) | Bulk soil microbial communities from a Populus tree surrounding site in Tennessee, USA - Soil MetaG P. TD hybrid SBSTD4 | ecosystem: Environmental > Terrestrial > Soil > Tree plantation...
TGCATTATTTGATTTAAAAAAGGCTGCAAAAGATGAATCGTATATATTATTTAAAAAATGATCGTTTACCTCTAAAAATTCTTTTCCTGTTATATTTCCCGGAGCACCTTTTAATTCCATACCCATACAACTACTGTTGATTAATACAAATAACGAAAATAGATATTTACCTATTCGCACATTTTTCCCATTCTTTGTGCAATAATAAATTTGCAACGTATCATACTGATTTTTTTTAAAAAAAAGAATAGGGATTATTTAGTATTTCATGAGATACCGATACATAAAGTTTTTTTCACATATCAGCTTAAAACGTGATTCGCATGATAGCTTTCGAGCCATGTAGATTTACAAACATGCTTTGTAATTATATGTTCAAAGAGAGTTATACTATCCCTATATGATCGACAACCCCAAATACATTTATGTTCATTATTTAAATTCTGATTAACTACTATCCCTACCGGATGATGGTGCTTTGCTGAATGAATAAATAACTTAAAACTTGCCGTAACTCCAGTATACTTCGACTTACAATCTAATTCTGAACATACACCAGATTGACCTCCCAATTTTCTTCTCAGACACAGTAAACAATCTTTATTTTTTAATCCCTGCTCTAAAATTAATTTTTCCAAATCTTCAGCCGTTAATGATGAATTATATGCTCTCTTAGAAGTTGGTTTATGTTTCTTCCTGATTTTTCCCACTGGCGATTTAGCTAATTCTGTATCCAATACTGAAGCATCATTTGCACTATCTTCTACAAAGGCATCTACAATGCCGGCAGGTTTTATAATAGCGGATGATGATAACTCCAATTCATTGATTCGGCAAAACCCATCAATAACGATTTTATTTTTCTCCATAGCAATAATAGGACTGCTTAACATCACGATAATAAAAAAATTATTTTTTCCCACAAGACTGCCAAACAGCGTGACCCTTGTCATAGCCATATTTCAAATCCTCCCTAAAAATAACGCTGGTATTGTTTTTAGAATATATAAAATTGCGCTATATAAAAAATAAAAACGTCTTTATAACGTAATTATTTTTCAAGAAAATATAATTGAATTCCAAAGAGCGATTGCGTATATCGTAATACTCCAAAAACCGCTAAACAAAGTGGTCCTATCCACAACCACACACCAAGTCCTTGTGAAAAGAAAACACCCATTGGCATCCGCACAACAAAAAACAGGCATGCTTTATAGATGCAATAAAAAATGGATAATACCACCGTTAACTGAAGCGCATAGCGCATCATAAAAGAAGCAAACTGCTGGGCGTACATGCGAATACCAAATTTACGCGCAATCCAGAGTGCTGACAACAATGCCTGTAGTCCACCAACTAATGAGGTAGAAAATGCGAGTCCTGGTGCACCAAGCCGGGTAACCAAAAACCAGTTAAGAAGTATATGAATCACGGCAGAGAATAAGGCAATAATGGTTGGAATCGTCGTGTTATGATGCGCATAAAAAACATTTTGCAAAATTTTGTTGAGCGCAAAAAATGGTAACCCGATCAAATACGCAGCCAAAATGGCGGATGCGGTATCAACTTGCGCGAGGGTAAATTTCTTTGAGAAAAAGAGCGTATAGAAGATAGTTTCTGAAAAAAAACACATAATCAGTGATGCCGGAATAGTAACCCAAAAGACTAACTTAGCTGATTCAAGAATATAAAAACGCATGCGTGACGGAGCGTACCCATTGATACGCACAAAATGCGGCAGCAAAATTGTAGAGAATGCAACGCCAAATACCCCGAGCGGGATACCCATAAACCGCGCAGCATAATAAAGTAAGGTGATAGAGCCTTGTTCTAAAAAAGAGGCAAAGCGACCATCAATAATAAAATTGACCTCCATGATGCCGGCGGTAACAATCACCGGCAAAAATTTAACAATAATCTGTTTAAATTGCTTGAGTGCCTGTTTGGTAAAGTCTCCGACAGAAAATCCGCAGCCAAAATAAGCAACGATATGAAACAGAAGCTGCGTTGCTGCACCTGCCAAAATAAAATAACAAAGTCCGTATAATGACAGACCTTTAATAAGCCCTACGATAAGCCCCATGATAAAAAATATATTTAAAACAATAGAACCGATGGCCGGCACAAAAAAATGATTGGCCGTGTGCAGTGCGCCAGAAATTAAAGAGCTACTTGAGATAAAAAAGATAAAGGGCATTAATACCCGCAACAATGATACGGCAAGTGCTTTTTGTTCATCAGAAAAACCGGGAGCTACCAAAGTAGTCACCATATCGGCATGCCACGCGATTACCAAAGAACACAAAATAACCAGCGATTCAAAAATAATAAATGATACGGTTACAATATCACTAACTGCTTGTTTACCACCCTTTTTTTCCGCATCAACAAAGGTCGGCACGCACGCAGAACTGAGCGCTCCTTCTGCAAAAACTTTACGTAACGCATTAGGAATTCTAAATGCCACCACAAATGCATCAGAAAAAGGTCCTGCGCCTAAAAAGCGCGACATTAACATTTCTCGTAACAGACCAAGTAACCGGCTCACCAACGTGTAACCACCTACTTGTACCGTTTTTTTTACAATCGATTTGCGGGTCATTAATTGCATACTATTCCTTTTCTACCACCAGATGTCCGTCGGCAATACGATATATGGTCTGCAATGATTGCACCACGTATGCATCATGAGAACAGATGACTAATCCCATATCCCACTCTTGTTGAAACTGAACAATTAATTCTATGAGCATGGTACCGGTTGCTTCATCAAGATTGCCGGTTGGTTCATCGGCAAATAAAAAGGTTGGCTTGGTGCATAATGCGCGCGCTAACGCCACCCGTTGCTGCTGACCGCCTGATAAGTTGCCGGGATAGGCATTTTTTTTAGCGGAAAGATTGCACCACGAAAGCAATTGATCAACCCACGGTTCAATCTGTGCATATGACTGCCCCTGAATTAATGCTTTGAGCGCAACATTTTGGGCAACGGTCAATTCTGCAATTAAATACGGCTGTTGAAATACCATACCAATAGTACTATTCAACCAATGTTCTTTTTCTTTGGTACTCAAATCAGCAAGATTTTTGCCATTATATGATACGGATCCATGATCAGGATATTCAAGCCCTGCCAGTATATGTAATAAGGTTGATTTGCCCGCACCAGAAATGCCGGTAATGGCATAACTGTGTCCTTGTTCTAATGAAAGATTGAGCGAATGTAATACCTGAATAACTGATTGCCCCTGCTTAAATGATTTGGATATATCATGAGCAACAATGACTTTTTTCATTAAGTTCATTCCCTTGTGGATCTTACCATGCAGATCAAAATAGCAGGTTTTTATAAAAAATTCTTTTTTTAGATCATTGTGTTTTGCGCAATCACTTATCTAGACTTATAGCAGGTATGTGTGCCGTTTTAAACCTAGGGGGGGTAATGTATGAAAACGCTCACTCACGCACCGGAGATATCAGTTGAGCAAGCACTTATTCCTGTTATTCCAACTATGGATGTGGTGGTGTTTCCTCATATGATTGTCCCTTTGCTTGTCTTAGATGAAAAAATTATTAATGGTATTAACAAAGCACTGCAAGATACCAAGCTTGTTCTGCTGCTAGCAGCACGTAAGAATGCCGGTTCTTATGATGCCATTGGCACCCAAGATCTGTATCGCGTCGGTACGATCGCTTCCATCATGCGTATTATCGAAATACCTGAGGGTGGCGTAAAGATCTTAGTGCAAGGTATGTACAAAGCATATGCCAAAGATTTGCTTGCACAAGATGACCAATTGGTTGCCATTCTTGAAGAATTTCCTGAAGTGGATGACAGCAATGACCCAGAACTTGATGCACACATAAAAAACTTACAAGAACTTGCAGAAAAGATGGCTTCTTCAGGACAATATTTCAGTCCTGACTTTCATGTCATTTTATCCAAAATGCAAGATCCGCATAAAATAGCTGATTTTATTTTATCGCACTTAAAATTGACGGTAGACCAAGCACAAGCATTGCTTGAAACAACCAGCACCACTCAATTGATGGCCGGTATCTATCAATATCTCCATAAAGAAATAGAAATCGCGCAAGTACAAGAACGTATTAAACATAATGCACGCGAATCAATGAACAATGCGCAAAAAGAATATTATTTGCGCGAACAACTGAAAGCAATTAAAAAAGAATTAGGCGAAGAAGATGCTGAAATTGAAGGACTGCGCGAAAAGATTGAATCATTAAAATTAACCGAAGCTGCCCGAACTGAAGCGCAACGACAACTCAGTCGTTTAGAACGTATGTCGAGTGACTCGATGGAAGCAGCGGTCATACGAACCTATCTTGATTGGCTCGTTACCTTACCATGGGGTATAGAAACACCGGATAAACTTGATATTGCCTATGCTAAATCAGTGCTCGATCAAGATCACTATGGGCTGCGCGATATTAAAGATCGTATCTTAGATTTTATTTCGATTCGTAAGCTCAAGCAAACCACTTTTGCTCCTATCTTATGCTTAGTCGGTCCTCCAGGTACCGGTAAAACATCGCTCGGCCAATCGATTGCAAAAAGCCTTGGTCGCAATTTTGTACGCGTTGCACTCGGTGGTATTAAAGATGAAGCAGAAATCCGTGGCCATCGACGAACCTACGTTGGCGCAATGCCCGGACGAATTATTCAAGGGATGCGCAAAGCTGCTTCATGCAACCCGGTAGTCATGATCGATGAAATTGATAAAATCGGTGCTGATTTTCGTGGTGATCCATCAGCAGCATTGCTCGAATTACTTGATCCGCATCAAAATAACACGTTCTATGACAATTATTTAGGCGTTCCGTTTGATCTGTCTCGTGTGATGTTTATTGCTACAGCAAATACGCTGGACACCATATCTGAACCGCTCAAAGATCGTATGGAAATCATTCGTCTATCCGGTTACACCCTGGAAGAAAAAATCAATATTGCAAAACAATACCTGGTTAACAAAGCAATTATTGATTCTGGTCTTGAAGGTAAACAGGTTACCTTTGATGATGAATTGCTCCAAATGCTCGTGCGTTTTTATACCCGAGAAGCAGGCGTTCGCCAAATTGAACGGCTTATTCGCAAAGTATGCTCAAAGGTTGCCCGTAAATTTGTTGAAACCAATGAACTGATGGTGGTTAATGGCACTACGATTGAATCAATTATTGGACCAAAATTATTTTTAGAAGAAGAAGCGGTTAAACAACATCAGATAGGTGTGACCAATGGTCTTGCATGGACCGTATATGGCGGCGAACTGCTCAGAATTGAAGCAATATTAATGAAAGGCAAAGGAAAACTGATCTTGACCGGACAACTGGGCAGCGTTATGAAAGAATCTGCACAAGCAGCCTATTCCTATGCACGAGCGCATGCACAAGACTTTAAGATTAGTGAAAAATTCTTTACCGATTATGATCTTCATATTCACGTGCCAGCAGGTGCAGTACCAAAAGATGGTCCTTCCGCAGGCATCTCGATGCTTTCTTCGATTTTATCGGCATTGACCCAACGTCCTATCAATGCACATTATGCAATGACGGGTGAATTGAATCTGCATGGTGAAGTAATGCCAATCGGTGGTGTTAAAGAAAAAATCCTTGCTGCCAAACGAAATGGAATTACCCATATTATTCTGCCAAACAAAAATAAAAACGATTTGTTGGGCCTTGAAGATGTCATTAAAGATATCAATGTGGTATGGGTTGAAGACGCAGCAGAAGTTATTAAACATGTGTTGATGCCACATAATGACACTAAACCAAAATAACAATGAAAGTCATTACCGTTGGTGGCGCAACGCAAGATATTTTTATTCAATATGAAGATGGTCGTACCATACAACTGACGCATGATGGGTATAAGGAATCATATTTATTATTAAAAAATGATGCCAAAATACCGGTTAAAGGAATTATCTATACAACCGGCGGCGGTGCTACCAACACCGCCGTCGCTTTTTCTCGTCTTGGGATTGAAGCACATCCATGGATTAGTATCGGTAATGATATAGGGGCACAGGCAATTTTGCATGAACTGCAAGGTAATCGTGTCATTATCGATTTATATCAACAAAGCAGCAAGCCAACCGGCACCTCCTTTATTATTCCTTCTATTGAACATACACAGACTATTTTAGTTTTTCGTGGCGCTAATGAAGATTTAGGCTCTGATCTTGCCATAAAAAGAAAAGCGTACGCGCATATTGAGAATGCGCATGCTTTATATATTAGTTCGCTCAGTGCAGGTGCAGCACAACTGCTTAATCCATTACTGACGTATACCAGAGCGCACCGGACGCTTATTGCCTGCAATCCGGGCAATGCACAACTGCAACAGGGCCCTTGCTGGATCAATCCGCTATTGCCATTAATTGATCTATTTATTGTCAACGCGCATGAAGCAGATTTATTTATGAGCAATCTGATTGAAGAGAAACATATCGCAACCAGCAACGTTGCACTACGTATCACCAATGCACCGGAGTTATTGCAAGCAGGAGCCGTATTGGGAGAAAGTAATCGCTCATTATTAGATTTTATGAAATATATTCATCAACAAGGCCCTGCGCTGGTGGTAGTTACCAATGGTGCAGAAGGGGTCTACATTAGTGATAGAAAACATATTTATTTTCATCCAAGCCTTGATGTAGAAAAAGTAAGTACTGTCGGTGCTGGAGACAGTTTTAATGCCACGTTTGTCGCCTATCTGTTACAAGAACGTTCGATTAAAAAAGCGCTCATTGCCGGCATGGTTAATGCCAGCAATGTTATTCAACATATTGGCTCAAAGACCGGCCTTATGTATAAAGATGAACTGGATGAAGCAATCGAAAGAGTTACTCTTCATCTTCAACTGCAAATATTTTAGGTTTTTCATTGGCTTCAAGAACGTCCGATAAATCTGCTATCTCTCTGGAAATTGTATCTATACTCACTCTATTATATTTTTTACTAGTCATTGACAAAACCACTTGAGAATTTTCTATAAAAAGGAGCTCAGTATTATTTGTATTAAGATAAAGTTTTTCATCTAAAGGAAATTTGGATACATGTAAAGTATATCCTTGTTTATTTTTTGTTATTGCTGTGAATAAAGGCTCAAATAAATTATATTTTTTTATTTTTACTTGATTATCTACCGTTATTTGATTAGCTTTCAGACTTTCTATCTCACCTTCAGCTTTATCCATTTTTGTATGAAATCTCAATGCACTGAAAGTCCATCCGGTTATGCATAAAATAGTGGCTGTCCACGGAAGTATATATCTCCACTCAATTGATTGGGTACTACCACCGAGTAATAATGCACAAATAACTGATCGAGAAAGGATGTTCATTTTCCCTCAATTTTGTTTTTTTCCTAAATTTTGTGTCAGTAGATCAAAATCATTAGTTTTAAATTCTGAAAGACTATTGCGATTGGTTTCTGTCACTGGCAATGCTGGAGGTTGTTCTACTGGTAGCAATGTTATTAAGGATGATGGCAACAATGGTGGAGGAGGTACATTTACAGCTTCCTTTTGCACTACGTTATGATATGCCATTATTAATGAATCTTCTTTTTTTTCATCTTCCTTTATTTCCGGGTTATTTTTTAAAGCTTGGCTTTTTATCTGCGTATCTTTGGGATTTCTTGCACTTATGAATGCTGCAACCAGCGGATGTATTGTTATTTCTGATTCTTTAACAATCAAATATGTTTCTTTATTAATCCTAAAACTTAATAATACTTTTGGATCTAATTTATTTAACTTTAATGTATAGGATGGATTTTCTGATGTTGAATCTTTATCTGTAGCATCAATTAAAGGCCAATAATTATCAATCAATTTACGATCGTTCTTTATTGTCTCATCTTTGGTTACTAGTTCTGCTCGAAGCCTTTTTAATTCTTCACTTTCTGAAGCACTTTCCCCCAGTTTTTGCATACTTTTTATATCTAAACCTTTTTTTGAAATACTTTCTGGCTTGTTGACTCTTTCTTGTAATCCTTTAATTTGGCTATCTTTTTCTTTAACTTTCTTGTCCAATTCCATAATTTTTTTACTATCTTGCTTAGAAAGCAATGACAAATGAATACAACCACCAAAACAAACTGCTGCCGCGGTCCAAGATAATATATATTTCCAATCCATTGGTTGCGTAGTACCGCCCAGCAATAAGGCACCCATTATGGCGCGCGAAAAGATATTCATATAAGCCCCTTTTAATTTAACTATTTTTTATGTCTGCAAACATTTTAATAATCCGAGAATCCAACCATCTTCTTGTGATGGCGCGTTCTTTTTTCTCAAAATACTTTTAGGAGATCCTGGAGGCGATTGCTGCAAAGCATCTTCTTTTGTTTTTTGTTCGGCGGTGAGAATCTTAACCTCATTATCAATATTAAACTGCGCACCTATACCTGCCTGCGCATAAAAACTAATAAGAGATGAGAAAAGAGCCATTAATGAGAATAGTATTTTTTTCATAATCAATATTTTTTAGTCGAACAGAACTCGATTAAAAAATATACTTTTTTTACAAAATTCGTAAAGATGTGCTTTTATTGAACAAGAACTAAGGTACCATTCTGAATAAGTTGCGCTATCGTTAATTTATTTTTAAAGCGATACAATTGGTTATCATAATTAAATCGCATTAAAAGCTTATAGTCTTGTCTACAACTAGCATGATCAAACATAATTTGATCAATGAAACATTCCACAAAACCATGCTTCTTTTGCAAAACTTTTAAAAAGGTATATTCATTTCCTTCTTTGTCACTAATATTCATATTAAATTGCTTAATTTCCATCGGACTACATAAAAAACTGGCTTCTTTTCCTGCATAGTTAAATAAAAAACCATCGGTGTATAAATTATTTATATATTCACCTACTGCATCCTGTTTAGCTTGGGCTACTTCATATTTGGTATTATTTTTTATTAACGCAATGCACGCAAGCGAAGTAAGTAAACAGGCGGTTCCAAAGATCCATCCAAAATACGGTTTTAAGGAAATTGATGGCAGTTCTATAGATGGCATAGCTGGGATATACGATTGAGCAGATTCCCAGGAAAAATCCCAGGTAGCATTGACCGGTACGCAACATATTAAAATCATGCTATAAAAAATAGCCTTCATCACACTCCCTAATGGTAAATACATTAGGAACTTACCATTAGGAATTCAGCCATGTAAATAAATTAGACTTTTGGCCAACCATACCGAACACAATGAGGATGATTTGCCGATAAATCAAACCATTCTTTAGTTAAAACAAATGCATGTTTTCTCACTAAGGGGAATGGTTTTAAACCTCCAGATATTTTTGGATCTACTCCGGGTATTTGTTGATCTTTAAGATATGTATTAATACGCAATTCTTCAGGACAAATTTCTGCATGTATTTCTAATTCAGGAGGTGTGTTTTCATTACCGGGATTATATACAAGTCCTTCACTACCAATCAGAACTATTTTTGCAGGATTGAGCGATATCATTCCAATCTCAATAACGGTCTTTGGATCTTGTATGCCTAATACTTTACAAGCATTTTCCCATGGATTATCTGATTTTACTGATTGGAGCTGTTCTTTTGTTTTCCGCAATTCTTGTTCTAATATTTGCGATCTCGCTTCTGATGCTTGCCATTTTGTATGATATCGCTGCCATTGTGCACCACAAAATAGTACGGCACTAACCCACGGAACCCACCAGGGCACCGTATTGGCTACCCATGCAGTACCTTTCTGTAGCAAGTCTTTACCTGCATTTATATTAAAAGCTGGATGCATGGTACTATTACATAGTAATGCCACGAGCACAAAACATGATACACGCTTCATCTTCTTTTCCTTTTTAACAACATAATTTTTGTAAATTCTTGCAATTACTCATCAAACTTTTACTAGTAACTCATCTAATACAATTTGAGCATCTTGATGTTGCTCAAATTGTAAGTTACGGCTCTTTTCTTGTTCACCATCTAAAATTTGCCAAGAATCTTTTGAACCTTTAACACATGCATAAAAAAGGGCTGAATTTATATTCTTAAAAGTAGACAAAGTTCCATTACTAAGCACAAGACTATTGATAGTAATAATCGGTTTTTCAGAATGGTTATTGAAAAGTCTAAAGCCACCATCTTTCATATCGTCAGCGTAAAAATCTATTTGACCATTTTGACAATTAATTCTTACCCCTTTAGTTTTTATTAGGGTAATTTTATTTTGATCGTCACACGCTATATCTATTCCTTGGTCTCTGAATTTTTTTAATAATTCTTGTTTTGCACTATCTGCTAAACTTTCTGTGGAAACGGTTGCAACAGTTATTGGTGCCTTTTTAAATGACCATAACCCAAAAGCTACTCCAGCGACTGCAACGGTGTATGGTATAACTTTTTGCCATGGTATAGTTATGTCTGATATGCCCGGATGGACGGTACCACTGCAAAGCAATGATAAAATCATAATTCGCGATGAGTGCTTCATAATTTTTTTCCTTTTTTACTGAATATTCATTAATCTAATGTCACTGGATCCAAAATGTTTTCCACAAAAAAACAATCTTTCAATTTATAGTATGATTTTATCGTGTTTCCCGTTGAATCAAATGATGCAATCTTCCATTTACTATATCCACATTGTAGCATACGTAAAATAGTCCGATTTAAACAAAAATGATCTTTACTTTCTTTATTTCGTTTAAAAAGAAATTCAGGACCATCATAATCATTAAATGAAGTAGCAGTAAGTTCAGATGATGCAGGCATATTGTATAATTTAACAATAAATCGATTCTCGGTGGTAATATACTCAATAACCTCACGACCACGTTCACCTATATATACTTTGCGTGACGCGCTACCATTTTTTTCAAACCTAATATTATATTTTTCTAATGTTTTAAGAATATGATTACTTCGATTCCGCTCACATCCCAATTTATATATCAAACCCATAATTAATAGCCAAGGAAAAATTTGATAGTTTTTGGTATAGAAACCCCAACCAAATGCTTGCTGATCGCTTACGCTAACAAGCAACATTACTAACAATCCCTTACGTAAGCTATTCATGAGTTCCTAAGTTAATATCTCTCTTACGCAATATCTAACGAAAGAGTTTAGAACAGTCTTTCACCAGCTCTGTTATAGCGTGGGGCTAATTTTATAAATTCTATGTTTACCTACTTTTACGTGCGTTCCTTCGCGCCAATCAACCATTGCCTTAACATCAACAATCAATTCTCCATCAACTTTAACCGCTTTACCTTCAATGAGGCGACGTCCTTCTGATGAACTTGGTATTGCATCCAGCAACTTGAGCAGGTTAATAATGTTAATCGGATTGTCAGTTCCCTCCGGCAAATCAATTGCTTGCGCTTGGGAATAATCACGTTGCTCAAAGACTGCTTCAAACTGTTTTTGCGCGTCATCCGCTTCATTTGGCGACCAGAACTGGGTAATAATGTCATATGCCATTTGCTTTTTAAGCTGCATTGGGTGCGCTTTGCCAGACGCAATCTCTTGCTGCATCTTCTTAATCTCTGCCTCAGTTTTGTGCAACAAAACTAAAAAGTAGCGCCACATCAGTTGATCAGACATCGACATCAGTTTGCCATACGCTTGTGGTGCTGGTTCAGTAAGTCCAATATAGTTGCCTAACGATTTAGACATTTTTTGCACACCATCAAGACCTTCGAGCAACGGCACGGTCATAATAACTTGCGGTTCTTGGCCATATTGTTCTTGCAAGTAACGGCCCATCAGCAGATTAAATGTCTGGTCCGTACCGCCCAGTTCTACATCTGCTTTGAGTGCTACTGAATCATAGCCTTGCATAAGCGGGTAGAGCAGTTCATGAAAACTAATCGGTTCATGATTGGCAATACGTTTTGCAAAATCTTCGCGTTCGGTAATTCGTGCTAAGGTAACTTTAGAACAGAGTTGAATAAGATCTTTCATCGTTAGTTTTGAAAGCCATTCGCTGTTGTACGCAATGGTAATTTTGTTCGTATCTAAAATTTTGCCAACCTGTTCAAGATAGGTCTTCATATTGTGCGCTATAGCAGCATCATCCAACGGTGGCCTAGTTTTTGATCGACCGGTGGGATCACCGATGCGCGCGGTAAAATCACCGACCAAAAAGATAACTTCATGCCCAGCATCATGAAATTGCTTGAGTTTAGAAAGTACTACCGCATGACCCAGATGCAAATCAGGTGCTGTCGGATCAAGACCCAATTTAACGCGTAAGCGTTTGCCTTGCGCAAGCTTTTTTTTCAGTTCTTCTACGGGGATAACCTGTTGAGTACCGATACTCAACCAGGCCAATTGTTCATCAACCGATGCAAACGAGGGTTTCATGCCGTTTTTCCTATAGTCAGTCCAAATAATATTCGAATACCTTGCTCTATTATCACAAAGAATTTCACGAGCTTGTCAATCATCACATCCCCAAAAAGAAAGAGCATAAGCAATGGGAATAAAATGAGCACTAGGTGATCAGACAAGCGCCATTCTTCTGGTCGATTGCCACTTGCTGCAATAATGATCGTTTCAGTAATAGCAACCAATGCTTGGAATAATGTTTGGATAATGTTGAAAAAAAATAAAAAAATAAGCAAAACAAAAAGAACGCGCTTGGGGGCAGTCAATTGGGCAATAATGGCTGACATCTGAAAAAGTGCCATCGATCCAAAAATTGCACTAATACAAAAATAAGCAATAGCACTTAGAAAAAAATGTGCGATGGCGCGAATGCCGAACATAAGTAACAAAATAAGATGCGGAAATCGATAGCGGTAGGCAACGCTCGTGTTGATAGGAAGCACTTTCCACCAGCCAATATAGAAAAATATCGCGGCTACAAAGCCTACTGGATCAATATATGCCATCGGATCTAAGGTTGGTTCTATATCTTTATCACCCAACCAATGTACAAAACTTGCCTGTATATAACCGGCTATCGAACAGCTCAGCAAATATACAATAGCCAAATACAAGGTACTACTGAGCGATTGCATTATTCCTTTTGATCCAATTACGCTCCACGCCATATATATTCCTATTAAGTAGTTATTTGGATCCGTCTACGCCTATCCGTGTCTTCCGACTCGGCAGGCTACGCCGGACAAGTCCGCTTCGCAAGCTATCCAGCCGTCGCCAAAGGCTATGGTGGGCGTCGCGCCGGACAAGCTCATTTGAGTATATCAAAGTTTTAATGAAGTAAAACAGCCAGGGAATAGACAAATTAGAAATTACATCTGCCCTAATTGAGGGGTACTATACAAATCTGACCACCTTACTAGACTAAACAAAAATAATGAAAGCATTTTTGTTGAAGGAGTAGGATGAAAGAAGGAGCGTCCAAAAAAGCTATT
>Ga0075425_100005294_pt1 | contig 13403 bp, 12 predicted proteins | sample SoiMethybrSBSTD4_FD_75300 | JGI IMG/M metagenome (GOLD analysis project Ga0075425, IMG submission 75300) | Bulk soil microbial communities from a Populus tree surrounding site in Tennessee, USA - Soil MetaG P. TD hybrid SBSTD4 | ecosystem: Environmental > Terrestrial > Soil > Tree plantation...
GGTAAGTGTCAGGGATGTAAGAATGACGTTCATCGCTAAATAGAGCCCAGCGCGGCCTTTGGAAAGCATCAGCGGATGCATGAAGGCGAGCGCCGACCGGACAGCTCCATAGATCGCAAGAATTTGCAAGAGAGGGATGGCGGCAAGCCACTTTGGCCCAAAGAGCCATGGGACAAGCGAGGGTGCGATGGCTACAATTCCGGCGAATAGCGGAAAGGAAATAAGAGTAGACACCTCACAAAACTTAAGAAGCGCCCGTTCAAATCTCAGAGGCTCCGATTGCAGTTTGGAGAGTGTTGGAAAAGCAACCGACTGGAGCGGCCCAATGATCGCATCATGGAGCAAGGTAGGGAGACGGCTGGCAAGCGAGTACGGGCCAAGGCCCAGAGAGCCAAATCCGTAGCCCACCATAGTTTGATCTGACTTTTGCGAGAAAAACCACAAGAGATCGTTTCCAGTAACACTGAGCGAAAATTTGTAAAGATCACCCAAGTGCTGGCGCGAAATCCGTAAGCCCGGTCGCCATGAAACGGACCACCACATGAACACAGAACCCAGAATTGCGTTTGCAAGTTGCTGCCCGACGAGACTCCAAACGCCCCACCCGAAGAAGGCCATCGCGAGGCCGACAGCTCCGGCGATTGTCGTCGCCAAAAGCGACCTAACGGCGAGGGCGCGGAAATTCAATTCCCGAGTCAGAATTGCCATCTGGACTGAACTCATCGCGTAGAAGAATAGCGATAAGGAGAGCCATCCAATGACTGCGGCAATTCTCGGTTCGCCAAAAAGTCTCGCAATCTGCCCTCCAAATAGATGGCTGAGAAAGCAGAACAGGAACGCCGTGGTCATGGCAATCCAGAACGCAGAATCCAGATGTTTGTTGTCAACCTGTGGTCGCTGGATGATCGCCATCCCAAACCCTTGGGCCACTAAGACTTGAATAAGCGCGATATACACGCCCGCAATGGCGACCAACCCAAATGTTTCTGGGTCTAGCAATCTCGCCAAGCCGGTGTATATGGCAAAGCTGAGAAGCTGGCACCCCCAGCTGGCGGTGCTTGCCCAGGCAACACCTTGTGTAACCTTTTTGTTTGAAGCGATGTCCATGGCCTAAATCAATTCCGAGTGCTCGTTGAGGCTGGATTTGAGAATTGCATACAGAGTCGCCCGAGTGAGTTGATGGTTCCAGGTCCTGGTGCGAAGAAGCAAAGTTACTCCGATTGACAGAACTTCAATGTTGTAACGAAACCCACAGCGAAATCCCTAAAATGAGAATTCCAGCCTAATCTTTATAGAGGATCATATCGATAAATCGGCGTGAAAAGCAGAGATCGATGCGGGACGACGTGGACCTGACTGATTTGGGCCTATCTGACGTAAGGACGCGTCGCCTCGTAAGCCGCCGGGCGCAGAACCAGCTTGGAGATTTCCGCTCCCGAAAAGACCGGCGGCGACGCCACTCGAAGTGACCACGGCAAGTAATAGAAAGATCCAAGACGGAGTCAGCACCCGGAAGCCCACCTCGGTTATGCTATAGAAGGTGCCTGTGGTTATGTAAGCTAGCATTAGACTCCCAAGCTCGGGATCGTGCTGAAACGCCTTGCTGGCATGCCGATATCCACTTATTAGAATAAGGGTGATCAACGACACGCCCACCCAGCCTAGATCCAAGTAAACCTCTATATAGCCATTGTGAGCTGAAACAAGATCGGGCATGTTCAAAAAACCCTTGCTGACAAGGGTACGCGCAACTTTGGACGCATTAGTGTTCCAGAAGCTCTCGAAGCCAGTGCCAATTATCGGGTTCCCGGCCGCAGCAATCGCCGCAGCCCAAATGTCTTCGCGTCCACTCAGCTTATCCCCCCTGCCCAGCGCATTCGAGACGACTGATCCGCCCCCGAACATCATGGCGAGCCCCCCAGCAAGAACGATTACCAAACAGAGCGCGCGTACTCGACCGGGCCGGTTTCTGATGGCACGTAGCCTGGTCGCAAGCATGAGCCCGCCGCCGAGAATAAAACAGGCGACAGAGGTGGCCGAGTGGGCCATTTCCAGAAGCACAATGCCAAACGTAAGCAGTGTACCTTGGGCCACCAAGCGCCAACTACGATTGGGAGCTTCCTTATCTCTGATCAGTGCGAGCACGTTCCATAGCGCGCCAAGCGAAACAAGGAACACAATGAGACCGAGGGAATTTTTGTTGGTCGTTACGCCGACGTTCATGGGCCCTCCGTCGGGATCATATGCACGGCCCAGATCGGTGTAGCGGATCAAGAGGATGGATGTCGGGAACAGTATAAAGCCTATCCTGGCAAAAAAGCGCCGAAGGGCCGCAATCGGCTGACCATCAGTTACAAGGATGAGCACCATCACCACATCGCCGACGTCTTTGGTCCAACGCTTAAAAGCGGGCTCCGGGTAAGGCGACCACGATACGCTAATCAAGCAATATAGGAGGTATATAAGGACGGGAGCGCTCGCTTTCAGTAGGGCAACTGTCCTCTGTCCCCGGAGGACCACCACTATGATACCGGCAACGATGAGCGCCGCAAAAATAGCCGCGTCCATGGGACTCCCGTCGAGTGTTGAGGCGAGAGCGCTCCCGGACCCGCTTCCGCCGCCTATCCCCCATATTTCCAACCAATCGGAGGCCGGTCTCGACCCTGCTATCCAAAGCCAGAGGACGGGAAGCCAAAGGGCTTTGGCGTTTCGAATGGACGCATCGCGATTTAGGAAGAATAGTCCCGCGATTCCAGTGCTGCAGATTAGGAAAGCGAGCCAAAATATCATTCAATCTTCCTCTGCAAGCGACCTGGCCCCGACCGGGTGTGAATCGTCCAGGTGCGGTGAACGACTATTCAGCGCGTCAAGTTCGAGTGCCTGCATACTTTCTGCAGGCTCCTCCACTTTTAAGCAAAGACTGCCTTGTACAATCGGTCTATGCCGGCCGTTCTTGCTCTCGCGCGATCCACAAATTCTACAGATACTATAGTGAGTGCGAAGGCTGCAACGAAAGATATGCCCAACACTGCAACTCCGAGATGGACAAAGCGCGAGCCTGCGCTGAGGATCTGAAGGATAACCATCTGGGATATATACCCAAACAGCGAATATTTCCCCAGCAGAATAACCTCACTTCTTATTGTGCTGGGCTCACTACCGCGAGCGCCCACCAGATAGATGACCATCAGGCTTAAGCAGACCCCAACCATTAGAAGCGGAAACGGAACATTCCAGACAGTTATCGCAATCGTGTAGCAACCGTAGAGAAACGCAAGCTTGTACGGGTGTCGCACGAACTCGTTAATCGCCGCGATAGGCATGAATCCCGTCAGCACGCCCAGCATTCCGACTGTGACAAATTCCAGGTTAAGGCTCTGTGCGCCGACCAATCCTAGTATCAGAATAGACGCCAAGAGAGACACGCACACGACGTGAAACGTGTACCCATAAAATCTGTATGGGAACATCAGCAATCCCGAGAAGATCAGCAAATAACTGATGGGCACTAGAATTGAGAAAGACACGAGCTTACCGCTCACGACCGAGAGATTCCCGGATACAAAAACGATGAAAATGTTCCTGACGTCGAGTGGGTTCTCCACGACCGCGCCAGTCTGCAATAGGGGGAGAATGAAGACTCGAGCCACGTTGAGAACGATAAAAATCACCATCAACTTTAGTCCTCGCACAAACAATCTTTTCGGCAGGCGAAGATCGGCAGCGTCATACTTGGCAAGATAGACGTTGGAAATCATGAACCCAGTGATAAAAATGAAGGATGGAGTCAAAAAGCGCAGGTAAAAATAATAGGGCCACTGAGATCCGATGAAATAATTAATCCAATGGTAGAGCACCATGATCAAAACGAGCGCCCCCTTTGTAAAATCAAGGGCTGCGATTCGTTGCGTAGCGGCCGGTTTTGCATTTGCTTGGATCTCGGCGCTCGCCGCCCTGTCGACATTCATCCGCGGAGCTGCTGCTCGAATTGACATATTTCCTCTAAAAAAAAGTCGGCTATATTACACAGGTTCAATTTCCTCAATCGACGAAAAGCCTGTGAAGGAGTTCCAGGGACAGAAGGCGATGAATGGAGGTGGTGTAGTTCCGATTACCTTTAAGATGGCCCTGGACGATATCTTCAACGCCTTTACGCTGCAAATACGGTCGCGTGAGTGTGCGGGAATCCAGGAGCATTTCTCGTACATAGTTTGCAAGGATGGTGCGGTACCACCACCGAAAATGGAAGAGCTTGTGACGCCCCATCCAGAGGCGCTCCAAATGAAGCGGCGCAAAGGTGTGATCCACTCGGGCAACCCACTGGGGCATGCCATAGTCATAGGCGTATTCTGCCTTGAAAGTGAACTCCAGATAGGCCCGGTTGATTGCCGCGGTGATAGGATTCGTCCCCCCCAGGCCGCGATCCGTGCGGAGATGGGCGAGCGCCAGGTTTCCGTCTCGAATGAGCCGCAATCGCACGTCTTCGCCTTGCGCGACGCTCGGCGCGCGGAACACAGTCCGAACAATTTCATTGTCCAGGTAGGGAGAGCGCAGTGTCAGTTGCGATTGTTCAAGCGCAAGCACGCCGAAATGGTAGGCCGCTGGCTGACGGAAAGCCACCATGCTCGTGCGATTGCCGCGCAGTTGACCTCGGTAAGTTTCAGCCGCGCGCGACACTTCCGCCATGACCTCGGACCGGAAAACATCTGCCGAAGGGATCGAGGGTTTGAACATCACCGCTGCCTGGATAATCTCGCTGCCGAAGGTCCCAACCATCCGCACTGGCGCGATCTGGCGGGCCATTGCGTTGTTGTAGAGGTCGGCGGAGCGGCTGATATCCACACACCCGTCGGTCAGGTACAAGGTGCGTTCAGCATAATGCGGGAATCTTGCAAGAACTTTCTCGTCAACTGTGACCACTTGATAGGGCTGACCGCACATTTCCGCCACGCGCCGCGCCAAGTAGACATCCTGATTCTCACGGTACATGCTGCCGAACGTGTAACACGGCAGCGAACCCGCCGGCGCCTTGCGCCAAGCCATGATGATCCGCGTATCTAGCCCACCCGTGAGCGAGATGCCGATTTTCTCGCGGCCGTTAAAGTAACGCGAGAGCCTGCCCGTGAAAACTTCACGCAACTGGCTGTAGTAGCTTTCGGGGTCGAGTGGCTCTTGTTCCTCCCACTCGCGCGGTGCGAAGTAAGCGCCTTTCTTTTCAAGAGTTGCGTCGCGGAAGGTCCAAGCCGATCCAGGAGGGAGCACATGAATGTCGCGGAATAACGTGCGATTCTCCAAAATGCAACCGCAAGCAATATATTCACCAAGACCCCGCGGATCAGTGGTGCGCAATTCAGGACAGACAGCAAGAATCGCTTTGGCTTCGGCGGAGAAATAGAAGGTTCCCTGGCCTTCATGGATATAGATCCGCTGCAACCCAAACCGATCATTGAAAAGAGTCGCGATTCCGCTCGAGCGGTCGGCCAGCAAACCCTGAAAGCGGCCGTTCAAATTCTTGAAAAAATCGGGGTCTTCTTCATAAAGGTGGACCAAATAGGAAGGGCCACCCTCATCACAGGTATGGCCCCGTACTTTGAGGCGCCGGGCCGTATCTGGTTCCGGATACTCCTCTCCCGAAAAAACGAGAACGACGTCGTCCTTTTCATTGCGGATAGGCATACCATCCGAAAATGATTTTGCCCGCGCAACCCAGCCCACGTACAGTCCAAGGTTCTGGTCGGTCCAAGTACCCATCACATAAAAAGACTCGTGGCACATGGTTTCAACCATGCGCTTCAGTTGATCCTCAGCCCATTCGCTTGCCTTCCTGGTAACGAGCCCTACAATTCCTGGCATCGGGTCCCCTCTAAGAGTTTTGTGCCTGGTCCGAATACCTTCGCGCGTACCAAGCCTTTCGAATATCACGAAGCTTGGCGGCTATAGATTCTGGAACGCGATCAACAACCCTATGGTGAAGACCAAGGCGAAATGCAATCCGACCCAATGGGGTCAAGGGAATGTAGTAGCGTGGAAGATCCATTCGCAGGAAGCCGTTAACTTCCTTAAAATGGCTTAAGCTGTCGCCCTGTTTATTACCATACGTGAAATTCTCATAGACTAGATAAGAAAGGCCACGGTCGGCGCATACTCGCACTGCGTGCGCAATAAGTGCGTTGGTTGGAGCCTTGTCTTTGTGCAGCACCATCGAAAGTATGTGCACCAGGCAAGCATGGGTGCGCGTTTCGTCGGTGACCAACTTAATGAATCCAATCATGACGTCACCGAGAAATGCCCCAACATAGATGCTGCGATCAAGAAATGTGGACGCGTAATCGCGAACTCTTTCGAGACTCATCCCATAATGTGGAAAGCGCCTTCCTTGGCGGACCGGGCACTCGTTGTAGATCGCACAGATTCCTTGAAAGAGGTTTTCATCGCACGGAACTTCGCGCAGGACCACACCCTTTTTCTCAGCCTGACGGGCTCGATTACGAGGAAATGAACGGATCTGGTGGTTCCACCAGTGATCAAAGGTGGAGACCGGCAAGACTGCAAGATTATCCCACTCCATCGGATAGGGGTATTTCGGCTCAGTTTCCGGGACCCTTTGCAGGAATGTGAAAAGGTCGATTCGTGTTGCGCCGTTCCGAAGGCCTGCGAGAACTGCGGCCGGATCGTCCGGGAAATTGTACTTCTCGCCGTCGAGCCGGGCGATCCGGATTATACTGCCTTGAACTCGAATCTCCTTGCCGCAGACTCTCATGAAACTCCTTGGTAGGTTGTGTGGCACAAGAATGCACAGGTTTGAAAAAAAGAAGCAGGTAGAGAGTGGACAATGCGACACGCGTGAGAAAACGGAGAACGAATTACGCGTGTGCAATGCCTGACTGAATGCATGAAATTGGCCCGCCGGGTATTTGAGATACTTTAGATGTCAATCTTCAGCCACTAGAAAATTGGGGCAGTAAGATGGAAACGACGCCGCAGGATGGTTTTCAAGCGTCTTAGTTGGTCGGTTTGTCGAAGCACCATGAGTTCCCTGGGTATGGTTCTTTTAGCTCCACGGAATGCGTACCACCCGTACGCAGCAAAGGCGAGGACTCCGCCGATGACGTAGGGCTTGTGTTGCATTTGATAAATGCTTCGGAAGAACTCCCATACCGGGTGGTTCCCGAGGAGGTAGTCTTTGCGGCCCATATACCACCTGGCGCGCAGACCGGAATGCAGCGCACCACCCTGGGTTCGGTGATGAATGAAACTTCTTTCGAGGTAGGTTCTGGTCTCCCAACCTTTGGCCCGCGCGCTCAAGACGGCGATCAGATCAATGCCGCCGGATTTTATGGCAGTGTAACCTCCGATAGCTTCAAAACACTCTCTCCTAAACATCTGGCACATTCCGGATACATGCTCAATGCCAACCATTTCATAGTTGTAACTCAAGTTGCCTTCGCGGAAGGCCGTTCCTGCTACTCCCAAGTTTGGATTCTCATTGAATCTGTTCATTAAGAACTCGAAATAGTCAGGTTCAAAAGAAACGTCCGAATCCAAATTGCCGAGAACATCGAACTGTAATTCAGAAACTCTCTTATGGCCCGAATTCACGGCTTCAGCCTTTCCTCCAAAATGTCGTTCTCTACGTTTTGGCATTTCGACTAAATCTATCCAAGGGTAGACTGCCGCATATCGTGACACAATTTCCCCGGTGTTATCTGTCGAACCATCATTGACGATAATCCACTTAAGAGGTTTTACGGTCTGGGCTACGACCGATTTCAGTGTCAACTCGATATAATCTGCCTCATTGCGGGCGGGGGTTATCAAAATATATCTCATGGTATCTTCGAACCCTCACTCCAGTCGAAGTGGCACGAGGAGAATACTCTCATAGGCTGTCTCGCCATTGAACTTACGGTGGCTGGCGCTGGGACAACAGAGCGAACCGACGCCACCGTAAAGCCCGTGGTGTGCAGCTTGGCGGCCACGCCAGCGTTGTTCTGTCCACTGGCACACTCCAGAATGATTGCGGGCGCGAAAGGCCAGGGATCGCAAACTCCGCAGTTGCTGCAGCAGTTGCTGCAAAGTTATCTTCTGTTCTGGACTGACAATGAGTTCTCGCCGCTTAGGACGTCCTCGTGGATTCGACATGATCCACGATAGCACCTCTTTTTTTATGCAAGCTATTTATGACTCATGAGACCAGATCGTAGCAGTCATCGGAGCGAGAACCCGGATCATGACCTAATCTTGCGACTTCCCATCTGATCAAAAGACTGTCCAGCCATCAGAGCTACATTGTGATGGACAAATTTGTAGAACCACTGCGGCCAATGGAGCCAATCGTATCCCCCCTCGACCTTGGCTCTGAGAAGCTCCACGTCATCCCAGGAATTGACGGACAGCCGTGGCAGGAAGAAACGCGAGTCTCTCGGTTTGGCCCTTCCAATCGACGAGGAAACGCCATTTGAGTAGCCCGCGTTTTGCAAAGTGTCCGCGAGATATCGGATAAAGTTGCGGTCCTCTTCGGGCAGCGAGAAAGGATAAGAAAATGATTCGACAGGGGCTCCGATTCTTTGCTCAATCGTTTCCTTCGAATATCCGAGTTCGTAGCCAATCTGTTCCGGTCCGAGTGAACGGAAATCAGCGTGAGTCACGGAATGAGATCCAAACTCAACGCCTTCGGAATGCAGCGCACGGACTTCCTTCCAGGTAAGGTAGTCAGCGCCTTCGACACGCACGGAGGTGTCTCGGATCCGGTCAGTGGTCAAAAAGACTGTTGCACTAAAGCCACATTGTTTGAGTAATGGAAATGCGTCGGTGTAGAAATCCTGGTAGCCATCATCAAAAGTAAGTACCACGGCCTTGGATAAGTTTTGAGTAGTTTCAAACCCATTCACTAGCTCAGACAGGCTGATCGTGCGATAGCCCGCCTGCCGCAACCATCTCAATTGCACCGCAAAAATCGAGACAGGCGTATTGATGTGGTGGTAGGGGTGTACTCTCCCGAAAAGATTTTGCGAAATGCTGTGATACGTCAAGATCGGCACGCGGTATTTCGCCGCCCAGCCTGTGAGCTTGGCAACCGGGTGGCAAACGTAGACCGAAGCCAACCGATCAATCCGAGGCGATTGGAATGCGCGGAGAAACATGGATCTTCTGTCTGGCTACAACAAACGAATGAATGAGCTCTTAATGCTCACATCGACATGGATCAGAAGCGACTAGTGTCGCGTTACCGAAGAGAGTGAGACACGAATACGCTTTTGGGGCTTGCGGTGCGTCCAGTGGAACGGTTGAGCGTTCCGGTCATAGAGCCGAATGTAGGTCATGATTTTGGCCGTCCAGCCCCTGCCTCAGCCAACTCTTTTTCCAATGCAGCGTGCGGCGCGGGTTCATTCCGGTCTGCGCTAGGATTTGCCGCAGGGAAACACCCTCGGCCAACAGCAACAACACCCGTGCTCGACGCACGAGTCCGGCAGAAAGCGCTGTGGTGCGCACGATCTGTTGCAGGCGATTCAAATCCTGGGGTGGCAGCTGAAAGGGTTTGTGGCTAGTGAATATGAGTGTGTATAGCATAATTCGGCGTATGTATCACTTATTTATGTAACATGACACTAGCGGGTCGCAATCAACTTCGCCCCGACAAATTCCTTCACCGCGGTAATCACTTCATCTTGCTGGGAATAAGAGAGTTGGGGAAACATCGGCAAGGAGACGATTTCTCGGGCAACACGCTCGGCTACCGGAAAATCTCCGGTCCTGTAGCCTAGGTGCTGGTATGCCTTTTGCTGATGGAGCGGGATCGGATAATGAATGCCAGTACCAATTCCAGCCTCCCCCAAACGGGCCTGCAACGCTTCTCGGTCCTGCACCCGGACGACGTAGAGGTGATAGACGCCCCTCGTCCAAGAGGCTTCCACCGGGAGGGCCACCGAATCTTTCAGGTCTGCAAACAACTCATGATAGCGCCGGGCGAGATTCCGGCGCGACGCGTTCCACTTCGCAAGATGACGGAGTTTGACGGAAAGCCAGCCGGCCTGAATCGAGTCCAGACGGCCGTTGTAGCCTTCGATGTCGTGATAATACTTTTTCGCCTGGCCGTGGTCGCGAATCATTCTCATGCGAGCCGCCATATGTTCGTCGTTGGTGGTTATCGCTCCGCCCTCGCCGCAAGCACCCAGGTTTTTACCAGGGTAAAAACTAAACGCAGCGGCAGCGCCCATTGAGCCAGCGGTTCTCCAGGTGTTCATCTTCTTGGAACAGTACTCTGCCCCGTGCGCCTGGCAGGCGTCTTCGATGACAAACAGGTTGTACTTTTCTGCCAGTTCTAGGATCGGATCCATATCCGCCGTCTGTCCGTAGAGGTGCACCGGCACGATTCCAGCCACACGTTTTTTCGAGCTGCGCTCAATCAATTCCTTACTACTAGAGTTCCAGGCGCAGCGCGTTTCTAGGTATTCTCGGAGCTTCTCTGGATCCAACGTGTATGTACGCTCGTGAATATCCACAAACGCGATTTGCGCGCCGGCTTGGGTGATGGCTTCGGTGGTGGCGATGAAAGTGTGCGGCACAGTAATAATGATCTCGCCGGGCTTGGTGCCCACCGCCATGAGCGCAAAACGCAGCGCATCGGTTCCGCTGTTCACACCAACGCAATACTTCGCAGCACAAAATGCGGCAAATTCCTTCTCAAATTCCTCCACCATCGGACCGCCAATGAAGCTCGCGTTGCTGAACGCCTTCTTCACCACTTCCAGCAATTCCTGCTCAAGTTCCCGGTGCGGAGTTACTAAATCCAGAAACGGCACTTTCGTGAGATTGGTCATGTCGACGTCTTCCCCTCGTTCACAAACCTCAAAAACCTGGCGGGATTCCCCGCGACTATCGCGTTCGGCGCCACATCCTTGGTCACCACGCTGCCGGCACCTACAATTGCGTTCTCGCCGATGGTCACATTGCAGAGAATCGTCGATCCGGAACCGATGGAGGCGCCTTTGCAAACCTTCGTCGTTTCAACTTTCCAGTCCGCTTCGGTTTGCAACCCGCCGTGGGCCGCAGTTGCCCGGGGATACACGTCGTTGATAAACGTTACGTTGTGACCCACAAAAACGTTGTCTTCGATCTCGACGCCTTCACAAATGAAGGTGTGGCTCGAGATCTTGCATCGGCGCCCCACTCTGGAATTCTTCTGGATTTCGACAAACGCTGCGATTTTCGTTTCGTCGCCGATTTCGCAGCCGTACAAATTAATGAACTTCGAAAGTTTCACATCTTTTCCCAGCTTCACGCTGGGGGCGATTGATACATATTCGCTCAAAGCGTAATAGCCTCCCCTCGGCCACGAATCGAACGGTCAGCGGCTTCCAGGATGCGCACGACGCGGAGACCTGCCTCTCCATCGTTGAACGGCTTGAGATTCTCGTTGATACACTTTAGGAAGTATGCGGTTTCAGCTCGCAAGGCTTCCACTTGCTCCACTTGTGGAGCCCACATGTCTCCCGAGCGATAGCTCACCAGCAGCTGATGCAGGTTGCTTGGATTGGTGGCCATGCTTACACCCTTGTCGTAAACCCTTAGCTTTTCGTCCGCTTCGAGGTCGTTCCAAACGAGCATTTTCTTTTCCCCGCCGATCAGGGTCGTCCGTACTTTCACTGGGGAAAGCCAGTTCACGTTAACGTGCGCAATGATTCTCTTCGGAAAGTACACCGTGATGAATGCGACATCTTCCACGCCATTCAGGTGTCTTTCGCCAGTGGCCACCACCGCTTCTGGTTTTTCAGAGATGACGTAATCCATGATCGAGAGATCGTGGGGAGCCAGATCCCAGATCACATTCACGTCGTGTTGAAACAGCCCCAGGTTCACCCGTAGCGCATCGTAATAGTACAAATCGCCAAGCTCTTTCCGATCCACCAGCTCTTTGATTTTCCGTACCGCACCGGTGAACAGGAACGTATGATCCACCATGATCTTTAGGTTCTTGCGTTCAGCAAGTTCCACCAACTCTTCGCCCTGGGCAACGCTGTAGGTAAACGGCTTCTCCACGAACACGTGTTTGTTATTTTCTAGTGCCTTTTTCGCAAGTTCGTAATGCGTCCAGACTGGCGTCACCACGGCTACCACATCGATGTCCTTTGAGGTAAGAATCTGATTTTCGTCGGTCGTGAAGCCGATGGACGGAAATACTTTTTTCAGGCGGTCTGCGCATTTCGCATTACGGTCCGCAACCAAAACCACTTCGCACTCTTCCTGCGAATGAAAGTTCCGAACGATGTTCGGGCCCCAATACCCGTATCCGATTACGCCAATACGCATTGTTAGTCTCCTTGAGACACCTTGGGAGCCGCCGCGCGACGGGACGCTGCGCTTGTTGCAGAGACTTTGCGGGAAACTTCCGTCCTTCGACTTTCCGCTAAGTGCGGAGTTCTGATAGGGCTTAGTGAGCGCCCTCGCCTTGGATTACCGCTACGGGAGTCTGCGCCAAAATCTTCAGGTCTAGCCAAATCGACCAGCCTCGGGCGTATTTCAGGTCGAGCCTGACCATTTCATCGAAACGCGTGCGGCTACGTCCTTCCACTTGCCACAGGCCTGTGATGCCGGGTTTGATCTCGAGTACGCGGCGCCGGTGCCAAAGGTCATAAGCTTTGAACTCATAAGGAAGAGGCGGACGTGGCCCGACTAGGGACATGTTTCCAACCAACACATTCCAGAATTGCGGCAGTTCATCGAGACTCGTCCTCCGAAGGAACCGGCCGACGCGAGTGACTCGTGGGTCCTCTTGAATCTTGAACACTGGCTTCTCGCCGCCCTGACTTGAACCCTGAAGCTGCCCGCCAATGAACTGGATGACGTACTCTTCGTGAATCCGGGCATCGCAATCCGTTCGCATCGAACGGAACTTGAGTAACGTAAACTTTTTGCCGTACTGAGCTAAGCGCTGTTGCTTGAATAGCACCGGGCCCTTTGAGGTCAATTTGATGGCAAGAGACACCGCTCCAAAGATCGGAGAGAGCAGCACCAGAGCAGCTGCACTTCCGATGATGTCCATCGAGCGCTTGATACCCAACGCAAATTTGCGCGATTCCTCTGTGCGCGACAGATCTGGATACAGTGTGATATTAGCCGAATGGTCCGTCCCACTTTCCTCCCCTTCCTCCGGGAAGAAGTGGAACGATACGGTCATTTTTGAGACCTTCTCCGCCGGAAGGGCCTCAACGAAGGCTGTTTTCACCTTCTCGAGCATTTTGCCCCGAACGGTCTTTGGCTTCGCATTTCCCACTTCCGTGCAGATCACGCCAATCAAATGATCCTCAAGATACCAGCCAACGATGTCCGTCTCTCGCGTTACACTTAACAGTGCGCCGGTTAGTTTGGCCAAGGTGCGATTTTTCTGCCCGTCCGAAATCGCG
>Ga0075425_100005295_pt1 | contig 13402 bp, 9 predicted proteins | sample SoiMethybrSBSTD4_FD_75300 | JGI IMG/M metagenome (GOLD analysis project Ga0075425, IMG submission 75300) | Bulk soil microbial communities from a Populus tree surrounding site in Tennessee, USA - Soil MetaG P. TD hybrid SBSTD4 | ecosystem: Environmental > Terrestrial > Soil > Tree plantation...
TGGACCATCTGCGGAACTACGGACGGAACGACGGAGGCCGTCCGGAAAGGCGCCGTCGACATCATCATGAACACTCCGGAAGGTTCCATCGCCGACCGGATTGGGGGCGGATCGCTTCGCCTGATCGGCGGTCTGGCCAACCGGCCACCGTTATCTCTGATTGCGCGGCCGGAATACACGGCCATCAAGGATCTTCGCGGCAAGCGGATCGGGACGTCGTCCCTGAAGGAAGGAACCTGCCATCTCGTGCAACTGATGCTGGGCGAACATGGACTTCACTATCCGGAAGACTTTGAGTTCGTATTAGCCGGCGCGCACCCTCAGCGGTGGGAAGCCTTACAGTCAGGAACGATTGACGCCGCCCTCCAGCTCCTTCCCTTCGACATGATCGCGGAGGATGCGGGGTACTCGAATCTGGGAGCAGCCGACGATTATGCTCCGGAGTTCTCGTTCGTGGCGGTTTCCACGCGCATAGACTGGCTCGAGAAGAATGCCGGCCTTGCGGCAAGAGTGATGCGCGGACTGCTCGACGCGACAGCGTGGTTTTACGAGCACCCGCTGGAGGCGGCGCAGATCGTTTCGATGGAGAGCCGCACGCCACCGCAGTACGCGCTGCGTGCCTGCGAGCGGCTGATCGCCAAGAAAGTGATCCCTCGCGACCTCCGGGTCAGTATGCCCGCGCTCGATCGAGCCGTCGACGCGATGCGGACATCCGGTCAGATTTCCGCCGAAAGCACTCTCCCCACCGACATCCTCGACACGCGGTGGCTGGATCGCGCGGAGGCCCTTTGACGAACCCATCTATCGGAGCACAAAAGCCAGGTTCATTCCACGTTGAAACGGATCGCGGCGTTGCTCCGTGATTTCGATGGCCGGTGTCCCCGGACGCAATGCATTCACGAGATAAACGCCAAAATCGGTCTTGTGATTGTTTTGATAAACAAGGTGATGAGCACCGGCTGAGCCCTGCCATATCGCTCGAGCATATATTCGAATCGTGCCTTCGCCGGCGCTCATCTCTTGAAATGAAGGAAATTCGTATTTCAGCACGATGAACTGCGAACGATGGCCATCAATATCGAGGGCGGTTTCCCGCATAACCTGATTCGCGTATCGTTCGGCTTCCGACGGTGAAATGCGGCCATCGTGATCCGTGTTGATCAGCGAAAAGATCAGCGGCGCGACATCCACGCCCGGCGTCAGATCGATCTCAATTCCCACCTCATTAGGACTCAGCGAAAGTCGCGTTGCTTGCAGATATTCATCCAATCGATGTGCGCTCGCGCTTCGCGCAAGAATCAACAAAACTCCGGCTATGGCGAACAGAGTTTTCTGTCTCATCGCGCTATCAGTTTCGCCCCGTAATCATTGGTGGGATCGCGATAGAACGTGTGGATGTGGTCTGGACTCGGTCGCCCGGAACCACATGGGACAGCTACGCATTGGGGCGCATATTCAATCTCAACAGTGGGGCCTTGTATCCGAAAATAGGAGGCGCTGCCGTTAGTCGTAGGCCCGCTCCACGCAAAAAAGGTATCCGCCAAATTCCTTTTCACTTCGGCCATCTTTGCTTTCGCATCGGTCTCATTGATGATGCTGACCCATTCCTGAACGAGATCGAGAAGCATGGCTTGCTGGCGTTCCGTAAACGATGCCGCACGGACACCTTCAGGCTGAATCACTTCACCATCATGTCCCGGCCCGAGCACGCCGTCTGCGACGTAATAATCGAGCATCGCTTGCTTGCGTTGCGCCGCACTGAGTGCATTGATCAACGCGAAGGCTTTGTCATTTTCCTTGCCGAGCGGCCGAATCGTTTGGCCATTCATGCTGTATGTCGCCGGCTGCGCCCCGGTGTGACTGGGCGTCAACACATGTTGTGAACCGACAAGTGTGATGTTAATGCCAAGATGATGGCCGCCAAGTTGAATCATCCAGGGCGTGGTCGCCGAAGGCTTGCCCAGGATCGCAACGTAGAACTCTCCTCGCCCAAACACCGGCGCAGTATTCTCGCGAAAACGGAGGGACGGTGCCATTGTCTTAAAAACTTCATCACCGTTTACGATGTTGATTACTTTTTGGTAACCCTGCGGGCTCAACGGCGCAGCCACAAGCTTGAGTGCTGCCTCCTGCTGCGCTGGTGTCAGGTCTCCCAATCGCATACCGTTGCGTGGATAAGGTGCTATGCCGGTCGGAAGATTGGACCACCTGATCCTGGTGTCTTCATTAAGCTCGACATTCACGACCTTCCGCTGATGTTCATTAAGGGTCGAAAGGAAAGCCTGAGCTGCAGCAATCGCTTTGACTGTCGCGTCCGTTGCGTCCGGCTTGCGCTGTGTGCTGAGCAGTAGAGGCGAAGCGGCCAAAAGAACTAATACGAACAACAGTAATAGACTCCGATGAGACGGGATATTCATAGGGAACCTCCCTTCTAACCCAACGCGAACGTCTTGTCAGTGATGATTCATTTTTGCCTGACTCAGCGCGTTAATACAATTGCCAGGATGAGGGCGATGACGAGTCCAGCAGCCAGAGTAAGATTCCATACGCGTTGGCGGCGGATGGTCGCGGCCAGCCGTGAATTCTGCTGGTTGACCATCGCTACGACCGCCTCGAGATTGCGATCGACTTGGTCGCGGTGTTCAGCCAATAGCGCCTGCATGTCAACGGGTGACGGCTCAGCTTCGGTAGTCTTGTTCCTTCCAGACGAACGAATGTTCCCGATGACTTCCTGACCGAGCTGCGTACCTGCCGCCTCTCGAATGACTCCAAAAGCAACTTTAAGCCAGCTCATGCCTTTAACTATAGCCGCATTTCCTGCGGACCCGCAGCGTTCACCGCGATATTACGGCACCTTACACCTAAAATTCGCCGTGTCGTCGGCGCTACCGCGCCTTACGCCTAAGCTTTATACTCCGAAAACAATTTGACTAATGAGGATCTGAACAATGGGAGATTCGGGTGAAGGACTGATCGATAACGAAGGAAGGATTCAAGAGCGCATGGATGAACTGCAGCGGAACCGCGAGCGGGCGCGCAAACCCGCGATTCAGAATCCGGAGGTAGCGCACAAACTTGAATCGCTGCAGCTGGCGCGCAAGGAAATCCTCCGCTCCCTAGGGACTACAACTCACGCAGCGCGGAAGGCTCAACTCACGGCGGCGCTTGCTGACGTTGAAAAGCGCATCTCGGCGTTGATTCCCTGACGCTCCTGGAACCAATTACTTCCGCCATATTGGATAAGCGAAATTGATTCCTTTTCGTTGCGGTGCCAGCACCGTCACTAACGGTCGCTCGAAATTCCACCTCATTGGTTGTAGCGTGTCTGAAGCTGGCGGGGCCAATAACGGAATGCGCTCGCCGGCTGCGGATCCTTCTATGCCGATATGTCCGAAATGCAAGTCTAATGACGTTTGCCGTTCCCGGCGACGTCGCGGACATGAATGGTTGCTGAAACTCATTGGCATTTTCCCGTGGCGGTGTATGCATTGTTACTATCGGTTCGCAGAACGCAATTAGAACCTCTTCTCAAGGACAGAATGAGTTCAAGGTACCGCTACGGACTGTTTGCAGTCGGAGGAACTGGGATGGCCAGACCGTCGAATGTGCTTATCGATGTCCTTATCTATGCGATTGTAATTGCTATCGCCTTGGGAACAACATGGCTGATAAACCCGCAAATATTTTCGATAGGTTGTTCCGTTCTTCCCAACATTCTGCAACGAGTCTTAGATTGCCTTTAGTCCCTTCACAGACCGCGCCGCGATCAGAAAACAAACTTCAACGCAAGCTGCATGATCCGCGGATCCGATGCGCTCAAGATCTTGCCGAAAGTGGGGCTGTTCAGGATGACGTCGGGACATAAGATTGCCGGTGCGATCCCCTGAAATGCCGCGGTGCAGTAATTCGCGTGGTTCGGGAGGTTGAACACTTCGGCCCGGAGTTGCAGGGACTGCTTCTCCCGAATGGCGAATGTTCGCGTCAGGCCCATGTCGATGCGAATGCTGCCCGGTCCCACGATATTTCTTGAATTGAGATTGCCATACGTGCCCAATTCCGGCTGCGAAAACGCTGCAGGGTTGAGCCACCCATTGACTCCTTTATTGGGAAGGTAAGGTGAATCAAGAATCTGATTCGGCCTTTGGTCGGTTCCAGTGTTGCCGCTGACGCTCGACCCGCTGAGTGCCCTATCGGTCCCTGCCGAGATGCTGGCGTAAGCACCCGTTAGAGATCGAACAATTCCCGAGATCTGCCAGCCACTGCCGAGAACGCGGAGCGCGGTGTTGGCAAATTGCGGCGTCTCGTATACAACCGACATGTTCAAGTTATGACGGCGGTCCAACTCGCAGTTTCCGCGGTTGGCTCCGCGGCGGGATGGAATCCAGCCGCCATTGTTCTGAATGACGTCGACGTACCCATCATCGATGCAATGCGACCACGTGTAATTTCCCTGGATAGTCATGCCTTTCGCGCGCCTGCGCTGGATCTGCAGCACGAACGCGTTATAGCTGCGAGTTGCGCCGTCGTCGCCAACAATAATGTTGGAGAAGTACTGACCAATTTCCGGATTCTGCAGATACAGCACACGCCGTTGGTTGGTATTGCCGACCGAGGAACATGGGCTAAAGCTTCGGCCGGCAATCACACAACTGGTGCCCGGCAGGTAAACGGCTGGATTGCCTTCATAGCGAAGCAACATGTGAATGGCGTTGTTGCCGATGTAATTTCCAGCAACGAGCCAATTCTGTCCGAATTGCTTTTGCAGACTCAGATTCCATTGATTGATGTAGGGCTTTTTCAAGTTGAACGGAAAGATCGTGTAAACGCCGTTTAATGGAAAGGGACTGGTTTTGTCCAAGGCAATAGGGTAGGGATTTCCACCGGGAAAGCTCGCCCACGGATCATCGAGGGACGGATTATTCACGACAGTCTGTGCGCCTTTCGGCGCAGTGTCCCGTTTCCCGCCGTACTGGTGCAAATGCGGAAGATCGAAAAAGATCCCATAGGCAGCACGGAGAGTCATGAGACCGTCGCCCTTGGGATCCCAGGCGAATCCAATCCGTGGTGCGAAATGTTTCCAGTTGTTCGATTGCCAGGCATTCGTATCCGGAATTCCGCCTTCACCTTGAAAATAGATTCCCGCAGGTGCCTTCGGGTAAATGGTGCTCACAAGGCCCTGATCGAACCGCGTCTTATCGAAGAACGCTCCCTTTCCCGCCGCATCGTACGGACCCCTGTAGGGCTCCCATCGCAGACCCGCGTTCACCGTCAAGTGAGTGTTGGCTTTCCAGGTGTCCTGCAAGTACAGGCCAATGTAATTCTGCCGGAAGTATTCGTTCGTAATTCGGCTCTGAGTGTAAGTGTTGGCTCTTCCCGTCATCAGGTCCGCGAGCGCGAGTCCGGTGTTGACACCGGTAAAATTAAAATTACCGGGAGCATTCGTACTCGCCGTGTAGTTCATCATCTGGTGGATGAAACTCACGCCGAATCCGATCTGGTGTGCGCCCCGTGAGTTCGTGAGATCCTCGGAAAATTGATAGACAGTGGAGTTCGTGACCGCGGGAGTCGACTGAGCGGTGAAGAGGTTGAGCGAGCCTGTGACCTGAAGGAGCAGCATTTTCGGATAATCCGGAGGGTAGTAAAGATTCTTCACGCCCAGGTCACTCCACGTGAAATAGTCCGGAAAGGTTTTCACGTTCGTCGTACGAAGAACCGAGCCGCGGAACGAACTGACCATGGCCGGACTGATCAAGTAGGTGTCACCCAGGACAAACGTCTTCACGCGCCGGTAAAAGTTCGGATTCGCTATCGAGATGACCGACTTGCCGTCATAGTCGCTCGGCGTGTCGAGGTGCGCCAATTCATACCGGCCAAACAAAGACTGTTTTTCAGTCATCTGATAATCCACCTTCGCGACGGGAAGCCACTCATCCGCGTTGGTCTTTCGGCCGAACAAGACTCTTCCGCATGAATCGATTGGCGTGACGTTCAAACGTTTGATGAGTTCAACTGCCGGTTTGGAGAACAAAGTGGGATCGATCCGATTGCCCACGAATGGACCTCCTAGTGTGATAGTCCTGCCGCTTTGGCACGCGGCGGATGTGTACGCCGTCCAGTCGCCGGCGAGCATCTGCGGTGTAGGCATGAACGTCGTGTTGCCCTTCGGGTCCGAACGCTGGAGTGTGGTCTGGAGACCGCCGAAGAAGAAGAGTTTGTTCTTCACGATCGGTCCACCGATAACTCCGCCAAACTGGTTGCGCTTGAGTCCGTCCCGTTCCAGCGCAAAGGTGTTGCGCGCGTTGAAAATTCTGTTCCGCACGAATTCAAAGAGGCTGCCGTGAAATTCGTTGGTGCCCGATTTCGTTACCACGTTCACGGCGCCCGCCGCGTGGAAACCATACTGGGCGGGTACTGCGCTGGTCTCCACTTTGAACTCCTGCAGCGCATCCGGAAAAGGCAAAGGTAAGGCCTGGTTACCGTACGGATCGTTGTGCACTCCTCCGTCCAACAGGAATGTGAGGCCGTCGTTCGATCCGCCGCCGACGGAAATGATGTCCGTCGGGTAATTACGCGGAGTGTTTTGGGCTCCTCCACCAACAGCCGCGCCTGAGAGAATGATCAACTCCGTCACCTGACGCCCATTGAGCGGCAATTCCGTGACACGCACGTTGTCGATCACCTGACCGACACCTGTGTTCCGTGTTTCTACCAATACCGCATCCGCCTGGACCTCGACGGTCTCGGCAACCTGACCCACTTCCAACACGATGTTAATGACGGGATTCGCATTGACCTGCAGCACGATTCCGGTTTGAACAAACATACGAAAACCGGGAAGGCTTGCTTCTAATCGATAAGGTCCGATCGGCAGGTTCGGCAATATATAGGACCCTGTCTCATTCGTCACCGCGCTCCGCGCGATGCCAGTGGCCGTTTGCGTCGCCGCCACCTCGACTCCAGGCAATACAGCACCGCTTTGGTCCCTTACGGTGCCGCTGACTTGAGCGGTCGACTGTCCGCATACAACCGTGCACGTCAGGGATAGATACACAAATCCGAGCAGCGCGCTTCTCCAGGTAAGCAGGTTCATTGTTCCTCCTATCTCCCAGCAGTTTGAGCACAACGTCGGTGCGGCATTGCAAGCTCGCACTAAATAAAAATGCGTCGGCAAGCTTCAGGTTGTATGAATTTTTTTATGTGGAACAGTTACGCCCGTTTGGAAAGGTTGTCAAGAAAAGAGGGGAAGGCGCGATCGGCTGACGTCCTTGACTTGATATCGGACGCCCCACAATCCCAAGACGAAGCTCTGCCCTTCTCCTCCTGTCAAGCCAGCTGCTCGAGGGGATGATTCTCAAGCGGGCTCGTCGCTTGTGTGCTGCGTGCGCGATCGGCCGTGTTCGATCTGTTCCGCAAGTCTCGGTGACCGCTGAAATCGTAGCAGGCGGCAGAATAGTTTCGGTGCAACCGCTACGATGCGTTCCCAAGACTTGCGAATCCAGAAGACCACGCCTGCAGAACTCAGAACACCAGCTTCAAAGCGAACTGGATCTGACGCGATGTTGTGGCGGTCTGTGTGATGACGCCCGCCGACGAGCTGTAATTTCCGCCGGAGAAAATGACCTCGTTTGGATACGCGAAATTCGCGTGATTGAGAATGTTGAACGCTTCGGCGCGGAACTGCAGGTTCACATCCTCGGTGATGCTTATCTTCTTAAATAATGATGTATCGAGCGAGAACAGGCCCGGACCGCGAAGGGCTCCGCGCGACACGGTCCCGAACGTACCCTGAAGCGGTAAGACGAACGCTTTGGGATCAAACCATTGATCCGGCCTGCCCAGAATGACCTTGCCATGGAAGTTCGGATTCCAACTCGGCGTGTCCGATTGATTGGAGTCGCCGGTACCGGAAGTATTCGAGCCCGCCAAAGGCGTGAATGGGAACCCACCCTGCCAGTTCATGATTCCATTCCACTGCCAGTTGCCGATCAGTTTATCGACAAATCCCTCACCTCTTCCAAACGGCAACTGGTAGTTGAAATTCGCGTTGAACTGATGAGCCAGGCTGTAGGATGCGACGCCCCGGTTCAGATTGCGATAATACGGGCTAAAGATATCCGGCGGCTCGTTTCCAGCCGAAGGCGACAGGACTGCGGAATTCAAATCGATCACTTTGCCCCAGGTGTAGTTAGTTTTGAACGCAAGCCCGCGGCTGGCGCGTTTGGTAAGCGACACGTTCAGCGCATTGTAGTTGCTTGTACCCTGATCGACCCATGTCACGCCAACTCCGACGTACGGGTTCGGTCGTGTGCTCGGCGGGTGATACAGCGTGCCTTTCGGGACGACCACTCGTTGAGCGACCGGAACAGGCTGGCCGCTGGTCGTCGTTCCGCCGCTGATGCACCCGTTGGGATCCTCACACACGACGGGGTAAGGCGAATTCGCATCCATTGAAAGCGGCGTGTGGTAGGACTGGCTGCCGACATAACCGACGCTGAGCATGAAGTTTGTGGCAATTCCCCGCTCAATTGTTAAGCTCCATTGCTGATGCGTCGGCGTGAACAGAACTGGATCCACTCCGCCCGGCGCGTAAGTCGAACATGGTCCCGTTACCGACGGGCCACAAGTCGGCGGAAGTGCTGCATTCCTCTGAAGCGGCCCATTCGCAATAAGCGATAGCGTTGATCCGGACAGCTGCTCGCGAGCGTTATATGGCGGATTGCCATAGGTGCGGTTTGCCAGGTTATCCTGGAGATCATTATGGATTCCGAAGCCGGCTCGCACTGCCCATGCACCCGTTCCGGTGGGATCCCATGCCAGTCCTACTCGAGGCTGCAACAACGATTTGGCGTTGTTTTCCGTAAGGCAGGAATGGCCGATTCTCGGCTCCGTTGAGATTATCCAGTTGTTGTCGAATGTATAGTTCGCACAGCGGTTCGCCACCTCGTTCCATCCGTTCGTCATCTCATCGCGCAATCCCAAACGTAGAGTGAGATTCGACCGTAACCTCATTTCATCCTGGAAATATACCGCCGCTTCGAATGTTCGATAACCGAGCGGTAGCGGATTCCGGTTCAGCGTGAACTGATTGCTCGGAACGTCCTGGAGGAACGTCATGATTGTGGCGTAACTCGCGCCTCCTGCTGAGAACTGGGCGGACCCCGACGTGTTCTGGTGTATCTGTTGTAGCCAAACACCGGTGCTGAACGAATGCTTCCCTTTGCTGAAGCGCATGTCATCGGAGAGGGTGTAGTACTCCCGCACTCCTCGCACAGGATTGATGCCGTTCGCCGGTACGATTGCAGCCGCCGCCACCGACGTCGCACCGCCTCCGATTACAATCTGGCCGGGATTGCCACCGGCAAGAAACAGCAGACTGCTCGGGATCGGATTCACCGGGGCTTGTACCTGGCTCGACCACGACCGCGCCCATCCCAACGTCGCCGAATTCACGACCGTCGATGAGAAGACATGCGTTTCCGACAGGCTGAATGTCTGGTTGCGCACCGGAACCAGCTGGATGAAGACCGGGTTCGGTTGCGGAAGGTCTCTCTCGCCGTCACTGATTGTGTAATTTCCATACATGGAATCTTTCGACGAAATGACATAGTCCAGCCGGAGGAGACCGAAATTCTCATGCGTTTTCTGCACACCGTTATTGAAGTTGTATGCAGTTCCCGTGGGCAGACCGTCTTTGAATATCTCCGGCCCATTGGGAGCCGGCCAGAAGTACTGTGCATACGGCAGCATGCCCTGTTTCAGATTCGGTACAGGAGCGTAACCTGATGCCGGACATGGATTAGCGGCTGCGCCAATGATGTTGCAAGGCAAAAGCCCCAGGCGCACCTGTCCATCCGGCACGATCTGACGGTCGCTCCGCGCGAGGCGTTGCTGAAATCCTTCATAGTTCCCGAAGATAAATACCTGGTCCTTCTTCAGCGGACCACCGATCGCACCGCCAAATTGATTTCGCTTGAAGGGGCCCTTTTGAACTTCGAAAAAGTTTCGGGCATCCAGCGCGCTGTTGCGCAGATATTCGAAGACGTCGCCGTGCCATTGCTGTGTACCTGAGGATGTGACGATACTGACTTGCCCTCCGGCCCGTTTTCCGTACTCGGCACCATACGTATGCTCGATCACGTTGTATTCCCGAACGGCTTCAACGCCCAATAACTGCGCGCTTGCTCCACCGGGCGTGATGTATTGACCGGTAGCGTTCCCGCCGATCCATTCAACGCCGTTAATTAGAAATCGATTGGTTTCCTGCCGATGGCCCGCCACGGAGAATGCGGGGTTATTGCCTGCGTTCATATTCGAGGTGTTATTGATAACACCGACGTTCATTGTCAGAAGCTGATCGAAACTTCGTCCGTTGAGCGGCAGGTCTTTCACCTGCTGCTCGGTGATCAATCCTGATGTCGAGGACAAGGTCGTGTTGACCAGGGGAGCTTCCTCACTCACCGTTATCTGCTCCGCGTTGCCGCCGACTTCCAGCGTGACGTCTATTGTGGCTTGCTGGCCGACAACGAGATTGATACCGCGGCGTACATTCTGTTTGAACCCCGGCATGGTTGTGCTGACTTCATACGGTCCGACCGGCAGCAGTTGGACTTCGTAGTTGCCAGTCTCCGTACTGATGACTGTACGTGTGAGGCCGCTATCGAGGTGCTTGACGTTGATAGTGACACCCGGGACGATCGCTCCACTTGTGTCCTTGACAACACCGACGATGCTCGCAGTGGAGCTTTGAGCAAGAATTTCGCATGTCCCTAAACCGGTCAATAAAACAATTACCAGCCCGCACGTTGCGAACACAGAAAGATTCGTGCCTTTCCTCCTTACCATAACCCGCTCCTTTCAATTGCGATTTACAGATGCGAAAGATCAATAATGGCAAGCTCGCACTAAATAAAAATGCGTCGACACGCTTCAGTTGTATGAATCTTTTTATGTGGAAGAGTTACGCCCGTTTGGAAAGGTTGTCAAGAAAAGGACGCGCACGATTCATATCGCCCCTCCTTCGCGTACGGTGATGAAACCATCACCTGCAGCAACGGGCGGCGCCGGTAACTCGCGATCGAGATTGCCCACGATCAAACCGTAGGAGCCGCATCCGAAGATTAGGGCAGCGCCGGCCGCCACAAGCAACGGGACCGTGAAGTTTCCGGAACCGGAGACGAGCATTCCTGTGAGCAGTGGTGCGAAAGATGCGCCCAGATTTCCTCCGAAGTTCTGCAGCGAGACGAGCGAGGAGACGATATGCGACGGTGCGGCGTCGATCGGCATGGAGTTCACAGAGGCCGTCGAGAAGCTGAAGCTTGCAACCGCGAGCGTCAGAAAAGTCACCGCCAACGTGGTTCCCGGCGTGTATGCCCCGGCAATCGTGAACACTGTCGCCAAAAAAAGTCCGCCGACAGCGAATCCCTTGCGGACGATTGTCACCCGCCATTTTGCCGCAATCAGTCGGTCTGCGGCCCAACCTCCAAAGACGGTGCAGACCGTTCCCACCAGGAATGGGAGCATTCCAACGAAACCCGTCGTTAACACCGACAGGTTGCGCTGGAGGACCAGATAGCCAGGCAGCCAGGTTGCAAACACGTAATAGATGTATAGATAACCCGCCTGTCCGAGCATGAGACCCCAGGTCGTCCGGTATCGGAGCAATGTTGCCCAGCGGATGCTTCGTTCGGCCTCTGGAGAAGGCGTGTTCACCGCCTCGCCACGTGATGGAGCCTGGTAAACAGCAAGCCACCAAAGGAGCCAGATAAAACCAAGTGAACCCGTTGCGATAAAGACCCATTGCCAACCCCACTTCAGCAGCACGACCGAAGCGAGTGGAATGCCAAGCGTGAGACCGATTTTGTTTCCCGCGAAAAATGTTCCGACGACTATTGCTCGATTCTTTTTTTCGTATGTTTCTCGAATCACGCGCGAGCCCGACGGGATCATGGTCGCCTCTCCGACGCCGACAAAGGTTCGAAAGAATGCAAGCGGCGAGAACGTGCTAGTCATGGCGCACATCATCGTGGCTAATGACCACATGCCGACGCCGAGCGGATACGACAAGCGCGGGCGGACCCAATCTGTGAACGGTCCCGCGAGAATCAGCGACAGCGTGAATGACCAGTTGAATACTGAAAAGAGAACACCAAGCAGCGCGGGTGAATAATGATGATTCCTGACCAGCTCCGGCCCTACAACGGAGAGATTGACACGATCGATGTAGGCGATCGCCTGTGAGCACGCCAGCAGGAACAGGATGTTCCAACGATAAGCGTTAGAAGATTGTTTCACGTGGACTCGCATCTAAACACCTGGTGCGGATAGTGTCAAGACGACGCTACCCTACAGTGCGAGCGGACGCGCATTTTTCGGTTCGAAAATCAGTATTCCGCCCACGGAGTTCGGCAACTCTACCAGCAGCCGGCCGTTGCCGATCTCGCGAACGTCCACCCGGGAATTCCGGAAGTAGTCGGCAGTGTCGTCGATGTCGTCGCTTTCGAGAATACAGCCTGCAATCCAGGGCAACGCTGAAGGTTTTTTATTGAGCCGGCGTTCGAATGACGCGGGATCAGCGAACAACATTCCGTTCATCTGAGGATCCGATCCGGTGAAACGCGCGTAGCGTTCGGCCGCTTCCCGCGGGTTTGCGACACAAAGAATAACGCCCTGGAGTGACGCCGCACGATTTGCATGTGCGAGCCATCGGGTCTGCCACAGCAGTTCCGGCGTGTGGTGCTGGCAAAACTGAATGCGGCCTTCCGGCATATTTCCAGATGGAACGCGCACTACGGTAAAACGGGCGGTGGCGTTGCCGGTGGGTGTCGTGATTTCGCGTTGCAGGGCAATCGGATCCAGCGGTGCAAGGCCCATACGGACAAGCCTGGCATGATCTCGTTGCGGGTCGGCGGTGCCGAACGCAATCAAATGTGCACCCGTATAGCCTTGGATCGCGTGCCGGAGTTCGTCGGCGATATTCGTATCCCCGATGGGCGTGAGGAATTCAAGATAACCCCGCCGGAACATGACGCAGCGGTTGCCGCTGCCGGTCGTTGGTTCGCTGTCCGGATGCGACCGGTGAAGATGCAAAGAGAAAGGCGTCAACGTGAAGCCGAGGTTTTCAAGCGCACGGCCGGCTTCATCGATATCCGGCACGAAATGGCCAACATGATCAAGGAATTGAGTGACGGAGACCGAATTCGGTTTGGACTTGAAGTTCAGAATTCGGTCTCCGTCACTCAATTCCTTGAGCGGGCGGTTTAGCTGCGAAATCCGACTCGCGCAGGCAGGCACGCCCGCGGGGATCCTGCCACAGTTTGCCTTCTTCGTGTAATTTGCCGAGTGCCCGAGCTACAACCGGAAAATCGTAGTCTTGAAAATGTTGCACGATGTCCTGATAGTATTT
>Ga0075425_100005301_pt1 | contig 13394 bp, 13 predicted proteins | sample SoiMethybrSBSTD4_FD_75300 | JGI IMG/M metagenome (GOLD analysis project Ga0075425, IMG submission 75300) | Bulk soil microbial communities from a Populus tree surrounding site in Tennessee, USA - Soil MetaG P. TD hybrid SBSTD4 | ecosystem: Environmental > Terrestrial > Soil > Tree plantation...
GAACGTCAAGGCGACCGTGTTCCGTCAGACGCAGTTTGCGGAGTTCGAGCTGCGCATGCACCAGATGGCCGAACGCGGCGAGCCGATCACGGGCGAGGCGCTGAGCGCCCTCTATCTGAGCATCACGCGTCAGTACTACGGACACGCCGAGGGCGTCTGCATCGTCGATGACTACGTGCAGCACGAGTGGAGCTACATCCCGCACTTCTACATCGGCTTCTACGTGTTCCAGTACGCGACGTCATTCACTGCCGCGGAGGCGCTGTCGGAAAAGGTGCTAGCTGGTGACGAGGCTGCACGGAGGCGCTACCTGAACTTCCTCGGCTCCGGGACGTCGAAGTATCCCATTGAGCTGCTGAAGGATGCGGGCGTGGATATGACGACCGGCGAGCCGCTCGATCTCACCATCCGCAAGATGAATCGGGTGATGGACGAGATCGAAGCCAATTACGATTTGTGATTAGTGAACAGTGATTCGAGTCGCACTCCCAAATCACTAATCGCGAATCACAGGATTCCCTTTCCCAGCGCAGACAGCGCGAGCTCGGCGCCGAACTCCGCTGTCGTGTTGCGGATGTCGAGCGTCGGATTCGCTTCGACGATGTCGAGCGCGACGAGCTGATGCGAATCGGCGACCATCTCCATAATCAGATGCGCTTCGCGGTAGTCGATCCCGCCCTTCACTGGGGTGCCGACTCCAGGCGCGACGGCCGGGTCGCAGACGTCCATATCGAAGGAGACGTGAATGCCGCCGGTGCCGCGCGCGGCGAGCGCAAGCGCCTGCTCGGCCACCTTCGCGATGCCGTCGCGATCGATGTCTTTCATCGTGAAGACGTGTACGCCCGACGCGCGAATCCGGTCCTTCTCTCGTTGGTCCAGATTGCGAACACCGACGAGCACGGTGTTCTCCGCGAATACTGACGGCGTGCCGCCGATTGCGGCCAGTTCCTTCGGCTCCTGACCCAGGAGGGCGGCCAGCGGCATCCCATGCACGTTGCCGCTCGGTGTCGTTGACGGCGTGTTCATGTCGCCGTGCGCGTCTACCCAGATGAGGCCGAGCGGCATCAGCGAGACGCGCCGCACCCATTCCGCACTGGCGGCAACGGATCCGGCGGCCAGGCTGTGGTCGCCGCCGAGGACGAGCGGAATTGCGCCCTCATCCAGCGACGCGAGCGACAACTCGTACAGGTGCCCGCACACCTGTGCGATCTCGCCGATGTATTTCTTGGTCTTGTCCGCGGGCCGCCGCGTCTCCGGAATCGGCGATGGAACGTCGCCCTTGTCGATCAGCGTGCGGCCAAGCGCCGCGATCTGATCGCCGATGCCGGCAATGCGGAACGCCGAGGGGCCCATGTCCACACCACGCCGGCCTGCACCGAGGTCGAGCGGCACGCCGATTAGATGAACGGGCTTCACCGAAGTTTGACCGAAACAGACATTCCTTCTGAGCCGGGCGAGACCACTGACGTGAACAGGCCGGGGTGCATCTGGATCGCTTTGAGGAACGGTTCCATCTCGGACGCTTTGTTGATCACGTTGTGCGCCATGAACACGCCGCCCGGTTCGAGCCTCGGATACACCATGTCGAAGAAGCGCTTGTAGTCGGGCTTCCAGGCATCGAGGAAGACGAGATCGAAGGTGCCCTGCAGCTTCGGAATCTCTTTGAACGCGTCGCCTTCGATGACCGTCACCACGTCGGTCAGTCCGGCCTTCTGCATGTTCGCCTTCGCTTCCTTCGCCCGCTGCGCGTCGTACTCGATTGCCACCACCTTGCCGCGCGACTCGCGAGCGCCAAGTCCGAGCCAGATGCCGCTATAACCACTGGCGGCACCAATCTCGAGAATCGATTTCGCGTTGCGCGCCGCCACCATCACGCGCAGAAATCGGCCGTCTTCTTCCGAGACGGCGAGCAGCCCTTTATCCGCAGCCTTGATGCTCTTGAGGATCGAATCGATCTGCGGCGTCAGCGTGCCGGGTGATTTCTGTTGCGCGGATGTTGTGACAACGAACATCGCCACAGCGGCGAGCGTGAGTCGGGAACGCATTCAGACGATTCTGCCACGACGCGCGAATTTGTGGTTGAATGTGGCCGGAGTTCGGCCATGACACCAACCGCTCGCGTGCTGATTCTCGCTGCCGCGATGTCGAGCGTCGTCGGGCTCGCCGCGCAGGACGCCTCCTACCGATACCCGCAGGCCCGCAAGACGGATACCCGCGATAACTACTTCGGAACTTCCGTTGCGGATCCGTACCGCTGGATGGAGGAACTCAACTCCGCGGAGTTGAAGCAGTGGATCGATGCGGAGAACGCGCTGACGACGACGTTCCTGGATGCGCTCCCGGTGCGCGACGCGCTGAAGACGCGAATTACGGAGCTGTACAACTATCCACGCGTCTCGATCCCGAGGTACGAAGGCGGGCGGTGGTTCTATTCCCGCAACACCGGCCTGCAGCGGCAGGCGGTGTTCTTCGCGCGCCGGGACGTCGACGGCCCGGAGCAGATGGTGATCGATCCCAATCAGCTCTCCCCGGACGGTTCGGTCGCGTTGTCCGAATTCGCCCCGGCGCCGGACGGCAAGCACCTCGCCTACGGACAGTCGGAAGGCGGCTCGGATTGGATCACGTACTTTGTTCGCGACCTTGCCACCGGCACGAAGCTGTCCGACGAGGTCAAGTGGGCGAAGTTCAGCGACGTCATCTGGACAGAGGATGGCCGGGGATTCTTCTATGAACGATATCCGGAACCGCCGGCGGGCAAGGTCCTCGAGGCGGCCGTTCGCGATCACAAGATCTATTACCACCTTGTCGGTACTCACCAGTCTGCCGATCGACTGATCTACGAGCGGCCCGATGATCCGACGCTGTTCGTCTGGGCCACGCGCGACGAAACCGGTCGCTACATCTGGATTTCCACGCAGAAGGGTACCGATCTGAAGAACCAGCTGTTCGTCAAAGATCTGGGCAACCCGCGCGCTCCACGCCTCGAGGCGCCGATCCGGCCGCTGTATTCAGTGGCCGACGCGATGTACGAGCCGCTCGGTGCCGTCGACGGCCTGATGTATCTACGAACGGACAAGGACGCACCGAACCGAAAGGTTGTCGCGGTGCCCATCGATCGGCCTGACGCCGCGAACTGGAAGACGGTTGTTCCGGAAAGCAAGAACGCGATTGAAGCCGCTGCGCTTATTGCGGGGAAGATCGCAGTCAATCGGCTCGTAGACGTGGCGAGCGAAGTGGAGCTGCTGAATCGCGACGGCTCACACGCCGCAACGATCAGCACTCCCGAGCTTGGAGCGATCACCGGGCCCGTTGGCCGCTTCGATCGGCCGGAAGTCTTTTATGCGTTCACCTCACCTCTTCGCCCCACCACCGTATTCCGCTTCGATGTGCGCACCGGGGCCTCGACGGCGTTCGAGCCGCCGCGTCTGACCTTCGACCCGGCGCCGTATACGACGGAGCGCGTCTTCGCGACGTCGCGCGACGGCACGCGAGTCCCGGTGTTTATCTCACACCGCAAGGACATGACGAAGGACGGATCGAATCCGACGATGCTGTATGGGTATGGAGGCTTCGCGATTGCGACGTCGCCGACTTACCGTAGCGACGTCGTGGCGTGGCTCGAGCGAGGTGGTGTGTGGGCGACGGCAAGCATGCGCGGCGGCAGCGAGTACGGCGAGACGTGGCACCGTGCCGGCATGTTCGGCAACAAACAGAACGTGTTCGACGATTTCATCGCCGCGGCCGACTATCTCGTGAAGAACGGCTACGCATCGCCGCAAACGCTCGGCATCATGGGCGGCTCCAATGGCGGACTGCTCGTCGGCGCTGTGATGGAGCAGCGGCCAGATCTGTTCGCGGTAACGCTGCCTGCCGTCGGTGTCATGGACATGCTGCGCTATCAGAAGTTCACCGCGGGTGCGGCGTGGGCGACGGAATACGGATCATCTGACGATGGCGCGGCGTTCGAGTACCTGTATCGCTATTCACCGCTGCACAACATCAAACCGGCTACTTGTTATCCGGCGACGCTCGTCACAACCGCGGATCATGACGACCGCGTGGTCCCAAGTCACTCCTTCAAATTCACTGCGGCCTTGCAGGCGGCGCAGGGTTGTGCGAAGCCGGTGATGATCCGCATTGAAACCGAAGCGTCACACGGATATCGGCCGACCGACAAACGCATCGCCGAACTCGCGGACCAGTGGGCGTTCGCACTGGCGAATATGCACGCCGCCGCCGCGGCCACCAAGGACACAAAAACGAATTAGGCTACAAACGCCGCCGCCCGCGCAGCGGTGTCGCGGCCGTCGGCGATGCAATCGGGGATACCGATCGACCGGAAGCCGCTGCCGGTGACGAACAGGCCAGGCACGCGTGCGAGGTGCAGTTCGATCGCAGCCATCCGTTCGAGGTGCCCAACCTCGTACTGCGGACTTTGGCGCGTCCATCGGTACAACCGCGTGAACATTGGATCTCCGGTGATGGGCATCACCTCCGCCAACGCGTCGCGCGCGAGATCGATCAATTCGGCGTCGGTTTGATCGAGGCGACGTGGATCGCGGCCGCCTCCAAGAAAGGCGCGCAGCAGCACGTGGCCTGCGGGAGCCCTGTGCGGCCACTTCGAGGAGACCCACGTCGCGGCGAGCAGCGGACTCCGCTCCACGCGCGGAACGACGAAGCCGCTTCCGCGCATCGGGTGATCGATCTGATCGCTGCGATAGCCGAATGCCACCGTCGCCGTCGAGGCGTACGGCACGTCCTCGCACAGTGCGGCGAGGCCCGTATGGATGCCGCGCAGCATCCCGCCGGCGGCGTAGGCAGGCACCGCAAGGATGACTGCCCGAGCCTCCACCGTGCCCGCCGATGTTTCGATGAGGAACGCCGCCGCTCGTCGAAGATCCGTGACACGCGTACCCGTGACCAGCGTGCCTGGCTTGAACGTCGCGATCAGCGCATCTGCCAGCTCGGCAACGCCGCCCGGCAGTGACACGAATGCACCCTGCGGCGCGGGTTTCATGCGCAGCGCGCGGAACGCCCGGATGATGCTGCCGGATTGACGCTCGGCATCGACAAGTCGGGGGAACAGTGCCCGGACCGACAGCCGATCGACGTCGCCAGCGTGGATGCCGGCAAGCAGCGGCTCCGCCAGATAGTTGACCGCCTCCTGACCAAATCGGCGGCGCACGAACGACGCGATCGACTCGTCTTCGTCATCCTCGGTGCGTGGAATCAGCACCTCGCACGCCATGCGCAGCTTGCCGCCAAGCGAAAACAGCGACGAGTTCGCCAGCGCGCCGAGGCGGAGTGGAAAGCCGAGAAACGATCCTTCGGGCAGAGCGTGCAGGCGATCGTTGCGAAGAATATAGGCGGTGCGTGGCGTCAGCGTGGAGATGAGTCGGTCGCCGAGCCCGAGCTCGCGGCAAAGAGCGACTGCCGCCGGTTTCTGCACCAGCAGGGAATCCGGACCAGCATCGATGACCCAGCCATCGAACCGATCGCTGCGGATGACGCCCCCGAGGCGGTCGGATGCTTCGAGCACGCGGACCCGAACGCCGCGGCGCTGCAGCTCGTAGGCTGCGGCAAGACCGGAAATCCCAGCGCCGACGACCGCGACGTCGACACTCACCGCATTTGTCGCGATGCCCGGTGCACATACTGTGCGAGCATTTGCACGTTCTCCACGGGCGTTGACGGCAGGATGCCGTGCCCGAGATTGAAGATGTGGCCCGGTCGTCCGCCCGCGCGATTGAGGACGTCCTCAGCCTGATCGAGCATCCTGCGCGGAGGTCCGAGCAACAGCGTCGGATCAAGATTGCCCTGGACGGCGCGGTCGAAGCCGATGTCCTCCCAGGCTTCGTCGATCGGAATGCGCCAGTCGACGCCAATGACGTCGCCCCCCGCCTCGCGCAGCTCCTGGAACATCGTCGCCGTGCCGGTACCGAAATGGATGGTCGGCACGCGTCCGGCAATCGCATCGAAAATTTTCTTCGAGTGGGGCAGGACGAACTCCTGGTAATCGGCGGCGCTCAGCGTGCCAACCCACGAATCGAAGACCTGCACCGCGTCGACGCCAGCGTCGATCTGCGCGTTCAGGTAATCGCTGACGACGGTTGAGAACTTGTCGCAGAGCCGGTGCCAGGCGTCGGGATGTCCGTACATCAGCGACTTGGTGCGCGCGAAGTTGTTCGAGTGGCCACCCTCAATGGCGTATGAGGCCAGGGTAAACGGGGCGCCTGCGAATCCAATCAACGGGACCCGGCCGTGCAGCTCCTGTTGCACCACCTCAACGGCCTCGAGCACGTGCGCCAGCGCCTCGCGCGGTTCGAACAGCTTCAGCTTGTCGATGTCGGCGGACGACTCGATCGGCCGCTCGATCTGAGGTCCTTCGCCTTTGACGAAGTCGAACGGAAGTCCCATCGGCTCCAGCGGAAGCAACAGATCGGAAAAGAGAATCGCTGCATCCACTTCGATGCGGCGAACGGGTTGCAGCGTGACTTCGGCGGCGAGGTCGGGCGTACGACAGATTTCCAGCAACGAGTGCTGCTCGCGAATGGCCCGGTACTCCGCCATGTAGCGACCGGCCTGTCGCATGAACCACACGGGGGTCACGTCGACGGGCTCCCGCCTGCAGGCTTTCAGGAATCGGCTCACGTCTAGGACTCCGGGCTTAAGGGGTTTCCCGGACGGGCAGGTTGAGCAGCTCGCGCGCCAATGTCACAAGCTCCTCCAACCACAGCGGCTTGTAGCGAAGCTCCGCGCCGAGCTCCCGGATCTCGTTCGACTGCGCATCGTCGAGGTAGTAGTCGCCGGTCACGATGGCGACCGGGGTGTTCGTCAGGCCGGGGATGGCGCGGATTGCACGGAGAAACTGCAGCCCGCTGGTCAGCGGCATCCGAAGGTCGAGAATGACTGCATTGGGGCGGTGCGTCTGGGCGAGACCCAGGCCTTCGTCAGCGGAAAGCGCCGCCCAGACCTCATATCCTTCGAGACGAAGCATTCGCGAAAATGTATCCGTAACGCTCACATCGTCATCGACGATAAGGATGCGTGGAGCACCTTCAGGTTTGCTGGGGGAAGAATCCACCGGGGCCATTATGTAGTATATTCAGCCCCTTTGGACGCCGGATGTGATACATCCCGGCCAGGTCACACGCGTCGGAGGTTGTGTGAGCCCAATCCTCGTCCGGCCAGTCCGGGAGCAGCTCGAGCACGACCGCATCATTCGCCTGCTGCAGGCGAAATACAAAAGGAAATTCGAAGTCGCCATCAATCCGGGCAGCGAGCAATCTGCGCCTGTAGGAGGGCCGCCCCCGTGGTTTCCCGATTTGGTTCTGCAGAATGATCGCCGCAGAGTGCTCGGTGTGGTTGAGGTTGAAACCGCCGAGTCGGTGAATCACCTCGAGGCGATGTCGCAGTGGGCGGCGTTCGCCCGCCTCGGCACTGCGTTTTATCTCTATGCTCCGCAGTCGATGATCGATGTCGCGCGGCGGCTCTGTGAGGACATGCACATTCCGGTGGCGGAGGTGTGGAGCTACACGATCATTGGCGACCAGCCGCGCTTTACGTTGGTCCAGAAATCGGCCGTGCCCGAGGCGAAAGGTATAAGAGCGGTCGCAGTTCCGGCTGCCCCACGTCCGCCGGCGCCGGCGCGTGCCGCCGCTAACGGGCCCGCGCGCCGGCGTGCTCGTGCTGCTGCGCCAGCCGCGCGCCGCAAAACGACGAGCGCCGAGAAGAAGGCCACCCGTCCGGCAAACCGCCGCGCACCGGCGCGTAAGCCGGCGCCGAGGTCGGCGCGGCCAGCAGCCAAGAAGAGCGCGTCCAGCACGCGTACGCAGAAGCGCAAGTAATCAAGCCAGGATCTAGGCAAGCAGCGACCCGTGCCGTTCCTTCGTGTGATCCGCGACAAGCGCGGATACGAAACCACGTACCTGATGCACTGGTGCCGCGAGGGCACCAAGCAGCGCTCGCGCATCCTCTACGTCTTCCGTACGCCGGGGGGTGTGCGCGTCGGTCGTGATGCGCTCGATGCGTACGTGCTGAAAGAGATTGAAGCGCAGCATCCGGATATCGAGTTCGACTGGAACGCCGTTTTCCACAATCAGCAGGTCATTGAGACCGCGCCGGAGCAGCGGCGTCCGCGGAAGCGTGCGTCCGGCGAGGGTGGCGAAACTTCTGCACCGCAGCCGGCTGCCGTCGTCACGCCGCGGTTCACCGTACCGGCGACCGTCGAAGGCGCGACGCCTGACGAACAGATCGCGTTTCTCGGCAGGTGGTATGCCACGGTTCGCGAGAAGATTCCGCAGCGTGCACCCGATCCCGCGCGCCAGGAAGTGCTCTTTGCGTTATGCGAGCGGCTGAATCCGGCGGCGTGGACCGACGCCGATCAAATCACCGCGGGCCTGCAGGATGCAGCCGAAGCGCTGCAGCGCCTCTCTCATGTCTTCGCGAAGCGTCGTCGTCGATCGAAAAAGAAAGGCGGCGCCAAGGGACCCACTGAACCGATTGAACCCACTGAACCCCAATGAAGTGGCTTGGCGACCTGCTGGTCCAGGTGGGAGAGCTGGGACCGTGGGGACCGATTCTGTTCGCACTTCTCTATATTGGGGCGGCGGTCACAATGGCGCCGGCGTTCCTATTGAGCGTCGCCGCGGGCGCGCTCTTCGGCGTCTGGCGCGGATCGCTTCTCGTGTTCGTGAGCGCAACCCTCGGAGCAGTAGCCGCCTACGGAGTAGCGCGGCGTGTCACCGGGTTACGGCTGGTGAAATGGGTGATGCGCGATCGACGGGTTGACGTTGTGCGCCGCGCGGTTGCGCACAGAGGTGCGTGGGTGCAGTTCCTGCTTCGCCTGTCTCCGATTGTCCCGTATGTCCTCCTCAACTATGCGCTCGGCCTCAGTCGCGTGCGGCTTCGCGATTTCGTGCTCGCGTGTTTCGGGATGATTCCGACGATCGTGATGTATGCGTATTACGGCAGGGTAGTCGGCGACGTGGCGAAGATCGCCGCAGGCGTGGCGCCGCCGCGCGGTCCCGAGTACTACGTGCTCCTCGTAATCGGTTTGATTGCGACGGTCATCGCGACGATGGCGATTACACGCGCGGCACGCCGTGCAATCGAGCAGCAGCGGCTGAATCGATAATCCATTCCAAGCGGTCGTCCGCTTCACGCAGCAGCTGCGCGGGGTACTGCCACACATCGAGCGGCCGCTCGATGGCGGCTTCAATTGCACCGGCTTTTGACTCTCCGCTCGCGATCATGAGGACGTACGCGGAATCGAGGAGCGCGAGGGGCGTCATGGTGATGCGCCATTGCGACAACTCGGGGACGGCAATACCTGTTGCCAGGCGTTCTCGCGGCGTTGAAAGGTCCGCGCCGCTGCCAAGGAGCGGGCTGCCAGGAAATATCGATGCGATGTGCGCGTTCGACCCGATGCCGAGCAGCATCACGTCGAACAGCGGCCCGGCGGTCTGATCGCGCCTGGCACGCAGGACGGCGTCGTATAGACGCCCTGCATCCGACGCCGGCAATTCACCTCGCATCCGATGCACCTGGGTGTCGCGGATGTTGACATGCTGCAGCAGTGTTCGATGTGCCAGACCGTAGTTGCTCTCCGGATGATCTGGCGGAACCTCGCGCTCGTCACCCCAGAACAGATGCAGACGCGCCCAATCGATCCGCTGTCGCCATGGACGCCGCTCGTCCGCAAGCATCTGGTAGAGCAGATCGGGAGTGTCACCGCCCGTCAGCGATACCGCAGCTGCGCCGCGCTGGGCGATTGCCGCTTCGATCAACGACGTGATTCGCTCGGCGGCGGCTTCTGACATTGCCGCTTTGTCGGTCGTGACCGTCACTCTCGCCATTCGCGTCCGTCGCGTTCGATGAGCAAATCAGCTTCCGAGGGACCCCACGACCCCGCTTTGTAGGTCGCAAGGCGCGATCGCGAGTCGGCTTGCCAGTGCTCGAGAATTGGCGTGACCGCCTGCCACCCTGCTTCGACCATGTCCATGCGATGGAACAGCGTCTGGTCGCCAATCATCGCGTCGAAGAGCAGCGTCTCGTATCCGGTTGTCGGCTCCGTCTTGAAGTGCTCCGCGTAGCTGAAGTCCATCGTCACGGTTTCGAGACGCTCGAACGGGCCCGGCACCTTGGCGTTGAAACAAAGCGCAATTCCTTCGTTCGGCTGGATGCGCAGTATCAGGGTGTTCGGCGACAGCGAGTTCACCGGAGTGTGACGAAACAGCATCAGCGGCGCGCGTTTGAACTGAATGACGACCTCGGTGACGCGGCGCGGGAGACACTTGCCCGTTCTCAGGTAGAAGGGGATGCCCGCCCATCGCCAGTTGTCGATGAAGAGACGCATGGCGACAAATGTCTCCGTACGCGACTCAGTATTGACGCTCGGCTCTTTCGTGTAGCCGTCGTACTGCGCCCTGACGACGTGACGCTTGACATCGTCCTGCGTGAGCGGCGGCACTGCGTGCAGAACGCGGACTTTTTCGTCGCGGACATCCTCGCCACCGAACGAGATGGGCGGCTCCATCGCCACGAGCGTCAGCACCTGAAACATGTGGTTCTGCACGATGTCGCGCAGCGCGCCGGCTTTGTCGTAATAGGGGCCGCGCTTGCCGACGCCGACCTCTTCGGCCACCGTCATCTGCACGTGATCGACGTAGCGACGGTTCCAGATCGGCTCGAAGATGCCGTTGGCAAACCGGAATGCCAGGATGTTCTGAACGGTTTCCTTCCCGAGGTAATGGTCGATGCGGTAGATCTGCGACTCGCGCAGTCCACGGCGCAGCTCCGCGTTCAGCTTCCGCGCGCTCTCCAGATCGTAGCCAAATGGCTTCTCGACGATAACGCGCCGCCAGCCTTCGTCCTCGCTCGTCAGGCCCGCGGTGGCGAGACCGTCCCCGACCGTGCCGAATAGATCCGGCGGCACGGCCAGATAGAACAGGTAATTCGACGGGATGTGATGTCGGTCGCGGATCTCCGCGAGCGTTGTCTTCAGCCGATCGAAGAGTGCTGCGTCGTTGAATTCACCCGACACGTAGTAGAGGCGATCTTCGATTCGCTGCCACTTGTCGGCCTGGAGCGGTTCCCCTTCGGCCTGGCGGACCTGCTCGCGCATCTGTTTGCGATATGCGTCCTGATCGATGCGCGGTCGAGCGACGCCGAGGATGGCGAATTCGTCCGGCAGGTGCCCGCTCTCACACAGATTGAAGATGGCGGGAAGCAACTTGCTGCGCGTCAGATCTCCGGATGCACCGAAGATCACGAATACGCATCCGTCAGCGCGGCTTCGAGGGCTCGACATGACCGCCGAACTGCGCGCGCAACGCCGACAGCAGCTTTTCGCCGAACGTGTGATCGCGACGCGAACGGAACCGCGCGAAGAGCGCGGTCGTCAGCACAGCTGCTGACACTTCTTCTTCAATTGCGGCTTCGACCGTCCACCGGCCCTCGCCTGAATCGGCGACCTTGCCGACAAACGCGTCGAGCTTCGGGTCCGCGGCGAGCGCGAGGGCGGCGAGATCGAGCAGCCACGAGCTGACGACGCTGCCGCGCCGCCAGAGTTCAGCGATCTCCGCCAGGCTCAAGTCGTAACCGGCGTTCTGCAGAATGTCGAAGCCTTCGGCGTACGACTGCATCAAGCCGTACTCGATACCGTTGTGAATCATCTTGACGAAATGGCCGGCGCCCGAGCGTCCACAGTAGAGAAATCCTTCGTGCGCCGTGGTCTTCGATGTATCGAGGCCCTTGGAAGGCGCGTTCGAGCCTTGACCTGGTGCGAGCGTGCGAAAGATTGGCGCGAGACGGTCGACCGCGTGCCTCGGACCGCCGATCATCAGGCAGTAGCCGCGCTCCGCACCCCAAACCCCGCCACTCGTCCCGACGTCCACATAGTGCATCCCGCGGGTGGCGAGCGTCTCGGCTCGCCGCACATCGTCTTTGTAGTGGCTATTGCCGCCATCGATGATGGTGTCGCCTTGCTGGAGCACTTCCGCGAGCGCCGTGACCGTCTGTTCAGTCGGGTCCCCCGCCGGCACCATGAGCCACACCGCGCGCGGAGCGGTCAAACGCGAAACGAGATCGGCCGGCGACGACGATGCGGTTGCGCCATCTCGAGCGATGGCCTGCACCGCGTCGGCACTGCGATCCCACACGACGACGTCATGGCCGCCGGCGATAAGACGCCGTGTCATGTTGCCGCCCATCCGACCAAGGCCGATCAGACCTATCTGCATAGCGCGTTCACTTGCATCCTTCGTCGATCTTACGAATGCGAGCGATGTGCCGACCGCCTTCGAATGGGGTGGCGAGCCAGGTGCGCACGATCGACAGGGCCTCCGGCTCGCTGATTGTCCGTTGACCGAGAGAAATCATGTTCGCGTCGTTGTGGGAGCGGTTCCATACGGCGACCTGGTCGGTCCAGCAGACGCCGCACCGGATGCCGCAGATGCGGTTGGCGACCATAGCCTCGCCGTTGCCGGAACCGCCGAGCACGATGCCGCGTTCGAATTCCCCCCTCGCGACCGCCTGAGCTACCGGTCGGATGAAGTCCGGGTAATCGACGGGAGCGTCTGAATGGGTGCCGAAGTCGTGAACGGCGTGACCTTCGGCCAAAAGCATCGATTTGATGGCTTCTTTGTAGGTAAATCCGGCGTGATCAGAACCGATCGCGAGTTTCATCGCCGGTATCTTATAATTGCCGCCATGCGAAACACCGCTAAGTTCTTGCTGGCGGGAGCCTTTGCGCTCGCCATGGTCCAGGTCCCAGCTGCGGAGCAGCCAGGAAACAGCGCGCAGCAGCAGGCAAACGGCGCGCAGCAGCAGGGACAGCAGCGTCAGGGACAGAATCAGGCGCAGCAGCAGCAACAACAACAGCAGACGCCGACGTTTCGTTCGACGGCCGAGCTCGTTACGACCGACGTGATCGTCCGCGACTCGAAAAACGATCAATTCATCGCCGATCTGAAGCCGACCGATTTCGACGTCTTCGAGGATGGCGTGAAGCAGGATCTGGCGTCGATGGTGCTCATTCACGGCGGCCGCGCCTACAACACGCTCGCGCCTCCGCCCGCGCCGACACAGGAAGGCATCCTCCTGCCAATCGCGCGTCCGACGAATGACGCCGCGGGGCGCGTGTTCCTCCTGTTCGTCGACGACCTGCACATGGATTTTCAGAACACGCCGCGCATCCGCGAGATCTTCCGCAAGATGCTGAAGAACCTCATTCACGATGGCGACATGTGGGGCATGGTCAGCACCGGTACGTCATCGATCTCGATCGATCTCACGTACGATCGCGCGCTGCTCGACGACGCGATTAACCGCATCAGCGGCAACGGGCTGAAGCCCACCGAGATCATCAAGGGGCAGGAAGGCGCGGACGGTCC
>Ga0075425_100005303_pt1 | contig 13391 bp, 9 predicted proteins | sample SoiMethybrSBSTD4_FD_75300 | JGI IMG/M metagenome (GOLD analysis project Ga0075425, IMG submission 75300) | Bulk soil microbial communities from a Populus tree surrounding site in Tennessee, USA - Soil MetaG P. TD hybrid SBSTD4 | ecosystem: Environmental > Terrestrial > Soil > Tree plantation...
AACATCGATGTGGCGTTCTTACCGGTTAACAATACGGGCTTTGGAGCCCAGCTCAACACAATGAATCACGACATGTTCGTTGATACGGTCAAAGCAATGCGGCCGAAGATCGTCTTTCCCTACAACTACGGCAACAACGATCCACAGACGCTCGCGCAACTCGTAACTGGTGAACAAGGAATCGAGCTCCGGGTCCGCAAAATGAATTGATTCCCTTCATGTCCGAACGTGCAAACGTTCTCCAAGTGCGGGCGACGCTTAGCGCCGCCCGTACTGGAAACGAGAATAATCGCCGCCGTCCTCTTCTCCCGAGCGCCTAACTAAACGGGGTACAAAGCTACACGAGCCAACCGTCCTACCTTCCAGTTGGCTGCTACGAAAACGGCAAACGCTCGTGACCCCATTAAAATAAGTACACGTATCGGTTCAGGATGTGCCCTGGATTTTTGAAGTTCATACGTGGCTTGGTCAAGTACGACAGGGTTTTCGCGACTCTCATCCTAAGAGATGCTAACCGACCGACAGGTAAGTCTTGTTGACCGACCTATAGGGCGCATGTATATTAACGGCAAAAAAGTCTGCTTATTTTCTAAGAGATGAACTTGGAACCCGCGCTGGATGCGGAATCGCTGGACGGCAAGTTGTTCCGCGGGCAGAAAAGAAAATCGGAAGTTTGACCGGAATGGATTGTCAGACAAATGGAGTAAATCTATGAAGCTTCTTGTTTCGGTCATGTTGGCTGTCGGATGCTTGACATTAATTCTCCCAGCGGAGGCGCACCATTCGTTCAACACCTTCTTCGATATGAAGAAAACCATAGAGATCCAAGGAGTGATTACGTCTTTCAAGACGGTTAATCCACATTCCGAGATGATGGTCGAAGTGACGGAGCCGGACGGTAGTAAGGTTTTGTGGCGCGTCACCGCAAGAGGCGGCGCAGTCGCCGCAAACAAGCAGCGTTGGAAGCCGGAGGATTTTATCGGTAAGAAGGCAAAGGTGGCGGGACACCCGTCGCGAGGTGCGACGAAGAAAGGCATGGCCGCGGGTGTTGTGACGTTTGAGAATGGCGATGTTGTATGCCTGGGCGGCTGTCCGGGAGTACCAGAGGAGTAAAGAAGGCCGGGGTAGCCGACGGCAAGCTGAGATTTCATCGTCACTCTAAGCGGCGGAAAATTTCTGACGATTGTTCCACTCGTAGCGGGACCCGGAGGGGCTAAGACCTGCGACCAGAGTCCTCAGAAACGAGGTCTATTTCGCATCCCCAGGAAAGAAATAAAACACGAATACATCATCACTAGAAGGAGAGGGCCATGAAACCCTATCTGGGGCGCGTTCTGTTCGCCCTGCTGGTTTTGTCCCTAGGAGTTTCACTCGACGCAAATGCTCAGAACGCTGAGGCCCAGGCCCATGTGGCGGCAGCGAAGGCGGCTGCCCGTCCCAGTGTCGTAAATCCCAAGCAGCCATTTCACGCCTTCGAGCGTTCGTTCGAGCAGACGTGCTCCCCACCCACTCTGCCGGATCAAATCCAGGAGCAGAAGCCGCGAGTCGAGATGTCATGGGCGGAATGGTACCGGCCGCCAGGAAGGCTTTTCGACAATCTCTACATGATAGGCACAAAGGATTACCCAGTTTATGGCGTCAACACCTCACAAGGGGTCGTCATTATAGATCCGGGTTTTGATTACAACGGAAAACATCTCGCCATGAACCTGCTCAGATTCGGTGTCGACCCCGATAATCTTAAATACATCATCGTCTCGGATGCCCTTCTGCAGCGGTACTCCGGCGCGAGCGTCCTCCAGAAAGCTTATCCATCGGCGCATGTTGTGATGTCGGAAGCGGCCTGGGATATCGTGGCGCGCGACAACAATCCACCGGCGCTCAAGCCGAAGAAAGATATGGTGGCCATCGACGGTCAGAAGCTAACGCTGGGGGACGTTACGATCACGTTTTACGTTACACCTGGGCAGACAACGGGTACGCTGTCGATGATTATTGAGCCGCTGTGGAACAAAAAGACTGTGGCTTCGGACGAAGACCGGCACGTGGCCGCCTTCTGGGGCGGCGCGGACATCGCGATCGGCCGGCAGGGAGTCCGGTATTTTCCAGACGGCGTGAGGATGATGAACAGCTGGGTCGATTCGGTACGGCGCTTTAAGGATATTGCCGCGAAGGCCGGAGCCGATACGATCCTCACGACGACATACAGCCAGGGGAACATGCTGGAGAAGTATGATGTGTGGAGAATCCTGAATCCGACTGCAACGCAAGATACAGAATACTTGTTCTTTGACTATGAAGGAGAACCCGATCCGTTCGTCAACCGAGACGCTGTTAACCGTTTTTTCACCGTTCTCGTCGAGTGCTATCAAGCTCAACTGGCTTTCCGTCGGTAGAAACCGATTGGTTTCAATGGGTGTTAGGAAGAGCAGTATGCCAATGAGAAGTGTAAGGAAGGTTAGAGTGACTTGCCGGAACCGAGGATGGAACGGTTTTGTCGGCGTCGTAATACTGATGCTGCTGTTTGGCGCCCCTGTTCTGACTGCCCAGAGCTTGGAACAGGAGGAAAAGTCCAGGCCTTTTATCGGGAGCTGGAGTCCGTCGATCGGTAGGGGGACTACGCGCGCTGGCAGCGAGGAGCGCGGCAACTGTGGTGGCCGTCTGGGAGACTATGGTGAAAAAATAAACAACTGCGGGATACCGGTTGACGAACTCCCGTTGAATAAACGCGGAGAGGCGTGGCTGGTGTTTGCGGACCACGCGGCCTCGCCGGCGCAGAGCGAGTGCGCAAACCTCAACATTCCCTCAGTGTCGGGTTCTGGGGTGGTTATATCGGCATATCTGGACAAGCTCGTGCTTCAACATCCGGACCCGATGTCCGTGATTCCCCGGGAAGTGTGGATGGATGGCCGCGGGCACCCACCGGCAAAATTATTGTGGCAACAAGGCCACTCGATCGGTCACTGGGAGGGAGACGATCTGGTTGTCGAAACAACCAACTTCACGTTCGACCCCGACGGCATTGACGATCACCTCCATATGGCATCCTCGGTGCGGAAGAAAGTCACCGAGCGCTATCAAGCCATCGATAAAGACCACTTGAGGCTGATCATTACTCTTGAAGACCCCGTGTTCCTGACGCGGCCGTTCAAGTTCTCGTTCGCCTTGACCCGCGAGGCCGGGGGGATAAGGCCGAGCTGGAATAACTGCGATCCTGACGTAGCCAGAAGGGAAATCGAATACTCCTATCCGGGAGAAAAGTATAAGGAGTAATCGGAGATTTTGAAATCAGCCGCAGATTATGCGAATTACGCGGATTGAATCTGCGCAGTTCGCGTAATCTGCGGCTGATTTCAATTCGTTCACTCCATGTCAGAAAATGTACTTCAGCGCAAACTGTATGATCCGAGGATCCCCTGCCGAAATAACCCGGCCAAAAGTGGCGCTGCTTAGACTCGCGGTGGGATTATCCAGGTTGACTTTGTTCGGCAAGTTGAAGATCTCGCCCCGGAACTCTAGCGTCTGCTTCTCCGTGATCCCAAACCGGCGTGTCAGTCCCACGTCGAGTGTAAAGGTTCCCGGACCCTGGATGCCGTTCCGGCCCATGTTCCCGTAGGTGCCCGCGGCTGGTAGAACGAAGGCAGCCGGGTTCAGGTACTGGTAAGCCGTCCTATTCGAAGCGAACACGTTCGACATCAGTTGCACGGCGTACTGCTCGTTCTCCTGGGAGTTCGCTCGGTCGCAACCGCATGTGACCGGGAAGAATGAGCCCGACAGACGCTTGACAATGCCCGAGACACGCCAGCCGCTCCCCAGCGCTCGTAGCGTGCGATTAGCGAATGTCGGAGTTGCATACACCGTCGACAAGTTGAACAACTGCCGCCGGTCCAGGTCGCAGTTGCCGTGTTGCGCAGAGCGCCGGTAGACACTCGTCTTCCCGGTACTTCCCGAATTGAAGAAGGTGCCCTCGTCAAGGCAATGGGACCAGGTGTAGTTCATCCGGAGATTCAGCGTCGCACTCTGCCGCTCGAGCGAGAGCCACAACGCGTTATAGTTGGCCGTGCCCCCGTCGTCGTACTTGTTGATCGAGGAGGTATATGGGGACGTCCGATCGATCATCGTCAAATCTCGCACGCCGGCGATCAACGGATTCGCATCCCGGATGTTCAACAGGTGGATCGTCGAATTGCCAAGGTAGTTCCCAGTCGCTACCCATGGACCAGCAATTTGGCGCTGAATACTCATGTTCCACTGGTGAACATAGGGTGGCCTGAAGTTCGGGTCGATCTGCTGGAACAAGGCGCCTGCAGGGAAAGTCAGGTTCTGGGTAACAGCGATAGGGTATGGGTTACCTCCCGCAAAACTGTTCCATGGGTCATCGAAACCGCCAACGTACCGCCTGAGAATGACTCTAGGGTCGTACGGCGGGGTGTTCCGCAACCCGTTGAACTGGTACACATGCGGGTAGTCGAAGAAGAGCCCATAGGCAGCGCGGATACTGGTACGGCCGTCACCGGACACATCCCACGCCGTTCCCACCCGGGGCGCGAAACGGGCCCACAGGTTGTTGCTGATCCGGGCATAGTCGGGCATTCCCAGATCCCCGGGAACGCCATTCGGGCGGTCCCCGCCGGAATACCGAAACCCTTTCGGACCGTTCAAGAACACCTTGCTCGTGATGCCCTGCACAAACCAGTCTCTCTGGAAGGTCCCCGACCGCTTGTCCGTCCGTACTTGCGGCGTGAACGGTTCCCAGCGGAAACCGAGATTCAGCGTGAGCCGTCTATTGACCTTCCAGGTGTCCTGCGCGAACGCCGATCGGAAATCCTGCCGGGGATACCAGGTCGATACCGGTTCATTCCGGAACTGGTCCACGTAGCCGATCAGGAAATCGGCCATCGGCATTCCGGTGCCCGTGTTTTGGACGCTCCACTCGCCGGGAGAAGACGTGGCGGCGGAAACGTACATAATCTGGCGCATGAAAGATCCTCCGAACGCGAACTGATGAGCGCCCTTCACCCAACCGAGGTCTTCCGAGATTTCGTAGCCGCTCGAGTTCGTGAACGACGGCGTGGCCGTGTTTTGTATGGTCTGGAACGTGTCCAGCACATTGAGCAGAAACATCTTTGGGAAAGGCGGACTGGGATATGTGAGATTCGTGATTCCCACATCCGCGGGCGAGAACTGGTCTGCGAATGATTTGGTATTGGCTGTTCGAATCCCCGTTACCCGGAAGGAATTGACCAGATTGCTGCTGATCGACCACGTATCGCCGAACACGCCCGACTGATAAAGCCGGTTCCAATCCGCGTTATTCACATCTAAGGCAATCTTTCCGTCGTAGTCGCTCGGAGTTACCAGATGATGAAACGAATAACGGAGAAAAATCGAGTGGTTGCTACTCTGCTGGTAGTCCATGCGCGTGAGGAACTGATGCTCGTCTTCGTTGCTGAGATTACTGAAGTCGACTCGGCCACAAGGATCTCGTTTTGGGGAGCCGGGCAGCGATTTTTGTCGCCGCTGGAGAGAACAGCGCCGGGTTGATTTGGTTGTTGACGAAAGGATAAGCAGTCCTGAGAGCGGCCGTACTTCCTATGACGGTGATCGCACGGCCTGCTCCGCGGCATTCCTCACTCGCGATCCGGCGGAAGTCACCTCTCAGTACCTCCGGAGTGGGAACAAACATGAAAGTTTCCGACGGCGCGGAACGTTTGAAAGTCCGCTGATAGCCGCCGAAAAAGAACAGCTTGTTCCGGACAGCCGGTCCCCCCAACGTCCCGCCCAGCTGGTTCCGTTTCAGCGAATCACGTTCGGTTGCGAACGTGTTTCGCGCGTTGAACACTTCATTTCGAACGAATTCAAACCCGGTGCCATGAAATTCGTTCGTCCCCGACTTGGTCACCACACTCACCAGCCCAGCCGAGTGCTGCCCGTTACGTGCGGGAATGGCGCTGGTTTCGACTTTGAACTCCTGGAGCGCATCGGGAAACGGCAGCGGCATGTTCAAGTTGTTGTAGGGATCGTTGTGTGTTCCTCCGTCCATGCGGTAGGTCAGCATGTTGTCATGACCCCCGCCAACCGAAATATTAAGAGTCGGATAGTTTCGGTCGACGCCCGTGATGGGCGCCGTTGTTACGGCCCCCGAAAGCGTGATCAACTCGGTCACCTGCCGGCCGTTGAGAGGAAGTTCCAGCACCCGGGTGTTGTCGAGGATCTGGCCAATACCGGTGTTTCTGGTTTCAACCAATGCCGCATTCGCCTGGACCTCGACCGTCTCGGTGACCGCTCCGACCTGAAGGACGGCATTGATAACCTTGTTGTCGCCCACCTGCAAGACGATCCCCCTTTGGGCAAAGGTACTGAACCCCGGTAGAGTTGCTTCAAGCGTGTAGGGGCCCAACGGGAGATTCGGCAGAACATAAGATCCCGTTTCGTTCGAGACCGTCATACGAACCGTGTTCGTGGCGGTGTTGGTGGCGGTGATTGCCACGCCGGGCAGCAAGGCCCCCGATGGGTCCGAAATCGTTCCGCTTAACTGGCCGGTCTCCTGAGCCCAGGCGACCGTTGATGTCAGTACTAGTAAGATAAGAAGCCCAGCCAGCACTTGGTAGGTAATCGTCCGACCTTGGCTTTGTTCGCCTTTCCTAGCTTCCTTCATGCTGTTCCTCCACTTCTCCTCATACTTCTTTCCTCTAGCTTTTCGCGCTCAAGCGAGCCTAACGGTCCTCTGACCCTGGCAGGCTGCGGAAAGACTCAAATCGTCCACTGTAGTGGCGGTCTATGAACCTGTGAACGAATTGCGAAAGCATTGAACGCGGGCTAAAGCCCGCGACTACGTGCTTGCGATAACGTTGGTTGCGAACCTCGTAGTCGCGGGCTTTAGCCCGCGTTCAATTCATTCACACGTTCTATGACGGCCGGGGATCTCCAAATTTCAACGCTGTCGGCGGTCATCGACCGCCGCTACAGTTGAAATCCGGTGTGCAAAAAACGTTTTTCCGCAGCCTGCTAGTAGAAAGAGAGTCCGCAGATTCGGACGAAAAAGTACAAACCCCAAATTGTTGTCGAAACAAAATTGGGCACAAATTAAACAATGAGGGCTCAAGTGTCAAGGTAATGCTGCAACCCTGTCGTTAGCCGCACTGAGACGAGCAGTGAACGTGCAGGAATTCACTACGCGAACCATGGCGAAGAAGATCACGTGGTGGAGGCAGCGGAAATTGTGCGAGAGTACACGGACGATTCGACGGATCAAACGGAACCGGAAGAAGACGGGATTCGATGGTGAACCGGCCGAGCCCAAGCGCGTGCCAGCAAAGGAGGTGAATCGAGAGAAGCACTTCCATTTCGAGGTACGGCACTTTCGCGAGAAGCTGCGTGAAGCACGGCATCCACTGCGGCTACACATGGGTGAACAAGGCGTTGCGGGCAAGTCCGCCCTTCCGCATTATTATTGAGTTTCGGTTCCATCAAGCGTAAATTGGCTACCACTCACCACCAGGAGACGCTAACAATGAGAAAGAATTCCTACCTCGTACTTGCAGCCTGCTTCAGCCTTTTCTTGAGCACCGTTTCTTTGTGGGCACATCACAGCGCCGCCGCCACGTACGACATCAGCAAAAAATTCACGCTGTCGGGAACGGTCTCCAAACTGGAATGGAAAAATCCCCACATTTTCTTTTACATCGATGTAAAGGATGAAGCGGGAAAGGTTACAACCTGGGCAATTGAAAGCACGGCACCCAACCAACTTTACAGGGCTGGGTGGCGGAAGCAGGATCTCAACATTGGCGATACTGTAACGTTGAAGGATTCCTCTCCCGCCCGTGACGGCACCAAGAAAGCCTACGGCGGAAAACTTACGCTTGCTGATGGCCGCACAGTATTCAGCGGTTCGGCAGCCGAAGACCGATAAAGCTATTTCGGCATTTTCGGCGGGTTCTTGTGTTCCGGACCTTGTTGCCCGTGCTGCGCGTTTTCGAGTGAGCCTTCACCGTCCGCGCAGCGCCCGGGCATCAGTCTGGTATCGCTCTTCATGCGTCGGGAAGTTCGCTCGAACGTAAATGGATGTGTGAAGAACACCGGGTCTTCGATCGTAATCGTCCACTTCAAAGTGTCCGGACCGGTCTTTTGGATTTTCTCAATCACGTGCATTTTTTCGCTGTGCTCAAGGCCGGCCGTATCGATCCACGTTTCCGGGCGCATACCAATCGTATCGATAACGAGGGCGTCTCCTTCCCACCGGCCAACTGAATGTCCCATCCACTCTGGATAATCCAGAATGTCGTCGGGATGGCCACGACCGTCCATATAGATCACCCGATAGTCGATTTGCTCAATCAGGAAGGCTATGATGTCGGGTTTTTGCACGATCAAGTAAGGCCATGTCGAACTCACACCTCTAATGGGACCGTACGGCAGACATTTATAGGAGGGCGAATCCGCCTGGTCCACTTTCTTGTATCGCTCCGCACCGTATGGGGTGAGCGAAATTTCCTGTCCCTGCGAAAGAGCCACAGTGACATCCGCTCCGGGCGACAACCAAAAGCCCGACAAATCTGGACGTTGCTGCGCTGCTGCGGTGGATCCAGCCGCGAGCGCACCAAATACGACCGCCATTGCAAATAGGGTAACGAGAGTATTCTTCATCGTTTTGAACCTCAGGTTTATAGGTTGCCGAAAGCAACTACTGCTGGCCACCACCAGCACGGCCTGGCCGGTTATCGTACGAACTTGGTAATAACTTCCTTAACGCTCGCCTCTTTGTTGTTCATGTCGTACGAAATACCGTGCCGTGATGGGCTAGCTCGGGCATTGAGAGTGCAGTGCTACTGAGGATCGCAAGAACGACCCAACCTTTCTTGTTCACGTCTGCCTCCGCATTTTCGTTGTTCCGGGTTGGAAAATACTGGCGCAAGAATATGTTTGCTTTGTTTGCGTGTCAAGGACAGGGCCGGATCAGGTGCTGGTAGCAGTCATCGTGAATCCAGGCAGCAACGTCGCGCTGGCGTCGGTCGAATTCCGTTCAGAATTGCGTTCTGTGCGAAACGATGGCCAGCACCGACGAGAGTGTCGGCATGGAATGTGAACCGGTGGGGATTCAACGACGTCATTGGCTTCAACTCGCGCCTGGCATGCCATCGCGACGTTAACTCCACAGGTGTCGGTCGAACCACAGATGGGCACGGCAATCTCAATTGCGCGCTTGGCGGGCGGCATAGGTCTTCGTCGCGCCGGTCCGCGAGTTGAAAACCGTGAACGAACCGTCGGCCTGAGCGCTCACCCTCAGGTGGTGTGCGGCGTGCATCGTTTCTTCCACCTTATCGAGGTTCGCGATGAAAGCATCGGGTGGGTTGCCGTCCGCTTCGCCGCGCAGGTTCTTGTGTAGCTGCCACACATCCTCGAAGCCGGACATCGCCTTGAACGCCTTGAGCGACGCAGCGCCGCCCCCCTTCATCGCGCCGTTGTCGAAGACTGCAATCCGCGGCATCAGCGCCGCCACGGCCGGCGACGGCGCGCGGCCGTGTGACGGCGTCTCGTACACGTCGACGCGGCCCACGCGATTGGTCGGGCAAAGCAAAGCAATCTCCAGATTTCGGGGGAGATCGCCGAAGTTGGAGAAGCGGAACATCCCGTACTGCACGACCACGCCGAGAGAGGCGGTGTCCTCAGGATTGCTGTCCGGAAGTTTCTCCATTTCCTTGCAGTAGGGATTAGAGTCGCCTGGAACGTTGATCGGCTTGCCAAGCGCCTGGACCACCCGGATGTCGAGACCGGCGACCGGAATCGTGTCTCCGGGCTTGGCTACCTGGTGCTCGCCTTTGGCAAAGGCGGTGGCCCAGTACTCCGAGTACTCCCCAACCCTCTGCTTCATCGTCGGCACTTCAAACAAGGCAGGACCGTGATCAACGAAACGTCGGACCGGAAGAACCTCGGTGAGATGTTTAACGCCGCTGGCGTGGTCGCCGTGAAAGTGTGTCGCCACCAAGGCGTCGATCTGCGTGACGCCAGCAATCCTTGCCACGTCCTGAATCCGGTGGGCGTCCCGCGCGACATCCTCGTCCGGATGCTGAGTGTCCTTACCGGCATAGCCGGTGTCGATCATGAAGGTCCCACCAGCGGGCGAAACTAGTAACGTCGACTGCCCCCCCTCGGTGTCGATGAAGTAGATGTCCAGCGTCCGCCCCTGAGCGCTAACGAGAGCGGCGGCGACGATGCCTGCAAGCCCAATTAAGATCGAAAACTTCGACAACCGACAGTTCATGGGTTCCTCAATCCGTGCGCGAAGCCACGCTGTGCACTCATACTAAATTGTTCCAACCTTTAAGCATAAGACTCCGAGAGGTCTTGCAGAGCCAATGCGGAACCGGATGGAGCAGATTGCAAGTGTGTGTTAGAAACGGCTGGAGAATAAATCGCGGGAAAAAAGATGTCGAGGAAAAAGAAGGTAAAAGGAACAGCGGCCATCTCTAGAGATGCCGGTTGTAGTAGCTCATGGTTGTTCGTCGGACGGAGGAAACAAGCCGGGCACGCAATAAAGGTTTTTATCCGAAGATGCGCCTATCAAAAGAGGTGGTGAGGCTGGCGAATTTTTTTCGCTCCTCGACCGGAGGAGAATATACTGTCGCAAATTCCCGAGCCGACAATTTACGAGTACTGGAGGACTTATGCGAGAAGGAGCCACACGCAGGGAGTTTTTGAAATTGGCTAGCGCCGGGGGCGCTGCTATGGGAATTGGAGGTTTGTCGTTTCTTGGGAAGTTGCCTTCCGTATCCGCTCAGGAGGCCCGGTTGGACCCGGCCCGCGTGGTGCTCGACCCGTCGATCGCTCCGCTAGTCCGCCTCATGGAGGACACGCCACGCGAGCAGATTCTCGAACGTGTTGCAGAAAGAATCCGTGGAGGAACAACGTATCAGGAGGTGGTGACGGCGCTGTTTCTGGCCGCTATTCGGAATATCTCGCCACGGCCGACGTTAGGTTTCAAGTTCCATGGTGTCTTGGTCATCCACGCGTCACACCTGGCGAGCATGGCCTCGCCCGACGATAAGGATCGTTGGCTGCCCATATTCTGGGCCCTGGACTCGTTCAAGGAGGCTCAGGTTCAAGAGCAGAAGGGGACGCGCTGGCGAATGTCGGCCCTCAACGAGTCTGCTGTTCCTCCTCCCCACCAGGCGCGGGAAGCCTTCATCGATGCGATGGAGAAATGGGACGATGCTCGGGCCGACGCGGCCGTGGTTGGACTCGTGCGCTCGACCGGCGCCAACGATGTTGCCGATCTTCTGTATCGTTTCGGGACCAGGGATTATCGATCGCTCGGTCATAAGTCAATCTTTGTGGCCCAAGGCTGGCGGCTCTTGCAGTTTATCGGCTGGCAGCACGCCGAGACGGTAGCGCGCGCGCTGGCCTATGCCTGCCTCGCGCACGATGTCAAAGGCAGCACTCCAGACCGTGCCGACAGTCCCCTCGACCGTTCCTGGCGCCGCAACACCCCGCTGGCTAAAGCGATGCGTTCGGATTGGTTGACCGGAAAGCTTGACGACGGCGCAACCCGTGAACTGCTGGCGGTTTTCCGTAAAGGGACGAATGACGAAGCCTCAGACCTGGCGGCCGACGTGATCCGACGTGGCGTCTCGCCGCAGTCGGTTTGGGATGCGATCCACTGCGGGGCAGCGGAGCTCTTGATGCGACAGCCGGGAATCCTGGCGCTGCACTCTGTAACGGCCGCTAATGGCCGCCGTCATGCGTTCGAATCCTGCGGCGACGAGAACACACGAAAGCTCCTGCTGCTTCAGAATGCCGCGTTCCTTCCGATGTACCGCGAACAGATGACGGGAGGTGGATTAGGGTCAGTCAGTAAGCTTGGAGATGCTCCGATCGACACCATGCCAACGGAGCCGGCCGGGACCGTCGACGAGATTTTTGCCGAGATCAGTACGGACCGTAAGAGTGCCGCGAGAAAGCTTGCCGGTTACCTCGGTCAGGGCGGTGATCTTCGGGATCTGATGAATACGACGCGCCGCTTGGTCTTCTTGAAAGGGAGCGACCACCACGATTACAAGTTCAGCGCTGCGGTCTTTGAGGATTACGCCAAGGTCGGTCCCCAGTGGCGGAATCGGTTCCTCGCCACAGCCGCTTTCTACTTCAGAGGTAGTAAAGATAAAAACATTCCTCTGGTCGAGAAGATACACGCCGCATTAGGCGCGTGATTGGATCTGTACAGCTTGGAGAATCCGCAAACCGGTACTCGGTACGTTAGTAAAAATGCGCATCGGCAGTATTTGCCGGCCCCGGCACCTGGCAGTTCGACACAGCGCTCACCCGGACTCTCCGGCTACGGGAATCGCAGAATTTGGAATTTCGAGCGGAAGCATTCAACCTGACGAAGCGTTCCGCATGCAGGATCCTGTGACGAATTTCAACGGCAGCAATTTCGGCCAGGTGACCTCGGCATATGACCCGAGGATTATGCAGTTTGCTCTGAAGTATTTGTTCTGAGTTTCGGCAAGCTAAAAAGACTCGGCCTTCCTCATCTCGAGAAAGGCCGAATTGAACCTGAAGTAACAGGTCACCTAATTAGAAGAAATACTTCAACGCAAACTGCATGATCCGAGGATCCCGTGCCGACGTAACCCGGCCAAAAGTAGTGCTGCTGAAATCCCCGTCCGGGTTGTTCAGATTGACCCAGTTCGGCAAGTTGAAGACCTCGGCCCGGAATTCCAGCTTCTGGTTCTCGCGGACCCCGAACTGACGCGTCAGTCCCATATCGAGCGTAAAGATTCCGGGACCCTGGACGCTGTTCCGGCCCATGTTCCCATACGTGCCCACCGCCGGTAGCGCAAAGGCGGCCGGGTTCAGGTAATTCTCGGCCGTCCCGTTTCCGAACACGTTCGACAGCAGTTGGTTTGGATACTGGGGGGACTCTTGCGTGTTCGAACGGTCGCAACCGCACTCGATTAAGACAAATGAGCCCGACTGTAGCTTGAGTATGTTCGAGATCCGCCAGTTACTCGCGAGCGCCCGTAGCGCGGTATTAGCGAACCGCGGCGTTTCATACACTGTCGTCATGTTGAACAGGTGCCGACGGTCCAGGTCGCAGTTGCCTCGGTGCGCAAAGCGCCGGTCGAGGTGTTGCGGCCCTGCGGAGCCTGCGGTGTCATCGTCGATGCAATGGGACAAGGTGTAGTTCATCCGGAGATTCATTCCCGCCTTCCGCCGCTCGAGCGAGAGCCACAGCGCGTTATAGTTGGCCGTGCCTCCGTCATCGTACACGCTGAGCACGGAGTATGGGGACGTCGGATCGGCGCGGGTCAACTCCCGCACGCCGTCCCTCAACGGATTAGCCTCCCGGGTGCGCGACAGGTGGATCGTGGTATTGCCCATGTAGTTTGCCG
>Ga0075425_100005305_pt1 | contig 13387 bp, 15 predicted proteins | sample SoiMethybrSBSTD4_FD_75300 | JGI IMG/M metagenome (GOLD analysis project Ga0075425, IMG submission 75300) | Bulk soil microbial communities from a Populus tree surrounding site in Tennessee, USA - Soil MetaG P. TD hybrid SBSTD4 | ecosystem: Environmental > Terrestrial > Soil > Tree plantation...
GATGACGCGCCAGAACGTGACGGCGGGCGTGCGCGAGATCCTCACCCGCACCTGCCCGACCTGCGGCGGCGAGGGCGTCGTCCTCTCCGAGCAGACGATGGCGGTCGAGGCGGAGCGGCGGCTGCGCAAGATGGCGCGCTCGTCCGGCTCCGATGCGTTCCTCGTCAAGATGAACGCGAAGGTCGCTTCCGGCCTCGTCGGACCGGGCGGGATGAAGCTGCTCGAGCTCGAACGCGAGACCGGCAAGCACTTCACGCTCGAGTCGGTCGAGCGGATGCCGCTCTCCGATGTCGAGCTCGTCCGTGAGGGCACGCGCGCGGACGTCGACGGCGACGGCCTGGCGGTGAAGGACGGCGACGAGAAGTCGGTCAAGATCTCCGAGCCGCACATGTACAACCTGACCGACGGCGTCGCCCGCCTCGACGGCGGCTACCCGGTCGTGGTCGGAGGCGCGATCGGCTACGTCGGCCAGCAGCACAAGGTGCGCATCGACCGGGCCACGCGCACGGCAGCCTACGCCTCGCTGCTGGACGCGAAGCCGACGGCGATCGACCTGCCGCCCGAGCCTGGTGACTATGAGCTGCCCGAGTTTGACCGCGAGGTGGGGGACCGGCTCGAGCTCGAGCAGCGCACGCGGCCGCGCTCGCGCCGGAAGACCCCGGCGAAGACCACCGCGGCCGTGTCGTCGACGGCCACAGACGAGGCGGCGGACGCCGAGCCGACCGACGAGGCCGCGGCCGAGAAGCCCAAGCCGCGGCGGCGCTCGCGGGCGAAATCGGCGACGGCGAAGGCCGCCGAGGCCAAGGCCGAGGCGGCGCCCGACGAGGCGGCGGCGGCCGATGCCGACGTGGTCGACGCCACGGCGGTCGAGGGCGGCGAGGAGACGGCGACCAAGAAGCGCCGGCGCGGCAAGCGCGGTGGCCGCGGCCGGTCGAAGTCGACCGCTGCGGCGTCGGCCGACGGCGCGGCGCCCGCCGATGCCGAGGAGGCCCCCGCCGCGCCGCCCGCGGACGGCGCGGCGCCGGCGCCCGTGGATCCCCCCGCGGACGACGCGGCCCCGGCTCCCAAGCCGCGGACGCGGCGGCGGGCGCCGGCCAAGAAGACGACCAAGGCGGTCGCTGCCGAGGCGGAGCCCGCGCCCGATCCGGCCCCGGAGCCGGCTCCCGCCGCCGTCGCCGCGGACGGCGACGGCAGCGACGCGGGCGAGCGCAAGCGCGGCCTGCTGGGAAAGATCCTGGGTAGCTGAGCGGGCGCGGCGCTCTGGTACCATTCCGCGGCTCATGTATGCGGTCATCAAGATCGGCGGCAAGCAGTACCGGGTCGAGGAGGGCCAGAAGCTCCTCGTCGACCGGCAGCCGCATGCCGCCGGCGAGGCGTTCACGCCCGACGTCCTGATGACGGGCGGCGACGACGTGGTCACCGACCGCTCCAAGCTCGAGGGCGCCGTCTCGGTGCAGGTCGTCGAGCATCTGCGGGGCGAGAAGATCAAGGTGTTCAAGTTCAAGCCGAAGCGCGGCTACAAGCGGACGCGCGGGCATCGGTCGGAGCTGACCCGGATCTCGGTCGAGTCGATCGGCGGCGCGGCCAGGCCGAAGCGGGCACCGGCGCGCAAGGCGGAGCCGGAGAAGGCCGAGGCGAAGCCGGCCGCGGCGAAGCCCAAGCCCAAGCCGAAGGCGGCCGCCAAGCCGCGGGCCGCGGCGAAGCCGAAGGCCGACGCCGCCGAGAAGCCGGCGCCGAAGCCGCGGCGAACGAGGGCGAAGAAGGAGGACGCGGGCGATGGCGCATAAGAAGGGCCTTGGTTCGTCGAAGAACGGCCGCGACTCGCACGCTCAGCGGCTCGGTGTGAAGGTGTTCGCCGGCCAGCAGGTAACGGCGGGCGCGATCATCGTCCGCCAGCGCGGGACGCGCTTCTATCCCGGGGCCGGAGCCGGCCTCGGCGGCGACGACACGGTGTTCGCCACGGTCGACGGCACCGTCGAGTTCGCGCAGCGGAAGGGCCGCCGCTACATCAGCGTGCAGGCCGCCGAACCGGCCGCCTGAGGCGCCGCGGCCGGTGTTCGCCGACCGCGCCAACGTGTTCATCCAGGGCGGCCGCGGCGGTGACGGCTGCATCAGCTTCCGGCGCGAGAAGTTCGTGCCCAGGGGCGGTCCCGACGGGGGGGACGGCGGCGACGGCGGCGACGTCGTGCTGGTCGCCGACCCCGACCTGCGCGACCTGTCCCGGTTCAGGCAGGCGGCCCACTTCCGCGCCCAGCGCGGCACGCACGGCCGCGGGGCGGGCAAGCACGGCCGCCGCGGCGACGCGCTCGAGCTGGGCGTGCCGGTCGGCACGCAGGTGCGGGTGCGGGACACCGAGGAGCTCCTGGCCGATCTGGCCCACCCCGGCGCGACGGTGACCGTCGCCCGCGGCGGCGCTGGCGGCGCCGGCAACCGCCACTACGCCACCGCCCGCCGGCGTGCGCCCGAGACGGCGCAGGTGGGGGAGCCGGGCGACGAGCTGTGGCTGGAGCTGCGGCTGAAGCTCGTGGCCGACGCAGCGCTGCTCGGCTTCCCGAACGCGGGCAAGTCGTCGCTCCTGCGCCGCATCTCGAACGCGCGTCCGCGCGTCGCCGACTACCCGTTCACGACCATCGAGCCGGTGCTGGGGACGGTCGAGTCGGCCGACGGCCGCCAGCTGACGGTCGCCGACGTGCCCGGCCTGCTCGAGGGGGCGAGCACCGGCGTCGGCCTCGGCCACGAGTTCCTGGCCCACCTCGAGCGGGCCCGCCTGCTCATCCACCTGGTCGAGGCGGGCGGCGACGGCGAGGAGCTCGCCCGCCGCCGGGCGGCCATCGACCGCGAGCTGCGCCTCCACGGCGGCGGCCTGGCGGAGCGGCCGCAGCTCGTCGTGCTCTCGAAGGTCGACCTGCTCGAGCCCCGCGAGCGGGCGGACGCGATCGCCGCGGCGGGCGCCGAGCTCGCCTGCTCCTCCGCCACGGGTGAGGGCATCGACGCGCTCCGCGACGTCCTCTTCAGCCGCCTCCCGGCCGAGGTTCCGGACGGCCCGGCGGCTGAGCCCGAACTGGCCGACTACCTCGTCTACCGGCCGGCGCCGCCCGCACGGCGGCGCTTCCGGATCCTGCGCGACGCCGGCACGCTGCGGGTGGCCGGCCGGGAGCTCGAGCGGCGCGCCGACGACCTCGACCCCGAAGATCGAAACGACGTGGCCGCGCTCGCCGACGAGCTCGAGCGGCTCGGCGTCGAGCCGGCCCTACGGGCGGCCGGCGCCCGCCCCGGCGACGACATCCTGGTGGGCGCGCACCGGTTCACGTTCCGGCCGAAGAGCGAGGAATGAGCCGGATCGGCGTGTTCGGCGGGCAGTTCGACCCGCCCCACAACGGCCACCTGGCGATCGTGCGAGCGGCGCGCGACCAGCTGGGCCTCGACCGGGTGCTGGTCGTGCCGAGCGCCCGGCCGCCGCACCGGCCCGCCCCCGCGACGCCGGCCGAGACCCGCTACCGGCTGGCGCAGGCGGCGTTCGCCGGCGAGCCCGGCGTGGAGGTGAGCCGCATGGAGCTCGATCGCGACGGCCCCGGGTACACCGCCGAGACGCTCGAGGCGCTGGCCGGGCCCGACCGTGAGCTCTACCTGATCGTCGGCGCCGACCAGCTGGCGGCGATGGCGTCGTGGCACCGGCCCGAGCGCGTTCGTGAGCTCGCCCGCGTGGTCGTCGCGGCCCGGCCGGGTGCGCCGGCGGCCGATGCGGCGGATCTGCTCGCGATCGAGCCGGTCGACCTCTCGTCCTCGGCTCTGCGACAGCGGATCGGGGAGGGCGGCGATGTCCGCTCGATGATGCCGGAAGCGGTCGTGGACGCCATCACACGCGAGGGGCTGTACCTCCAGACCCCGTGCTAGGCTGATCGCGTCGATGGGGATCAGCGTCTGACAGACACCACCCAGCTCGCGCATCGCATCGCGTCCCTGGCGGCGGAGAAGCTCGCCACCGACATCGTGATCCTGGACATGCGCGACGTGGTCAGCTACACCGACCACTTCGTGATCTGCTCCGGGCGGAACCCCCGGCAGGCGCAGGCGATCGCCGACCAGGTCGCCGAGGTGCTGAAGCGCGACCGGCTGATGCCGCGACGGGTGGAGGGGCACCGCCAGGGCGACTGGATCCTGCTCGACTACCTGGACGTGGTCGTGCACGTGTTCACGCCCGAGGCGCGGTCGTTCTACCGGCTCGAGGCGCTCTGGGGCCAGGTGCCCAGCGAGACGTACGCGGCCGGGTAGCACCGGTGGAGCAGGAGCGGCGGTTCACCCTGGAGGAGGCGCAGCAGCTCCTCGACTCCGAGCTCCGCGGGCTGGCCGAGCGGATGGTGGAGGAGCGTGCGAAGAGCCGTGACCTCGAGGCACGCTGGCGCAAGCTCGTGATCGCGATCGGCTCGAACGGCGGCAACATGGAACGGCCGGAGGTGCGCGACCTGCAGGCGGCGGTGCAGGCGTCCCACGCCGAGCTCGAGGAGATCGTCGCCAGGTTCACCGCCGAGGGCGTACAGGTGAAGGACATGGACCGCGGCCTGATCGACTTCCCCGCCTGGGTCGGCGACCAGGATGCGCTCCTGTGCTGGCATGTCGGTGAGGAGCGGATCGCGTTCTGGCACTCGCCCGAGGACGGGTTCGCCGGCCGGAAGCCGCTCGAGTGAGCGCCGGCCGGCACCTGGACGCGGCGCTGGCCGCCGAGGCCGACGCCTACCGGGCGCTGCTCGCCGGCGAAGACGCGGGGCCGGCCCTGGTGCGCGCCCGTGACGCCTACCTGGCGTCGCACGCCGAGACCGGGCCACGCAGCTGGGGGCGGCTGCTGGGGGCGCTGAAGATGGCGATCCTCGCCGGCGACGGGGCCGAGGCGATCGCGCGGCAGGCCGCCGCCGAGGCGCGCGACGCCGCCTCGCCCGCTTCGGCGTACGTGCGGGCGCTGGCTCAGGTGACGCTCGGCGTGGTGCCGGACGTGGACGCGATGCTCGCGGCCGGCGAGCCGTTTGCCCGAACCGGCCGCGCCCTGGCGGCGCTCACGGCCGGCGACCGGCCCGGCTACGCGGCCGCGCTGGCCGAGATCGTGGCCGACTTCGAGGCCCGCGACCAGCACCTCTCCGGCGTCGCGATCGCCGATACCGCGCTCGTCCTGGAACGGCTCGCCGAGCCGCGTGGGATGGCCGTGCGACCGTCCGGGCCGCTGGTGCCGGCGGTGAGCGCGGGTATACTGCGGCCCGATCTGGGGCTATAGCTCAGCTGGGAGAGCGCCACGCTGGCAGCGTGGAGGTCGTCGGTTCGAGCCCGACTAGCTCCATCTCGGATACATGCGCATCGTTGACATACCGGCGCAGGGATCTCGCTCGGCTGGTCGAGCCTCGTTGTGGCTCAACAAGTCCGGTACCAGGAATCCACGGGAGCTCGACATTGGAGCGGCGGGTGCCCTGGTGCGGCCGCGAATCGGGCAGGACCCGCCAGAAGGGGTCTGACCCCGTTTGGCGGGGCGGCTCGGCTCCTGTCGGTCAGGTCAGCTGAAAGACCGAGATGACCTGCCGGTCCGGGTCGCGGAACCAGGCGATCAGCATGTCGCCGAGATCGGCGATGCCGCGCTCGTCGGTCCGGTACGGGTCGCCGTCGCCCATGACCTCGAGCTCGACGCCCCGGCCTGAGAGGTCGGCGACGGTCGCGGCCAGATCGTCGGTCTGGAACGACGCGAGTGGCCAGTTGGCCCGGCCGGCGTAGGACGCGACGTCGAGCAGGAAGATCCGGGTCGTGCCGCCTGCCCGGAGGGCGTAGCCGCCCGGCGCGGGCTCGCCCTCGAGCCCGAGCGTGCCCTCGTAGAAGGCCCGCGAAGCGGCCATGTCGGACACGGGCACGATGGCGCCGACGTTCAGGGAGCGCAGCTGCATGGCGCTCCTATTGCCCCGACGGAGTCGTTCATAACCCCGGCGACGGCCTGCGCGCGGCTACGCCGCCGCTTCGTCGGCTTCCGCGAGTGGCGGAGGGAAGCCGATGTAGTTCAGCTCGTTCGAGATGACCTCGATCGGGTGGTAGGCGTCCTGGTGCAGCTCGCCGTCGGCGTTCATCGTGAACGGGATGATGCAGGCGCGCACGAAGGCCAGCCGCTCGATGGCCCGCTCCAGGTTGCGCAGGATCTCACCCGCCTCGCCGTGGTTGATCACGGCGTCGAAGTACGCCGCCATCTGCGCCCGGTACGCCGCCTCCTCGGGCGTGTCATGCACGTTGTCCGCCACGGAAACCACTCTCCTCGTTCGACTCGAGGCGCGCCCGGATGGGGGCCGAACTGGGCATGCGCCGCAACCCTAGCATCCTGCAATACCTGCCGATGTCAACCGGCTGACGTTGGGAGAATCGCCGCTCAGGCGGCCGCGGCGAGCGCGGCGTACGCGTACGGGTGGTTGAACGCGTTCAGCGCCTGGTCGCGGGCGACGGGCAGCTCGAAGCAGGCTTCCGTGTCGCGCTCGATGACCCGCACCGAGATCGCGTCGCTGACCGGGTTCCAGAGCAGCGTCACCTCGACGCCGTCGGCGCTGCGGTGCGCCAGCTCCCGCCGGCCCATCTCGATGTTCTGCGCGTCTGCCATCTCCGCTCCTCCGGATGTCGTTCCCTACATCGAGTACGACTGCCGGAGGAGCGCGGATTCAGCGGTGAGTCAGGCGATCAGTCGGGCGGAAGCTCACGGTAGACAAGGTCGACGTCCACGCCGGAGCCCCTGCGCCACACCCGGGCGCCGTAGTAGACGAGGAGCCCGAACGCGGCGGTCGCGAGCATGAACGCAGGCACGTACCAGCGGTGGCTCGAGATCCCGGAGAGGGCCAGATCAGGGTACTTGAGCGTATCGTAGACCAGGAATCCCATCGCCAGGAACGAGAGCGGCGAGACGATCTTCAACAGCGGGATGCCGCCGAGGCTGACGTTCGCCGGCGAGGAGTCGTACAGGTCGGGGCGCCGGTCAGGGAAGACGAACGCCGCGATGCAGACGATCCAGACGCAGACGACGCCGGCCAGCACGCCAAGCGCGAGCCAGGTCTGGAATGTCGTCTTCTCGACGCTCCAGATCAGCATCACGGTGACGATGCCCATCACGAGCAGGATCGCCGGCACGGGCGAGTGGGTGCGCTCGTTCACCTCGGCGAACTTCTCGGGCAGGAGCCGGTCGAACGCCCACGCGAACACCGTCCGCACCGGCATGAACGTGTTGCCGACCATCGCCGGCAGGCTCCAGAAGGCGAACGACGCCACGATCAGGATCGTGAGGAAGTCGTTGTTGAAGACCAGCGAGGCGATGAAGTGGTACCAGGGCCCGGTCGGGATCGTGTAGTCGGCCGGGCCGGCGTTCACGCCCGCCATGAACGGGTAGCCGGCGACCTTGTAGATCAGGAGGACGCCGATGATCAGGAACACGACGTCCCACACCAGCGCGCCGAACATGATGCCCATCTGGCGGTTGCGGTTGGCGGCGCTCTTCAGCTCGCCGGCCAGATAGACGCTCCACCAGTTCCACATCATGAAGGTCATGATCACGAAGACGGCCGGGAGCGTCGCGCTCCACTCGCCGGGGTGCCCCGACGTGGCCGGCGCCGCCGCGACGATCCTGTGGAACACGTCGCCGTGGCCGCCGAACTTGTGCGCCAGGTTGTTGAAGTTGTTCTGGAGATCGGACGAGCTCCCGAACAGGAACACGATGAAGGCGATGAACGTTCCGATCGAGGCGATCGCCCAGAAGGTGTTCTGCCACCGGAAGACCGCCTTGGTGCCGGCGATGAGGATCGCCGTCATCAGCACGATCATCGCGAGGGCGCCGAAGAAGATCCACCACTTGTGGGTCTGGAAGTTGTTGCCCCACCGGATCAGGTCGGGCTTGTCGAAGATGACGCCGAGCGTGGAGAGGATCGGGCCGAGCCCGAAGACCGGGAAGTAGCGGGCCCAGAACGTCGCGCCGATCAGGGCGGAGAACGCCGCGCCGAAGTTCGAGACCACGGCCAGCGGCGGCGACAGGATGCGGCTCACCCAGACGTAATCGCCGCCGGTGCGCGGCATGCTGGCCGCGAGCAGCGACATCATGATCAGGACGGGGATGTTGAGGACGAAGGCGATCAGCGTCGCCGTGACCAGATCGCTGCCGGGGAACACGGCAAGCGCGAAGAACACGCCCCAGGCCAGCGTCGCGCCCACCGGGGCCGAGAAGACGGCGTTGAAGATGGCCGCGTCGATGGCCGACGCCTCGCGCACGAGGCCGGTGCTCCGCCGCACGAACAGCTCCTGGGTCGGCGTCCCGTCGCTCGTCTCGCTCATTCGTCCCCTCCCTGCTGGCACGTTGTCCGGACCGTGTATATAACAAGATCGAACATCGAAGGCAAGTGACTGCTGTGGTCAAATAGGGATCTGAGGGTGTCAAGCACGCAACAGGACATGTTCTCGTGTCATCTGGTGTGATGGCATCGAGGTGTTGGCGGTGAGCATGCCCGCCGTCGACCGGCGGCACCGCATCCTCGAACGGGTCGCGGAGGAGCAGACGATCCACATCCGCGAGCTCGCGACCGACCTCGACGTCTCGGAGATGACGATCCGGCGCGACATCACCCGCCTGGAGCGCGACGGCTTCCTGCGCCGGACGTACGGCGGGGCGACGGCCCACGTGACCCGCTCGCTCGAGCTCGCGTTCAACGCCCGCGCCCTGCAGAGCGCGTCGGCCAAGCGACTGATCGGGATGACCGCGGCGCCGCTCGTCGCGGGCGCCTCGACCCTGTTCGTCGGCACCGGGACGACCGCCGAGCAGCTGGCCCTCTTCCTGCCGGCCCGCGACGACGTCACGGTGGTCACCAACTCGCTCCCCGTCGCCAGCCTGCTCGGCACCCGGCCGGGCCGCGTCGTCATCCTGGGCGGCGGGGTCCGCCGCCACGAGCTCTGCTGTGTGGGGCCGGTCGCCGGCGCGACCGTGCGCCGCTACCACGCAGACTTCGCCGTGCTCGGCGCCGCCGGCCTCTCCGCCCGCAGCGGCGTGATGGAGCTCGACGACGAGACCGCCGAGGTGCACCGGCTGATGGCCGAGCACGCGGACGTCGTGCTCGCGGTCGTCGACGGGTCGAAGGTCGGGGAGACCGCGCCCGCCGCCGTCCTGCCGGCGGAGGCCGTGACCACGCTCGTGACCGACGCATCCGCGCCGGACGCCGAGTCAGAGGCGCTGCGGGAGCGCGGCGTGAACGTCATTGTCGCCAGACCGCAGGGAGGGAGCTGATGGACGCGCTCACGCGCATCTTCGGGGTCGAGAAGCCGCTGATCGCGATGTGCCACCTCGGGGGTCTGCCCGGGCGGCCGCGCCATGACGTCGTCGGCGGGATCGACGCGGTGGTCGAGGCGTTGCGGGCCGACGTCACCGCCCTCCAGGATGCGGGCGTCGACGGGCTTCTCTTCTGCAACGAGAACGACCTGCCCTACCTGACCCGGGTCGGCACCGAGGTGGCGACCGCGATGACGGCGGCGGTGACGGCCCTGCGGCCCGAGATCCGGCTGCCGTTCGGCGTCGACCTCCTGTGGGACCCGTTCGCGTCGGTCGCCGTCGCCCGCGCCACCGGTGCGGCGTTCGTGCGCGAGGTGTTCACGGGCGTGTTCGACAGTGACATGGGTCTGCTGGCGCCCGACCTCGGCGAGCTGGCCGGCTACCGGCACGCGATCGGCGCCGACGACGTCGCCCTGTTCGGCAACATCACGCCGGAGTTCAGCCGGTCGGTGGCCGGCCGCAGCGTCGCCGAGCGCGCCCGCGGCGCCGAGTACCTGGGCGTCGACGCCCTGCTGATCAGCGGTCAGGCGGCCGGCGTCGGCGCCGAGATGGCCGACCTACGCGAGGCCAAGGAGGCCGTCACCCGCATCCCGGTGCTCGCGAACACCGGCGTCAACCACGATACGGTGGGCAGGGTCCTCGACCTCGTCGACGGCGCGATCGTCGGCACGAGCCTCAAGGTCGACGGCGACACCTGGAACCCGGTCGACCGCGACCGCGCAGCGCGGATGGTCGAGCTGGTCGCCGCCGCCCGGGAAGGCACGCGAGCCGCGTAGCGTATGGCGCAGAAGATCAAGCTCTTCTTCGCGACGGACGTGCACGGATCGGAGCAGTGCTTCCGCAAGTTCCTGAACGCGGGCGCCGCGTACGGCCCGGACGTGATGGTGCTCGGCGGCGACGTGGCCGGCAAGGCCGTGCAGGCGATCGTGCGGGTCGGCGACGACCGCTACCGGTTCACCTTCCGCGGGCGCGAGCACGACCTGACCGACGGCGACGAGCTCCGCCACGTCGAGCGCCTGATCTCGGACAACGGCTACTACCCGTGGCGGTCGGCGCCGGGCGAGCTGGACGCACGCGTGGCCGACGGGACGGTGGATGCGCTCCTGCTCGAGCTGATGCGCGAGCGCCTGCAGGCGTGGATGGCCCTCGCAGACGAGCGCCTGCGCCCGCAGGATCTGCCTGCGTTCTGGATGCTGGGGAACGACGACCCGCCCGAGCTCGAGCCGCTGCTCGAGTCCGCGCCGTGGGGGACACATGCCGACGACCGCGTCTGCGACCTCGGCGACGGACACGCGCTGGTCTCGCTCGGCTACGCCAACACGACTCCCTGGAACACCCAGCGAGAGCTGCCCGAGGAGGAACTCGGCGCCCGTCTCGACGCCCTCTTCGCCCAGGTCGAGGAGCCCCGCCGCGCCGTGCTGAATGCGCACGTCCCGCCGTACATGAGCGGCCTGGACGAGGCGCCGGTGCTCGACGAGGGGCTGCGCGTGCAGACCGCGGCCGGACAGGTCAAGATGGGCGCCGTGGGGAGCACCGCCGTCCGCGACGCGATCGAGCGCCACCGGCCGTTGGCCAGCCTGCACGGCCACGTGCACGAGTCGGCCGGGTTCCGGCGTATCGGCAAGACGCTCGCGGTGAACCCGGGCAGCGACTACGGCACGGGCGCGCTGAACGGTGCGCTGCTCGTGCTCGACGGCGAGAAGGTGCGAGCGCACCAGCTCGTGCGCGGATGAGCGGCGGCGGGCCGCTGCTCGCGGCCGTGGACGTCGGCACGACCGGCGCGCGGGCCGCGGCGATCGATCTGTCCGGAACGCTCGTCGCCGAGGCCCGCCGGCCGTACCGCACACGCGCCCCGCACCCCGGCTGGGCCGAGCAGGATGCCGCGGAGTGGGGCGAGCACGCCGTGGCCGCCCTCGCCGCGCTGAGCGCGCGTCTGCCGCACCCGGAGCGCGTAGCCGGGATCGGGCTGACCGGCCAGTGCCCGACCGTCGCGCCCATCGGCGGCGATGGGCGACCCGTCGGGCCGGGGATGCTCTACCGCGACAACCGTGCCGTCGCCGAGGCGCGGGAGATGCGCGATGCGCTCGGCCCCGAAGCCATGCACGCCCGTACCGGCCACGTCGCCGAGGCCTTCCACATCGGCCCCAAGGTGCTGTGGCTGCGCCGCCACCTCCCGGACGTGTACGCCGCGACGCGGTGGTTCCTGCAGCCGCGGGACGTCGTGCTGCAGCGGCTCACCGGCCGTGTGGCGACCGACGAGACCCACGCCGACGCGACGATGTTCTTCGACCTGCGCGCCCGTCGCTGGGCGGACGACCTGCTGGGCCGGTTCGACGTCGACCCGGAGCTGTTTCCCGAGGCGCTTGCGAGCTGGGAGACGGCGGCGGAGCTGCCGGCGGCCGCTGCCGCCGAGACCGGCCTTCGAGCCGCGATCCCGATCGTGATCGGCGCGGCCGACAGCCAGTGCGTCGCCTTCGGCGCGGGGGTCGTCGACCCCGGGCCGGTGAGCGAGATGGCGGGCGCGTCTTCGTGCCTGAACTCCGCGGTCACGGAGCCGCTGCCCGACATCCGCATCACGCACTACAGCCACGTCGTCCCCGAGCGGTTCACGACGGAGCTCGGCCTCAACACGACCGGGGCGGCGATCGACTGGGCGGTGCGCCGGCTGGGCTACAGGGGCCACGCCGCCCTCGCCGCCGACGCCGAGCGGCTGCGCCGGCGGATGCGCCGCTCGGGCGCCGATCCACGCGATCTCGCCCCGATCTTCCTGCCCTACCTCGGCGACGGCGAGCGCGACGATCCCGAACTGCGTAGTGCGTTCGTCGGCCTCTCGCTGCGCCACGACCGGCCGGCGCTGGCCTATGCCGTGCTGGAGGGGATCGCGTTCGGCGTGCACGGCGCGCTCGCCGATCTCGCGGCCGCGGGGTCGCCCGTCGACGAGCTGCGCATCGCCGGCGGCGGCGGGCGGCTGGCGGCGCTCTCGCAGATCAAGGCCGACGCGCTCGGACGGCCGGTGCTCGCGCTCCGGTCGGACGCCGCGGCGATCGGGACCGCGCTCCTGGCCGGAAGCGCCGCCGGGATGGGCGACGAGGTGCCGGCCGCCGTCGCGTCCGTGCTGCGGTCGGCCAGGCGCTACGAGCCCTCCCCGGCGGCGGACGCGCTGCGGGTACGGCTGGACTGGTACGAGACGGTGCGCGCCGCGGCGGCGGTGCGGGGGGACTGGGGGTCGAGATGAGCTCGCCGGACTACACGCTCGGGATCAACACCTGCTTCGCCGTCAAGCGCTGGCCCGAGCCGGAGCGATGGGCCGCGATCGTCGCGGACGAGCTCGGCCTGGGGATGGTGCAGCACACCCTCGATCTGGTCGACCTCGACGCCGACGCGCCCCTCGCCGGGCAGGCCCAGGCGGTGGCCGCGGCGTGTGCGGCCCATGGGATCGGCGTGCACTCGACGTTCACGGGCCTCGGCGCGTACGGACGCAACCTGCTGCTCGACCCGGATCCGGTGCAGCGGGAACGGGCGATGGCCTGGTTCCGGCGTGCGGTCGACTTCACGGTGGCCGTCGGTGGGCGGGCCGCCGGCGGCCACGTCGGCGCGTTCAGCGTCGCCGACTGGCGCGACGACGCCCGCCGTACGCAGCTCTGGGAGGGGCTGCGCGCCGACCTGGGCGAGCTGGCCGCATACGCGGGGGAGCGCGGGCTCGACGCGTTCCTGTTCGAGAACATGGCGGCGCGGCGGGAGCCTTCGACGATCGCCGGGGCCGAGGGGCTGCTCGTGCCCGCGGGCGACCGTCGCGCCGCGGTCGCCCTGTGCCTCGACGTCGGCCACCAGTGCGTCGTCGGGACGAGCGGCGACGACCGCGACCCCTACGCCTGGCTGGAGCGGCTGGGGGCGCGATCGCCGGTGATCCACCTGCAGCAGACCGACGAGGAGGCCGACCACCACTGGCCGTTCACCGCCGAGCGCAACGCCCAGGGCCGGATCGACGCCGGCCGGGTGCTCGACGCCCTCGATGCCTCCGGTGCCCGCGAGGTCGCGCTCGTGCTCGAGGTGATCCCGAGCTTCGAGCAGGACGAC
>Ga0075425_100005306_pt1 | contig 13387 bp, 16 predicted proteins | sample SoiMethybrSBSTD4_FD_75300 | JGI IMG/M metagenome (GOLD analysis project Ga0075425, IMG submission 75300) | Bulk soil microbial communities from a Populus tree surrounding site in Tennessee, USA - Soil MetaG P. TD hybrid SBSTD4 | ecosystem: Environmental > Terrestrial > Soil > Tree plantation...
CGGTCCGCGCGCGGGATGGCGTACAGCTCGGTGAAGATGCCGAGGTATTCGCGCAGCGTCAGCGTCGAGGGAAGCTCGAAGAGATCGGGAAGAAAACCGATTCGCTGCCGGATCGCGTACGGATTCTTGCGCACGTCGTCGCCGAGGACGTGGCACGTTCCGTCGTCGGCATTCATCAGCGTCGAGATGATCTTCAACGTCGTCGTTTTTCCGGCGCCGTTGCGTCCGACGAATCCGGTGATCGTTCCCCGCGTCACGGAGAACGACGTGTCGCGCAGCGCGGTGACTTTGCCGTACCGCTTGAGAAGACCGTCGGCGACGATCGCGCGTTCCGTCATGGCTTCTGCTCCCTGATCTCGATGGCCGCTGTCTCCATCGGTTTTCTCCACGCGGGCGGCGTGGCGTTTTCGTCCGTCGTCATCGTCACGCTGACGATGCCGCCTTGGGCGAGGATCTCGCGAAGAGCGTCGGGCGGCACCGCGTACGCAGTTGTCGCGAAGAGCGCGCCGTCGCGTCCGGTGGGCGCGAGGGCGACGTCGCCGCTCGCGAGATGCAGCGTGACGCGGCTGGACGCACGATGCTTCGGAACGTCGATCAATGCGTTGGCTTGCGCCGGAATGTTGCGCGGCAACGCGAACGCGAATGAAGCCGTTCCACCGTTGACTGTCGCGCGATCACTGATGAAGAAGTGATCGATCCCTTCGGTTTGCAGCCACAACGAAGTCCGCGTGCGCGATGTACTTCTCTGCTCGAGAAGCACCCGGATTCCGGCGTTCTCCAGCGGAACCAGTGGGCTCAATTCCCACACGAACGGTTCGAGCTCGTGCCACGCCTCGTGATTGTCGCGGATCGTCGCCGTTCCTCGCGTTGACCACGGGACGGTGATCGTGCCGTGGCGAAGTTGATGGCCGTCGATCCAGTCGCTGGAGATTCTGTTGATCGGGAAGGAGCTGGCGTAATCGACGACGAGTTCGTCATCGCGCCGGCGCACACGAATCTCCGGCGCATTTCCGAGCTCGCGCTCTCGCGCGAAACGCGTGACTCCGTCCCAGTCGCGCCGCGGCTGCATCGTCCCCATGGCAACGCCTGACGCCGGCGTGCGAATCTCCGCATCCTCCCACCACAGATCGATCGAATTCGTGAGACTCGTTCGGAGCCGTTCGGGATCGAAGCGCGGCTGAGGAAGCGGTGCCGCACCGTATTGGCGGACGACCTGAGTCGTTTCGATGATGCCGGGTACGACGCTCGTTTCCATGTCGTAGCGATAGACGCCTTCGCGCGGCCGGATGCGCTGCCGCGCGGCTATGATCGAGAATGCCACGACGACGAGAACGACAAAGACGACGATTCGCGGATGCTTTCTCGTGACGATCCAGCAGACGATCGCGACGATCACGACGATCGCCAGCACCACTCTCCCCGGATACGCGCGCAGGATCTGCGATGGACGCGGCCATTCAACCGTGGGTGGCGGGAATCCAACCCCGTTCCTCACGGCCTCGACGGACGTCGAAGGAAGCGGTCTCGCGATTCCGGCCGCATCCGCGATCCATGTCGCTGCCGCGGTGGAGACGATGTACGGAAGCGGTCCTTGTCCGACCGTCCGCGCGCCGCGATTCGGCGTCCACGACATCGGTGTCGCGATCATTCCCGCGTCGCGGTACGGCCACGGCGCGCGATACGAACCGGCGCGCGCCTCGAACGCGACCGGAATGAGCGCGCGATCGAGATCGTCGAAGTGTTGATTCGATCGCGGCAGGCCGAAGAAGACGATGCGGATCGACGATCCGAGAATCGCTTCGCGCACGCGGCGCGACAGATCGAGCCATACCTCGACCGGAATCACAGCGTCGGAAAATCCGGCGTACCACTGCGCGCGATCGGGCAACGCGTCGGCACGTTCGAAGTACGCGCCGCGGCCGAGCGCCGCCGGCGACGCCGGCGCGACGCGGTCGACGAGGAGGGGAGTTCGTTCTTCGTTCCAGAACGTCCATGGCGGAGCGCCGGCTCTCGTCGCTGCGATGACGCGCATCGAACGATCTCGCCATTCGACCGCGATCTCGCGATAGAACGTCGGATTCGTCCCCGGCTCATGCGCGCCGAAGACGGAATGCAGCGTCGCGTACGTCGAGAACTTCCATGTTTCCCGAGGACGCAGCACCGCGCGTGCGACGACCGGCAAGTCATACGTGACGTGATCGCGAACTTGAATGTGATAGCCGATGTAGCCGTCGAACGGCAGATCGCCCGCGATCGCCGTCAGCGTGATCGGACTGCTCTGCACGGGAACGTACGGTCCGCGATAACCGAGGTCGATCGTGACGCGCGGAAGCGAGAGGCGCGGCGGCGCGACGTCGGCATGCCACGGCGCGGGCGTCTGCGCCCCGACCGCGCATGACGCGATGAAGATCACGGCGGCGATCAACGCGCGCATCGGCATCGGTTCCGGTGGAGGCTGACCATCGTACTTCACGAGCTGCGGCATGCGTGTCAATATCGCGCCGCTCGCATCTCCAGTCTTTCGGGATTTGTGGAGGTTTCATGGAATCGGAGGCGCTGTGCTCGTCGTCGTCGCACTGTTCGAGCTTCACATCGAGTTCGCGCATTCTCTAAAGGAGAAGCGGATGGTAGTGAAGTCGCTGCGCGACAAGCTCTCGCACACGTTCAAAGTGGCCACGAACGAAGTGGCGATGCACGACGTGCATCAGCAGGCGCGGCTGGCCGTCTCGTTCATCACGCTCGAGCACGCGCAGGCAGACGGCTTGCTCGATAAAATCGTCGACTTCATCGAGTCGAACACCGACGCCCGGCTGGCGGGGTGGACAAGCGAGAAGTTAGAGTTCGATCCGATGGCGGGATTATCGTGAAGAAAACCAGACGCACTTCCCAAGTCGGCACCACCATTCGCGACGCACTCGTCGACGTCTTTCGCCGCGATCTCAAAGACGTCGCCCTTGGCATGACGTCGGTGACGGACGTCGAAGTCAGTCCCGACCTGCAGTACGCACGCGTGTACGTCAGCGGCCTCACCGAAGACGAAACGCAGGCGGTGGTGAAAGAGCTGCAGCAGCGCAAAGGCCGCATTCGCTCGCTCCTTGGGCAGCGCATTCGTCTGCGCTACACGCCGGAGCTCGACTTCCGATATGACGAGACGACGATGCGCGCCAGCCGCATCGAGTCCATTCTCAGCGAGGTCATGCCGCCGAAAGATGATGATGAATCCAACGAATCCTGACGTCGCCGCGCGCGAAGTCGCGGAGCGCATTCGCGCCGGACGCCGCTTTCTCATCACGTCGCATCGCAATCCCGACGGCGACGCCCTCGGCAGCGGCATCGCCCTGCAGAAGATCATCCGCAAGCTCGGAAAAGAAGCGAGCGTCTTCGTGCGCGACGGATTCAGCAAACCGCTGCACAACATTCCGGGCGCGGACGAAGTGAACGTCAGCGACACGCTACCGCCCGATTATCCGAACGGCTACGACGCCATCTTCACGATGGAGTGTCCAGAGATCGCGCGCACCGGCTACGACGTGCTGCCCGGTCCCGCGGTCAACATCGACCATCACCTCGGAAATGAAATGTACGGCGAGATCAACTACCTCGATCTCGAAGCGCCGTCGGTCGGCGAGATGGTGCTGCAGATGAATCGCGCGCATCTCAACGTGCCGCTCGACGCCGACATCGCCACCGCGATGTACGTCTCTCTTTCGACCGACACAGGATTCTTCCGCTATCACAACACGACGCTGCGCGCGTTCGAGGCGGCCGAAGAGCTCGTGCGCGCCGGCGTCGTTCCGGGCGACGTCTCGCTCTGGATCAACGAGAGCGTCACGCGCGGCTCCGTCAAGCTCCTCGGCCTCTGCCTCACGACGATGGAACTGCACGGCAACGGACAGATCGCGACGCTGGAGCTGCCGCAGCGTTTCTTCGCCGAAGCGGAGGCGACGCCGGAAGATACGGAAGGCATCGTGAACTACGGCCGCATCATCGACGGCGTGATGATCTCGGCGCTGTTGAAAGAGGGGAGCGACGGCACGCGCGTGTCGCTGCGCGCGAAGCCCGGTTACGACGTGCAGGCCGTGGCGTCGATGTTTGGCGGCGGCGGACACAAAGCGGCGAGCGGATGCACGATTTCGCTGCCGCTCACTGAAGCGAAAGCGAAGCTTCTTTCGATTCTCGTTCCGCTGGTGGCGTGAGGACGAGACGTCCGCCGCGCGCGAGCGTTCCCGAGTCGCAGCGATCGGCGCTCGCGCAGATGCTGTAGGTGCCGGGCTCGATCTGCGAAAACTCGATCGTGTGCGGCGTCAGTCGATGCCCGCCCGCGAGATAGTCGACCATGCTGAGTGGCAGCGTCGCGCCGTTGTGCGTCAGGAATACATGGACAGGTTCTTCGCTCGACTCGATGATGAGCGTGCCGCCCTGCTGATCGACCGCGATCTCCGCTTCGCCGTCCAGCGGCACCGGCGTGCGCATCATGCGCGATGAGAATCCCGGCGCCGACGCGATGACGACGACTTCGTCGGTGTGCGGCGGAAGCGGAACGTCGAAACGGCCCTCCGGCGTCAGCGGAAGCAAGGTCATGAACGACGGTACGAGGCCGGCAGGGGTGACGAATACGCCGCCGGTGATCACGCTGCCGAAGCTCGAGCGAACGACGCCGCGGAAGTGGCGGATCGAATCGACGATCAGCGTGACGTTCTTGGTCGTGTCATCGGTGAGCTCCACTTCGACTGCCGATTCGGTGCTGGCCTGATGTGTCATCGCCGAGATCTTGTAACGGCCGGAGGCGAGACCGGTGAGCTGGAATGCGCCGTCGGCGCTTTCGATCTGCCTCAAACGTTGATCGGGAGTGATGATGTCGATCAGCGCGTCGCCGGTACGCGCGCCGTTGCGGTCGACGATCACGCCGGCGATCGCAGAGACCGGCAGATGCAGATCGACGAACGCTTCCGGCTGATCGGCGTCGGAGAGCGTGACGTTGTCCAACGTTCTCGCGACGTGTGCCGCCTCCGACTCGATCTCCACTCGCCACGGCTTGTCGTCGTTCACTTTCGGCAGAAGCGTGACGAACGAGCCGTCGGCTTTCGACCACACCGGGAGACGCACTCCACGCTCGCCGATGAACGTGACGCGCGCGGCGAGCGGCTGATCGCCGAGAGTGACCGAGCCGCGCACGCGCATCGTTTCGATGGCGGCGTCGATGGTCTTGTCGCCGTCGACGTCGATCATCGTCGAGTACCAGCCGTCTTGTTCGCTGCGATGCACGGCGACGTTGTACGCGCCGGGCGAAAGGCTCGCGAACTCGACTCTGCCTTCGCTCGAGGCGATCTCCGTTCGTTCACCGCCGTTGGATCGCCGGATCGTCACCTTCCAGTGCTTGTTCCACGGGTCGAGCGCGGGATGAACGTTGACCGTGAGCTTGCTGAGCGGTGCAAGACGCAGCGTGTCGCGCAGCACCGACTCGCGTCCGTCGATCACGTTCACTTCGACTTCGTCCGACATCAGATCGCACGAAGCGGCATGCACGAGGTAGCGCCCCGGTGCGACGTTGAAGGCGAAGAAGCCGCGCGCATTCGGCTGCACGGTGAGTCGCGCGCCGTTCTTGCGTCCGATCTGCACCTCGTTCTCCTGCGCGTTGTTGAACGGCGTGAGAACGACGTCGACCTTTGCGTCTTTCGCCGCAGGCATCTCGACGCGGCCGCTGAACGTCGAGCCGCGCTTGAACGTGAGGATGCCGAGGTCGATGCGCGGCTGGGGGAGCGGTTCGTTCCAGCGGAAGAGGGTGGCGTAGCCGGCGATGCGGAAAGCGAGATCTTGTTCGCCGGCGGGAACGTCGCAGTCGGCGCGGCCGTCGGTGATCGGGCAGACGACCGATCGCGATCGGATGTTGCGATCGGCCGTCTGCAGGTGAATCGTCATCTCGTTCGCTCGCGCATCGCGGGGCAGCTTCACGCGGGCGCGAAGACGCGTCGCCGGCTCGAGCTCGAGCGCCACGTCCGCCGGCTGATCCGATACGGTGATCAGTCGCGGCTCGCACCAGTAGCCCGGCGCGATGGCGCTGACGAACCACTGGCCGGCCGCGAGCGCGATCGGCGACGCGTCGAAGTCGGCGTCGGCGACGTTCGCGTCGACGCGATGGGCGTGAATCGTGGCGTGCGGATGCGATTGCGCCGCGCTCGTCCAGGAGAGGTGAACGTCGACGAGCGCGGCGGCGAGAATCAGAGTCAGCATCGTTCTATCGCGAGTTGCACGCGCCGCGGGTGTAGCAGTTCGGCATCTTCCGGCCGTACTTGTCGGTGTACGTCCCTTGTGCGGTGCAGGTGCAGAAGCCGTAATTGCCGTAGATCTTGAAGCAGATGGAATCGGTCGTCGACTGGTTCATGCCGCACTGCGGGCAACCCCACGAATCGGTGCATGTCGACGTCGTCGTGCTGCTGGACATGCATTGGTCGGCGGTCATGTCGCCCGAGCAGTCGCCGAGCGGATCGGTGACCGGATCGAGGTTGCGGACTTCGGCGTAAAGCGACGGAGCGGCGAGGATGAACAGGGCCACGAGGGAAAGAGAGAGCAGGTGTCTTCGCATTCGTTTCTTCTCCTCCATGGCGGCCGAGGCTAAACATCGATAAGTAAACTCGTCAATAAGGAACGCAAGAGTGACTTCCATCACGCCGTGATTCTGAACACGTTCAAAAAGTACTTGACGGCCGTCCGCGGCGGCGCCATATTGTTTTTGAACATGTTCAAATCAAAACCGCTCTCCAAGATCGTCATCCCCGGAGGCACCGGCCACCTCGGCACTCTCCTGGCCGACTACTTCGGCAGCCTCGGGCACGAGATCGTCCTCATCAGCCGCCACGAGCCGGCCCGCCGCACCTGGCGCTGGGCGCCATGGACGGAGCTCGAGAACGAGGTCGACGGCTCCGACGCCGTCATCAACCTCGCCGGACGCAGCGTCGACTGCCGCTACAACGCCAAGCACCGGCGGGAGATCATGGAGTCACGCGTCGAATCGACGCGGCGAGTGGGCGAGGCCATCGCCAATGCCATCCGGCCGCCGCACGTCTGGTTGCAGGCGAGTACCGCTACGATCTACGCGCATCGCCTCGACGCCGCCAACGATGAGCACACCGGCATCATCGGCGGCGAAGAGACCGATGTGCCGCGCGAGTGGCACTTCAGCATCGACGTCGCCCGCGCCTGGGAGGCCGCGGTCGACGAAGCGAAGACTCCGCGCACGCGCAAGGTGAAGATGCGCTCCGCGATCGTGATGAGCGCCGGCTACGGCGGCCCGTTCGACATCTTCCTCCTCCTCGCGCGCCTCGGCGTCGCCGGCGCGCAGGCGGGCGGACGGCAATACGTGTCGTGGATTCATCAGCGCGACTTCGTCCGCGCCGTCGAGTGGCTCATCGATCATCGCTTCACCTGCGGCGCCGTCAACCTCGCCGCCCCCGATCCGCTGCCGAATGCCGAGTTCCTGCGGGCCATTCGCAAAGCGGCGCATGTTCCGATCGGCATTCCGGCGGCGAAGTGGATGCTCGAAGCCGGCGCGTTCTTCCACCGCACGGAGACGGAGCTGCTGCTCAAGAGCCGGCGCGTGGTTCCGGCGCGCCTGCTGGAGTCGGGATTCGACTTCGAATTCCCGACTTGGCCCGAAGCGGCGCGGGACCTCGTCGCGCGCGCGAAAGGAGAATCGTCATGACCAAGCTCTTCGTCCTCTTCGATCCTGACTGCGGACTCTGCGAAGCGGTTCGCGGATGGATGCTCGATCAACGCAGCTCGCTGCAGATCGAAGTCATCGCGCGCGAGTCGCCGCGCGCGCTGGCGCTCTTTCCCGACATTCATCCCGAGCCGGACGAATTGGTCGTCGTCGACGACGAAGGCTCCGTCTATCGCGGCGACAGCGCCTTCATCATCTCCTTGTATGCTCTCGACGCGTATCGCGCGTGGGCGTACCGGCTGTCGTCGCCGATCCTCCGCCCGTTCGCGCGCCGCGCGTTCGAGATGCTGTCGAAGAACCGCAAGAAGATCTCCGACCTGCTCGCGCTGGCGAACGACGAAGTCATCGCGCGCGAGCTGAGTCGCACGACGCCGGAGGTGCCGGTCTGGTAGCGAAGTCGGAAGCGACACGCCTGAAGATTCTCGACGCCGCGCTGCGCCTCTTTCGCAAGCGCGGCTTCGACGAGACGACGATGCGCGACATCGCGGCGGAAGCCGAGGTGGCGACCGGCGCGGCGTACTACTACTTCGACTCGAAGGAAGCGCTGGTGATGGCGTTCTACGAGCGCACCGCCGAGGAGGCGCGCGAGGTCGTGCCGCAACAGCTGGAGCGCTCGCGCGATTTGAAGAAGCGACTGCGCACGATCATCGATCACAAGTTCGAGCAGTTCGCGGGACATCGCGCGCTGCTCGTCGGGCTCGTGCGCATCGGCATCGATCCGAAACATCCGCTTTCGCCGTTCGGCAAAGAGACGGCACCGATGCGCGACGAGAGCATCGAGTTCTTCCGCCGTGCGCTCGACGAGTCGTCGACGAAGATCCCGCGCGATCTGCACGACGATCTGCCGCGACTCCTCTGGATGTATCAGATGGCGTTGATTCTCTTCTGGCTGTTCGACGAATCACCGTCGCAGCGCCGAACGAAGCGGTTGACCGACGGAACGCTCGATCTCGTCGTGCGGATGATTCAGTTGTCGTCGCTCCCGTTCATGGCGCCGGTGCGGAAGAAGGCGGTGGCGTTGATTCGCGACGTGAGCTAAGAGAAAACGAGCGCCGTTCCGCAGATGCCGCCGATGAGCGCGACGATGCACGCGCCGATGATGACACCGAGATGGAAGCCGCTGTCTTTCTTCGCCCGCCAAGCCAGGAACGCGATCACTGCGCCGGGAAGAACGCCGCCGAGCAAGATGAGAAGTCTTACGCCCGACTGCGCCGCGAACGCCGCTGCCATGAGGTTCGCGATCGAAACGACGAACAATGACGTGAACAGGCCGAGAAGAAAGTTGCCGGCGGAAAACCGAGGCTCGTCGCTCAATGGAACGACGTCCCCACCATCGCCGCGCCGCACGCGCCGCCGATGAGCGCGATGATGCAGCCGCCGATGATCAGTCCTTGCGCGTAGCCGAGTTTTTTCTTCATGAGCGCGCCGACGATGACGAACAGCGCGCCGGGCGCCATGCCGATGACAAAGGCAAGAGGCCCGTTCTGCTGCGACATGGCTGCGATGCCGGCGAAGAAAGCAAGGAAACCGCCGGCGCCGATCGACAAGATCAAACCTCCAATGAGGCGCCCTACCGAAAACTTCTCGGGAGGAGGGGGATCAGGTGGGGCATCTTGAACCGTCATCACTTCACCTCTCCGCCCACGCGCGCAGCGGCGCGAGGCGCGTTCGTTCGAGATCGTCGCGGTAGAACAGGTTGTAGGTATCGAACGGAATCAGCCGTCCGTCGGGATGGACGATGTGCACGCACGTCTTCTTGATCGAGCGAAGATCGAAATTCTGCGCATCGATGAACTCGACGATGAGCACGCGGAAGATGTTCGCGTACGACACGTCGCCGCGCGCGAGCACGCGCGGCATGCAGCAGAGGAGGTCTTTCAATCGCTCCGGCTGCGTGTCGGAGCCGATGCCGGTCGAGAAGAGATTGAGAAACGCGCCGCGCACGCCCGGCTCGCTCTCCAGCACGATGGTGTTGCGGCTGCCGTTCATCAGCGCGTCGCGGCCGATCATCGACGTCAGCGGGATGACCTCGCCGTCGCCGCTCTTGAACGCGTAGCCCATGCAGAGCGAGTCGGGATGACACGGCACCGGCACGAGATCCTCCGGCAGGAAGCGTGGCGACTGCGTGAGAATCGCGCGCCGCACTTCGGAGAGCGTCAGTCGGTTTGCCGCATCGTCGTATCCGTCGACGCGTCCCGCCACCTGCACCGGCTGAAAGGTGATGCCGCGCACGCAGGGCTGCGCCAGCGCAAACTCGATGATCTCGCCGATCTCGTCGTCGTTGACTCCCCGCTGCAGCGTGACGACGAGCGTCGTCGACAGCTCGAGCTCATTGAGCCGCTCGAGCGCGCGGATTCTGATGTCGCGCAGATCGGCGCCGCGCAGAATCTCCAGCGGCTTCGATCGCAGCGAGTCGAACTGCAGATAGATCTCGAAAAGCGGCTTGTACGACGCCAAACGTTTCGCGAACTCCGCATCGCGCGCGATGCGAACGCCGTTCGTGTTCACCATCAGGTGGCGAATCGGCCGGCGCTTCGCGGCGTCGAGGATGGCGAAAAAGTCGGGATGAATCGTCGGCTCGCCGCCGGAGAGTTGAACGACGTCCGCTTCCCCTTCATTGGCGATGACCGCGTCGAGCATCGACTCGATCACTTCGAGCGGTCGATGATGTTGTCGCTCGGGACCGCTCTCCGCGTAACAGATCGGGCAGCGGAGGTTGCACGCGTCGGTCAGTTCGATCAATGACACACAACTGTGCTGCTCGTGATCGGGACAGAGTCCGCAGTCGTACGGACAACCGTAATGAATCGGCGTGTTGCGTCGCAGCGGCATCTCCGGCGGCTTGAGGTAGATCTCGCGGCAAGCGCGGTAGTAGTCGACGTCGTCCGACATCAGCACGCGCTCGCTGCCGTGTGTCGGGCAATGCTTGAGGAGATAGACGCGGCCGTTCTCGAAGACGATCTTTCCGTCAATCTTCCGATAGCACGTCGTGCAGATCGACACGACGGCGTCGTAGAAGAGATAGGGCCGCACTGCGCTCGTCATTGGAGAAGACCAACACATAGTAGAGCACGCCCAGTGCGCAAGCGATCTGAATCGCGGTGAGGCCGAGGAAGATAGGTGGCGGCTCCGGCTTCAGGAAGTCTTCGAAAAAACGAAACGCGAGATACGACATCAGAAAAATACGGAAGCGATCTCCAGTGGAGGATAGGCGCCCCCGCCTGTCCAAGTGCGGCGATGGACAGGCGGGGGCGCCTATCTTCCACTGGATGACGAATCCGAGCGCGATCAGGAACGCGATCTCGTAGAGGGCGACGGGATGTCGCCTCACCGGATCGCCCATGGCGATTCCCCACGGCAGGTTCGTCGGCAGTCCGGCCGTTTTGTCGGCGGGTCCGGTCAGGAAGCAGCCGATGCGGCCGATGGCGATCGCAGTGATCAATGGATAGACGAAGCGGTCACCGGTCGAGCGTGTGATGCCGGCGATGAGCTTCGCGATCTCGACGCCGATCAGGCCGCCGAGGAGTCCGCCGACGATGGTCTTGCCCTGGAAGGCGACGAGGAGTCGCGCACCGATGGCGGCTCCGAGTGCGGCGCCGGTGAGGACCGTCGCCCGATGTTGGTCGCTCACCGTTTCGGTCGCGCGATTGCGGACGTAGACGATCACGCCGGCGATGTAGCCGAGCGCCTCGAAGAAGAGGTGCACGCCTCAGGATAAACTCCGCGTCGCCAAATGAATCCAAAACCGCAGCAACGCGACTACGAAGGTGTGCTCCTCGTCGACAAGAAAGCGGGGCTGACGTCGCATGACGTCGTCGAGAAGTTTCGCCGCGTGGCGCGCGTGAAGAAGGCGGGACACACCGGCACGCTCGATCCGCTGGCGACCGGCTTGCTCGTCTTGTGCGTCGGCAAAGCGACGCGGCTTCAGGCGTATTTGATGGGGATGGAGAAGGTGTACGAAGGGACGATTCAGTTCGGCTGGGCGACCGACTCGTACGACGCGGAAGGAACGCCCGTCGGCGAGACGAACGAGGTGAACGTCGAGCACATCGACTTCGCGCCGCTGGTGGCGAAGTTCACCGGCGAGATGGACCAGATGCCGCCCGCGTTCTCCGCGAAGAAAATCGGCGGCGTGCGCGCGTACGAGATGGCGCGCAAAGGGGAGACGCCGGCGCTGACGCCGAAGCGCGTGACGGTTTACGAGTTCGAGATCACGAGCGTGCAAAACTCCACTGCACAATTTCGTGTGCGCTCCTCGGCCGGCACGTACATGCGATCGCTTGCACACGATCTTGGGCAGGCCGCGGGCGTCCCCGCGCACTTGAAGGAGCTGCGCCGGACCGCCATCGGCAACTTCAAAGTCGAGAACGCGATCGCCTTCGATCGCATGGCCGCCGCGAAGCCGGAGGAGATCCTCGTGCCGCCGCACTTCCAGACGCTCAACGACGTCGACCTTCCGCTCGAGAAACTGCGCATCGACTGGGCGCAGCAGGGAAAGCTGATGCGCGGACAAGCGGTGATCATGACTCCGTCCGTAGCCGTCAAGAAAGGTGATCTTCTGGCCCTCGGCAATCCGCACGATCAACTCGTCGTCATCGGCGAAGTGGAGAAGGTGCTGCGCGAGGGCGGACCGGTGGAAGTGAAGCCGAAGGTCGTGCTGGCCGGATGAAGCTCATCGACCTCACCCACACCATCGAGGACGGCCTGGTCACTTATCGCGGTCTTCCCGCGCCAAGAATCACGACGTGGATGTCGTACGAAGGCTCGCGCGTAAAGTACGACCAGCGCGCCGAGTTTCGCATCAACACGATCGAGATGTTGGCGAACACCGGAACGTATCTCGATGCGCCGTCGCATCGCGTCGCCGGCGGCGTCGACATCGGCGATCTGCCGCTCGAGTCGGTCGCCGCGCTCCCGGGGATCGTGATCGATCACGGCGACGACGTCACGAAGTACGACGTCAAAGGACGGGCGGTCATCATCCGCACCGGATGGTCGCGGCACTGGAACACGGAGCAGTATTTCGAGGGGAATCCGTTCGTGACGGGAGCGGAGGCCGAGTGGCTCGCGACGAGCGGCGCGAAGCTCGTCGGCATCGACTCATTGAACATCGATGACACGAAAGATCCGTCGCGTCCGGCACACACGATTCTGCTGCAGAACGGCGTCGTCGTTCTCGAGCATCTGACGAACCTGAATCTACTCCCCAGAGAGCGCTTCGAGCTCTTCGCCGTGCCCCCTAAGTTGAAGGGAATGGATACATTTACGGTTCGTGCGTTCGCCCTCATCCGGTAGCGGGATTGTTTTTTACACTTGCCGCTGTTATGGTGCCGGACCTCAAAGAATTACGTGTATCCACACGGTACGCTTAACCGGTATAGGAGACTGGATTTTGTCGACCACGAAACAGGAAAAAACGAACCTGATTACCGAGTATCGCACGCACGACGGCGATACCGGCTCTCCTGAGGTGCAGATCGCACTTCTCTCGAATCGCATCACTTACCTCACCGAGCACTTCAAGACGCACGCGAAGGACCATCACAGCCGCCGCGGCCTGCTCAAGCTCGTCGGACGCCGCCGCCGCCTTCTCGACTACCTGAAGAAGACCGACCTCGAGCGCTACCGCACGATCATCGATAAGCTCGGAATCAGAAAATAAAGCGAAAA
>Ga0075425_100005308_pt1 | contig 13384 bp, 10 predicted proteins | sample SoiMethybrSBSTD4_FD_75300 | JGI IMG/M metagenome (GOLD analysis project Ga0075425, IMG submission 75300) | Bulk soil microbial communities from a Populus tree surrounding site in Tennessee, USA - Soil MetaG P. TD hybrid SBSTD4 | ecosystem: Environmental > Terrestrial > Soil > Tree plantation...
GTTCGCAAAGCGAGGCGCTTCGATCGGTCTCCTAGCGCGAGGCGAGGCGGGTCTCGAAGCTGCGCGAAATGAAGTCGAACAACTCGGCGGTCGAGCACTGGCGCTGCGCGTGGACGTATCGAATCACGAACAGGTCGAAGCCGCGGCGCTCGAAATCGAGCGAACGCTCGGGCCGATCACGATCTGGGTAAACAACGCGATGGCGTCGGTCTTTTCGCCGGTGCGCGAGATGGAGGCCGAGGAATTCCAGCGCGTGACCAAAGTGACTTACCTCGGCGTCGTGCACGGAACATTGGCGGCTTTGCGCTATATGGCACCGCGCGGCCGCGGAACGATCGTGCAAGTCGGATCGGCTCTCGCCTACAGAAGCATCCCGCTACAGTCGGCATATTGTGCCGCGAAGCATGCGGTGGCGGGATTCACGGATTCGCTGAGGTCGGAACTCATCCACGATGGAATCGATGTCCACCTGACGATGGTCCAGCTGCCCGCGCTGAATACACCTCAGTTTGACTGGGTGAAGAGCCGTCTGCCCCGACAGCCGCAGCCCGTCCCTCCGATCTTCCAACCGGAAATGGCAGCGCGTGCAATTGTGTGGGCTGCTTATCACCGCCGCCGCGAAGTCATGGTCGGCGGATCCACCGTGAAGGCGATTCTTGGAAACAAGTTCATTCCCGGATTGCTTGACCGATACCTCGCGCGCTTCGGCTACGACGGTCAGCAGACGGATGAGACGGTGGATCCGAATCGTCCGAATAACCTGTGGCAGCCGTTACCGACGGATCACGGAGCTCACGGACGATTCGATTCACGATCGCGGCCGCGCAGCTTTCAGTGGTGGGCAAATACGCATCGAGGCCTATTGGGGGCAGTTGGAATTGCCGCCGGTTTGGCGGTCTTTGTCGGTTCGAAATTGAACCGTAGGCGTGGGCTTCATGCCCGCGTTCAAGCTCCACAGAAAAGAATTGTTGGTGTTTGAACGCGGGCGGAAAGCCTTCGGCTACTTTTTGTCTGTCTTCTCTTCCACTTTCTGGGCACCTTTTCGGGTCGTCTTTGCCGTGGCATGGACGCCCTTCTTGGTTCCCTTCTTGATTGCCCGTCCGGTCTTCTTTGCTGCCTGTTTCGCATCGTGACCGGCTTCCTTGATATCGTCCTTCGCACCGTTCTGCGCCCAGCCGACTCCGGCACCGCCGACAATCAAGCTGACCCCCAACAATCCTGCAAGTAAAGTTCGCATAATATCCCCCCGCAGATTTACCTGCAGCTAACTTGCCAAGGAATTGAGTGACGGAGACCGAATTCGGCGGGGATTCACCGCAAATTACCTAGATTAAAAGATTTGCGGTGAATCCCCGCCGAATTCGGTCTCCGTCACTCAATTCCTCATTGTTAGATTTTGAGGAGCTTGAGGAGGTTTCCGCTGAGGATGGCTTCCTTCTCCGGGTCCTTCAGGAATGGCGCTTTCAGAATGAGATCGACTCCGACCGGCCAGTTGAAAGGAATGTCTGTTCCGTAGACAACCTGACCGACACCGACCTCCGCGACCAGATGCCGCAGCCCTTCCTCGGTAAAGACCATCGAATCGACGAGGACCTGCTGACGGAAGTACTCGCGTGGATGTTTCTTGTTTGCGCAGTTCGCGTTGGGACGCACGTCGCAGGCAACGTCCGTTCGGCCGAGGTATGACGGCAGGTAGCCACCGGCGTGTGCGCCGCAAATTTTCAATCCGGGGAACCGGTCAAAGACTCCGTCGAAGATCATTCCCGAAAGGAACATCGTTGTCTCGAGCGGATTGCCGATGATGTTGCCCAGATCGCCGCGGCCCTTGAAGGCGTCGTCTTTGATGATATTGTCCGCGCCCGCAGGATGCGTGAAGACCAGTACGCCGAGTTCCTGAACCTTTGCCCAGAAGGGATCGAACTTCGGAGTCGATGGCACCTCGCCGTTTGCATGGCCTGAAATGCCGACGCCTTTCAGTCCGAGTTTCCGGACCGCATCATCGAGTTGCTGAGCCGCCAACTCCGGATGCTGAAGGGCAACGGATGCGAGTCCAATAAACCTATCCGGATGCGCCGCACACCACTTCGCGAGACCTTCGTTTTGAACTTTCACCACCTTTGCGGCGACATCGCGGTCCAAGCCATACCACCACGCCCCCTGATGCGACAGCACCTGGATATCGATTCCCTGCTCATCGATCACGCGCAGGCGCTGATCGCCCATGATGAGAGGGCCGTTCTGATTGACGTTTCGCGCGAGATCCGTACCTTTGACGACTTCGATTTCTTCAGGAATGACGAAATGTCCGTGAACGTCGATGACCTTGATGCGGCGGTTGCCAATCGACACTTCACGGCGCTTCGGGGCCGGCGTCTGGAAAAACATTCCGGCCATTACGGCGGCGGTAGTCTTGCAGAAATCCCTCCGATTGAGCATGGCTCATCTCCTTCTGTTTAAACGGTGTGACACATTGTGCCTTCAAAGGACCTTGTCGTGCCAGTAGATCTGTATGAGACGTCACTGGAAGCTTTCGATTCTGGCGGCGGTCCTCCTCGCAGCGATCGCCGGAGCCGGGAAACTTGTCGTGCTTGCGGTAATAACTCTCCTTCTCCCCGTGTACGGACTGTTATGGATGAGCGTTTTTCTGATTGGGTTCATCATTCTCGCGAGTATCGTTGTGCCGATCGGTCAGCGCATCCTTGAGAATCGCGAATCTGCAGTAGTAGTACACGACATCCCAGAAGAGCCGCGCCGGGCAGCGTGAGTTCGTCAACGCCACTCGTGCTTCGGATACTTCCGCTTTAACTCCGATTTGACCGACGGGTAATGCTCGCGCCAGAAATTGGCGAGATCCTGCGTCACCTGGACAGGACGCATGCTGGGCGCGAGTATGTGTACGCTCAATCCTACGCGGCCCATGGCGATCCGCGGCGTTTCATTCACACCGAACAATTCCTGAATGCGCAGTGAAATGAACGGAGGACTGTCTGCTTCGTAATTGACTTTCGGCGTGCGGCCATTCGACAGACTCACCCGTTCAGGCGCGTATTTGTCGACGAGATCGCGTTGTGCCGGCGAGAGCCATGATTTGACGACCGGTTTGATCTCGCGATCTTTTAGATCCTTGTAGCCGGTTGCACCGAAGCACAGTTGCTCGATGATGTGTTTGCGTTCATCGTCGCGAATCGGCGGAAGCTCTAGATCCGGACACCACTTCGCCAAAAGGTTCAGGCGCAGGATCCATTGCTCAACACCATGATCCCAGTTTGGCAGCTGCAGCCGTCCGGCGACGATCTCGTCGGCCAGCAATCGGGCAGCCGCATCAGCCGGTGGCTGTGCGATTCGTTTTGAAGCGACGACAAGATCACGAAATCGCAGAACCTCATCTGCGACGACCCGGCGCGTTACTGTGTCGAATACCACGCGAACATCAGAAGCGAGATCGGTTGGAAAAATCTCCTTCAGCCATTCCATTTCGATCGCGGTGTTCAAAGATAAAATCGTGTTGACGTCGCCCTGGCGTCCGCCGAGTTCCTGGACTTCCGCCGTGACAAACACAGGGCTATGCTTCACCACGCTTTCACGGGCGAGCGTTCCACGACGGGCGTGAACCAGCTCACAGCGAAGCGTTCCCTCGTCAATGCGCCGGGCGACGCGATCGCTGAACCCGATCAGAATACATTTCCTTAGCGCCTCCTCGTCCAATTCACCGACGCGAACATCAAGTCCTTCGTCTTTCGCGATGCGAAGGAACTGATCGAGCAGCGGGCCGACCTGTCGCGCGGTGACGCCATGGATACCGAAGCGCCGCATGACGTCCATCCGAAACTGGCTTTTTGCTGCGTATTCCCACGCCCGCATCAGAATCAAAAAGTCCGACGATCCCTGTTCACCAAACAACTCATCGCGGGCGGCGGCCGCTTCCCTGTCCGGTTTCCGCACGAGCAGATCACGTCCTTGCGTAAGGGCCGCCACGAGACACGCGTAATACACGCAGCCATAATCCTGGGCGGCGAGTAGCATGCGCGCATAACGGGGATGAACCGGGAATGCAAGCATGCGTCTGCCCAATGCTGTGATGCAGCCATTCGACAACGCTCCAAGGTCAGTCAGAAGTTCCTCCGCGTGACCAAGAGCGAACTCCGTCGGAGCTTCCATCCACCGGAACTTCTGGAGATCCTGAACGCCGGAAGCCTTCAAGGTCAGTACAACTTCGGAAAGATCGAGACGTTTGATCTCTGGCAATTCCTGCGCGGGCCGTTCGTCGTGTTCCGGCTGCGACCATAACCGGACGCATTTTCCCGGCGCGGTTCTGCCCGCGCGCCCGGCTCGCTGCGCCGCGCTGGCGCGGCTGATCTTTTCAATGAGCAGCGTGTTGATGCCGCGATTCGGATCGTATCGCGGGACACGGGCAAGACCACTGTCGATGACGACGCGCACGCCATCGATCGTGATCGACGTCTCGGCAATGTTGGTCGCCACGACAACCTTGGGCTGCTCGTAACGGGCGACAGCCGCGTCCTGATCGCGCGGCGAGAGTTCACCGTGCAACGGCAGGAGAAGATAGCCCTTCGATTCGCGTGTCTGCCGGATGGATTCAATGGTCCGGTTGATTTCATATCCGCCGGGCATGAAGACCAGGACGTCACCTTCGCCGCCGTGTTTCGCAAATGCATCCGCAGCGAGTTCCCAGATCGGGGGTGCGTTCGTTCCCAAACGTCGCGGAAGGTATTCCACATCGACCGGAAACGTTCGTCCCTCAGAACTCAGAACAACGCACGGACCGAGATACTTTTCCAACGCACCTGTGTCGAGAGTTGCCGACATCACGAGGATAAGCAGATCCGGCCGGCTCTGCTCCTGGATGTCGAGCGCACGCGCGAGCGTGATGTCGCCGTAGAGATGCCGTTCATGGAATTCATCGAAGATGAGGGCCTGAATGCCGGCGAGCGCAGGATCCTGGAGCAACTGGCGGAGCAGAATACCTTCGGTCTCGAACTTGATGCGCGTCGCAACGCTCGACGCATTCTCGAATCGGACCTGATAGCCGACTTCACGGCCCAGATCTACTCCCAACTCGTGCGCTACGCGCGAAGCCAGCAATCGTGCCGCGAGACGCCGCGGCTGGAGGATGACCGCCTGGCCGTTGGCAAGTATTCCGTGCTTCAGCAGCATCTGCGGGACCTGCGTGGATTTTCCGGATCCCGTCGGAGCCTGGACAATGAGACGCCGCGTCTTGCGCAAAGACGCGACTATTTCATTCTCGATTTCGTAGATGGGGAGCATACGTGAGCCGCGGATTGCGCGGATTACACGGATTGAATCTGCGTAATCCGCGCGATCCGCGGCTATTTCGAAGAAACGGGTTCGAGGCCGGCTTCCTTGATCGCAGCCAAGCCGGCAGGCGATTTCATGGCCTGGAGGAACGCGCGCGCCGCATCGGGATTTGGAGCGCCGGCGGGAACGGCTCCGCTGTAGATCGTCGGAAGTTGAATCGCATCGGGCAAAGTGCCCGCCAACTTCACACCTTTATTCGTGATCATCTCACTGGTGAAGGTTATGCCGAATTCCGCTTCTCCCTTCGCAACTGCATCCGCGACTTCCGAACCCTGATTCCGGAATACAGTCTTCTTCTGCATCTCCTGCGCGATGCCCATCTTCTGAAACAATCCGGCCATGTATGTGCCCGAGGTCCCGCCGGCTTTTGGATCGACATAAGAAACGGACTTCGCCGCCAGCATCGCCTTCTTGAAAGCGTCCGGTGAGGACAGGTCCGGCGGTTTCGTGCCCGCGCGTATTCCGACGCCGATCAGGCCGCGGGCGATATCCACGCGCGTACCGGGAACGATGCGCTTTTCCTTTTCCAATGCATCCAAGGCCGGCGCCGAAACGATAACGACATCTGCCTTCTCGCCCGATCGCAGTCTATTCTGAAGAGCACCGGACGTGTCGCTCGTTATCTCCGAGCGATGTCCCGACTTCTTGGCAAACTCGGCGTCGACTTTTTTCACAGGTTCGGTCACCGCACCGCCCACGAAAAGTCTCAGTTGCGCAGCGGCACGGCCGGGCACCAGGAGAAGTAGAAGGATTGTTAGCACCAGAACAAATTTCTTCATAACATTGGCCTCCCATCAAACGCGGGCTAAAGCCCGCGACTACGCGCATGCGGAAACGTTTCGGCCAACTCGTAGTCGTGGGCTTTAGCCCGCGTTTGGCTCACCGTTTGAAATGATTGAGCTAGGAATAGTAGTATGAGCGCCGCTCTTGAGCAAATCGACTTAATCCCCCTGGAGGATCTCCATGGAAAAATTTGTCGCGATCTTACTTGTCTTCTGCGCATTCGTGGGAAGCGCCTTCGCGCAGACCTCGAATCCCAAATATTCTGTCGTGCCTTTTGCCGAGCCGCCCGATGGTCCCGAGTGGGGCGACACCGTTTCCGTCGCCGCGGATGGAAAAGGATCGATCCTGGTATTCCGCCGGATGGAACCTCCAGTTCTAGTTTTCAATCGTGAGGGTAAATTATTGAAAAGCTGGGGAACTGGAATCTTCCCCGAGATACACAGCATCGACGTGTTTGACGGGTTCGTGTGGGTCACCGACACGAAGGATCACATGGTCTATAAATTCACGATGGACGGCCGGCAGTTGATGGCTCTCGGGACCAAAGGCGTTGCCGGTGACAACGCATCCAAGACAGCTTTCAACCGGCCGACAGACGTTGCCATCGCCTCAAACGGCGACATCTTCGTAACAGACGGCTACGGCAACTCACGTATCGTTCAATTCAACAAAGATGGGAAGTTCATTCGAATTATCGGCGGCACAAAGGGTGGCGAACCCGGACAGTTCAATACACCGCACGCGATCCAGATCGATTCGAAGGGACGATTGATCGTCAACGACTGGCAACAGGCGGCGAAGAACCCGCGCCTTCAGATTTTCGATCAGACGGGGAAACTCCTTGAAGTGTGGGAAAAGTTGGGAATCGTGAGACCAACCGGTTTGGCCATCGCGCAGGACGATACCGTATACGTGGGCGACACGGAAGGCAATGCGATCTGGATTTTGAAAGATGGAAAGGTTCTCGAGCGCATCGGAGATCTGCACGCGCGGCCCCACAACATCGCGTGGGATTCGGGATCGAACGAACTGTATTTCGCCGACACGACAGAGCCCGGACAAATTAAGAAGGTCGTAAAGAAAAAATAGTTCGTATATATTTACGGCTCACCCGCAGCTAGTACTGCAGCCATTAATTGTAAGGAGTGGAATTTATGGGACAAAACATCGAGCTCAAAACGAAAGATGGAAAAACGATTTCGGCTTATAAAGCCGAACCGGCGGGCAAGCCCCGCGGCGGTATCGTCGTGATCCAGGAAATCTGGGGAGTGAACAGCCACATCCGCGACGTTACCGATCGCTATGCGAAGGAAGGTTACCTCGCGATCGCTCCGGCAATCTTTGACCGTATTGAACCGGGCGTAAAGATGGATCAGTATACGCAGGAAACGATGCAGAAGGGCTTCGGCTACATGCAGAAGGTCGAGCAGGACAAGGCGCTGCTCGACGTCGAAGCCGCAGTAAAGGAAGCATCGAAGGCGGGAAAAGTCGGCGTGGTCGGTTTCTGCTTCGGCGGACGCATGGCGTGGCTCGCGGCCGCGCATGTCGATGGGATTGCCGCATCAGTGCCGTATTACGGCGGCGGCGTTCCGCAGCTTGCATCGGAAAAACCCAAGGTTCCGGTCATGCTCCATTTCGGTGAAAAGGACGCGCATATCCCGGTTGCATCAGTCGAAGAATTCAAAAAAGTACATCCAACCTTGCCGGTATACATCTACCCGGCAGACCACGGTTTCAACTGCGACCAGCGCGGTTCCTACGACGCTGCCGCTGCGAAACTTGCCCAGGATCGCACGCTGGAATTTTTCCGGAAACACGTCGGATAAGAGGGGGAACAGCCGCCAATTACGCCAATTACGCGAATCCATTAGGTAATTCGCGTAATTCGCGGCTAATACACGTTGTACAGGATTCCTGTCACCCTCTTGCTCTTCGTCGCGTTCTCCATAAAGGCAAGAGCACAGACGACAATCACTCCAGTCGTGACCTCACGCAAGCAGGCGACTGCCGTCCGCGTCGCAAACGGATCAGTCCACGTGGATGGACATCTCGACGAGCAAGCGTGGGATCAGGCGCTCCCGATCGTCGATTTCATTCAGAAAGAACCGACGGAAGGCGTCCCTCCGTTGGATCAAATGGAAGTTCGTGTGGTGTACGACGACAACGCGGTCTACATCGGCGCGCGCATGTTCAACCACGATGGCCTTCCCATTCAGGCTCCGCTGGGCCGGCGAGATATTGTCAAGGATCAAGCTGAATACCTGATGGTGTCGCTCGATACGTACCTCGATCGCCGCACCGCGTATGCTTTCGGCGTCAGCGCAACCGGAGTTCGACTCGACCGCTACTATCCGGCGGACGACGAAACGAACTTCGACGAAGGCTTCGATCCCGTTTGGCAGGCCAGGACTGCCATCGGCGAAAGCGACTGGACAGCGGAGTTGTGGATTCCCTTCTCTCAGCTGCGTTTCAATAACCAGGCGAAACAGGTTTGGGGATTTAACATCGAGCGGTCAACTCCCTCAAGAAATGAACTCGACTACTGGGTAGCTGTCCCCCGCACAGAGAAGGGCTGGGCGTCACACTTCGGTGATCTGATCGGGATCGAAGGCATCAAGCCTCCCAAGCGAATTGAGCTGATGCCGTTTACTGTCGCCAGCTCGACGATAAATAGCAATCGCGATCCGCGGAATCCTTTCGACGATGGAAAGAACCTGAAGAACCACACCGGCGCCGACATGAAGATGGGTATCGGGCCAAATCTCACGCTTCAGGCAACGGTAAATCCGGATTTCGGACAGGTCGACGCGGACCCGGCCGAGGTCAACCTCACAACGCAGGAAACTCTCTTCACCGAGAAACGCCCTTTCTTCGCAGAGGACGCGCGATTCCTGACGACAAGTCTCGCGCGCGAAAATTTCTATTATTCTCGCCGTATCGGCGCCGCCCCAACCGTCCCGGTGACCGGCGATTTTGTCAGTTACCCGAGAGAAAACACCATTCTGGCTGCAGCCAAGCTGACTGGGCGCCTTGCATCAGGCACGTCGCTTGGCTTTCTCGGAGCACTCACGGATGAGGAATTCGCCCATGCTTCGATGATCGGTTCTTCAACGACGCAATCCGTGAGGATTGCACCCAAAACGAACTACGGCATTGCTCGTGTTCAACAACAGTTCGGCCGGTCGGGTTCAACCGTCGGAGCGATGATTACCGGGATGCATCGCAACTTCAAATCGGACGACCCTCTCGCAGCCCTTTTGAAGCGCAACGAATTTACGATGATGGGCGAAGAGATTCTCCGCTTGAAGGGCGGCGAGTATGAACTTCGCTCCTATTTTGGCATCTCTCACGTCGATGGAACTGCGTCTGCCATGGAACGGGTGCAGCGTTCATCCGTGCATTACCTGCAACGGCCGGATAAGAACTATTACCCGTTCGACCCGACACGTACGTCGCTCCCCGGTTATGAAGGCCACTCCACCTTAGAGCGCGTGAGTGGAAAACATTGGCTGTGGAACGTGGATACAGAAATCCAGGCGCCCTCTTTCGAAGCCAATGACATTGGCCGTATTACCTCGGCCGATGGGCGCGACTTCAGCTATGCGCTTAAATATCGTGAGACGAAACCTGGTGTTCTCTTCAGGAACTACTTATTCGGCGTCTCGCAGGGCAATGAATGGAACTTTGGCGGTGACCGGTCAAGCAAGAATTGGCGCGTCAACACAACGCTGCAGTTCCATAATTTCTGGACCCTGACGGTGAACACCGGCCCGAACTACCGCACGTTCAATCTGCGCGAGACGCGAGGCGGACCACTTGCCCAGGTTCCCCACTCCCAGACCGTGCAAACGACGCTCAAGAGCCGCGCCGCCGCCAAGACAACATGGAATGTCGCGTTCACGCATACAACCGACGAACTCGGCGGGGCGCTTCGCAATTTCAATGGCGGCATTTCGTTTCGTCCGGGTTCGCGCTGGCAGCTTTCCATCAACCCTACGCAGATTCACGAGCTCAACTCGCACCAGTACGTGACGGCGATCACCGGCGGCGGGCGCGCGGAAACGTACGGCAACCGGTACATATTCGCGTATATCGATCGGAGTACATGGTCAAGCCAGTTCCGGCTCAGCTATACGCTGAAGCCGGATCTCAATATCGATGTGTACGCTGAACCTTTCGCTGCAAGCGGACACTACTACGACTTTGGCGAACTGCCTGCACCGCGCGCTCTGCAGAAACGGATTTATGGAACGGATGGAACCACGGTTGACGTTCAGCTTGATGGCAGCCGCGTGATTACCGACGGCTCGTCGCGATTCACCCTGAAGGATTACGATTTCAACGTTCGCTCATTCCGCAGTAACGTTGTACTTCGGTGGGAATGGAGGCCGGGCAGCACGCTGTATGCCGTGTGGCAGCAGGATCGAAAGATTACAGAGACGTTGGCGAACAGCGTCGGTCTCCAGGACATGTTCCGCTCGCTGGGCGCTCCCGGCAGCACCTACTTTGCGATCAAGACATCTTTCTGGCTCCCGATAAAGTAAATGTGAGCAAAACGCCGAGAAAACATCTCTCGATGTTGAGGTCGTACACAGTCGCGGACCTCTTCACGCTCGGCAACGCCAGCTCCGGTACGATCTCCATTTTTCTGTGTCTGAACTACCTCGCCGAAGGGCGCAACCGATGGTTTTGGATCGCCTTTGCGCTTCTATTTGCCGCATTGTTCTTCGATATCTTCGATGGCTACTGGGCACGCCGCTCAAACCGCAAATCGGTGCTCGGTGCCGATCTCGACTCGCTCGCGGATATCGTTTCCTTCGGCGTCGCACCCGCGGTGCTGGGATTCACGCTTGGAATGCGTGGTGGTTGGGACATGTTGATTCTCGCGTATTTTGTTGTGTGCGGAATCAGCCGTCTGGCGCGGTTCAATGTCACGGCAGTCGCACTTTCCGACTCTTCCGGCAAAGTGAAGTACTTCGAAGGAACGCCAATCCCGACGAGCATCCTCATCGTCGTGTTGCTGGGCATCGCGTTCGCTCAACAGGCAATCGAGAGCGATTTGTGGTTTGGCGCGTATCGAATCGGCCCCGCGACGGTGCATCCGCTCACGCTCGTGTACGCCGTGAGTGGAACCGCAATGATCAGCACGTTTCACGTTCCGAAACCCTGAACTCGCACATGCGGTATAGCCGCAGATTACGCAGATTACGCGGATTTAATCCGCGCAATCTGTGCAATCCGCGGCTATGGCTTCCGGTCCAGTTCCGCCAGTCGATCTATCGGCTTCTGGTATCCGGGACGAAGACGCAGAGCTCGTTGATAGAGATTGCGCGCGATCTCGAGATGACCATCCTCGTTTTCCAAAACGCCAAGGTTGTACGCAGCCTCTGGAGAATCGGGCTTCAAGTTCAGCGCAGTTTCGAGATGAAGCCTAGCGCGCGGATCCTTCTGGCTGAAGAATGCGAGGCCGAGGTCCATGTGCGCTTCGTACGACTCGGGATGCTTTGCTACAACATCCGTTAGCAGCGAAATCGCCTGGGCCGAGTCTCCCTGTACGAGAAGAAGCGTTCCCAGATTGAATTGCGCTTCGACATCCGACGGCACGTACTTCAGGAGTTCACGAAATTCACGCGCCGCCTCCGGCAATCGCCCCGTTTTCAGATACAGGCGCGCCAGGTTCCTGCGCGCGGTCGGCGCCGCCGGCTGCAGTTTCAGGGCCTGGGTATAGAACGCGATCGCCGCGTCGTTTCGTCCGGCGTCGTCATCGATCACGCCGAGATTCTGATAAAGAATAGAACTTCGAGGACTGCTCCGAAGCGAGGTCGTGTAAAGCGTACGCTCCGACGACCAGGCCCGAACGCGGACGCGCAAAGGCGCGATTGAAAAAATCATCCACGCCGACAGCACGCTGATCGTCGCCCAGCGTGGCAATCGCGCAAGGAAGGCGACTATAGCGAGAACGATTCCGATCGATGCCGTGTAGGCATAGCGTTCCGCAGCCGCCTGATAGAGTGGGAGCACTTGTGCGAAAGGAAGCAGTGCGCACGCCGCGCCGGCGATGCCGAACATCGCGACCGGAACGGAACGGCGGAAAGCAATGCCCACTGCAGCCGCAGTGATGATCGTGAGCCAGGCCAGAACATAAGTGGACGAACCGAACGTCAGCGTAGCGAACTCGCTCGACCGTTCCATGCTCATGGGCGGGGCGTAGATCGTCCACCAGACGTATTTCGCGAAACTCACCGGACCTTTCAAGGCAATCTCCCGCAGCGGTGCAACTGCCGGCACACCAACGCTCAGAAGAAACATCCGCGAAGTCGCGTAGACGACCAGTGGCAAACCGCTACACGCCAGGACGCGCGGTAACACATCGCGCCGGTCGGCACTCGATTTGGTTGTAGCCGCAGCGAGTAACGCCAGTGGGCATACGACAACTCCTGCTTCATGGCTCAGCAATGCCCCCGCAGAACTGACAACGAGCAACACCAGGAAGATCGGCCTGCGCCGTTCGGCGTACTTCATGCTCGTGAGGATCGCCGAGAGGATGAATGCCGTGACCAGCGACAATCCGCGCGCGGATATCCAGGCCACGACCTCGGAATGAATAGGCAGGCTCAGCCACGACAGAGCTGCGAACAGCGCAATCGGTGCTGTGAACCAGCGCCGAAAGAGGAGAAGCACGAGAACGCCATTCACAAAATGAAGCGCAATATTGAATGCGTGAAATCCCTGTGGTCGTGGTCCCCAGATCCGCAAGTCGGCGAACAGACTCATCCAAAATACGGGCCGATAAAACCCGCCGGATTGAGTTTCGAAGTCTTCGGCAAAGTTTAACGGCCGGCGCAGGTAGCCCGTCGCTGCCCGGAAGGTCTGAATGCCGGGATTCTTGGTGATCTGGACTTTATCGTCGTAAACAAACGGCTGGTCGACCGCGGGAAAATACAAGAACAACGTCCACAGCAGAATTACTAGATATGGAACCAGGCGGCCGGCTTGTTGCACGGCCGTTATTATGTCAGAGTCCGACGCGACAGGCCGGGTCGACATCCAACAGCCGATCCACGTCCCGGCTTATTGTCTGCTCTTTGTTCGGCACACGAACCGGCATACTGCTAATCACGATGATGGAGATTGTTTCAGTCAACGTTGGTATTCCCCGGGTCATCAAGCGTGGCGATGAAGAGATCCTTACCGGTATTTTCAAATCAGCGGTTCAAAGTCCGGTGACTGTTCGACCGTTGAATCTCGATGGGGATCAGCAGGC
>Ga0075425_100005309_pt1 | contig 13380 bp, 9 predicted proteins | sample SoiMethybrSBSTD4_FD_75300 | JGI IMG/M metagenome (GOLD analysis project Ga0075425, IMG submission 75300) | Bulk soil microbial communities from a Populus tree surrounding site in Tennessee, USA - Soil MetaG P. TD hybrid SBSTD4 | ecosystem: Environmental > Terrestrial > Soil > Tree plantation...
AGACGCTGACGAGGTCCTGCACGGCGCTGACCTTGGCCGAGATGATGATCCGCTCGGGCTTCATGCCGAGCTCCTCGGCGCGCTCGGCCGATTGCAGTCCCGACTGCACGATCGCCGCGTGCAGTACGGCGCGCGCCTCCTTGGGCGTAGGCGAAGCGGCGTTCTCGTCCATCAGGCGGGTCAGCAGCTCCTGGTCGAGGCTCCCCCAGTTGACGCCGATGCGCACCGGCTTGGCGTGCTCGAGCGCCAGCTCGATGATGGAGGAGAACTGCTTGTCGCGCTTGGCCTTGAAGCCGACGTTGCCGGGATTGATTCGGTATTTGGCCAGGGCCTCGGCACAGGCAGGGTTCTGGCTGAGCAGTGTGTGGCCATTGTAGTGGAAGTCGCCGACGAGCGGCACGGGCGCACCCATCTTGGCCAGCCGGTCGCGGATGCGCGGCACGGCCTTGGCGGCCTCGTCGCGGTCGACCGTGATGCGCACGATCTCTGAGCCCGCGCGCGCCAGGTCCGCGCACTGGCGTGCCGTGACCTCGATGTCGGCCGTGTCGGTGTTGGTCATTGACTGCACGACGATCGGCGCGTTGCCGCCGATGAGAACACCGCCAACATCGACGGGAATGGAGGCTCGGCGTTGCGCACCATTGACGCTTGCGTCATAGGGCATATAGATGCGTCCCCTATGTGATGTAGGTGGGCCCCAAGCCTTGCGCAGTCCCTAGCCGGCTGCCGGCATCCGTTTCGATCGAGCCTCGGCTTCATCCTTCTCAATGGCAGCCAGACGCCGCTCGACGTGCCGCGAATAGACGAATTCGGCAGGACGTTGCTTGTTTAGCGGGATTTCCGGTGCCATCGGTCCGGTCGTTTTGACGCCGAACAGCGACAGTTTTAGCAGTTTCCACGGGCTGCGCAGAGCATCACTCACTGCCGTCGCCTCAAACCCTGAATGCACCATACAGTCGGCACACTTCTCATAGTTGCCAACGCCATATCGGTCCCAGTCGGTCGTCTCCATGAGTTCCTTGAATGTCTTCACATACCCCTCGCCGAGCAGGTAACAAGGTCGTTGCCATCCAAATACCGTTCGTGTCGGGTTACCCCAAGGGGTGCAGGCGTAGGTTTGGTTGCCTGCCAGAAAATCGAGGAACAGGCCCGACTGGAAGAACGGCCAGGCCTTGCCACCCCGACCGAGGCGAAAGATGCGCCGAAACAACTCCTTCGTCGCGCGTCGATTGAGGAAGTGCTGCTGGTCCGGCGCGCGCTCATAGGCGTAGCCAGGCGACACGGTGATACCGTCGGCGCCTAGAGCCTTCACGTCGTCAAAGAAACGCGCGGCCCGTTCCGCCTCGGCGTCGCTGAAGAGCGTGCAATTGATGTTGACGCGGAAGCCGCGCGATTTCGCGAGCTTGAGAGCAGCCACGGCCCGGTCGTATACGCCTTGCTGGCAGACCGACTTGTCGTGCATCTCCCGGTCACCGTCGAGATGGATCGACCAGTTGAAGTAGCGGCTTGGCTCAAATAGATCAATCCGCTTCTCCAATAGGAGGGCGTTCGTGCATACCGTAACAAACTTCTTGCGCGCGATTGCGCCTTTGACGATTGCCGGGAGCTCTTTGTGCAGGAGTGGCTCGCCCCCGGCGAGCACGACGACGGGAGCACCGCACTCGTCAATAGCGGCGAGCGCGTCCGCAAGTGACATGCGTTGGTCGAGAATTTTGTCGGGATAGTCGATCTTGCCGCAGCCGGCGCAAGCCAGATTGCAACGAAACAATGGCTCGAGCATGAGCACGAGCGGATAGCGCTTGCGTCCGGCGAGGTGCTGGCGGACGACATAGGTGCCGATGGTGACGGCCTCGTGCAGTGGGATACCCAAAACGGGTGCTCCTGGCTATTGGGCTCGCCGGGTTTAGTCGGTACCAAACGCTACGAGTCCCGGAGGAAGCTTGAACTGGACATTCTCTTCGATGCCCGACAACGTCGAGATCTCGATGGGGCCGAAGCGGCGCAACATGGTAATGACGTCGTCAACCAACACATCCGGCGCCGACGCGCCGGCCGTGATCCCGATACTTCGTACGGCTTCGAACCACTCCATTTTGACCTCGCCGCCGTCCGCCACCAGGTAGCTTGGTACCCCGCACTCTTCGCCGATCTCGCGGAGCCGATTCGAGTTCGAGCTGTTGCTTGCACCGACCACGATGAGAGCGTCAACCAGTTGCGCGAGTTCGCGGACAGCTAATTGGCGGTTTTGCGTAGCATAGCAGATATCGCGCGTTTCCGGTCCTACGAGATTGGGGAAGCGGGCCTTCAGGGCGGCAATGACCGCCTTGGTGTCGTCAACGCTGAGCGTCGTCTGCGTGATATAGGCGACAGCCGTGTTGTCGGGAATGTCGAGGGTCTTAACATCTTCGGCACGCTGTACGAGATGCGTGCGCCCCGTAAGCTGACCGATGGTACCTTCCACCTCCGGGTGGCCGGCGTGACCAATTAGAATGACGGTCCGGCCCTGGTCGACATAACGTTGGCCTTGGGTATGGACCTTAGAGACGAGTGGGCAGGTGGCGTCTATCACGGCGAGGCGCCGTCCATCCGCCTCCTCCTCAACTGCACGGGAAACGCCATGTGCGCTGAATATCGTCACTGCGCCCTGCGGGACATCGGACAAGTTCTCAACGAAGCGCGCGCCCTTGGCTCGTAGGTTGTCCACAACGTACCGGTTGTGCACGATCTCATGGCGTACATATACGGGAGGGCCATATTTTTTGAGAGCCCGTTCCACGATCTCAATAGCGCGCACAACTCCGGCACAATACCCCCGAGGCTGAGCTAGGATAACTTGCATCGCAGCCCTCATACTCGCAAGTGGGATTGATGGGAACAGTATACCTGGGCTCACGGGCCCGCATGCCTGACAAGGGGTGTTGATGAGCATAAGGTGTGGAAGTGGTGCCAAACGGCCGCACGTAATTGTTGAGCACCATTCATTCTGCGAAGCTATTGGTCTGGTTGACGATTTGATAGGCGGAGGAACATGCTCCTGCAGACCGTGCCAATCTGGCGAAGAGCCCAGGAATGCTGACATCGTTGATCGCAAATTTGGTAGCTGGCTGCTGCCGTTCACCTTGGCGGGTAGTGACTTTATTTGTCGTGCTCGCAAGCACTTCGGGGGTCTACGTCCGGACAAACTTTGCCATCACTACGGACAGCAGCCAGCTGATATCGACCAAGCTTGCCTGGCGCCAGCGCGAGTTGGTCATGGATCAGGCATTTCCGCAGCACGTGGACCTCATCATCGTCGTAATTGACGGCGCCACCTCCGAGCTGGCGGATGCGGGAGCGGTTGCTCTGGCTGACGCACTTAAGGCTCGCCCTGAGCACTTTCTGTTCGTACGTCAACCGGACGCAAGTCCGTTCTTCGATCAGAACGGTCTCTTGTTTCTGTCGCGCGAAGAATTGACCGATCGCGTTGAGATGCTGATCCGCGCGCAACCCTTGTTAGGCACAATCGCGGCAGATCCAACGTTACGCGGATTGGCCCGGACCCTCACGTTCATCCCGCAGGCCGTAAGCGCGGGGCAAGCAAATCTTCAGGACTTCGCCCATCAGCTGGGCTCGCTAAGCGACGCCTTCGAAGCGGTCCTGAACGGCCGCGGCCCGCGGTTGTCTTGGTCAGAGATAGTGAACGGCCGTGCACTGCACTCGCGGGGGTTGCGTCGCTTCATTCACGTCAAGCCGGTACTCGACTTCGGTTTGTTGGAGCCAGGCTCTATTGCGAGCGATACAATCAGGGCTGCTGCCGCCTCACTAAAGCTCGATCGGGAGCACGGGGTGACCGTTCGGCTCACGGGTCCGGTGCCGATGGCGGATGACGAATTTGCGACCATCACAGAAGGCGCGACGATCAATTCTGTCATTACCGTACTCTGCGTGTTGCTGCTGACTTGGCTTGCTCTGCGTTCGGGACGAATCATTCTAGCGGTCTTTCTGAACTTGCTCGTGGGATTGAGTTTGACCGCCGCGGTCGGCCTTTGGATGGTCGGCGCGCTCAATCTCATTTCAGTTGCATTTGCCGTGCTCTTTATCGGAATCGGCATCGACTTCGGCATCCAGTTCGGCGTGCGTTACCGCGCGCAGCGAAATCTTTACCGCGATCTCAAGATGGCACTGCATTCGGCCTCCCAGAAGGCCGGCATTCCACTCGCCCTCGCGGCGGCCTCGACGGCGGCCGGGTTCTTTTCTTTCCTGCCGACGGATTACCGTGGGGTATCGGAACTCGGGCTAATAGCGGGCACCGGCATGATCATTGCCTTTTTGACGAGCATTACGCTCCTGCCGGCACTGCTGGCAATCCTGAAGCCCAAGGAGGAGAAGACCGAAGTCGGATACCCCTGGCTTGTGCCTGTCGACCGCGTGCTCGCATCCTTTCGTATCCCGATCCTTGTTGTGACCGGGCTTGCGGTGTGCGCGGGTCTGCCGCTGATGCGGCAGGTAGGCTTCGACTTCAACCCGCTCAATCTACGCAGCGCCAAGGTCGAGTCTGTAGCAACCTACCTCGACCTCTTGAAGGAGCCCACGACGGCTGGCAATAACATCGAGATCCTCGCCAAGACAGCACAGGAGGCGGTGAACCTCGCGGACCGGTTGCGCGGTCTGTTCGAAGTAGCCGGTGCGACGACCCTTGAGAGCTTCGTCCCAGACGCGCAGGAGGAGAAGCTTCGGATCATTGGCGAGGCCAGCCGCCTGCTCGGACCGACGCTGCGTCCGGTGCAGTTGCGACCGCCGCCTGAGGCTGCGGAAACAATCTCGGCGCTGCTCGAAGCGTCAAGCGCTTTTGCGGAAACACGTGCGATGGAACAGCAAGCAGGTTTGGCCTCGCTGCGAATGTCTCTGCTGCTAAAACGCCTGGCCGAGGCGGGGACGCAAGTTCGCGCAAGGGCCGAGGCCACTTTGCTGCCTGGGCTGACGCACCTGGTCGGCAAGGTGCGAACCTCCCTTGCGGCTAGTCGAGTGACGATCGACACCATTCCGGCCGAGATCGTGCGCGAGTGGCGGACCGAAGACGGCCGTGCGCGCGTCGAGGTCGTGCCGAAAGGTGATGTCAACGACAATGCGACACTGCGACGGTTTGCAAGCGCCGTTCTGGCGGTAGCGCCCGAGGCGACGGGGGCTCCGGTTCTGATACAGCAATCGGCTGATACCATCGTGCTTGCCTTTGTAAAGGCAGGCCTACTAGCGTTCGCCTCGATTACGTTGATCCTTGCCTTAGTGCTCAGACGCGCGAGCGATGTTTTCTATACCCTCCTGCCGCTCGTGCTGGCGGGCGTGGTCACGCTGGAGCTATGCGTGCTTCTGGATCTGAAGCTGAACTTCGCCAATATTATTGCCTTGCCGCTGCTACTCGGGGTCGGCGTCGCTTTCAAGATTTACTACGTTCTGGCGTGGCGCGCTGGTGAAACGAGCCTGCTCGCCTCGAGCCTCACCCGCGCCGTCTTTTTCTCCGCCATGACCACTGCTACTGCATTCGGCAGCCTTTGGCTGTCTGGTCATCCCGGCACGTCGAGCATGGGCAAGCTGTTAAGCCTGTCGCTGGCGACCACGCTCGTTGCAGCGGTCGTCTTTCAACCTATTCTCATGGGGCCGCCGCGCAACCCCAAACCCAAGCGGGCGAGCAAGGCCGGAACCGTCGTGCGCTAATAAAAATCCGCAAAGCCGCCGAGCTGGGCGCCGGACTTGGCAACAGCGGCGGCAACCTCGGGCGCCGTCAGCGCCGCAAGCTCTTCTGCGTAGCAGTATCCGGCGGCCGCACCTGGGAAGCCGCCACTGGTTGCTGGATGCGTGTAGATCTCGCTCAGCCCTTCGGGGAGGTTTGCGAGTAGACCCACAAGACGAGTTCGGGTCATTAACCCCGACCACGCAAGGCCAAACACCTGATCGGGCGTCCTTAGGCCCGCGCGTCGCAGCTGGGCAGCAAGCATCGCCGCCAGGGGTGCGATCAGTCTCGCCTCCAGGCCGCGTGGCCGCGCCTCTGCGGCGGCGAGGACGCCTACGGGCTCGCACGGTGCGCGCACAAAATGCGCACCGTAGCGCATCGCATGCCTGATGATCTCTCTCGCAATCGTGGGATGAAGGTGGAAGTGCTTGTGGGCGTCTACGTGATCGAGCGCAAGTCCGGTTTTGCGAAACGCTGCGAATTGTGCGGCGATTTCTGCCGCTACCTGCCGACGCCCGGTGGGGGTGAAAAAGATAGCGGAACCATAGCGCGCCATGCCCACGCGGAAGCGACCGTCGTCGCCGATCAACGCGGGCACCTGCGCGGGTGGCAGCACTGGGACCGCCCCGACCAACGCGAGATGCAGTCCGACGCGCAGGCGCGGCAGCCGGCTGGCGCGGGCCACGGCGTCAGCTGCGGCAGGGGCGGATACCATGAGGCTCGCGGAAGTGAGGATGCCCTCGCGGTGGGCACGCTCAACTGCCTCGTTGACCTCGAGGGAGAGGCCGAAATCGTCGGCCGTCACGACGAGCCGCTTATTACCTTTTCGCTTTGTCACGCTCTTTCTGAAGACGCCGCTCCGCGCCGTTCTCTTAGAAACTGGAAGAATTCGACGCCTTCGCGCAACCTACGCTTCATCATGTCAGGGCTGTGCATCATCTCGGTCAAGATCGCGGCGATCTTTCCGCTGCGGAAGTAGAACTTCCGGTAGAAAGTTTCGACTGAGTCGAAGATCTCGGTATGGGACAGATGCGGGTAGTGCAGCGGCGCGATTTGCACGCCATTCGCATCGACGAGCTCGGCGTGCTTGGCGTCAAGCCAGCCTTCTTGTATGGCCTGCCGATAGAGGGAGGTGCCGGGATAGGGCGCCGCCAGGGACACTTGAATGGTGTGCGGATTGATCTCGCGTGCGAAGCGGATGGTCTCCTGGATCGTCTCTTTCGTTTCACCGGGAAGTCCAAGAATAAAGGTGCCGTGGATGACGATGCCGAGGTCGTGGCAGTCCTGAGTAAAGCGACGCGCCACGTCGACGCGCATGCCCTTCTTGATGTTGTGCAGGATCTGCTGGTTGCCGGATTCGTAGCCGACGAGCAACAGGCGCAGGCCACCCTCTTTGAGAACTTTCAGCGTGCTGCGCGAAACGTTGGCCTTGGCGTTGCACGACCAGGTAATGCCCAGCTTGCCGAGCTCTTTGGCGATGGCCTCGGCCCGGGGCGCGTCGTCGGTAAAGGTATCATCGTCGAAGAAGAACTCCTTGACCTGAGGAAATACCCGCTTCGCCAAGGCGATTTCCTCAATCACGTGGCCGACGCTACGCGTGCGGTAGTGATGGCCGCCCACCGTCTGCGGCCACAGGCAGAACGTGCAGCGCGATTTGCAGCCTCGGCCGGTGTAGAGCGACAAGTAGGGGTGCTTCAAGTAGCCGATGAAGTAGTTCTCGATAACGAGATCGCGCCGGTAGACTGGAGTAACGAAGGGGAGCTGATCCATATCCTGGAGCAGCGGACGGTCCGCGTTGTGGATGATCACACCCTCGGGGTTGCGCCAGGACAATCCGGCAATGTGCTTAAGGGCGACCGCGCTTGCAACATCCTTGATCGTGAAATCGAATTCGTTGCGAGCAACGAAATCGACGGCCGGCGCTTGGCGCAGGCTCTGATCGGCCTCCACGGCTACTTTGGCGCCTATTAATCCCGCGATGAGACTCGGATTGGCGACTTTGAGAGCCTCTATCGTCTTTACGTCGGAAGCGAAGGAAGGTGTAGAAGTGTGCACGACGACGAGATCAAAATCGCGAGCCTGTGCCACCACCGCGGCCAGCTTCACGCGGTGCGATGGCGCGTCAATCAGCTTGCTATCAGTGACGAGAGCGGCGGGTTGAGCGAGCCAAGTCGGGTACCAGTAGGAGCGGATTTCACGTCGTGCCTGATAGCGGGAACCGGCACCGCCATCGAAGCCATCGAACGAAGGGGCCTGCAGGAATAACGTGCGCATCAGTGATCGGCTCCCTCACGAGGACGTAAGCGCGGTCACACCAGTCTTCCGTCGCACCCAACACGGTAACGACGGCCCCGCCACGTCACGCGCCCCGGCCAGAAGCTTGCAACAAAGACCGCAAACGACAAGAGATCGCGCAGAGGTCCCCACCACATTCGCCCAGCACGGCCCCCAAGGGCGCGATCTGCTTGTATCTGAACCGCAAGGCGGCATGCAAGTGAGGCCCCGAGTAATCCCATCCCGAGGATGTCAGGAACCAACAAAACGCCCAACAGCGCGAACGCAAGGGGGTGCGTGACCGCGGAGCCAGCGAAACCGATAGGGTCTACGTGACGGATGGTGCGCGCCCACCGCAGCTCATGGCCAAGTAATTCGGAGAAGCCAGCCTCAAAGCAAGTATGGTCGAGAACAATCGGTGGGATGGCCACATTGTAGCCCAGCGCGCGCACTGCGGCCCCGACGTCATGGTCATCGGCCAGCCGGTCGGCAAAGGCTTCGAATCCGCCGATGCGGACTAGCGTGTTGCGCCGGAGCGCAATCGTGGAGCCGAAACAGGGTTTGGCGAGGCCGAGGCGCAAGCCGACGAGCACGCTTGGCATGAAATGATAGTCGATCGCCATGGCCGACAAGCGCGACCATGGCCCCGCGACAGGCAGGCCACGATATAGGCAAGTGACGAGGCCAACACCCGGCCGATCGAGGGCCGCAATGACGTTGGAGAGGTACTCACGGCTTGCCCGAATGTCGCTGTCAGCCAGCACGATGACATCGCCGCAAGCGACCCTCGCCATGTTGATGAGATTGGAAACTTTGCGGTTTGGACCGTGTAGCGCCGAGTTCACCACTAACTTGAGTGGAGCACCAGGTTGCCTTTCCAACAGTGCATTCACGCTGTTCACTGCTGGATCGGAGGGATCCTGTACGCCAAACAAAACCTCGAAGGAGCCCGCATAATTCTGCTGGGCAAAGGAACTGAGGTTCTCGAGTAGGCGTGGCTCGGCCCCGTAGAGAGGCTTGAGAATACTGACGCTCGGAGAGGGGCTACGGGCTACAGACGGGCCGTGCGCCGTCAGACGGCGGAGGCAAACTGCGGCAAAGAGCGCATAAACGCATCCCATTGTTGAGAAGGCTATGCAAATCAGCCACAGGAACGTCATGACTCCGGTGCTAAAGTCTATCATGACCAGGCCCGAAGACTAAATCTTAGGCGGTGGAGTAGAATCGCCGGTCTCGAGGGGTGCGGTGCCGGGCAAAAAGGAGCCCCGCGCGAATGAGGGGGAATGCGGCTTGCTCTGCTTAGAACGGCTGCCGCGGACAATGTTGGCATTGCTTCTGGCCATGCTGGTTGCTGGATGCGCGTCTGCGCCATCTGGCGTGTGGGAGCCCCATTTCTTAGCCAAGGATCCGCAATCGGCACTTGGATCGGAGCCTAAGGATACTCCGGACCCCTTCGAGGCAGCGAACCGCAAGGTCTTCCAGGCGAACTTGGCGTTTAATCACGCAGTGGTCTACCCGATGGCCAAGGCTTATCGCGAAGGCTTGCCGGAAGATGTGCGCGATAGCATTGAGGCCTTCACTACGAACCTGTCCGAGCCGATGGTTCTAGCCAACAACGTCTTGCAATTGCGCCTCGATGCGTCTGCGACGACCCTGGCTCGGTTTATCACAAATTCTACACTCGGCCTTGGTGGCTTGTTCGATGTTGCAGCAACCGTCGGGCAAAGCCATCAATCCGGTGACCTCGGTCAGACCCTCTATGTTTGGGGTATCCGGGACTCGGCATACCTGGTTCTACCGGTGTTCGGCCCCACCAACGTGCGCGACGGTCTCGGCGCCGGCCTCAGTCTGCTTGCGCCGATGGGAATGGCCTCTATGGTGCCTACAAGACTGAGTGCCGCGACCAGCCAGGTAAATGCCGTCGACGCCGTTGGCAAGCCCATTGCCGGCCTCAGCAAGGTCGAGATGCTACAGGAGGTCGAGGCGACCTCGGTCGACTTTTATGTGATGCTGCGCAGTATGAGTGACCAGAAGCGGCAGGCCGAGCTGCGCGAGGCGCTCACTCAAAGCCTGATCTCTAGTCCGCCGAATGATGCGACGACGCTTGAGCCGGACGCGACGCCGGAAAAGGCAACGCAGCCCGCACCCGTTGAGTTGGATGGCCAGCCGATTATCGTGAGGTAGACCAGCGCAGTATTCCACTCGAAGCGCGTCACGGGCCATGCTCGACTACACGCTCGCTGTGGGCGTGAACTATCACTCTGGCTAGGTGCCGCTGAGCAGCTTATCGGCCTTTAGCCTCAGCGAGTTCGCCAGCATAACTGGCCCGCCTGACTTCATGATGCTGCTGAACTCTGCCCGCCGGGCGGCAAGCTCGCTGATCGTACCATCGAGGTAGACGTCTGCGATCTTCCAGCCCTCAGCCGTTCTGCGCATGAGGTAGTTGAGCGTGACGGTCTTGCCGTTGCTCTGGACTAGCCGCGTCCTGACGAGTTTATCGGACGGCGGCTGATCGACAGCGGGGAAAACCTCAAAATTCTCGCCCGCGAAGCCATCGAAACGACTTGCATATGTAGCGGTCATCATCTGCAAAAACGCGTCGACCAACGCGGTCTGCTGGGCAGGCGAGGCCGTCTCCCAGCCCGCGCCGGCGGCGATTTGCATCATGCCAGCGACGTCGAAACTATTCTTGATGACGGGGAGAAGCTTGTCGTAGCGGCCCCTGGGTCCGAGCTCTTTCGCCTTTTTCATCGTGTCGAGCAAGGCTATGTACAAGGCATTGACGCGTGAAACTGGTTCCAGCCCCTGCGCCTTGGCAGGTGGGCTTGAAGTAAGCTGCCAGCCTCCAACCAGGAAGGCGAGTACGCCCAAGGTCGCGATGAGAAATCTGTGACCACAAGGACTGCGATTTCTCACCGTTTTCTCCCTCCAAAGTGACCGCCCGACATACCTTGCGAGTCGCTTGCCGGACCTAACGGGCATTCTCAAGGCGTGCTAGTGCGCCATCATCGGCGCGCCCCTCCAACACCCGCCAGGCGAGCAGCCCGGGCAGCCCCAGTAGGACCTCAGGCACCCGCTTGACGAGCGACAACGCAATTGCGGCCGGTGCTGGAATGCCTACTACGGCGCAAATACCAACGAAACCGCCTTCCTGCACACCAAGCCCGCCGGGAATCAGGAAGCCCGCCGCGCGCACCGCTTGCCCGAGGCTCTCAATGGCTAGTGCTTCCATGTAGCCTACAGGATAGCCCAAGTATGCGAGGGCGATCCAGATCTCGATGGCACCAATGAACCAGACGATGAGGTGGGCTAGGGCCGCGACAGCGATCGCGCCACGGCGGACGTGAATGGCCTGGAGACCGTGGTGCAGATTGGCGACGCCGCCCAGCATGGTCCAGCGCGAATTCTCGCCGAGCCGCAAAAATGCGTGTTCGAGCAAGCGGAAGCCACCCATACGCTGGGCGAGGAAGAAGCCGGTCACAGCGGACCCCATAACAAGGAGGCCAAGCGATATCCAAAAAATCAACTCGGCCTGGCCGCCCAGTAAGGCGAGTAGCAGAACACCCAATGATGAGAATACGACCAGCGTCGCTGTCTGTATTAGGAGGTCCACAAGCACAGTGGCGCCTGCTAATCCACCGTCAACGTGCCATCTTGTAAGGAGCCGCGCGCAGACGACCTCGCCTCCGATCTGGGCCACGGGAAGCAAGGTATTGATAGCCTCGCGCACGTAACGCAGACCCAGGCACGCCTTAAGCAGCTCCCGCGAGCCGCTGGGTATTAGCGTCCACCACGCCCAACCGGCGGCAAAGACTTGCAGGCAGCGGATGAGGGTGATCCAGAGCGCACCGATACCGACGCTTGCGAGGGCGCCTAACACAGACGTGGTTCCCTGCGACACGATGAGAAAGACCGCAAGCAGGAACCCCAAACCGGCGGCGAGAGCCAAGGGTTTCTTCATGACGGAGACGCCTAGCACGGCGCAGCAGCGCGCCGAAAGAATGCACATCCCTTGGGCGCCATCACATGCTGCATGAATGCAACACCATCCACAAAAAAGTTTTGCGGACCAGCCACCTACTTCCTTGCCGTGTTGCGCTAGCAAGCCGATAAAGATCGATAACAGACGACAGGCATTGCGGTTTGCAATGCGCAACTGGAGGGCACTCGATGGGGGCGCTTCGTGCACAGGCCGCTTCCAAGACACCGGTCCTCGATCGGGTGTTGACGCCGCATGATGTGCGCCGACTTCCGGAGAAGGACCTGCGCCAGCTCGTCGACGAGCTGCGGCGGGAGACGATCGATGCCGTGTCGGTGACAGGCGGACATCTGGGAGCAGGTCTCGGTGTCGTGGAACTGACCGTTGCGCTGCATTGGGTGTTTGATACGCCGCGCGACCGCCTGATCTGGGACGTTGGCCACCAGGCCTATCCGCACAAGATCCTCACGGGTCGGCGCGACCGCATCCGCACCCTGCGTCAGGGCGGAGGCCTCTCCGGTTTCACCAAGCGGGCCGAAAGCCAGTACGATGCGTTTGGCGCAGCACATTCCTCCACCTCCATCTCCGCCGGCCTCGGCATGGCGGTGGCGCGCGATCTCGCCGGCGGCACCCACAACGTCGTGTGTGTGATCGGCGACGGGGCGATGAGCGCCGGCATGGCCTACGAGGCCATGAACAACGCGGGTGCGCGCAACGAACGCCTGATCGTCATCCTCAACGACAACGATATGTCGATTGCTCCAGCCGTAGGCGCGCTCTCCAATTACCTCGCGCGCATCTCCTCGAGCGGCACTTATCTGCACCTGCGCGACATCGCCAAGCAGCTCGCCAAGATCCTGCCCAAGTCCTGGGAGCGGCGAGCCGCCCGCGCCGAGGAGATGACGCGCACGCTGTGGACCGGCGGCACGCTGTTTGAGGAGCTGGGCTTCTACTACGTCGGGCCCATCGACGGCCACGATCTCAACGTGCTGCTTGCCGTGCTAAGGAATGTGCGGGACGCCCGGCAGGGGCCGATCCTCGTGCATGTGGTGACCAAGAAGGGAAAGGGCTACCCCCCAGCCGAGGCCTCGGCCGACAAGTTCCACGGCGTCAACCGATTCAACGTGATCACTGGCGCGCAGGTGGTTCCCAAGCCCAATGCGCCCAGCTACACGAAGGTGTTCGCACAGAGCTTGATCGAGGAGGCTCGCAAGGACCCCAAAATCGTCGCCATCACGGCGGCGATGCCGGCGGGCACCGGCCTCGATCTGTTCGCCCGGGAGTTTCCGGAGCGCACCTTCGACGTTGGCATCGCCGAGCAGCATGGCGTGACCTTCGCCGCGGGCATGGCGACGGAAGGCTTCAAGCCGTTCGCCACCATCTACTCTACCTTCCTGCAGCGCGCCTACGACCAGGTCGT
>Ga0075425_100005310_pt1 | contig 13379 bp, 12 predicted proteins | sample SoiMethybrSBSTD4_FD_75300 | JGI IMG/M metagenome (GOLD analysis project Ga0075425, IMG submission 75300) | Bulk soil microbial communities from a Populus tree surrounding site in Tennessee, USA - Soil MetaG P. TD hybrid SBSTD4 | ecosystem: Environmental > Terrestrial > Soil > Tree plantation...
CGATCACTCAGAGGTGGAGCTGGAGCGGCTGCAGTCGGAGCGGCAATTGGAGCGGAAGCGACTCTCGGGACGATCGTAGGCCCGTGCCTTCGCCTTCGCGACAGCGACGGCGGACACGTCAGGCGCGGCGATTTGCGGGCCTGAAGGGCCCCGACGAGTGCCGCACGGCTTGGCTGTCAGTCGCGTCCGTCTTTCGTCCAGTAGCGTGAGTACTCGTCGAGGTAGGTCAGCGTCTCGAAGGACCGCATCCGATCGAAGAAGAGCACGCCGTCGAGGTGATCGGTTTCGTGCTGGATGACGCGCGCGGGAAAATCGTGCGCGCGCAGCTCGATGCGATCGCCTTTCCGATCGTAGGCGCGGACGCGGATCTCGCGCGCACGCGGCACGCGGCCGCGGATGTCGGGAATGCTGAGGCACCCCTCCCAGTCCTCGACCACGTCGCCGCCGACGACGGCGATTTCCGGATTGATGAGCACGACCGGCTCTGCCTCTTCGCCCTCCTCGGCCGAGTCGAGCGCGGCGACGAAGATGCGCACGCTCTCGTGGACCTGCGGCGCCGCGAGGCCGACGCCGTGATACTCGACCATCGTGTCGATCATGTCGTCGATCAGCCTCTGGGTCGCGGCGTTCTTGATCTCGGCTTTGTCCAGCGCCCGCGCTTTCGCACGCAGCACGGGATGCCCCATGCGTGCGATCTTCAGAATAGACATGCGAAAATTGTAGTGTGAATCATCTGCACCCGCACGACGACTCGCACGCCTACCGCTTCTGTCCGCGGTGCGGCGGCGCGCTCGAGCGGCGGGTGCTGAAGACAACCGAACCGACGCGTCCCGTCTGCACCGCCTGCGGATTCGTGTTCTACATCGATCCCAAGATCGCGGTCGGCACCATCATCGAGACGTCGAACCGCGGCCTGGTCCTCGTCCGCCGCGCGATCGATCCCGGCTACGGCAAGTGGGTGTTCCCCGGCGGCTACGTCGACCGCGGCGAGACGCTGACCGCCGCCGCCGTTCGCGAGGCGCGAGAAGAGTGCGGCCTCGACGTCCGCCTCGACGCGCTCGTCAACATCTACTCGTATCCGGGCCGCGCACCTGTCATCGTCGTCTACGCCGCGACCGCCATGGGCGGCGAGCTCTGCAGCGACGAGGAATGTCTCGAAACGATGGTGTTCGACCGCGAATCGATTCCCTGGGACGACCTCGCGTTCAGGAGTACGCACGAGGGTCTTCGCGATTTCCTGAACGGCTTCCGCCATCCCGTGCGCGAGTGAGCTGAACCGTAATCGCGGTTGCTCCATCCTGCACGAACTCGAGTGCACCGATACGTCACAAGAGTGCAGGTTGGCCGTCAACCTGCACTGGCAGCGGACAGCTCGCGCATTTTCTCAGTAAAAACTCGGTTCTCTCGGTTTCCCGCGCACAGGATTGTGCGCACCCAGACAGGTTTGTAATGACCAAGGTACACACACTGATCGCCTCGCTCGGCGTCGTCACGCTCACCGCGGCGTGCGGCTTCGAGCACTCGACGAACGTCATCGCGCCGACGGCGCCGACGACGAACACCAGCACGACGCCCAGCGCGCCTTCGATGATGGGCGTGTGGACATCGAACGCGTTGCCCGCGGGCGTGCCCGATCCCGGCAGCTGCGGCAACTTCCAGTTTCAGGTGAGCGACCAGAACGCGACGTCGATCTCCGGATCGTTCACCGCGGAATGCGGTGGCGGCGTGACCATCTCCGGTGCGGGTCAGGGTCAGCTCAACGGCGCCGCGGTCACGCTCACGGTCCGCGGCAACGCGAGCGGATCGCTCTTCCCGGGCGGCTGCGCGTTCGACCTCACGGCGAACGGCAATGTCGAAGACAACGGCTACGCGCTTCCTCTGAGCTATCAGGGCACGACGTGCCTCGGTCCGGTTCACGGCAACACGATGCTGCGCCGGCCGCAGCCTCAGGCGCCCGCACCGCCTCCGCCGCCTCCGGCTCCCGAGCCTGAGCCGATGCCGGAACCGACGCCTGCGCCGCCTTCCGCTCCCGACGGATTCAATCTCAACGACGTGCGCATCGTGGGCGGCAGCCCCGACGTCCGCGGCTGGGCGATCACCTCCGACATCACCTCGATCGGATTCGGCGGCGGCAGCTTCCACATCGATCACACGCGGCGTTGCGGATGGCCCGGCGTCGACATCGGCGGGGCACTGCAGGAATCGACGATCTGGGTCTTCGAACGCATCAACGGTCAGTGGTACGGCACCGGCGGCGAGCGTCTACGTCCCTGCCAGACGGACAAGGGTCTCGGCAGTCCCGGAGATATCGCGAACGGCTGGTTCTACAACGCGTTCTGGGCGCCATTCAACGGTCGTCAACCGGCGCCTGGCGAGATGGTCGGGTTCATGATCACCGCGGGGTCGACGCGCGCGGACAACAACGCACCCGTTCACGAGCGCACCCGCATCGTGATGATTCCGTGGCCTGGCGCAAACGGCGGCGGCAGCTGGAATCAGGGTTCGTTTGCCTGGATTGAGTAAGTAGCAGACGCCGAACATCAGTCAGACGAAGCGGGCCGGCAGCCCAGTGAACCCTGAGCGGCCGGCCCTTTTTTTGTCTAAGATGTGCGGATGCCACGAATCGCCCTTGCCGCCATCCTTCTCATCGCGGCCGGCACGCTGTCGTCCGACGTCGTCGCGGCCGGTAAACAGACGCAGGCACGCCGTGAACCCGACATGTGCGTCGTCCCCGCCGGATCGCAGCCGCTTCTTCCGGCGAAGCTGCTGCCTGGCATGGGCGACTCGACGCGTTTTGCGGTCACCACCAAATCCGAAGAGGCGCGCCGGTTCTTTCAGCAGGGCCTCTCGCAGATTCACTCGTTCTGGTTCATGGAGTCCGAACGCTCGTGCGCGCAGGCGGCGCAGCTCGATCCCGACATGGCGATGGCGCACTGGTGCATCGCGCTCAGCGCGGCCAGCGATTACCGTCCGGCGTTCCAGTTGATGCGCAACAACGCGAACGCCGGCGCCGGCCGCGGAGCCGGCGCGGCGCTCGAGGCATCAGGCGACGCGGTGGCACGCACGACGAACGGCGCGGCGGTGAACCCGCAAATCCGCGCGCGCGAGGCGATCGCCAAAGCGATGGCGCTGCGCGACACGGTCACCGATCGCGAGCGTCTCTACATCGAAGCGCAGGCGGCGCGTCGCGCAGCGGGCAGCAAGGAGGATGCGGACGCGGCCTACATCGCGGGATTGCGCAAGCTCGTCGCCGCGTATCCGGACGATCTCGATGCCAGGTCGATGCTCGGCCTCGCGATCTCCAACGGATTCGAGCCAGTGAGCAAGGAGCCGCGCGCGCACACGATGGAAGCGATCCAGCTGCTCGAAGAAGTCGTCGCCAGGGACGACACCCACTTCGGCGCGCACCATTACCTGATTCACGCGTACGAAGGCAGTAAGACGCCCGAGAAAGCCTGGCACGCGTGCGAGCGTTACGCAGAGCTCGTCTCCAACATCCCGCACGCGCTGCACATGCCTGGACACATTTACGCGCAGAGCGACAAGATCCAGGAAGCGATCGCGGCGTTCACGGCCGCGGCCGAAAACGAGCTCACCTGGATCAACGCCGACACGCTGTATCCGACCGGCCATCACGGCCACAACGTGCACTTCCTGATTCAGTCGCTGAATCTCGGCGGGCGCTATCAGGATTCGATGGCGCGGGTGCAGCACCTCCTGACGTTCAAGGAGAACCCGCGCGAGCGGAGTGGCAACCTGCAGACCGGCCCGTGGCGGCAGGGCTACTTCGGTTTGATCAAGACAGTCGTCCGCTTCGAGAAATGGAACGAGATTCTCGACGGCACGACCATCCCCGTCTACGACAAGCCGGAGCAGAATGCGTGGCGGCACTGGGCGATTGGCCTCGCGCAGGCCGCGACGGGTCAGATCGACAAGGCGAAGGTGACGCTCGCCGAGATGCAGAAGGATCTCGAAGGCGTCACCTCGGCGAGGGAGCCGATCAGCATCGGCGCGCAGGAGCTCGAAGCGGCCATCGCGGCGCGTGGCGGCGACCGCAAGAAGGGCGACGAGCTGTTCCGCAAAGCGGCGGATCGGGAGGCGGCGATGCTCTACACCGAGCCGCCGTCATATCCGCGGCCAGTCGCCGAAGGCTGGGCGAACGTCGCGCTGGCGCTCGGCGATTTCGCGACGGCGGAACACGCGTACCGTGAGACGCTCGGACGCGAACCTGGCAGCGGCCGCGCCTTTTTCGGCCTCGCCGTTTCACTCGACGGCCTCGGCAAGTCGTCTGACGCGCGCGAGGCGCGCAGCCGCGCCGCGAAAGCATGGGCGAACGCGGATGCGGATCTGCCGCAGGTGCAGAAGCTGCGGGTGTCGACGGCTGCACAGTAAGCTCTCCACCACGGAGGACACGAAGGACACTGAGAATAGAAAGTAAAGTCTTTCCCTCGGTGTCCTCCGTGTCCTCTGTGGTGACTATTTTTGGAGGGCCGCCTCGACGAGATCTCCCAGCTGCTTCGGCGTGAAGTCCTTGCCTTCAACTGTCGCCGCGAGGCGGCCCTCACGATCGATGACGGCCGTCTGCAGCGAATGCGTGATCATCCCTTCTTCAGCCCAGTACTGAATCCCGAACGCATTGCAGACGCGTTCGATGTTCGCCGGATCGCCGGTCAGGAAGTACCAGCCGGGTCCACCCGCGCGCTCTGACGCCGCGTAGCGCGCCAGCGTCGCGGGCGTGTCGAACTTCGGATCGAAGCTGATCGTGAGGAGCACGAGATCGCGACCCATGTGTGCCGCGAAGCGATCGCGCACCGCGCGGAAATTCTGGACCATCCTCGGGCAGTAATCGGGCAGCGGACAACGCGTATAGATGAACGTGACGGCGACGACTTTTCCCTTCAGCGACGACAGCGCGATGCGCCGGCTCTCCTGGTCGGTCAGCTCGAAGTCAGGCAGCGGCGATCCGACTGGCACGAGCCGCGGCGCCGCCGGCGTCTGCTGCAGTCCCGCGTCCACCGGCGCGGCGGACACGACTTCGATCTCGTCCACCCACGATCGATCGCCCTTCACCGCGAGACGGAACTTGACGCGATCGCCGGCAATGAGTTTCTCGCGGCGCGCGGCGCCTTTGATGTCGAACGGCATGACCATCGCGTCCATGTAGCCCGGAAACGCGTCATGGGAGATGGTCACCGTCGAGGGCGGATCGGTTTTGAGCACCAGGCCGGTCGTCGTGTAGTGATGCGCACAGCCGGCCGTGACAACGCCCCAGCTCAACACCGCCAAGCCGCGAGCCCACGAAGACAGGAAACCACGAAAACACGAAAACGTTTCGAGGTTTCGTAGGCTCACCGGCCGGCCTCAATCGGCGAGGCCTTCGGCCCGCTTGTCCGCCGTCGTGATTGTGCCGCCCGCGGCGCCAATCTCGGCGTCGCGATCGATCGGGATCGGCGGCGCCTCGACGAATTTCGCAACCATCGGCGCGGTGTTGGTGATCCTGAGCTGCTGCATGAGGAACACGAAACGATCTTCGAGCGACTGGCCGATCGCCCGCCGGACGTCGTCGCTCAGATCCCACAGACGCTTCTTGAACGTGCCGAGCGCTTTCTTGCGCGCGCGGTAGATGAACTGTTCGTCGGTGTCGTTCGGTTTGCGCTCTTCGGTCGCGTGCTCGCGCACCCACGCATAGATCTCAGCCTTGAGGTTCGCCGGAAACAGTGGATGCTCGTAGACGATGTTCTGGAACTCCGTCGCCAGGTGAATCTCGCAGGCGCCGGCGCGCGGGAAGGCCTCGAACGCGTCAGGCGGCAGCGTCGATGCCCCGTGCTGGACGGCGCCGGCCATCCCGTACTCCTGCCGAGCCACACGCGACAGCTCCGTGAGCGTCGCGAGGTCGATCTTCACGTCGGTCCGCACGGTGCCGTCCGGGTTGACGAAGCCGCCGTGCGCCGTTCCAGTCTGGACGCTGATCTTGCTGATGCCGGCGAGATTCGCGCCATGCTGTTTCAGCGCCGCGTCGTAGCCGCTCATGAACGCGCGCAGCTCGTGGACGTCCGAGTTCTTGCCGCCGACCTCACCAATCTCTCCGCCCACCGATATCGTCACGCCATCGGGCTCGTGCGCACGGACGAACGCCGTGAACTCGGCCGCCAGCGACGTGTTGAGCGCCTGCTGCTCGTCGAGCGTCGCCTTCTCGACATCGACGAGTGTGGACGAGTCGACGTCGATGTTCAGGAAGCCGGCGGCGATCTCTTCGGTGATGAGCGCGCGAAGCGCATCGAGCTCATCGTCCCGGTCGGCGCTGTGGTACTTTTTCGCGTTCACCTGAACGTGATCGCCCTGGATGAAGACGGGGCCGGCGAACGCTTCGCGCAGCGCGGCGGCGAGCACGACGGCTGCGTACTCGTGCGGGCGCTGGTGCGTGTAGGCCATCTCGGAGCGAGAGATTTCGAAGATCAGCGCACCGGCGTTCAGCGCCTTCGCCGCGCGCACAACCGCGCGCGCGGTGTCGTACGCCAGTGTGCGAATGTTGAAGGCGGGGACGGTGAAGCCGCCGGCATCGCCGCGGCCGAGCGCGCCGTAGAGACCGTGAATCGATGCCGCACGAATGCCCGCGGCAGCGGCGAGGCTGCGGAGCTGCCAGCGAGCGGTGCCGCGCTCGACCGCGCCGTCGCCGAAGACCGCCGTCCGTACGAGCCGATCGATCGCCTCGCCGGTGACCGCGCCCGCCTCGACCATCGCCGGAATGCTCACCGCGTCAGGCGATCGTGATGTCGGGGTTCAGATACACGTCCTGGATGGCGTTCAACAGACGGACGCCCTCGTTCAACGGGCGCTGGAACGCCTTGCGGCCGGAAATCAGCCCCATGCCGCCCGCGCGCTTGTTGATGACGGCGGTCTTCACCGCTTCCTTCAGATCGCTTTCACCCGCCGACGCGCCGCCAGAGTTGATCAACCCGGCGCGGCCCATGTAGCAGTTCGCGACCTGATACCGCGTCAGGTCGATCGGGTTGTCGGTCGTCAGGTCGGAGTACACCTTCTTGTGCGTCTTGCCGAACTTGAGCGCGTTGTAGCCGCCGTTGTTCTCCGGCAGCTTCTGCTTGATGATATCGGCTTCGATCGTCACACCGAGGTGGTTCGCCTGACCGGTCAGATCCGCGGAGAGGTGATAGTCGATATCGCCTTGCTTGAACGCGGCGTTGCGCAGGTAGCACCACAGCACGGTGAACATGCCGAGCTCGTGCGCCTGCTGGAACATCCCGGTCACTTCCTGAAGCTGCCGCTTGGACTCTTCCGATCCAAAGTAGATGGTCGCGCCCACGCCCATCGCCCCCATGTCGAACGCCTGTCGAACGCTCGCGAAGCGGATCTGATCGAAGCTGTTCGGATAGGAGAGGAACTCGTTGTGATTGACCTTCAGGAGGAAGGGGATCTTGTGCGCGTATTTTCGCGCCACCGATCCGAGCACGCCCAGCGTCGACGCGACCGCGTTGCAGCCGCCCTCGATGGCCAGCTTGACGATGTTCTCGGGATCGAAATACATCGGATTCGGCGCGAACGAGGCGCCGGCCGAGTGCTCGATGCCCTGATCGACCGGGAGGATCGACACGTATCCGGTGGCCGCCAGCCGGCCGTGACCGATGAGCGCCTGCAGGCTCGTCAGCGCTCGCGTCGGGCGGTCGGTTGTGCTGTAGACACGGTCGATGATGTCGGGACCCGGGAGATGAAGGCTTTCTTTCGGGATCGTCTGGCAGCGATGCCGGAGCAGAGCGTCGGCATCCGCGCCGAGGATCGTTTCGATTTCGGAGAGTTGCGCTGCCGTTCCGGCCATCACTCGCCTCGTCTGAAAGGGTTAACGCGTTGCCTGGATCGGCAATTCTAGCAAAGGGAACCGGAACTCCTCCACGACGGCGGCGCCGGCCGCGGCGGCGACCATCTCGTCGATGGGCAGCGCCGCCTCGGCCTCGGCAACCTCCTCGTGGCGGACGCGCGTCGACGGATGCCGCGGCGTGAACAGCGTGCAGCAGTCCTGATCCGGAATGATCGAAATCGGGAACGTCCCGATGCGCTCGGCTTCCGCCGTGATTTCGTCTTTGTCCATGCCGACGAGCGGCCGCAGCACCTCCAGGCCGGCGACTTCCGCGATGGTCGTCATGTTCTCGAGCGTCTGCGACGCGACCTGCCCGATCACCTCGCCGGTCACCAGCGCCCGCGCGTGCCAGCGCCGCGCGATCCGCTCCGCGATGCGCAGCATCAGCCGCCGGTAGACGACGACGCGCAGCTCGGGGCGGACCGAGAGGACGACCTTCTGCTGCAGGTCGCCGAAGGGCACGAGCACCAGCCGCGATCGGAGCTGATACTTCGTCAGCAGCGCGGCGATCTCGCGGACCTTTTCCTGCGACGCGTACGACAGAATCGGATACGCGTGAAAGTGAATGAAGAGCACCGTGCAGCCGCGGCGCATCAGACGATACGCCGCCACCGGCGAGTCGATGCCGCCCGACAACAGGCAGGCGACGCGTCCACCGGTTCCTGTCGGCAGTCCCCCCGCGCCGCGTTCTTTGCCGAAGAAATAGAACGCGCCCTCCGGCAGCATCTCGATGTAAATCGTCAGCGCGGGGCGATCGAGATCGACGCGCCATCCTTTGGCGACCTTGATCAGGCCGCCCACTTCGCGCTCGACCTGCGGCGACGTGAACGGCAGCCGCTTGTCGGCGCGCGTCGCCGACACGCGAAACGATTCGGCCTGGCGGTCGCCGAGGTCGGCGAGGATGGCCGAGGCCAGCGCCTGGAAATCGTGCGAGCCCCTGCCCGCGTACGAGAAGTTGGCGATGCCGAAGACGGTGCGGATGCGATCGCGTACGTGATCCCAGACGGGATTCGGGTTTTGGGATTCGGGATTCGGCAGCTCGATTTCGATGCGGCCCATGATCGAGCGGATCGACCGGACGCTCAATCCGGCGAGCGCGAACTTCAGATGACGCACCAGGAGCTGGATGAACCACGGGCGGTTCTTCCCTTTGAGCGCGAGCTCCTTGTAGTGGACGACGATGGCGTTCATGCGCTGAGATCGGCGGCGCGATTGCCGGAGCGGACCGCCGATTCGATCGTAGCGGGCAAGCCGGTGTCGATCCAGTCGCCGGCGAGATAGAACCCGCGGACGCCGGTCTCCGTGCCCGGCCGCTCGGGCTGCCCGGACGCCAGCGAGAACGTCGCGCGCGGCTCGCGGATGACGGTCGCACGCAGCAGCGTCGCGGTGCGGACGTCGGGTATCGCTTCGTAGAGCTCCTGCTGCGCGAGCTGAATCAACTCGTCGTTGGTGCGCGACATCATCGCATCGGCGCCGCTCGAGACGAGCGACAGGTGTGAGGCCTCGTCGCCAAACACCAATCCCTTGTCGAACACCCACTGCATCACGCGGCCGGGCAGGCCGATGAACGGCTCGTCGATGATCCGCCGATTGAACCAGAGATTGACGGTGACGATCGGGCACGAATCCATCTTCCGCGCGCGATCGACGAGATCCTTCAATGCCGCAGGGACCGCGTCGAAGAGCTCCGCGATCGCGTACCACGGCACGGCCGAGATGACGCTCTTCGCCGACCACTGGTGACCGTCGGCGACGACGGCGAGGCTGACGCCGCCGTTCACCCGCACTTTGGCGGCCGAGCCCATTCGCACCGTGCCGCCGCGGCTCTCGACATAGCGCCGCGCCGGCTCGGCATACATCACGTGCAGAGGCTTGACCGGGAGCACGATCGCCGCCGCCCGCGGATCGCTGCCGAACATCTCGCCGAGGACGCGCGCGAACGGCGGCGCCGACGCGCGATCCGGCGGCTGATTGAGCGCGGCGAGCGCCAGCGGATTCCACAACATCTCGCGAAGGCGGCCGGTCTGGCCGTTGCGAATCAGGAAACTCTCGACGGTCTCGCCGGTGGACGCGGCCTTCCGCTTCGCGCCCGGCAGCAGCTCGCGGCGGGCGAGCTTGATCGGCGTCGCCATGTTGATCGCCGAGAAGCGATCGCGCCAGTCGAGGGCGTCCCACTCGAACAGGCCGGCGAGGAGATGGAGCGGCGGCGGCAGATACGCCGGACAGCTCAGCCGCGATCGGCGCCCCTGCCGATCGATCATCGTCACCGTCAATTGCGGCTGCACGCTGACGTGATCGCTCGCGCCGATGTCGCGCAGGAACGCGAGCGTGTCGGTGTAGCAGCCGAGCAGCACGTGCTGGCCGTTGTCGACGAGCTCGCCGGTCTCGCGATCGGGAAATGCCGTCGCGCGGCCGCCGAGACGCGAGCGCGCTTCGACGACGAGCACGCGCGCCCCGCGCGTCGCGCAGCGGACCGCCGCGCTCAAGCCGGCGAAGCCGGCGCCGATCACGATCACGTCGTAGCTGTCCTGCGAACTCACGCCGGAAATAGCCATTGTCGCAACGCAATGAACGCCTGGCGCGGCCGCCCCACGCGCGCCCGGGCGGTGAACACGTCATAGCCGCTGCGCTCGATGCGGCGCAGCGTCTCGAAGTAGACCGCGCGCATGATTTCGGCCGCGACCAGGCGGCGCCGATCCTGCGGCGGCAGCGCGGCGCGCGCCCGATCGTAGAACTCGTGCGCCCGCCGCGCTTCAAATTGAAGCACACGGCGCACCGGATCGCTGACCACGCCGGCCGAGAGATCGTCCACCGTGCAGCCGCACGCCGCCAGATCCTCGAGCGGCAGGTAGACGCGGCCGCGCGCGAGATCGCCTTTGACGTCGCGCAGGATGTTGGTCAACTGCAGCGCGACGCCGAGGTTGACCGCGTACTCGCACGCGCGCGCGTCCGCAGCGCCGAAGATGCGGATGCAGATCAACCCGACCGCCGACGCCACGCGCTGGCAGTACTGCAACAGATCGGCAAACGACTCGTAACGCACGCGATCGAGGTCCATCGCGACACCGTCGATCACGTCCTCGAAGGCCTGGCGCGGCAGATCGAACGGCCCGATGAACGGCTGCAGCCGGCGCCCCTGCGCGGTCTGCGGCGCGTCCCCGTTGTAGGACCGCGCCAGCTCCGCCCGCCAGAACGCCACCGCCTCATGGCCAGACGAGGCCTGTCCCGGCGTCGGCGTCTCATCCACCGCATCGTCGACGGCGCGGCAGAAGTCCCAGACCGCAAGGATTGCGCGGCGCTGCTCCGCGGGGAGGACGAGAAACGAGTAGTAGAAGCTGGTCTTCCGGGCCACTACCGGAGGGTCTCCTCGGCTTTACTCCCGGGCCGCTCCGATCCACCCCACCGCGCAGGCGTGCGCGGTGGGGACCCCGGCGTTGTCGCGGCCCCAAGGCTGCGGGCGGAGGCTCGTCGTGGCCAGTACGGCTTCAGTTGATACGCTCCACTAGGCTTAGGCTAGATGCGTGCGCCGGACGTTTGCCACACGACGGCGCGCCACAGGATCGCAGGGACATCGAGCGCGCCGAGGGTGGGCCGGTAGTCGAGCAGATTTGCGCGTCTTTCGTCAACCCGTTCGAGGATCCGGCGGCCGCCGAGCCACGTGAACCGGAGCTCGTAGCGCAGCCGGCCCTGGACCCCGTCGCAGACCGCGCGGCCGCGGCGGAACTCGTCGTCGGTGACGGCGACACAGCGCGCCAGCGCGTCCTGCCAGGCGCGTGCGAGCGGCCCCGCCGCGAGATCGCGCTCATCCGCACCGCAGCCGTCGATGACGTCGCGCGGCACGTAGAGGCGTCCCGAGCGCCAGTCGCGGCCGAAGTCCTGCCAGAAATTCGTGAGCTGCAGCGCTGTGCACACGGCGTCCGCCGATCGATCGAGCCGCTCGTCGCGATAGCCGGCGATGCGCAGCACCAGCCGTCCTACCGGATTGGCCGATCGCCGGCAGTAGTCGAACACCTCGGCCCACGAAGCGTAGCGCGTCGTCGTGATATCCTGCGCGAACGCGCTGATCAAATCGTCGAACCACGCGATCGGCAGATCGAGGGCACGAATCGAATGCGCGATCGCGATGATGATCAAGTCCTCGTGCTCGTGCGGCGCGCCGGCTTCGACCTCGACTGCGATCGCCGCGTGCAAGCGCCGTTGCCAGGCGCTCAGCCTGGTCAGGCGCTCCTGCGCCGGCACGGTCCCTTCGTCGGCGATGTCGTCGGCGATGCGGGCGAACGCATAGACGGCCGCCACGTGCGGGCGCATCGGCGCCGGCAGCAGCCATGACGCCACCGGAAAGTTCTCGTAATGCGACCGCGCCAGCGCCTCGCACGCCGCGTAGGCGCGCGCCAGCCGCGGATCGAATGACAAGCCGCCACGTTATCACGTCGCATGCGTGATGCGATCGCGGCCCTGGTCGCGCTCTTGCTGCTCGTCGTCGCGGCGAGCCTCGCGACGACGCTGCAGGCGCACCGACGGCGGCGGCAGCGGCAGCGCGATTCGGAACGGGCGCTCGGACGCCGGATCATCGTCGAGATTCCGGCCGGCGACGACTTTCTCCTTGTCAGCGAGGACGCCTCGCGCTTCTACTACGGCGAGCAGTCGATCGACAAGGATCTGGTCGTGGCCGTGCGCGTCCTGATCAACGGCGCGCCGATCGCCGCGTCTGTTTCGCGACGCCACGCCGCGGCTGAGAAACAACCGACCCGTTTCGACGATCGGCCGGAGGGGATCGCGCGAGATCGCTGGGACGTCGCCGTCGAAACCGTGAAAGGGACGACGCTGGTCGAATGCGGCGCCATCCGCGAGCGGGTCTCACAGGAACTGGCGCGCAAGGTGTTCGAGGCGATCAAGAGTGACTTGGAGCGCCGTGATGCTCATTAGCTCTCCACCTACCACTCGGTCTCCGGCACGCCACCGCGATGATTCGCGACCCGCGCCATGACGAAGAGCAGATCGGACAGACGATTCACGTATCGCAGCAGCACCGGATCGACCGGCGGATCGAGCGCGACCATACGGCGCTCGGCGCGCCGGCAGACGGTGCGCGCGACGTGGAGCGCGGCGCCGGCCGGCGTGCCGCCGGCGAGAATGAACCGGCGAAGCGGCGGGAGCTCGGCTTCGAGCCGATCGATGGCCGCTTCGAGACGCTCGACGTCGGCATCGCCGATGATCGCCTTGGCGACGCGCGGCGCGATCTTGTCCGACGGATCGGCGAGCTGCGCGCCCACGGCAAAGAGGTCGCGTTGAAGCTGAACGATCTCCTGATCCATCGCCGGATCGCCGCGTGACGCGCGCGCGAGCCCGAGCCACGCGTTCAGCTCGTCGACGTCGCCATAGGTCTCGACGCGCGGATCGCTCTTGGACACGCGCGCGCCGCCGAAGAGCGACGTCTCGCCGGCATCGCCGGTGCGCGTGTAGATTTTCACGACCGAATTATACGAGATGAAAAAGCGACCGACGCCGC
>Ga0075425_100005311_pt1 | contig 13379 bp, 12 predicted proteins | sample SoiMethybrSBSTD4_FD_75300 | JGI IMG/M metagenome (GOLD analysis project Ga0075425, IMG submission 75300) | Bulk soil microbial communities from a Populus tree surrounding site in Tennessee, USA - Soil MetaG P. TD hybrid SBSTD4 | ecosystem: Environmental > Terrestrial > Soil > Tree plantation...
TCCGGTTGGGGGCAGCCACCGTCCAGTGCGCTTTGCACGAAAGCCACGCCGGTACGGGACGGGGCCGTGCCGGTGCCGAAGTCCGGTTGGCGGCAGCCACCGTCCAGTGCGCTTTGCACGAAAGCCACGCCGGAAGGGGACGAGGCCCGTGCGGGTGCCGATGGCGGCTTGACAAGCGTGGAACTCGTGTTCCACCATATGGGCCCGATGGCCGACCCCGGTACCCAGGCGATCGACCGCGCGGCCGAGCTGCTCGTCAGTGTCGTCGAGTCCCCGCGGCCGCTCGGCGTCTCGGAGCTCTCGGCGAGCGCCGGCTTGCCGAAGTCGACCACCTCGCGGCTCGTCGGCGCGCTGGAGCGGCGAGGCCTCGTCCAGCGGGCGCGCGACCGGCGTGTCGCGCCGGGGCCGGTGCTGCTGCGGTACGCGCACCGTGACGCCGGGGAGAGCCTCGTCGAGCTGGCGCGGCCCGCGCTGAAGGCGCTCGCCGAGCTCTCCGGCGAGACGATCAACCTGGGCGTGCCGACGCCGCTCGGCGTCGAGCACCTCGTGCAGGAGGACTCCCGCCACTTCGTCGGCGGCACGAACTGGGTCGGTCGGCGCGTGCCCTACGAGACGACGGCGAACGGCAAGGTGCTGAAGGCGTTCACGTCTCGCACGAGCGACGGTGCCGCGATTCGCGAGCGCGGCTACGCGACGGCCGTCGACGAGCTCGAGCGGGGCCTGTCGGCGCTCGCCGCACCGATCCTCGGCCCCGACGGGATCGCGGTGGCGGCGCTCTCCATCTCAGGCCCGACGATCCGGCTCACGCGCGAACGCATCGCCGAGCTCGCCCCGACCCTGCTCGAGCAGGCCGGCCTCGTCTCGATGCGGCTCGGCAACCACGACCAACGAGGAGCGGCATGACCCACGAAGAGATCCTCAAGGGACTGTACGACGAGACTCTCGTCGGCAACGCGCCCGAGGTGCGAGACCTCGTGACGAAGGGGCTGGAGGAGAACCTCGGCCCGGAGTCGATGCTCTACGACGCGCTCATCCCGTCGCTGGAGGAGGTCGGCGCACGCTTCGAGCGCGGCGACTACTTCGTGCCGGAGATGCTCATCGCGGCCCGCGCGATGCAGGGCGCGCTCGACATCCTGCGACCGCTGCTCGCCGAGACGGGTGCCAAGCCGATCGGCACGTACGTCATGGGGACGGTGAAGGGCGACGTTCACGACATCGGCAAGAACCTCGTGAACATCATGCTCGAGGGCGCAGGCTTCACCGTGCACGACCTCGGCGTCAACGTCGCGCCAGAGGTGTTCGTGCAGCAGGTGCAGGAGCACAAGCCGGACGTCGTCGGGTTCTCCGCGTTCCTGACCACGACGATGCCGATGTTCAAGGCGAACATCAATGCGCTCGAGAAGGCCGGCATTCGCAGCGACGTGATCGTCATGGTCGGCGGCGCACCCGTGACGCAGGAATACGCGGATGCGGTCGGCGCGGACGGCTACGCCGCGGATGCCTCGACGGCGGTGCGGCTCGCCAAGGACCTCATCGAGCAGCGCCGCGCGGCGGTGCCGGCCTGATGGAGACCGTCCTCGAGTCCCAGTCGAACACCGTCGTCATCGGCTCGGAGCGGCCGTTCTGCGTCATCGGCGAGCGCATCAACCCGACGGGTCGCAAGGCGTTCCAGGCCGAGCTTCAGAACGGCGACCTCTCGCGTCTCGAGGTCGACGTCGCGCAGCAGATCGCGGGTGGCGCGGACATGCTCGACGTGAACGTCGGCGATCCGCTCGCCGACGAGGTGGCGCTGATGCGCGAGGCGATCCCGCTCGTGCAGAGCCTCACCGACGTTCCGCTCTGCATCGACTCGTCCGTCATCGAAGCGCTCGAGGCGGGGCTCGGCGCCTACCGTGGCAAGGCGCTCGTCAACTCCGTCACCGGCGAGGACGAGCGACTCGAGGCGATCCTGCCGATCGTGGCGAAGCACGGGGCGGCGGTCATCGGCCTCGCAAACGACGACGAGATCCCGATGGAGCCCGCGCGGCGCCTCGAGGTCGCGAAGAAGATCGTCTCCGTCGCCGGCGACCACGGCATCCCGCCCGAGGACATCGTCATCGACCCGCTCGCGATGCCCGTTGGAGCCGAGCCGCGCGCGGTGACGCTGTTCGTCGAGACCGTGCGGCTCATCCGCGAGGAGCTCGGCGTGAACATGGTCTGCGGTGCCTCGAACACCTCGTTCGGCCTTCCGGGAAGGGAGCGGCTGGGAGCGGCGTTCCTGGCGATCGCGGCCAGCCACGGATTGACGAGCGCGATCATGGATGCGCGCTCGCCCGAGATCGTCGAGGCGGTCCGCGCCGCCGACTTCCTGCTCGGCCACGACGAGTGGGGCGCGAGCTGGATCGCGGCGTTCCGTGCGAAGAAGGCGGCCGAAGCGGCGGCGTAGGGCGATGACCGCAGAGCCAGCGATCGAGCAAGCGCACCCCGAACGGGTCCGGCTCGTCTTCCAGCAGTCCGACGGTGCGGTGAAGGAAACGCGCGTTCCCGCCGGGACGACGCTGTTCGACGGCGCGAGCTGGAACGGGGTCGCAATCGACTCGACCTGCGGCGGCCACGGCACGTGCAAGAAGTGCAAGGTGCGCGTTGCAGCCGGCGACCAGGAGATCTCCTCGGTCGACCCGCGGGCGTTCACGCCCGAGGAGCTGAAGGCGGGGTGGAGGCTCGCATGTCGTGCACAGGCCGCGATGGACCTCGTCGTCGAGGTTCCGCCGCTCCAGACGCGGCCGAAGGCCGCCCTCGCCGGTGTCGGTCGACACGTGATCCTGCGACCGGCGGTGCAGAAGCGCTATCTCGAGCTGTCGGAGCCGACGCTCGAGGACCAGACGTCCGATCTCGAGCGCGTGCTCGCGGCGATGGACGACGTCGAGCCGAGCGTCCCGCTCGACCTCGTCCGCACGCTCGGCCGGACGCTGCGCGCCTCGGACTGGAAGGTCACGGCCGTGCTCGTCGACGACGTCCTCGTCGAGGTGGAGCCCGGCGATACGTCCGCCCGCCGCTACGCGCTCGCCTACGACCTGGGGACAACGACCGTCGTCGCGACCCTGCTCGATCTCGAGACGGGCCAGCCGCTCGCCGTGCGCTCGGTCCTGAACGGCCAACAGCCGTTCGGCGCCGACGTGATCACACGCATCAGCGCGACGATGCTCGATCCCGGCGCGCTCGAGACCCTGCGGGCACGCGCGCACGAGACGATGGCGCAGCTCGCCCGAGAGGTATGCCAGGAGTCGACCACTGATATGCGAGAGATATATGAGGTCGTCGTCACCGGGAACGTGACGATGATCCAGCTCGCGCTCGGCATCGACCCCGAGCCCCTGTCGATGGCGCCGTTCACGATCGCCGCGCGCCGGCTGCCCCAGGCAAGCGCCGCCGACTTCGGGCTCGAGATCCACGAGCGGGCGCCTGCCGTCCTCTTCCCGGCACTCGGGGCGTACGTCGGGCCGGACATTGTCGCCGGCATCCTCGCCACCGGCCTCACCCTCGACAGGCGGACGCGCCTCTTCATCGACGTCGGCACGAATTCGGAGATCGTCCTCGGCTCCTCGGCGCAGGCGCTCGCGACGGCGGCGCCGGCCGGCCCCGCGTTCGAGGCGGCGCAGATCCGCTGCGGCATGCGTGCCTCCGACGGCGCGATCGAAGGCGTCCGGATCGTCGACGGCCAGGTCGAGCTGACGGTGATCGGCGACGCCGAGCCGCTCGGTCTCTGCGGCTCGGGTCTCGTCGATGCCGTGGCGGAGCTCGTCGGCGCCGGCATCCTCGACCGCTCCGGGCGGTTCGTCCCGGGCTCCTCCGACCGTCTCACCAAGCTCGGCGAGGAGACGGTGTTCTACCTCCACGACGACGTCTTCCTCTCCCAGCGCGACGTGCGGGAGCTGCAGTTCGCGAAGGCCTCCATCGCCACGGGCTGGACGATCCTCTGCAACGAGATGGGCATCGAGCCGACGGACATCGCCCAGGTCCTGCTCGGCGGCTCCTTCGGCTCGTATCTCACGGCGGCGAGCGCGGTCAAGATCGGGCTGGTTCCGCCGCTGCCGCTCGTCCGGATCGTCGCGGCCGGAAATGTCGCCGGCGAGGGAGCGAAGATCGCGGCCCTGTCCGTGACCGAGCGTGCAGCCGCGAATGCAGTGCTCGACGAGGTCGACTATGTCGAGCTGTCGGGGCGCAGCGACTTCAACGATCTGTTCATCGACCAGCTCGCGTTCCCCGTATGAAGGTCGTCGTCGCCTGCGGTGCGCTCGCGCTCCATATCGACCAGATCGCGCGGCGCCGCGGCTGGGAGCTCGATGTGCGGCCGCTCCCGCCGGAGCTGCACAACCGCCCGGAGCGCATCCGGGCCGCGGTCGACGCAGCCGGCGGCGACGTCGTCGCGTACGCCGATTGCGGCACCCGGGGCGGGCTCGACGACCTGCCGCGGCTCCCGGGCGCCGACTGCTACCAGCTCTTCGGCGGGATGGAGCACGAGCCGGGGACGTACTACCTCACCGATTTCCTCGTCCGCTCGTTCGATCGGATCGTCTGGCGCGGGCTCGGGCTCGACCGGCACCCGGAGCTGCGCGACGACTACTTCCGGCACTACGAGCGCGTGGTGTGGCTCGCCCAGCGCCCCACGCCTGCGCTGAAGGCGCGGGCGGAAGCCGCCGCAGAAAGTCTCCGCCTGCCGCTCGAGATCCGGGAGACCGGGGACGGCAGGCTCGAGCACGCCCTCGAACGCCTACTTCAGGAGGCCTAGTTCATTGCTGATCAACGAACTCCCGCGCTACGAGATCCTCGATGACTCGTCGATGGAGGAGCTCGACCGCGGCTGGCGCCGGATCGTCAGCGAGCTCGGGATCGACTTCCTGCACGACGAAGCCGTCGCGGTGCTCGCCGCTGCAGGCCAGGACGTCGACGGCCAGCTGGTTCGGTTCGATCCGGACTGGATCCTCGAGCAGGTCGGCAAGGCGCCGCGCGAGTTCGAGCTGCAGGCGCGGAACCCGGCACGCACCATTCACATCGGTGGCGATCACATGGCGTTCGGCGCGGTGTACGGCTGTCCCTTCACGCGCCGCGGGCTCGAACGGCGTGAGGCGACGTACGACGACTTCCAGAACCTCGTCCGTCTCGCACAGTCCTTCCCGCAGCTCGACACGCCCGGCGGCACGATCTGCGAGCCGAACGACAGGCCGCTCGACTCGCGTCACCTCGACATGGTCTACGCGCTCCTCGCGCTCTCCGACAAGCCGTTCATGGGCTCGGTCACCTCCGGCCCGAACGCGGCCGACACGATCGCGATGGCGGAGATGGTCTTCGGGAGGGAGTCGCTCGAGGACTCGCCCGCGATCATCTCGCTGATCAACGTCAACTCGCCCCTCCGCTACGACGATCGGATGCTGTCGGCGCTCATCGAATACGCGCGCGCGAACCAGGCGCTCGTCGTCACGCCGTTTCTGCTCATGGGCGCGATGTCTCCCGTCTCGGTGCCGTCCGCGCTGGCGCAGCAGGTCGCGGAGGCGCTTGCCGGGATCGCGCTCGTCCAGACGATCCGCCCGGGCTGTCCGGTGGTGTTCGGGTCGTTCCTCTCGAACACGGACATGCAGTCGGGCTCGCCGAGCTTCGGCACGCCGGAGTCGGCGATCGGCCTGCTCTGCACGGGCCAGATCGCGCGCCGTTACGGCCTGCCGTTCCGGGGCGGCGGCGCGCTGACGGCCTCGCAGACAGTCGACGCCCAGGCCGCGTACGAGGCGGCGATGACGCTCTGGCCGACCTTCCTCGCCGGCACGAACTTCGTCATGCACTCGGCGGGCTGGCTCGAGTCGGGCCTCGTCTCCTGCTACGAGAAGTTCGTGGTCGACGTCGAGCTGCTGCGGATGCTGCAGTACATGTTCCAGCCGTTGCAGATCAACGAGGAGACGCTCGCCTACAGCGCGCACCAGGAAGTCGGTCAGGGCGGGCACTTCCTCGGCGCCGTGCACACACTCGAGCGGTTCCGCGAGTGCTTCTATCGGCCGCTGCTCTCGTCTACCGAGAACTACGAGCGCTGGAACCGAAACGGCGGGCGAGACGCTGCGGCGCGCGCGTCGGAGATCGTCGACAGGACCCTCGACGAGTACGAGGAGCCGGAGCTCGACCAGGACCTGAAGGCCGAGCTGAAGGCGTACGTCGACCGGCGGCGCACGGAGCTCGGGGACTGAGATGAAGGTCGTCGGCGACGTGATGTCGCGCAACCTGCTCACCGTCGAGCGCGACACGTCGCTGGTCGATGCCTCCGCGGCGATGACGGCGCGGCACGTCGGGGCCGCTCTCGTCGTCGCAGACGGCCGCCTCATCGGGATCATCACCGAGCGCGACGTCCTGCGGGCGGCGGGGACCGGCGACATCGGCGGCAACGTCGGCGAGTGGATGACGCACCATCCGGAGGCCGTCGACGCCGACGAGTCGACGCAGCAGGCGGGCCTTGTGATGATCCACGGCGGGTTCCGCCACTTGCCCGTGCTCGTCGCGGGCGCTCCCGTCGGGATCGTCTCGATTCGCGACCTCATGCGCGTAGCGCTCGACGACGTGACTCCCCGTGGCGTTTGAGATGTTCGTCGACGGGTCGTGGACAGGCGCCGCGACCGGCGAGACGTTCACCGCGGAGTCGCCCGCGACCGGCGAGACGATCGCGGAGGTCCCCCGCGGGTCGCGGGAAGACGCACAGCGCGCGATCGACGCGGCGAATCGCGCGTTCGGCGCGTGGTCGCGGGCGACGGCGTTCGAACGGGCCGACGCGATGCACCGCGTCGCCGATGCCGTCGAAGAGCGGCGCGAGGAGCTCGTCCACACGCTGACGCTCGACCAGGGGAAGCCGCTGCGCGAGTCGCACGACGAGGTCGAGGAGCTCGTGCAGTACTGGCGCAACGCCGCCGAGGACGGCAAGCGCCTGGAGGGACGTCTCGCGAACTCGTTCACCCCGGGCAAGCGCGTGCTGCTCGTGCGCAGGCCGCGAGGCGTGATCGGCGTGATCACGCCGTGGAACTGGCCGTACACGATGCCGGCGGAGCTGATCGCTCCTGCGCTCGCGGCCGGCAACACCGTCGTGTGGACGCCCGCGTCGTCCACGGCCGTCGCAGCCGTCGCGCTCGCCGAGTGCGTCGTCGAGGCGGACCTCCCGCGCGGGGTGTTCAATCTCGTCACGGGTCCCGGCTCGGTCGTGGGCGACGAGATCGCGCGCAACCCGGGCACGCACGGCGTCGGCTTCATCGGCTCGACCGAGACCGGGCGCAAGGTGGCCGAGGCCGCGGCCGGCAAGGCGGCCGTGCTGGAGCTCGGCGGCAACGGCCCCGTGGTCGTGCTCGACGATGCCGATCTCGAGCTCGCCGCGGAGGCGACGGTGACCGCATGCTTCATGTGCGCGGGCCAGAGCTGTACCGCGGGCGAGCGGCTGCTCGTGCACCGCGCCGTCCGCGAGGAGTTCGTCGAACGCGTGACGGCGCTCGTCGCAGATCGCGTCGTCCTGGGCGACCCGTTCGCGGAGACGACGACGATGGGGCCGCTGAACAACGCCGGCGTGGCGGAGAAGATGGACGAGCACGTTGCGGATGCGCTGCAACGCGGCGCGGCGCTCGTCCACGGCGGCGAGCGAGCGGGCGGTTTCCCGACGAACCTCTACTGGCAGCCGACGGTGCTGGACGCCGTGCCGACGGACGCGCTCGTTGCGCGCGAGGAGACGTTCGGCCCGATCGCGCCCGTCGTCTCCATCGACTCGCTCGAGGAGGCGATCTGGCTGACGAACGCCTCGCCGTACGGGCTGCTCTCGGCGATCTTCACCCGCGACCTGGCAAAGGGCCTCCGCTTCGCCGACGAGGTGCGCACCGGCTGGGTGAACGTCAACGACTCGTCGAACTACTGGGAGTCCCACCTTCCCTTCGGCGGCCGCGCCGGCACGGCGAGCGGGATCGGCCGTGTCGGCGGGAGTGCGCCGATGGAAGCGTTCACCGAGCTGCAGACCGTCGTCGTCTCGTGAGCTGGGATTACGTCATCGTCGGCGGCGGGTCGGCGGGCTGCGCGCTGGCCGCGCGTCTGACCGAGGACCGCTCGACCCGCGTGCTCGTCCTCGAGGCCGGCCGGCGCGACTGGGCGTGGGACCTGTACATCCAGATGCCGGCGGCGCTCTCGTTCCCGATCGGGAACCGCTTCTACGACTGGAAGTACGAGTCGGAGCCCGAGCCGTTCATGCGCGGCCGCCGGATCTACCACGCGCGCGGCAAGGTGCTCGGAGGCTCGAGCTCGATCAACGGGATGATCTTCCAGCGCGGAAACCCGCTCGACTACGAGCGCTGGGCGGCCGAGCCGGGGCTCGAGCAATGGGACTACGCGCACTGCCTGCCGTACTTCAAGCGGATGGAAACGTGCCTCGCGGGCGCCGACGACTGGCGCGGCGGCAGCGGCCCGCTGGTGCTCGAACGCGGGCCGGCACGAGGGCCGCTCTTCGCTGCCTTCTTCGACGCCGTGCAGGAGGCCGGCTACTCGCTCACCGACGACGTGAACGGCTACCGGCAGGAGGGCTTTGCGCCGTTCGACCGGAACATCCATCGCGGCCGGCGGCTCAGCGCGGCCCGGGCATACCTGCACCCGGCGCTCGGGAGGCCGAATCTCGAGGTCCGTACCCGTACCTTCGTCGAGCGCGTCGTGTTCGACGGCACGCGCGCGGTCGGCGTCCGGACGAACGGTCAGACCGTCCGCGCCGGCGAGGTGATCCTCTGCGGCGGCGCCGTCAACACGCCGCAGCTCCTGCAGCTGTCCGGGATCGGCGCGGCCGACCACTTGTCGACACTCGATATACCAGTGGTCGACCAGTTGTCGGGCGTTGGCATGCACCTGCAGGACCACCTCGAGGTGTACGTGCAATGCGCCTCCAAGCTGCCCGTCACGGTCGCGCCCGCATACAGGTGGCGCAACCGCCCGCTCGTCGGCGCGCGCTGGCTGCTCTTCAGGTCGGGCCCCGGGGCGACGAACCACTTCGAGGCGGGCGGCTTCATCCGCTCGAACGAAGACGTCGCGTATCCGAACGTGATGTTCCACTTCCTGCCGATCGCGGTCCGCTACGACGGTACGGCGCCGCAGGGCCACGGCTACCAGCTGCACGTCGGGCCCATGTACTCCGACGCGCGCGGCTCGGTGAAGGTCACGTCTCGCGATCCGCGAGTCCACCCGGCGCTCCGCTTCAACTACCTCTCGACCGATCAGGACCGCCGCGAGTGGGTGGAGTGCGTGCGTGCGGCCCGCTCGATCCTCGCGCAGCCCGCATTCGACCGGTTCAACGGCGGCGAGCTCTCCCCGGGCGGTGCCGTCGAGACAGACGAGGAGATCCTCGACTGGGTCGCGCGGGACGCGGAGACGGCGTTGCACCCGTCGTGCACCGCGCGCATGGGCCTCGACGAGTCCTCGGTCGTCGATCCCTCGTCGATGCGCGTGCACGGCGTCGAAGGCCTGCGCATCGTCGACGCGAGCGTGTTCCCGTACGTGCCGAACGGGAACATCTATGCACCGGTGATGATGGTGGCCGAGAAGGCGGCGGATCTGATCCGCGGCAACACGCCGCTGCCGCCGGAGCACGTGCCGTTCTACCGCCACGGGGTCGCAGCGGCATCGCGCTGAGCGACGTCACCGTCGCCGAGCTCCTCGCGGCGCTCGGCGCGCGGACGCCGGCGCCCGCCAGCGGCGCGGCGACCGCGCTGACCGGTGCCCTGGCCGCGGCGCTCGCGGAGCTCGCCTCCCGCTTCGCAGACGACGACGCTGCGATGGCACGGGCGACGGCGCTCCGCGCACGTCTCTGCGAGCTGGCCGACGAGGACGCCGCGGCCTACACGGCATTCATGGCGGAGCGCAACGCCGAGACACGGGCGCGGATCGTGGCCGTGCCGGAGGAGATCGCCGCGTGCGCCGACGAGGTCGCCAGCCTGGCGGACGCTGTCCGCGCCCGCCTCCGCGGTGCTGTGGCCGGCGACGCAGAGGCGGCCGGCGAGCTCGCCCGGGCGGCCGCGCGCGTCGCCCGCCGCCTCGCGGACCTGAACGCTTGACCAGTTCGAATCTCGATCCGACCGCGCTACGTTGGAACGCGTGAAGAAGCTCGCGCTCGTGGCCGTCCTGATCGCCGCCCTCGCCTCCACGGCGCTCGCCGTCGCCGCCGCGAACAGGCACCGGGTGAGCGCGCATCTCACGGCGCGCGTCGAGGTCCCGCGGCCGATCGGGCGGACGAAGAAGGCGACCGGCGCGTTCACGGGCGCGTACGTCGTGCACGCCAAGGCGCTGAGCCTGAAGTGGAAGCTGTCGTTCAAGCACCTCACGAGCAATGCGACCGCGGCCACGCTCCGCAAGGGCAAGCCCGGCTACATCGGCTCGCAGATCACGGTCCTCTGCAAGCCGTGCAAGAGCGGTGTCGGCGCGACGACGCTGATGCGCAAGGGCGTGCTGAAGACGCTCCGCTCCGGGCAGGCGTTCGTGATGATCTACACGAAGCGCAACCCCGCGGGCGAGATCCGCGGCCAGATCCGGGTCAAGGGCTGACGAGCCCCGGGCGCGGCCACACCACCCGCGTCGCGATCAGTTCGGCCGGCACTTCGAGTCGCCCATCGCCTTCAGCGTGTCGTTTGCCTCCTTGTCGGCCGTCGCGTCGTAGGCGCCCGGAGCGTCACCGGTCCACATGACGTCGGGTGCCACGCCGGGGCCTATAGCGGTCGCCCGGTACTTCACCCCGTTCCCCGCCGGGTGCGACCCATGTGGGAAGAGGCCGTAGCAGAACGAGCCTTTGGACCTGTGGGTCAGGAAGCTGTTCTCGCGCTTCCAGCCCTTGCCGTAGGCGGAGTCGAAGGTGTCGACGTAGATGTTCCGGCCGAAGGTGTCGAGGGGGACGCCGGCGGATGTCGAGCTGAACCCGTACACGCCCACGTCGTCGTAGGTGTAGGTCCCGAAGAGCTGGTCGTACTTGCGGTACGACCAGTCGGTCGCGATCTCGAGCGCCGGCAGCCCGCCGGTCCAGTGCGACAGATGGAGCTCCCAGACAGCCTGGGCGCCCGTCGCCGGCAGGCCGTAGTTCGGGAGCGCGCGCTGCCACGCCTGGAGGGCCCAGTACGACTGGTCGGCCGCCTTGCACGCGACCACCTTCCAGGCGAGCGGCGCCCCGTCGTACGGAGCGCACGCGCTGAACGACGTCCAGTACGAGTTCTTGTGGTACTTCCCGTAGCCCCCGGAGTAGTCGAGCTCGAACGACACCTGCTTCTTGCCCCGGGCGGGCGCCACCGCGTTGACCGCGCCCCAGGCGAGCACGTGCTTCAGCTTGCCGCCGGCGGTGTAGTTCACCATCGCCTCGCCCTTCGCATTGACCTGCAACGTGACCTTGGTCGCGTCGCGGTCGATCAATTGCGACGCGGGCGCTTCGGCGGTCAGCGCCAGCGCAGCCGTCGTCGCCACGAGGAGTGTCATCGTCCGTCTCATCGCCCTCTCCTTCCGGCCGAGTCGCGCGACCCACGCGATCCCGTCCTCCGACCTGCGCGACGCGCTCCGGTCCACCGCTCGCCGCGCTCTTGGCTCGTTGTCTCGACAGTGAATCTAGCGCCGTCGAACCGGGACGACAACGGAAGTCAGCAGAATCACCCGCGGAGGAGGTGCGGCAATCACCCGCACCGCCGAGCGCTTCGATGCCGAAGGTGGGAATCGAACCCACACGCCCCGAAGGGCACCGGATTTTGAGTCCGGCGCGTCTGCCAGTTCCGCCACTTCGGCCGTGGACCGGGAGAATCGTAGCCCGGTCACCATAGGAGTTTCAGGCTCCACGGAGTAAAGTCGCACCACCTGTGGCAGCAGACGCTTCCGCCTCGACCCTGCCGAGCCGCCTGCCGCGGCTGAGCATCGCCGGCGTCATCGGCAGCATCGTGCTGCTGCTCGCGGTGCTCCTGCTCATCAAGAACTTCACTGTCGCCCCGTCGCGGTTCGTGGAGGTGACGCTGATCGGGGTCACGACGGGCTGCGTCTACGCGCTCGTGGCGCTCGGCTACACGCTCGTCTACGGCATCCTCGAGCTGATCAACTTCGCGCACGGGGACGTCTTCATGCTCGGCGGCATGTTCACGATCACCTACGCGACGCACCTCTTCGGGCTGCACGAGGGGCAGGGGGCGGTGACGGTCCCGATCATCTTCGCGACGCTCCTGATCACGATGCTCACGTGCGGCCTGCTCAACGCCTCGATCGAGTTCATCGCCTACCGACCGCTGCGCCACGCACCCCGACTCGCGCCGCTGATCACGGCGATCGGCGTGAGCTTCATCCTCCAGAACGTCGCCCTCGCCTGGAAGGGATCGAACTTCATCACCGCGCCGGACGTGCTCCCGCACAGCGACCTGTTCAATGCCTGGGGCATCAACTACGGCTGGAGCAAGTTCATCGTCGTCGGCATCACGATCCCGGTGCTGCTCGTGCTGCTCTGGCTCGTGCAGCGGACTCGACAGGGGAAGGCGATGCGTGCGACCGCGCAGGACAAGGACGCGGCGGCGATCATGGGGATCAACGTCAACCGCACGATCTCCTTCACGTTCCTGATCGCCGGGGGCCTGGCGGGCGCCGCCGGGCTCTGCTACGCGCTGTACGTCACGACCGTGCGCTTCGACCAGGGCTTCCAGCTCGGCCTGATCGCCTTCACCGCCGCCGTGCTCGGCGGCATCGGGAACCTCCCGGGCGCCGTCCTCGGCGCCATCCTGATCGGCCTGATCCAGAGCTGGAACGAAGGGCTTCCGTGGCACATGCCGGGGTCCGACTGGACGCAGTCGATCGTGTTCTCGATCCTCATCCTCATCCTCGTCTTCCGCCCCGAGGGCCTGCTCGGCGAGCGCACACCGGAGGGCGGGTAGCGATGGCCGCGGCCGACGTCTGGAAGCAGTACGGGCTGCCGCGCTTCCGGGCCCTGCCGGACGAGCGGCGCTGGACGATCGGGACGTCGGCCGCCGTCGTGCTCGCGATCCTGCTCTTCTTCATCGACCACGCGCTCGGGTACGCCGTCCTCACGATCACGGCGCTGTGGTGGATCCGCCACCTGCCTCCGCTCCCGTGGCGGCTCGTCGCCGAGGTCGTGCTCGTCGCGGTCTTTCTCGTCACCGGCGTCTCTTCCCTCGCGATCGCGCTCGCGATCGCCTTCGCGGTGTTCTGGGTTCCCCAGCCCTACCGAACGCGCGTGCTCCCGGTGGTGGCGGTCGCGCTCGCGATCCTGTACCCGATGTTCCAGACGAAGATGTTCACGGTCCCCGTGTTCGGGGTGTGGCCCGACGTCGCGACCGGCGTCGTGATGCTCGTCTTCATCATGATGGCCGTCGGCCTCAACATCGTGGTCG
>Ga0075425_100005312_pt1 | contig 13378 bp, 9 predicted proteins | sample SoiMethybrSBSTD4_FD_75300 | JGI IMG/M metagenome (GOLD analysis project Ga0075425, IMG submission 75300) | Bulk soil microbial communities from a Populus tree surrounding site in Tennessee, USA - Soil MetaG P. TD hybrid SBSTD4 | ecosystem: Environmental > Terrestrial > Soil > Tree plantation...
GGGCCCGGGTCGAGGACATCAACTGGGACCGCGTCATCGACTGCCTGACGGAGGGGCTGGCGTGAGGCTGGCGGTGTGGAGCCCGCGGCCGCCCTCGTCCTCGGGGATCGCGGACTACGTGGCCGAATCGCTCCCCCACCTGGCCCGCGGGGCTGACGTGCAGCTCGTCACCGAGGAGACGGAGGACGCCGGCGCGGACCTGGACGTGTACCACATCGGCAACTCCGCGGCCCACGCCTACGCGTATCGCGCGGCCCTCCGCAAGCCGGGTGTCGTCTTCCTCCACGACTGGAGCCTGCACCATCTCGTGCTCGGCGAGACCGTGGAGAAGGGCGACGTCGCGTCATACCTGCGCGAGATGCGGCGCGCGCACGGCGAGGCCGGCACGTTCGTGGCCGGGCAGGTCGCGCGCGGCCTCGGCGGGGACATGCTGCCCGCGCTCTTCCCGCTCAACGACCGGCTCCTGGAGGGCAGCCTGGCGGTGGTGGCCCTCACCGGCGCCGTGGCCGCCCGCGCCGCGCGGCGGCTTCCCGGCCGGCCCGTGCTCCATCTCCCCCACCACCTGTCGCTGCCTCTCGATCCTCTGCCCTCGCGCGCGGAGGCGCGGCGGGCGCTGGGCCTTCCGCAGGATGCGCTCCTCCTCACCGCGCCGGGACTGGCCACGGGGGCCAAGCGGCTCGACGTCGCCATCCGCGCCGCGGCGGTGGCGCGGCGGAGCCATCCCCCGCTGCGCCTGGTGGTGGCCGGGGACGTGGCGCCCGGCCTGCCGCTCGACGCGTGGGCGCGGGCCGCGGGGATGGACGACGCGCTGCTCGTGACGGGGCGCCTGGGCCTCGAGGACTTCGTCCGGCACCTGTGCGCCGCCGACGTGGTCCTGGCCCTGCGCTTCCCCTCGCACGGCGAGATGTCCGGGGCGCTGGTGCGGGCGCTGGGCGTCGGGCGGCCCGCTCTGGTCACGGCGGGATCGCCGTTGGCCGAGGACTTCCCCGAGGGCGTGGTGATCCCCGTCGATCCCGGCCCGCACGAGGAGGCGGAGATGGTCGCGCTGCTCCTGGCCCTCCTGGGCTCGCCCGATCTGCGCGAGGGCGTGGCCAGCGCCGCGCGCGATCACGTGCGCCGGCACCACGGGCTGCGCGAGAGCGTGGAGCGCCTGCTGGCCTTCCTGCGGCCGGTGCTCGCGGCCCGGGACCGGACGGTGGCGGCCCTCCTCGCCGAGCGAGCGCGCGAGGGGACGCTCCTGGCCTACGCGCTCGAGGAGGTGCGCTGGGCGGCCCGCGACCTCGGCCTGGGAGGCGCCCCGCCGGGCGTGGGCGGGGCGCTCCAGGGCCTGCTGCCGCCGCGGCCGTGAGCGATCCCTTCCTCTCCGTCGTGATCCCCGCCTTCAACGAGGCGGAGCGGCTGCCACGCACCCTCGAGCGCGTGGGCGCGTTCCTGCGCGCCTTCGGCCGCGGCCACGAGATCCTGGTCGTGGACGACGGGTCGAAGGACGGGACCGCGGAGCGGGCGCGCGCGGCGGGGGCCACCGTGCTCCGCAACGAGGCCAACCGCGGCAAGGGCCACGCCGTGCGGCGCGGGATGCTGGAGGCGCGGGGCCAGCGCCGGCTCATGACCGATGCCGACCTGTCCACGCCCATCGAGGAGCTGCCGCGGTTCCTGGAGAAGCTGGCCGAGGGCTACGACGTGGTCATCGGCTCGCGCGCCCTGCCCGGCGCCAGGATCGAGGTCCACCAGCCCTGGGTCCGCGAGAACACGGGCCGGCTCTACAACCTCTTCGTGCGGGTCCTGGCCCTGCGCGGCCTTCGGGACACCCAGTGCGGCTTCAAGCTCTGGAGCGCCGACGCCGCCCGCGCCGCCTTCGCGGACGCGCGCCTGGACGGCTTCTCCTTCGACGTGGAGGCCCTCTACCTGGCGCGCCGGCGCGGCTACCGGATCGCCGAGCTCCCGGTCATCTGGCGCAACGACGCCGCCACGCGGGTCTCGCTGGGCGGCGGCTCCGTCGCCTTCCCCGACCTCCTGCGGATCCGCTGGAACGATTGGATGGGCCGCTACGACGGCGGCGGGTCGTTGTAGCGGATCTCGGCCCCCGCCCGCAGCTCGCCGACCCATTCCTCGATGCGCTTGTCGAGCTCCTCGGACTCCAGACGCGCGCGCAGCGCCGGCGCCGCCTCCTCGAACGGCGGCGAGTCGGGCCGCGCGGCCCGCGCCTGCTCCCAGGCGGCGCGCACCGCCGCGTCCTCCACCCTCACCTGGGGACGGAAGCGGAACTCGACGTACTTGAGGATCGCGGTCTGGCGGCGGGCCAGACGGCGCAGCTCCTCTTCCGTGGCCCCCGCACCCGACGGTACGCGGGCGGCCAACTCGCGGTAGACGCGCTCCTCCTCCTCGGCCGTCACCACCGCCTGGGGCAGGCGGGCGGCCTCGCGGAACATGAGCCGCTCGTCGATCAGGGCGTCCACGGCGGCCTTGCGGTCCAGCCCGCGCAGGCGCTCCAGCACCCGCACCTCGGAGAGCAGGAGCGGACGGCCGTCCACCACGGCCAGGATCCGCTCGACCACGTTGCCCTGCGCGGCCCCCGGCGCGGCCAGCAGGCCGGCCAGGATGGCGGCGGCCGCCCTAGAACGCATGCCCGATCGTGAAGTGGACGTGGTAGGGCTTCTCCCCCACCCGGCGGTCCAGCTTGTAGCCCCAGTCGATGCGGAGCGGGCCCAGGGCGCTCTTGTAGCGCAGGCCCAGGCCCGCGGTGTAGCGCATGTCGGAGAGCGTCATGTCCGACACCTGCGGATAGACGTTCCCCGCCTCGGTGAAGGCGGCGGCGGAGAAGCGGCGGCCCACGTCGTAACGCAGCTCCGCCCCGCCCAGCAGCAGGCCGTTGCCGCCGGTGGGGATCACCTCTCCCGAGGGCAGGACCGCCACCGGGCCGGCCAGGTCGGTGGCGAAGCCGCGGAGGCTGTAGTCGCCGCCCGCGAAGAAGCGGTCGGGCAGCGGCAGGCGCAGCGGCTCGTCGAAGCCGAAGGTGCGCCCGAGGCCCAGGCGGCCGGAGACGGCCAGCACGGTGCGCGCGGCCACGCGCTGGTACGTGGCTGCCTGCACGAAGCCCTTCATGAAGCTGTCCCCGCCCAGGACCTCGTGGGAGATCTGGACGTCGGCGCCCACGAACCGCCCGCGGTGCGGGTCGAGGGGATCGTCGCGCGTGTCGTTCACCACCGAGGCCGAGGGGCCGGAGAAGGTGGTGGAGCGGAACTGCCGGTCCACCTCGTCGAGGGGGACCTCGATGTTGAAGACGCTCGTCTCCTGGTAGGCGTAGCGGAGGATCAGGCTCCAGCTGGGGCTCAAGGTGCGCCCCGTCTGGAGCAGGCCGCCGTAGCGGACGAAATCGAAGGAGTCGCGGTCCTCCTCCTCCCGGAAGGCGGTGACGAACAGCTCGTGGCGCCGGCCGAAGAGGTACGGCTCGCGGAACGTCGTCTCCAGCCGGCTCCCCCGGAAGCTGATGCGCGCGAAGGCGGTGATGCTGCGGTCCAGCCCCCAGAGGTTGCGGCGGGTGACCTCGGTGCTGAAGCGGAGGCGCTCGTGCTCGGCGTAGCCGATGCCGTAGGACACGGCGGTGCGCGGGCCCTCGTCCGCGGTCACCACCACGCTGCGCGCGGAGGAGGACTCCGGGTCCATCTCGCTCACGGTCACCTTCTGGAAGATACCGAGGCTGCCCAGGCGGCGCTGGCTCTCCAGCACCTTCTGCGCACCCAGCGCCCCGCCCTCCTCCAGCGCCAGCTCGCGGCGCACCACCTCCTCGCGCGTGGCCAGCAGGCCCGAGATCACGATGTGGTCCACCTGCGTGCGCGGCCCGGGCTCGACGCGGAGCACGACGTCCACCGGCCCGCCCTCCGGGGGGAGCGACACCTCGGGGACCACCTCGGCCTGCAGGTATCCCGCGTTGCGATACGCCGCGAGCACGCTGGCCCGGTCGCGCGCCAGGTCGCGCACGCGGTACGGCCCGCCCTCCCGGAGGCGCAGCTCGCGCAGCTCCTCGCCCGCGGGCAGGGACTGGGGCGACCGCACGGCGAAGGAGGCGACCGTGGTCAGAATGCCCGGGCGCACGCGGAACACGACGGGCAGCTCGCCGCCGCCCTCGGGAACGTCCGCCTCCACCTGGGCCCGGGCATAGCCGCGGTCCTCGAGGGCCCGCTTCAGCGTGGCCACGTCCTCTTCCACCAGCCGGTCCTGCAAGGCGGCGCCGGCGCGCACCTTCAGGGGCGGCGCCAGGTCCGGGAACCCGTCCACCTCCACCGAGCGCACCTGGGCCGGGGCGCCCGGCGCGATCTCGTAGATCACGGCCACGGTCTCGGCCGGCCCGGCCTGCTGGTGATGGCTCACGGCCACGTCGCGGAAGCCCAGCCGCCGGAAGTGGTCCTCGACGAGCTCGCGGCCCTGCTCGAGGGCGTCGCCGGCCAGGGCGCCCTCGCGCAGGCCCCGCTCCAGGGCGCGCAGCAGGCCGGCGGGCACCGCCGTGCCGCGGACCTCCACGTGCGGCCGCGGCCCGGGCGTGGCGTGGAACACCAGGGCCATCCGCGCCGCGGCGGGATCGTAGGTCTCCAGGAGCTCCACCTGCGCGCGCCACCACCCGCCCTGCGCCAGGTCGCGCCGCATCTGCTCGGCCGCGGCCAGGGCCTTCGCGCGACGGAAGGGTTGGCCCATTCGCGGCCGGATGCGCTCCCGCAGCAGGCGCTCGGGGGAGCCCGCCACGCCTTCCACGGTGGCGGCGCCCACCCGCACCAGCGGACCCGGGCGGATGTCGAAGACGGCGTCGGCGCCGCCGGCCGTGCGATCGGTGGTGGCGGCCACCCGCGCCTCGAGGTAGCCGCGCTCCACGAGGGCGACGGCCACGTCACGCGCCGCCTGCTCCAGCCGCGGCGGCCAGAGCGGCTCCCGCGCGCGCAGCCGCGCGATCTTGCGGACCTCGCCCGGCCGCACGACGGGCGTCCCCGTGATCCGCACCTCGGACAGCAACGGGGCGGGCACCGGGCGGAAGACCAGGTCCACGCCCGCCGGCCCGCGCCGGGCCTCCACGCGGATGTCCTCGTAGTCGCCCGTCGCGTGGAACAGCTCGACCGCGTGGCGCACGGTGGCGGCGTGGAAGGGCTCCCCCGGGCGCATCTCCACGTACCGCGAGAGGCGGTGGACGTCCTCCGGCGGGGCCTCGATGGTCACCGCCGCCAGGGTCTCTCCCTCCAGCGATGGCGCCTCCTCCGCGGGCTGCGTGACGGAGAGGAGGAGCGCCAGGAGCGGCCCGGCCATCACTTCGACTGCCGCAGGCGCAGGTCGAAGCCGTAACCGCCGGGATCGGCGCGGCTGACGGAGAGCGAGAACCGGTCGGAGAGGGTGTACTCCACCGAAAGGAAGGGGTCCTGCACGCCGCGCAGGTCGATCGAGTACAGGACGTTCACGTCGGGGGTGATGCGCTTGCCCAGGCTGATGCGCGCGCTCGGGTTGGTGACGTCGCCCTTGACCAGCGAGGGATCGATGGAGAAGCGGTTCAGCCCGAACAGGCGCTCGGCCCCGCGCTCCAGGCCGACCTCCTCGGCGATGCGCCCCGCGGCCAGGGTGGCCGCGCCGGTGGCGGCCAGGTTGGCCTGCCGGGTCTGCGAGGTGGCCAGGCTGGCCACGTCGCTCTCGTCGGCCCCGGCCAGGAGGTTCAGGATCTGGACGGCGGTCAGCGGAGGGTCGGAGCTGAGCGTGGGATAGGCGCGCTCCAGCGTGCCGTTGATCTTGAGAGTGACCCGGTACGAGCGGATGCGCGACTCGGCCTCGATGTCGAACAGGGGGTCGATCTTCTGCGGGTTGGAGAAGTCCAGCGTCCCGCGCCGGATCACGTAGGTGTTGCCCTGGAAGTACACGCGCCCGCGCTCGATCTCCGCCCGGCCCAGGACCACCGGCTGCTCGTAGCTTCCCTGCAGCGAGAGGTCCGCCCGGGCCTGCAGCGTGGCCAGGTTGTTGTCGATGCGCAGCGTGCCGGGGGCGCGGACCTTGACGTCGTAGCGCAGCCCCTCCTCGAGCGAGACGCGCTCCTCGAGCTGCTCGCGCGTGTTCAGCAGCTCGGAGGCCAGGTCGTAGCGGCGCGTCCAGGCCGCCTGCTTGACGTCCACGGTGCCCGTCACCCACGGCTGCTCGGTGGTGCCGAGCAGGCGGAGATCGGCGTCCACCACGCTGCGCAATCCCTCGGGGTAGTGCAGCACGAGCCCGCGGCCCACGGTGCGCACGTCGAAAGACGCGGGCTTCCCCGCGGCGTAGGCGGCCTGGCCCTCCAGCGCCACGGCCCCGCCGCCCAGGGTGCCCGTCATGTCGGAGAAGTGCGCGGCCTCCTCCGTGAAGCGCACCGCGCCGCGCAGGCCCTCCAGGCCGTGGGGGAAGCCGTGCACGCGCAGGCCCCCGCCCTCCACGTCCATCTGCCCTTCCACGCGCGGGTGGGCGCGCGTGCCCGATACCTTCATGCCGACCCGCGCCGACCCCCGGCTCCGCACCGGGCGGATGAGCGCGGACAGCGCGCGCAGGTCGGCCGCGCCGCTCACGCTCAGGTCCAGCGCCCCCTCGCCCACCACCACCGCCCGGCCCTCCACGGCCAGGTCGGTGCCCTCTCCCGCCAGGTGGAGGTTCCGCACGTCGATGGCGCCGTGATCGACCGTGAACCGCAGGGGGTCGCGGTTGTGGACCGGGTATTCGGGCAGCAGCACCTCCACGCTGGCCAGCGCGGCGTCCGCCGTGAGGTCGGCGGGACGGTCGAGCGGCCCGGACAAATCCACGTTGCCGCTGGTCACCAGGCCCACGGCGGTGGGTAGCGCGGGGTAGACCGCGCGCAGGAACGGGTCGACGCTCGTCGCGCGCGCGGTGACCTGGAGCGACGCCGCGTGGGGGGCCTCCGCGCCCACGGTCCCGCGGAGCTCCAGGTCCACGCGCGGCGATCGGCAGCGGGCCTCCACGCCGACCGCGCCGTCGCCCGCGCCCACCAGGTCCGCCTCCAGCGCCCCCACGCCCTCGTCCCCCAGGAAGAGACGGGGCGAGGTCACGCGCGCGCGGAGCCGCGGGCGCGACAACGGCCCCTGGAGAGTGGCCGTGCCCGACACCCGCCCGCCCCAGCGCACGCCGGACACGGCGGGCAGCATCTCGCCCACGTCCATGTCCGCGGCGGTGGCGGTGCCGTCGTACACGTCGTCGTCGGTGACGGTTCCGCGGAAGGTCACGCTCCCGCCGCCCACGCCGGCCCGGCCCGCGCGCACCTCCGTGATCGGTCCCTCCAGACGGGCGTCCACCTCGAGGTCGGAGTAGGGCACGTCGTAGTAGCGGCCAGAGGCGCTGGTGATCCGCACGGGGCCCACGGGCGCGCTGCGCCGGCCCGAGACCTGGGCCTCGCCCGAGAGGAGGCCGTCCGCCGCCACGTCCCACTCGAAGGCCTTGACGAAGTCGGCCGCGGGCCAGCGCGTGAAGCGGACGCGCACGTCGAGCGCGTCGTGCCCGCCGCGGGGCCCCGTCTCCATCTCGCCCTCGAGGCGCAGCTCGCCGCCCGGCCGGCGGAGGATCAACGGCTGAGACCGCACGCGAAGGCCGTCCGCCACCCCCGTCCACTCCGTCTCGCCCCACCGGACGCCCAGGTACTCCACGCTCGGGCCCGAGAAGCGTCCCTCGAAAACGGGGTTGCGGACGGTGCCCCGCCAGCGGCCCCGGAAGGACCCCGTGCCCGAGAAGCCGAGCCGCTCGGCGCGCGGGTTGCCCAGGGCCACGCGCAGGCGCTGCCCCAGCGCGTCGCTCTGCGCCAGGTCGGTGCTGTCCGCCTCCACCGCGATGTCCGCGCGATCGTCCCGCGCGATCCGGCCGGAGAGGCGGGTCTGCGTGGCCGGAGTCCGCAGCTCGGCCGACTCGAGGTACTGCACGCCCGCCTCGGCACGCCACTGCAGCCGGCCGACGAGCGGCGTTCGCCCGTCGGACGCGGAGGCGAGGTCCAGGGCCACCCGCCCCGACAGGTCGCGGACGCGGCCACGGGGCCAGCGGAGCTTCACCTCGCCGGCGGCGGTGGCGCCCACGCCAGCGGCCCCGATGTCGAAGACCTTGCGCGACAGCGCCTCGGCGTCCACGCCGCGCAGCGTGGCCTCCAGGCGGGCCACGCCCTTTCCGGGCGGGACGTCGACGTCGAGCACCCCGCTGCCCCCGAAGGCCTGGACCTCGAATCGCCGCAGGTGGGCGCCGTCGGCGTCCCAGGCCACGTCGCCCGCGTAGCGCGGCACGGGCACGCCGTCGAACACGCCCTCCGTGCCTTCGAGGCGCCCCTTGAGCCGGAGCCGGGACCCGTCGACCGACGCCGTGCCGTCGTAGCGGCCGCGGCCGCGGAGCCCGAACCCGCTGCGCAGGACGTGCGCGTCGAGCATGGCCAAGTCGACGGAGCCGCGCAGGGTCAGCTGCCCCTGCGGGCGCGCGGCGATCTGGATCTGCCCGCGGTACTCGAGGTCCGTGTCGGGGGCGCGGAGCCGGCCCGACTCCACCGTGAGGCGGCGGCCCTCGAGCACCAGGTCCACGTCGGTGCCCACGGGGAAGGCCGGCGCGGACCCGAAGCGGGCGGTCCCCGTTCCGAAGGAGAAGGTGCCGGCCAGCACGCCCGGCCGGCGCGAGGCCAGGCGGCCGCGGAAGCGCGGCAGGTCCAGCTCCAGGGGGATCCGCTCGTGGTTCACGACGAGCTCGCCCTTGTCCACGGTGAGCCGCTCGATGCGGGCGTCGGCCCCGGCCTCGCCGGTCGTGCCCATGGCGGGGATGTCGTCGCCGCCCTGCTCGAACGCGTTGACGCGGATCCGCGGGCGCTCGATGCGCAGCCGCGACAGCACGACCTTGCGGTCCCAGAAGCTCTGCGGCACCTCGGGGTCGAGCGGCGGCCGGCTGAACGCGGCCACCACGCGCGGCACCTCGAGGAACGGCGGGGCCTGCGGGGTCGCGCCCGCGACGCGCACGTCCGTGACCTCGACCTCGAGGGGGAAGAGGTGATAGCGCACGCGGCCCACCGTCACCGGACGGTGGAAGAAGGCCTGGAGCTGCGCGGACAGCACCCCGGCCGACCAGAGCGGCAGGCGGGCCAGGAAGAGCGCAGCCAGGGCGAGGACGAACCCCAGCAGAAGGAGCCGCCGGCGCCGGATCGTCACTCCACCACGACCAGCAGGGCCGCGGTCTCCACGGTCTGTCCCTCGCGCACGAGGAGCTCGGCCACCCGCCCGGCGCGCGGGGAGCGGAGCTCGTTCTCCATCTTCATGGCCTCCATGACCAGCAGGCCGTCACCCGCCTCGACCTGCTGGCCGGGCTGGACCAGGACCCGCACCAGGCGGCCCGGCATGGGCGCGACCACGCGCGCCGGCCCCGTCGCCGCCTTGCGGGGGGCGGCCGCCGCGCCCTGGGAGGCGCCGCGGATCTCCACGTAAAGGACGTCCTCCGCCAGCACCACGTTGTACCCGTCCGGCCGCTTCTCGAGGCCGGCCTCGTAGCTCCGGCCCCCGATGATCAGGCTCGCGAAGTGCGGCCCCGTCTCCTGATGGTCCACTTCCAGCGCGCGGCCGTCCAGGGTCACCACGTAGCGGCCGTCGCGCCCACGGACCTCCACGCGCAGGGTGCGTCCGTCGACGGTGGCGTCGAAGAGCATGCGGAGCGGCCCGGCTAGAAGGGGCCCTCCGAACGGCGCCAGTCCCGGCGCTGCCAGCCCGAGGATCCGGCCGCCGCGACCTCGCCCGCGCCTCGCGCCTGGAGCCGGTCGTTGTGGGCGCGGATGGCCGCGGCGGCCACGGCCACGTCCCAGGGCCGCTCCCGGTCGCGGTCCGACTGCGCGAACACCTTCTCCACGAAGCCGGTGTCGAAGTCCCCGGCCTCGAACGACGGATGGTGGAGCACGCGGTCGAGGAACGGGAGGGTCGTCTTCAGCCCCAGGATCTTGTATTCGTCCAGCGCGCGCCGCATGCGCAGGATCGCGTCGCCGCGGTTGAAGCCATAGGCCACGAGCTTGGAGAGCAGCGAGTCGTACTGGACCCCGACCTCGTAGCCCTCGTAGACGCCGGAATCGTCCCGGATCCCGGGTCCCCCGGGCACGCGGAGGGCCAGGATGCGGCCGGGGCTGGGCAGGAAGTTGCGGTCGGGGTCCTCGGCGTAGATGCGGCACTCGATGGCGTGGCCGCGCTGGGTCAGGGCGTCCTGGCGGAAGGGCAGCGGCTCTCCCTGCGCGATACGGATCTGGAGCTTGACCAGGTCCTCGCCCGTCACCATCTCCGTCACCGGGTGCTCGACCTGGATGCGGGTGTTCATCTCCAGGAAATAGGGGGTGCGCGCCTCGTCCACGAGGAACTCGAGCGTCCCCGCGTTGCGATAGCCGATCTTCTTGACCAGGGCCACGGCCGAGCGGCCCATGCGGTCGCGCAGCTCCGGTGTCACGAAGGGCGACGGGCTCTCCTCGATGATCTTCTGGTGCCGCCGCTGGATGGAGCACTCGCGCTCGAACAGGTGCACCGCGTCGCCGTGGTGGTCGGCCAGCACCTGGATCTCGATATGGCGCGCATGGGTGATGGCCTTCTCGAGGTAGAGGCTCTGGTCGCCGAAGGCGTTCTGCGCCTCGCTCCTCGCCCGATCGGCCGCTTGCTCCAGCTCCGCGGGCGACTTGACCAGCCGCAGCCCCTTGCCCCCGCCCCCCGCGGCGGCCTTGAGCATCAGGGGGAACCCGATCCGCTCGGCCTCGGCGCGGATGGCCAGAGCACCTTCCACCGGCTCGAGCGTTCCCGGCACCACGGGCACCCCCGCCGCGGTGGCGGCCCGCCGGGCCGAGGTCTTCTCCCCCATGAGCGCGATGGTCTCGCTCTTCGGCCCGATGAAGGCGATCCCCGCCTGCTCGCAGGCGGCCGCGAAATCCGCCTTCTCGGCCAGGAAGCCGTAGCCGGGATGGACGGCGTCGGCGCCGGATCTCCTGGCCACGTCGATCACGCGGTCGATGTGGAGGTACGACTCGGTGGACGGCGCCGGCCCCACGAGGTACGCCTCGTCGGCCCGGCGCACGTGCAGCGAGGCGCGGTCGGCCTCCGAGTACACGGCCACCGTGGGCAGGCCCATCTCGCGGCACGCGCGGATGATCCGCACCGCGATCTCGCCGCGGTTGGCGATGAGAACCTTCTTGAACGGCCTCAAAGCGGTATGTTCCCGTGCTTCTTGGGAGGGTTCTTGTCGCGCTTGTTCCGCGTCATGTCCAAGCCGGCGATGATCTTCCGCCGGGTCGTGCGGGGCTCGATGACCTCGTCCACGAACCCGCGGTCGGCGGCGACGTAGGGGTTGGCGAACTTCTCCTTGAACTCGGCCACCTTCCGCGCGCGCAGTGCCGCGGGGTCGGCGTCTCCCGCGATCTCGCGCCGGTAGAGGACGTTCACCGCGCCCTCCGGCCCCATGACCGCGATCTCCGCGGTGGGGTACGCGTAGTTCAGGTCCGTGCGGATGTGCTTGCTCGCCATGACGCAGTACGCCCCGCCGTAGGCCTTGCGCGTGATGACGGTGATCTTGGGCACCGTGGCCTCCGCGAAGGCGTAGAGCAGCTTGGCCCCGTGGCGGATGATCCCGCCGAACTCCTGGGCGGTGCCGGGCAGGAAGCCGGGCACGTCCTCGAACGTCACGAGCGGGATGTTGAAGGCGTCGCAGAAGCGCACGAAGCGGGCGCCCTTCACGGAGGCGTCGATGTCCAGGCAGCCCGCCAGCACCGCGGGTTGGTTGGCTACGATCCCCGCGCTGCGTCCCCCGAAGCGGGCGAAGCCCACCACCATGTTGGGGGCGTAGAGCGAGTGCACCTCGAGAAAGCGGCGATCGTCCACCACCGCCTCGATGAGCCGCTTGACGTCGTAGGGCTTATGGGTCTCTGCGGGAATCAGGGTGTCGAGGGACGGGTCCTCGCGGTCCGGCGGGTCCTCGGTCCGATGCAGCGGCGCCTCTTCCATGTTGTTCGACGGCAGGTAGGACAGAAGCTCACGGATGAGGGCCAGGCAGGCGCGGTCGTCGTCCACCGCGAAGTGGGCCACGCCGGACTTGATGTTGTGCGTGGCGGCGCCCCCCAGCTCCTCCTTGCTGACCTCCTCGTGGGTCACGGTCTTGATGACGTCGGGCCCCGTCACGAACATGTAGGCGGTGTCCTTCACCATCACGTTGAAGTCGGTGATGGCCGGGCTGTAGACGGCGCCGCCGGCGCAGGGCCCCAGGATGGCGGAGATCTGGGGAACGACACCGGAGGCCAGGGTGTTGCGCAGGAAGATGTCCGCGTACCCTCCGAGCGAGGCGACCCCTTCCTGGATGCGGGCGCCGCCGGAGTCGTTGAGCCCGATGACGGGAGCGCCCATCTTCATGGCCAGGTCCATGACCTTGCAGATCTTCTGGGCGTTGGTCTCGGAGAGGCTGCCGCCGAAGACCGTGAAGTCCTGGGCGAAGACGAAGGCCAGGCGCCCGTCGATCCGCCCGTAGCCGGAGACGACGCCGTCGCCGGGGATCTTCTGGTCCGCCATCCCGAAGTCGAGGCAGCGGTGCTCGACGAGCTTGTCCAGCTCCTCGAAGGACCCCTCGTCGAGGAGCAGCTCCACGCGCTCGCGCGCGGTGAGCTTGCCCTCCGCGTGCTGGCGCTTGAGGCGCTCGGCCCCGCCGCCCTCCTCCGCGCGGCGCACGCGGGCGGCCAGGACGTCCCTGGGCGTGGTCATCAGTGGTGGCAGCCGCAGGCGCCCCGGCCGCAGCCGCAGCCCCCGCCCGCCGAAGCCCCGTCCCCGCCCGCCCCGGTGAACGCGAAGCTCGACACCTTCTTCTCCACGGACGCGCCGCCGCAGGCGGGGCAGTCGACGGGATCCCCCCAGGCCCGTACGTAGCGCTCGAAGGGCAGCCCGCAGCCGCGGCAGAGGTATTCGTAGAGCGGCATCAGGGGGCGGTCTTGGCGCCCATCTCCTTCTTGGCCTTCTCCCAGTCCTCCAGGAACTTCTTGAGGCCGATGTCGGTCAGCGGGTGCTTGACCAGGCTCTGGAAGACCGTGAAGGGCATGGTGCCGATGTGGGCCCCCACCCGCGCCGCCTCCACCACGTGCATGGGACCCCGCAGGCTGGCGGCCAGGACCTGGCAGTCGTAGTCGTAGTTGTCGAGGATCTGGACGATGTCCGCCACCAGCTCCATCCCCGGGGTGGCGATGTCGTCCAGCCGCCCCACGAAGGGCGAGACGAACCGGGCCCCGGCCTTGGCCGCGAGCAGGGCCTGGGTGGGAGAGAAGACGAGGGTCATGTTGACCCGGTGGCCCTCCGTGGTCAGCGCGCGCGTGGCCTTGAGCCCGTCCCAGGTGCACGGGCACTTGACCACGATGTTCTTGTGC
>Ga0075425_100005313_pt1 | contig 13377 bp, 9 predicted proteins | sample SoiMethybrSBSTD4_FD_75300 | JGI IMG/M metagenome (GOLD analysis project Ga0075425, IMG submission 75300) | Bulk soil microbial communities from a Populus tree surrounding site in Tennessee, USA - Soil MetaG P. TD hybrid SBSTD4 | ecosystem: Environmental > Terrestrial > Soil > Tree plantation...
CGGCGCGAGTGGGGCTTCACCCTCGCCGCGATCCTCGCCCTGGCGCTCGGCATCGGCGCCACCACCGCCGTGTTCTCGGTCGTCTACGGCGTGCTGCTGCGGCCGCTGCCGTTTCCCGAGTCCGATCGCCTCGTCCGCATCTACGAGGAGCATCCCGGCGCGCCGCGGCCGCCGGGCGATCTGGAGACCAGCAACACCACGCTGAACGCCTGGACCTCCCGGCTGCGATCGCTCGAGAACATCGCGCCCTATTACGCGGTCGAATACACGGTCGCGTTCCCCGACGGGCCGGTGCGCGTCCACGGCGGGCAGGTCGGCCCGGCGCTCTTTCCGCTGCTCCGGGCCACGCCGCAGGCCGGGCGCTTCTTTCTTCCGGAGGAGGACGCGCCGCGCGCGAACCTGTTCGTCGTCATCAGCGATCGTCTCTGGCGCGACCGACTGCACGCGGCGGCCGACGTGGTCGGCCGCACGTTGACGATCGAAGGCAAGCCGCACGTCATTGTCGGCATCGCGCGTCCCGACTTTCATTTCCCCGATGCCGAGGCGCAGCTGTGGACGCCATATGACGATCCGACGCGCCTCGATCCGTCGGTGCAGGGCGGCGTCTGGCTGACGCTGGCGATCGGACGCCTCGTCCCCGGCGCGACCGCCGCACAGGCGGCAGCGGAGGGGACGGCCGCGGCGCGCAGCGTCACGCGTCCGCGCGCGCTCGAGGTCCTGTTCGGCGCCGGCGGCCCAGTGCAGGTGCACGCGGTTCCGATGGTCGAGGAGATGACCGCGGCCGTGCGGCCGGTGCTGCTCGTCATGAGCGCCAGCGTCGCCTTCATCCTGCTCATCGCGTGCGCCAACGTGGCGAACCTCTTCCTGTCCCGCGGCGTCGCGCGGCAGCGGGAGTTCGCGCTCCGGGCCGCGCTCGGGGCGGGACGGCTGCGGCTCGCGCGGCAGCTGCTCGCCGAAAGCGGCCTGTTGTCGCTGGCCGGCGCCGCCGGCGGGATCCTGCTCGCGTGGGCGCTCGTCCGCGCCACCGGCGCGCTGGCGCCCGCCGATTTTCCCCGCCTGCAGGACGTGCGCGTCGACACCACCGTCGCGCTCTTCGCCACCCTCGTCACGATCGTCGCGGCGCTGCTGACCGGGCTGTTGCCCGCCGTGCGCGGGACGTCGTTCAACCTGTCGGCATCGCTGCACGGCGGAGACGGCGCCGTCGCCGGCGGCTTCCGCGGCGCGCGGGCGCGCCTCGTCCGTGACGCGCTGCTCGTCGGCGAAGCGGCGCTGGCGGCGCTGCTCATCGTCGGCGCCGCCCTCTTCGGCCGCAGCTTCCGGGCACTGAGCAGCGTCGACACCGGCTACACGCCGGGCAACGTCCTCGTGGCGCAGGTGTTTCCGCCGGCCAACGCCGAGCCGGCGCGCGTCGCCGGGTTCACCGCCGCGCTTGTCGATCGCCTCCGCGCCGATCCTGGCGTCGTCTCGGCGGGTGCCGGCAACATGATGCCGTTCAGCCAGATGACGTTCCTGACGGCATTCGACCTGCCGGCCGGATCGTCCGGCGGCAAGCCGGCGCGCGTGCGCGCGTGGTCGTACGCGGTGACGCCGGGATATGCCGAGTCACTCGGGCTGCGGCTGCGCGCCGGGCGCCTCTTCGTCCGCAGCGACGAGCAGCCCGGCCGCTACCCGGTGCTCGTCAACGAGGAGTTTGCGCGCCGCTATCTCGACTCGACTCGCATCGTCGGGCGCACCTTCATGGGCGGGCCGTACGGCGCGAAGAACAGGACGGAGATCGTCGGCCTCGTCGGCAACGTGCTCAAGGACGGCGCCGACAAGAAGGTCGTGCCAGAGGTCTACACGGTGGCGCGGCGCGACGTTCCACTCAGCTACGAGGTCGACGTCGTCATCCGCACGAACGGCGATCCCGCGCGCGCGGCCGCCACGCTGCGCCAGGCGGTTCGTTCGATCGACGCGGACACGGTGGTCGGGGCGACGCAGCCGCTGGCGTCGAGGGTGCGGGCATCGTTCGCGCAGCCGCGATTCTCGACCGCGGTACTGGCCGCGTTCGCGACGCTGGCCTTGGTGCTCGCCTCGCTTGGACTGTTTGGCGTGCTGTCCTACACGGTCTCGCAACGCCGCCGCGAGTTGAGCGTGCGGGCGGCGCTGGGCGCGGATCGGCGCAGGCTGCTGACGCTGGTGTTGCGGGAAGGACTTGCGCTCACCGCGATCGGGTTGTGCGCGGGACTTGGCGGAGCGCTGCTGCTGGCGCAGGCGATTCGGGGGCTGCTCTTTGGCATCACGCCCGCGGATCCGCTGGCGTACGCCGTCGCGCCGCTGGTGCTGTTACCGGTGGCGGCAATGGCGTGCCTGCTTCCGGCACGCCGTGCCGCCAATGCAGCGCCAGCGGAAGTGCTGAGGCTGCTCTAAGCGCGCGATTGGACCGGCGACGAACGGACCGCATCGACGATCAGCTCGACCAGGCGGCCGGGTTCGGTGGCGCTGAGCGTCGCCGGATGTTCACGGCTGAGCCCGTAGCGCCGGATGATATTGACGAGGTGCCAGCCCGCAAGCGCCGAGAGCTGCCGACGGAGCAGCGATTCTCCTTTTCGGTAGACGGAGAACGGATCGAGCACACTCTCCACTTCGGGCGCGTCCTCGGTCACGACGGCCGGCGCCGGCCCTTCGAAGTGCGGCCGCGGGCTCGGCTGGACGAGCCGGCGAAAGGGCTGCTTCAGCGCCCGCGCGAGGCAGCCCTCGAGAAACACCGGCGTCAGGCCGGTCGCCCAGTAAATCGTGTCCTGCCGATTCGGCTGCGTGGTTTCTCGCGAGGAACGAATGGGTTCTCCCTCGGTGGGGACGAACTCGATCCAGCCCTGCCACATGCCATCGGGCATCTCGCTGCCGCACGCGCGTGCCGTGTAAGTCTTGCCGTCACCGTTGCGAACCGGTTCAGCGAATTCCACGAGTACTTCAGCCACTTCGCCTCCGGCCATCACAACTGCAAGAAAGACACCGACTCGGCTACACAGCGGCGACTGAGCCGCTGGCCGCGGCGCGGTAGAGCGCGGTAATGGCCGCCACCGTGCGGCGCGATTCGTCGAGCGTCACGCGCGGCGCGGCCTGGTCGAGCGCGGCGCGCTCCATGTCGGCGATTTCACCCGCGAAGGCGGGCTCGGAGGGAAACGGCAGCGTCTCGACGGTATCGCCGCGCGTCAGATAGAGACGGCTCATGTCGTCGGTGCGGAACGGCCGGTGGATGCGCAGCGCGCCGTCCCGTCCGATCACTTCCATTTCCGCCCGGAACGGACCGACGAAGCCCGAGTCGAATTGCGCCACGCTGCCGTCTCGGAACCGCATCATGCCGGCGAACTCGAGATCGACGCCCGACGGCGAAGTCTGCTGCCAGCCGGAGACGTCGACCGGCGGCTCGCCGGCGACCAGGCAGGCATAGCTGACGGGGTAGCAGCCGACGTCCCACAGCGATCCGCCGCCGAGTGCAGGGTCGAGCCGCACGTCGTTCTCGCGCGTCAGCGGGAAGGTGAAGGCCCCTTTGTATCCGCGGATCGCGCCGAGCGCGCCGCTGCGGACGAGGCGCTCGACGACGTGGGTCAGCGGATGGTGACGGTACATGAACGCTTCCGTCGCGATTCGCGACGCGCGCGCCGCGGCGATCTTGATCCGATCGACCTCGTCCACGCTGAGTGCCAGCGGTTTCTCACAGAGAACATGCTTCCCACCTTCGAGCGCACGGATCGTCCACTCGACGTGGAGGGTGTTGGGCAGCCCGATGTAGATGACGTCGATCTCAGGATCGTCGACGAGCGCCTGGTAGGAGCCCAGGACGCGGGGGATCTTCCATTCGGCGGCGTAGGCCTCGCCGCGCTCGCTCGTGCGGCTGGCCACGGTCGTCACCTCGCTCCGCGCCGAGGCGCGGATGGCGGGGATGATCAGCCGATTGATCCGGGCGGTGCTCAGGAGGCCCCAGCGAAGTGACATGTGTCAATGCTAAATGCCGAATGCCAAATGCCGAAAGTGTCGAATTGCCAAATGCCAAGTCTGCCACTGCCAACTGCCCATTACCGACTGGCAACCGGCAACCGGCAACTGGCAACTGGCAACTGGCAACTGGCAACGAGCATCGCTGGTAAGATTCCGCCGACGGCGGCGGGTCGGACAGCATGGGAGGCGGGCGGGTATGCGACTGTTCCTCCTTGGCGTTCTTGCGGCGGCATTCACGTTCACTCAGGCAGCGACGAGCCCCCAGGCGGCGCCCGGGGCGTCGCTCAGCGGACGGGTAACGACCGGCAGCGGCGTCGACACGCGGCCGGTCCGGCGGGCGCGCGTGACGCTCACCGGCGGCGGCCTGACCGCACCGCGCCTGGCCGACACCGACACCAAAGGCGTCTTCCGTTTCGATCGGCTCCCCTCCGGCGGCAGCTTCAAGATCGCCGTGCAGAAGCCCGGCTTCGTGACGCTCGACGCGGACGCGACGGCGAACGCCGAGTTGAAGATGGAGCGCGCCGGCGCGATCGAAGGGTTCGTCACCGACGCGTCCGGCGATCCGATCTGGAACGTTGTGGTCACCGCGCTGCAGAAAGCCGAGCCGCATCCGGGAAGCGCACCGGCAGTCCCCAAGGCGATCGCGCAGACGCGGACCGACGATCTCGGGCGGTACCGCCTTCATAGTCTTCCCGCGGGTGACTACGTTGTGGAGGCTTCGACCGATCGGTCGTTCGTCCTGAGCCAGTTCCTGATGCCGGGTGAGAAGCGTCCCGACATCTCGCGAGCCTTCTATCCGGCGGCGGCGACGATCGACGACGGCAAGCTGGTACGCGTCGCCGCCGCGCGCGACAGCACGGCGATCGACATTTCGTTCAGTCCGCCGCCGCCCGTACGCGATCCCGCCTCGCCCCCTGTGGCCCCGCGCGAAGATGCGACCGGAACCGCCAGGATCACCGGAACCGTCGTGGACGCGGTTTCCGGCAAGCCGATCACGTCTGCGGAGCTGCTGTTGTTGCCGGTCGAAGGCCAGCGAATCACCAACTGGATCCGGACCGATACGAAGGGGCGATTCGAATACTCGCAGCTGCAGGCGCGCCGTTACACGCTGCAGTTCCAGGCGGATCGCTTCGTCACGCTCGAATACGGGCAGAAGCGTCCAGGTGAGACGGGCACGCAGATCCAGCTGCGCGACGGCGAAGAGTACCGCGCCGACATGCGCCTGCCGCGGGCGAGCGCCATCGAAGGCGTGGTCCTCGACGAGTTTGGCGATCCGGCCCCCGGCATCACAGTGCAGCCGTGCAGGAAGGGCTTCGCCGTCGGCCGCCAGCGTCTGGGGCCGATCGGCAGCCGCATTCAACCCTTTCCGACGGACGATCGCGGCCATTATCGGATTCCCGGTCTGCCCCCCGGCGACTACTACGTCGTGGCGCTCTCCGGCGTATACACCGACGCCAGCGAGGTCGGCGGGTTCGGGCCGACGTACTACCCTGGGACGGCCGACGCCAGCGCGGCAACGCCGATCGCCGTCGCCTTCGGCGCCGACAACATCGGAACCACGTTCGCGCTCGCGCCGGCGAAGACGTTCACGGTAGCGGGGACGATGGTGGACGGCGACGGCAAGCCGGTCAGCGGCCGCGGCACGCTGTCGCTGAGCACGCCCGATCACCTGCAGCGGATGGACTTCAACTTCGCGCGCGCGTCGACTGCGGCCGACGGGACGTTCGTCTTGCGGAACGTGCCCCAGGGTGCTTACACGCTGCAGGGCTTTGCGCCCCCTCGGCCCGATTACAGGGGACCGATGAATCTCAGCGCAATGGCGTTCGGGTGGCTGCCGATCACGGTGGGCGACGCCGACCTCGACGGCGTGGTGCTGAAGACGACGGCAGGCACCACGCTGCGCGGGAAGATCGTCCTCGAGGATTCCGCCGCGGCGCCGCCGACGGCGAACCAGTTGCGCGTCGGAACGTTCCCGGTCGAATTCGATTCCGCGCCGCTCGGCGGCGGGCCGTCCCCGTCCGAGACCCACGACGACCTCAGCTTCGAGGCGACGCGCCAGTCGGGGCTGCGGCGGATCACCGTGTCGACCTCGTCGCCGTCGTGGATGCTCAGGAAGATCACGCTGAACGACATCGACATCACGGACGTCTCGATCGACCTCCGGACGAAGGACGTCGACGGCGTTCAGGTGATCCTGACGTCGAAAGTGACGCGCATCAGCGGAACGGCGTCTGACGACAAGGGAGCGATTTCGGATTTTGCGGTCGTCATCTTCGCGTCCGATCCCACGAAGTGGATTGATCGGTCGCGCTTCGTCGTCATGGCGCGCCCCAACCAGCAAGGTCGGTTCGGCATCAGTGGGCTGCCGCCGGAGGATTACCTCGCCATTGCCCTGCCGAGCGTTGCCGCCGGCGAGTTGGCCGATCCCGAGTTCCTGCAGCAGCTGCGCATCAACGCGACAGCGTTCACTCTTACCGAGGGTGAGTCAAAGACCTTGGATCTGAAGTTGAAGAAAAGACCCTGAGTCTAAGCGATCGTGTGGGTCAGGGCTTTATGCCCTGACCAGCTCACTTGATTCGCACGATCCCATCGGCGACACGCTCGAAGCGTTCGAAGACCGCCGGGTCGTGGCCGGGCACGATCAGGCGGGGATCGGAGGCGAACGACTTGGCGCGGTCCTGCGCCTTGAGGTTGCTCGCGGCATCCAGCGTCTGCGCGATCGGGACGTGCTTGTCGAAGTTCTCGTAGAGATACACGTTGTCGGAGGTGAAGACCGCGGTGCCCCCCTCGATCTTCACCGTGCAGTACTGCGACTCGCGGGTGTGCTTGCCGCCGATGTAGCAGCGGATGCCGGGGATGACTTCCTGGTCGTCCCCTTCGACGAAGCGCAGCCGTCCGTCGGTGTTGATCTTCAGCAGCGCGTCCATGTCCTCGGCGAACACGCCGCCGTGCGTGTTGCGGGCGAACCAGGCCTCGCCGGTGTAGTAGCGGTACTCCTCGCGCTGGATCCAGACCGTCGCCTTCGGGAAGAGGTCGGCACCATCGACGTGATCCCAATGGGCATGAGAAATGATGATGTCGGTGATCGCCTCGGGCTTCACGCCGGCGGCCTCGACCGCAGCGGCCGGCGTGCGGAACTGCTGCGGGTCCCACTGGTCGAGGAATCGCTGCCGGTAGAAACCGGCATCGATCAGCACCTGCCGCCCGTTCGACCCCTTGAGCAGCCAGACCATCACCGGGATGTCGATCTTCCGCCCGCGATCGGCGCCGGCGACGAGGCCGGACACGGCAAAGCCGGGTAGTATGCCGAAGCGGACCGCGTAGGCCTCGTAGGTCACCGGCGGCTGCTGCACGAGCCCCGCGATTGCCGCCACCAGCGCAACGAATGTCGCCATCATCGGCGCAGTATACGCTTCGCTCGACGCGCGTTCTTCTCCCGGACGGGATCCGCCCCGCCGACGTCCACGTCGGCGACGGCCGCATAGTCGGGGTCACGCCGCGAACCTCGGACGGTTCGGGCGACACCTGCCGCGACTTCGGCAGCCTCCTGCTCATGCCCGGCGTCGTCGATACGCACGTCCACGTGAACGAGCCTGGGCGCACCGAGTGGGAGGGCTTCGCGACGGCCTCGGCGGCCGCGGCCGCCGGCGGCATCACCACGATCGTCGACATGCCGCTCAACAGCGTGCCGGCGACGACCGACGTGCCCGCGCTCGAACGAAAGCGCCAGGCGGCGCGCGCCGCGATGGTCAACGTGGAGTTCTGGGGCGGCGTGGTGCCCGGCAACGCCGGCGGGCTGGAGGCCCTGGCCGATGCCGGCGTGCGCGGGTTCAAGTGCTTTCTCTCGCCGTCGGGCGTCGACGAGTTCGGCCACGTCGGCGAAGCGGACCTGCGGCTGGCGCTGCCGATCCTCGCGCGACGGCACCTGCCGCTGCTGGTCCACGCCGAGTGGCCGGCGTCGCTCGCGACGATCGATCCCTCGGCGAGCCCGCGCAAGTACGAGACGTGGCTTCGCTCGCGGCCGCCGCGCGCCGAAGTGGACGCGATCGCGCTGCTGATTGCGCTGTGCCGGGAGTACGGCGCGCACATCCATGTCGTGCACCTGGCGGCGCGCGAGGCGCTGCCGCTCCTGCGTGAGGCGCGGGCCGAGGGTCTGCCGATCACCGTCGAAACGTGTCCGCACTACCTGACGTTCTGCGCCGACGAGATTGGCGACGGGGCGACGCTCTACAAGTGCGCGCCGCCGATCCGCGAGCGCGAGCACCGCGACGCGCTGTGGCGCGCGCTCGAGGACGGCACGATCGATCTCATCGCGACGGACCACTCCCCGTGCCCGCCGTCCATGAAGGGCGAAGGAGATTTCGTCCGCGCGTGGGGCGGTATCGCCTCGCTCGAAGTCAGCCTCGCGGCGGTGTGGACGGCGGCGTCGGCCCGAGGCATCGGCGTCGAGCGGATCGTCGAGTGGCTGTGCGCGGCGCCGGCGCGGCTCGCCCGGCTCGACACGCGGACGGGACGGATCGCCGAAGGCATGGATGCGGACCTGATCGCCTGGGATCCCGACGCGAGCTTCGACGTCGACCCCGCGCGGCTGCGTCAGCGCCACAAGTGCACGCCGTACGCGGGGCGCCGCCTGAAGGGACGCGTCGCCGAGACCTACGTGCGCGGCCGCCTCGTGTATCGTGAAGATCAGCAATGAGTGAATTCACCCACCTGATCGATCTCGCCTCGTCGCGCCTCGGCGGCGAGGCGGTGGCGACCAACGACGACTTCTTCGCGCCGAAAGACAACCTGCTCAAGCCCCAACCGCCGATCTTCATCCCCGACAAGTACACCGACCGCGGCAAGTGGATGGACGGCTGGGAATCGCGCCGCCGGCGCACCCCCGGCCACGACTGGTGCATCGTCAAGCTCGGGCTGCCCGGGATCATTCACTCCTTTGTCGTCGACACCGCGTTCTTCAAGGGGAACTATCCTTCGCACTGCTCGATCGACGGCTGCGGGCTGCCGCCGGGCGCCGACCCTACGCGGGACGACGTGACGTGGCATCCGGTGCTGGAGCGCAGCGAGCTCGCCGGGGATTCGAAGAACGCGTTCTCAATCAAGGATCCGCGCCGCTTCACCCACCTCCGCCTCAACATCTTCCCGGACGGCGGCGTCGCGCGGCTGCACGTGATGGGGGAAGTGCTGCCGGACTGGACGCGCATTCTCGCGGCCGGCGCGGAGATCGATCTCGTTGCCGCCGTCAACGGCGGCTACGTGGTGGACGTGAGCGATCGCTTCTTCGGCGACGCGCGCAACATGCTGATGCCATACCCGGCGCCGAACATGGGCGACGGCTGGGAGACCAAGCGCCGCCGCGGCCCGGGGCACGACTGGGCGATCGTGCGCCTCGGCATGCAGGGAGCGATTCGCCGCGTCGAGCTGAGCACGGCGCACTACAAGGGGAACTATCCCGACAGCGCGTCGATCGAAGCGACGGTGGTCAAGGACGAGAGCCGCGGCGTGTCGGCGGATGTCTCCACGCGCGCGATCGCCGGCTGGACCGACGTGCTGCCGCAGACCAAACTGCAGCCCGATCACCTGCACGAGTTCGCGGACGAGCTCGGCGCCGGCGTCCACGCCTCGCACGTGCGCCTCAACATCTTTCCCGACGGCGGCGTCAGCCGCTTCCGCGTCTACGGAATCCCGTTGCCCGACGCGCGGCGCCAGGCGGTGGTGCGGCAGTTGAACGCGATGGACGCGCCGGAGCTGCGCGCGGCCTTTGCCGACTTCTGCGCCGCGCCGGCGTGGATCGATCGGATGACGGCGTCCCGTCCGTTCGCCAGCGCCGAGGCGATCCTGGCGGCGGCGGACGAAGCGGCAAAGGTGGTGCCGGACGCCGACTGGCTCGAGGCCTTCCGGCACCATCCGAGGATAGGCGAGCGGCAGGCCGAGCGGATACAGTCGGAGGCCGCGCGTGGCATGTCCTCGAGCGAGCAGGCAGGCGTGGAGCGCGCCGCGGCGGCCGACGTGGCGGCGCTGGCGGAGGGCAACCGCGCCTACGAAGCCCGCTTCGGCTATGTTTTCATCGTGTCGGCGGCGGGACGCACCGTGCCCGAGATGCTGGCGATGCTGAAGGAGCGGCTCGGCCACGATGCGGCCGCCGAGCTCCGCGTCGCCGCCGCCGAGCAGCAGAAGATCACGCGCCTTCGCCTTGCGAGATTGTTCGGATGACCATATCGACACACGTGCTCGACACCTCGCTCGGACGCCCCGCGGCGTCGATGAACGTCCGGCTGCAGCGGATGGAGGGGGACGCGTGGGTCGACGTCTCGCGCGAGACCACCAACAGCGACGGCCGCGTCGCGGCGCTCGTTCCCGCCGACAGCGCCTCGCCGCCGGGCACCTACCGCCTGCTGTTCGACGCCGGCGTCTACTTCGCGCGCCGCGGCAGCCAGTCGTTCTACGGCACGGTCACGATCGAATTCATGGCGCGCGACGCGGCGGCGCACTATCACGTGCCGCTCTTGCTGAGCCCCTTCGGCTACTCGACGTATCGCGGCAGCTGATCGCCGCCGTCCCGTCGGCCTCCCCACACCGCTCTCAACTGGCAAGCAGACTGCGACTGCAACCATGAACTTCAGCGCTTCCGAGTGGGCCAACCTGATCTTCCGCTGGGCCCACGTCTTCTCCGCGATCCTGTGGGTGGGGTCGACCTACTACTTCACCTGGCTGGACGGGCAGCTGCGCCGCCTCGAGGCCGCGGGGCGGCAGGGCGGTGTGTGGATGGTCCACAGCGGCGGCTTCTACACTGTCGTCAAGCAGAAGACGCTCGGTGTCCCGCCGGCGGAAGTGCACTGGTTCCGCTACGAAGCGCTGGCCACATTCCTCACCGGGTTCGTCCTGCTCAACCTGGTCTACTACCACGGCGGGCTGATGGTGGACGCGATCGATCCGCGCCTGACGCCGATCCAGGCGTCGCTCGTCGGGCTGGCGACGCTCGTCTTCGGCTGGATCGCCTATGACGCGCTCGTGCGCACGCCGCTGTCCAAGAACGAGCCGGTCTTCGCCGCGCTCGCGTTCTTCCTCATTATCGCCGTCGCCGCCGCGCTCTCATCGGTGGTCAGCACGCGCGCCACCTACATCCACGTCGGCGCGCTGTTCGGCACGATCATGGCGCTGAACGTGTGGATGCGCATCCTGCCGCCGCAGCGCCGGATGATCGCCGCCGCCGCCAAGGGGGAGCCGCTGGATCTCGCGCTCGGCGCCGGCCCGAAGCTGCGCTCGAAGCACAACACCTTCATCGCCGTGCCGACCACCTTCATCATGATCAGCAATCACTTCCCGACGGCGACCTACGGCAACCACTACGCCGTCGGCGTTCTCGGCGCGCTGATCCTGCTTGGTTGGGGAGCCGCCGCGTTGATTCGGCGTGCCTGATCCTTCGTTTCCTTCGTTCTCCTTCGTGTCCTTTGTCTTCTAAACGCAGAGCTCCCTTCGCTGATCCGCGGAGATGAGATGAAGCGGCTGGCTGTCCTTCGACGAGAGCGATAGGCTCCCGTTGAATGGATAAACGCGCTCGAGGCGCAAAGGAGCAGCCAGCCATGGAATATGGTGCCATCGATCTGCACAAACAGCGCAGTGTTATCCGCATTGTCGATGCGGAGGGGAGAGTGGTTCTCGAGCGGACGATCGCGACGGTACGGGATGGGTTTGAGCGGGTGTTTGCGGGACGTGGGCCGATGCGCGTGGTGGTGGAGACGGGCACCGAGAGTGAGTGGGTGGCGCAGGCAGTGGAGGCGTGCGGAGCCGAGGTGGTGGTGGTCGATCCCAACTATGCGCTGATGTATGGGGTGCGGCAGCGGCTCGTCAAAACGGATCGGCGGGATGTGGCGGCCCTCGCGGAGGCAAATCGGTTAGGGATCTTCCGTCCGGCGCATCGGGTCGGTGCCGCGCAACGCGCGGAGCGGCGACAGCTGCGGGTGCGCGAGCAATTGGTGCGCGTGCGAACGCGGGCCATCAATCTGCTGCGCGCGCAATTGCGCCAGGAAGGCTATCGACTGGGAAGCGGACGCGCCGAATCGACGGTGGCGCGGTACGAACGCCTCGGCGTGGCGACGGCACTTGCGGAGCAGCTCGATCCGCTGATCGCCTTGCTGACGCACCTGGCGCCGGAGATCGCGGAGCTGGATGGGGCGGCGGCGGCCCGGGCCGCGGCGGACCCGGTCACGCGTCGGCTGATGACGACGCCCGGCGTCGGGCCGCTGACGGCGCTGAGCTACCGTGCCGCCCTCGACGAGGTGGGCCGGTTCGCCGATGCGGGTCAGGTGACCGCCTTCCTCGGCTTGGTGCCGCGCGAAGACAGCTCCGGATCGCGGCGGCGCAAAGGGGGGATTACCAAGGCCGGCCCGTCTCACGTGCGCACGTTATTGGTGCAAGCGGCGTGGACGCTGTGGCGGCAACGGCGGAGCGTGGATCCGCTGCATCGGTGGGTCCGTGCGGTCGCCGCTCGCCGCGGGCGCGGCATCGCGATCGTCGGCCTAGCTCGCCGTCTGGCGCGTGTGCTCTTTGCGATCTGGCGCGACGGCGTGCCGTATCGAGTGATGGCGTCGGCCGCGTAGCCGTCGACGCCGATTGGCGCAGCCACTACTTGGCGTGGTGAGCACGGTCTGTTTTCGACGCGCGCGAACGTGTCGCGGAGATGGTGCCCCACGCCACGCTTCCTCATCTTGTTGCCGGCGGTCGTCATCGACGCGCCATCCGAGCACGCATAGAAGGATGAAAGGAATGCGTCACTGCTTGGTGGCTGCTACGAATAGATGCAACGGGAGCTTAAACGAATAGAGCACCGCTTGACTTGCGACGGCCGCTTCATAGAAGAAGACAGAGGCCGCGGAGTTAGAGGGCCGGTTCCGCTGTTCGTGGCGCCGCCCGCCTCCGGCGGGCGCCGGGAGGAGTCGCGATCCGGGAGATACGAACCGCTCTGCATTCGAATGCGGCTCGTATCTCCCGGATCGTGACTCCTCCTGCCGCGCGCAGCGCGGCACCACGAACAGCGATGACGGCCGTCAGTTCTTCAGTTGTCTTCGCCGCGCGGCGCTGTGCGCGCGACCCTCATGCCGGCGTCCAGTCAATCCGTGTTTATCTGTGTTCATCCGTGGCCTGCCTGCTCTCCGTCTCAGCAGTGGAGTCGCTGCGGTATACTCGCAAGCTGCAAGTTATGTCCACGCGCGCGCTGATCACCGGCATCACGGGGCAGGATGGGTCGTATCTCGCCGAGCTGCTCCTCGAAAAGGGCTACGAGGTGCACGCCATCGTGCGGCGCGCCAGCTCGACCAACTTCTGGCGCATCGATCACATCCTCGATCGCCTTCACCTGCATCCCGCCGACCTGCTCGATCAGCTGTCGCTGATCAA
>Ga0075425_100005314_pt1 | contig 13377 bp, 10 predicted proteins | sample SoiMethybrSBSTD4_FD_75300 | JGI IMG/M metagenome (GOLD analysis project Ga0075425, IMG submission 75300) | Bulk soil microbial communities from a Populus tree surrounding site in Tennessee, USA - Soil MetaG P. TD hybrid SBSTD4 | ecosystem: Environmental > Terrestrial > Soil > Tree plantation...
TAGCCACGGTCGTGGTGGCGGGATTCGAGCGGCCGACGGTGCGACTCGAACCGTTCGCCCCGGTCGGTTCCCGTGTCCTGAAGAGCCTGCCCTGAGCGCAGCGCGCTTCAGCGCACGGGACAGATTCCGGCCCTTCACCTCGCTACCGTGCCTGTAGCCGCCGATGCGCCGAGGCTGCATAATCCGCGCATGCGAAACTCTTTCATCGCTCTCATCCTGCTCGCGCTGCTTCCAGGCCGCGCCCGGTCCCAGGCCCCCGACTTCAGCACTGCGCTCCGCTGGCGCACCATCGGCCCGTACCGAGCGGGCCGAGCGCGCGCAGTCGCCGCGACGCCGGGCAAACCGACAGTCTTCTATATCGGCTTCGATAACGGTGGGTTGTGGCGGTCGACCGATTACGGCTCGAACTGGGAATCACTGTTCGATCATGAAGCGACCGGCTCGATCGGCGCGATCGCCGTCGCGCCGTCGAGTCCAAATGTGCTTTACGTGGGCACGGGGGCCGGGATCATCCGACCCGATCTCGCGACCGGCTACGGCATGTATCGCTCCGACGACACCGGCCGCACGTGGACGCACATCGGCCTCGACTCGACGCAGATGATTGCGTATGTCGACGTCGATCCAAATAACCCGGACCGCTTGTTCGTCGCTGCACTCGGCCATCCGTACGGACCGAACGCGCAGCGCGGCGTTTTTCGCTCGACCGACGGCGGCAAGACATATGACAAAGTGCTGTACAAGGACGAGTACACGAGCGCGAACGAAGTGCGCATCGATCCGAGCAACCCGAGTACCGTGTACGCGACCTTGTGGCAGCAGCAGTCCACGTTCTACGAATACGCGGCGTTTGGCCCGGACTCGAGCTGGCCCGGGGCCGGTGGCATCTACAAGTCCACCGATGGCGGCACGACGTGGACGCAGCTGACGAATGGCTTGCCGCAGGTGCTCGAAGCCAACATCGCAATTGCGCCGAGTAATCCGCAGGTGATTTATGCGATGATCGCGTCCGTGAATCCGGCGGGTGGTTCCGGGCCGGTCAACTTCTATAAGTCGAGCGACGGCGGCGCGCACTGGGTCCTGCGGACGCGCAATCCGGCGGGCCCTGTCGTCGGCGACACCAGTGGCGTGACAGCCGACGCGCGGCCCCTCGGCCGCATCGGCGGCGGCGATCTGCCACCGATTGTCGTTGACCCCAAAAACGAGAACGTCGTCTACAGCGCGTCAATCGTCATGTGGCGGACCGAGGATGGCGGCACGAGCTGGTCGGCGGTGCGCGGCTCGCCCGGCGGGGACGATTATCAGCGCATCTGGGTCCATCCCGACGACCCGAACACTATCCTCGTCGTCTCAGATCAAGGTGCGGTGATCTCGAGCAACCGTGGTGAGTCGTGGAGCAACTGGTATACGCAGCCGACGGCCGCAGTCTATCACGTCACCGCCGACAACGCATTTCCCTATCGGGTGTGCAGCGGGCAGCAGGACTCCGGCTCGATCTGCGTCGCCAGCCGGTCCGACGACGGAAGGATCACGTTCCACGACTGGCACCCCGCCAACATCCAGGAATACGGGATCGCCGCACCCGATCCGAAGGATCCCGATGTGGTGTTCGGTAGCGCGCGGCGCGGCGTGTCGCGCTACGACCGTCGCACGGGACAGACCGCGCAGGTCGGGCCCGACTCCGCCGCGCGCGGCGACAAGTATGGTCGCAATGTGCGCACCATGCCGCTGATATGGTCGCCGCTCAACCCGAACGTGCTCTACTACACGTCCAACGTTGTGTGGAAGTCGATCGATCACGCGCACACCTGGATGCGCATCAGTCCCGACCTCGCGCGCCAGACGTGGCCGGTGCCGTCGAGCGCGGGCCGGTACGCGAAGACCGTGACGCCGTCGCCGCGGGGATCGATCACCGCGTTGTCGCCGTCTCCCAAGAGCAGTGTGGTGCTGTGGGCCGGCACGGACGACGGCAACATCCAGACGACGGCGGACGGCGGGAAGACCTGGCGGAACGTGACGCCGCCCGAGATCCAGCCGTGGACCCGGATTTTCAATATCGAGGCAGGGCATTTCGATACGCGGACGGCATACGCCGCGGCCAACACCCTGCGCATCGACGACGCGCGGCCGCATTTCTGGCGCACGCACGACGGCGGGCACACGTGGAGCGAGATCACCAGCGGCATCGCGCCGAACGCCGTCGCCAATTCGATCCGCGAGGATCCCCGGGTGCCCGGACTGTTGTACGCGGCGACGGATGCGCAGGTGTGGGTGTCGTTCGACGACGGGGCGCACTGGCAGTCGCTGCGGCTCAACATGCCGGCGATTTCGGTCCGCGATATCCAGGTGAAGGACGACAGCACCTGTCTGTGCGCCGATCTGATCGCGGGGACGCACGGTCGAGGGTTCTGGATCCTGGATGACCTGAGTCCGTTGCGGCAGATGGCGAGAGCGAAGAACGCGGGCACCTATCTGGTCAAACCGAACACTGCTGTGCGCGTGCGGTTCGGGACCAATGAGCCCACGCCCTGGCCCCCGGAGCTGCCCGCGGCTGAGAATCCCCCGAACGGCGCGATCATCGATTACTCGCTGGGCGCCGACGCGCCGGGAGGGGGACCAGTCAAGCTCGAGATCGTGACCGCCGCCGGGAAGGTGATTCGGTCGTACTCGAGCGATGATCCGGTGCTCGATCCCGATCCCGCAGTCGACCCCGCGGCCTACACCCGGCTGTGCCAGAAGACGCCATCCGCGCCGGATTGCGGCCTGCCGCTCTACTGGCCGGCGCCCGAGCAACGGCTCTCGACTCGCGCCGGACTGCATCGCTTCACGTGGGACATGCGCTATCAACCGATTGGCGACAATCCGCGCACCGGTGAAGTCGAGGCGACCGGCGCGGTGCCGCATCGCAGCGAGCACACGCCGGCCGCGCCCTGGGCGGCACCGGGTCGCTACACTGTGCGCCTGGTGGTCGGCGGCAGAACCTACAGTCAGCCGCTCACGTTGCGTCTCGATCCGCGCGTCAAGACGCCCGCCGCCGGACTGACGCAGCTCGCTACGCTCTCACGCGAGATGTACGACCTCGCCGCCGGCGCCCAGGCGGCGTACGTGCAGGCACGCGCACGCGTCGGATCGTTGAGCGACCCCTTGCGGGCGCAGGTAGAATCCCTCGCTCCCGCTCCGACTTCCCCCCGAAGAAGCGGCGGACCCGGAGGTGGTGGTCCGGGGGTGAGGACCCCGACGCTGGTGAGCGCGCGTGACGCCGCGCTCGCGGCGGCGATGGCGATGCAAGATGCGGACGTTACGCCAACGGCTGGACAGGCCGCCGCGTGCGCGCGGGCGCGTACGCTCGTGAATTCGGTGATGGCCCGATGGAGACAGCTGCAAACGCAGCGCTGACTTTTCCCTTCTGGAGCGACGGATTGTGCGTCTGACAACTGCGATGTCCTCGCGGGGCCTGCTCGTGTTGCTGGCGGCCACGCTTTCCTGCACGGCCGACCGCGCGGTGGCACCGGCCGTGCCGAGTCTGAGCGCGGCGGTGTTTGGTAGTCCCAGCCCCGACATCGTGATCAGCCAGGTCTACGGCGGCGGCAACAACAGCGGCGCCCCGCTGCGCAATGATTTTATCGAGCTGTTCAACCGCGGCGGCACCACCGTCTCGCTATCGGGTTGGTCTGTGCAATACACGAGCGCGACGGGTACCGGGAATTTCGGGTTGAACACGACCGCACTCCCGGCTGTCTCGCTGGCACCGGGTCAGTACTTCCTGGTTCAGGAATCGGGAGGCACGACGAACGGCGCTCCGCTGCCGACAGCGGACGCGACCGGCACGATCAATATGTCGGCGACGGGTGGCAAGGTGCTGGTCGCGAATACGACGACCGGCCTTGCCTGCAACGGCGGCTCGACGGCCTGCTCGGCCGCGCAACTGGCGCAGATCGTCGATCTCGTCGGTTACGACGGCGCGAACTTCTTTGAGGGCAGCAGCGCTGCACCGACGCTCTCGAATTCAACGGCCAACATCCGTAAAGGCGCCGGCTGCCAGGATACCAACGACAATGCCGCGGACTTCACTGCCGGCGCGCCGGCTCCACGCAACACGGCGACCGACGTCGCGCCGTGTCCCGGCGTCTTCCCGCTTGGCCCACTCGATCATGTGACGGTCACGGGACCAACCACCGTGACCGCGGGCCTGACGATCAAGCTGACCGCGACGCCCAAAGACGAGCACAATCAAACCGTGAGCACCGCGACGGTCGTCTGGTCGTCCGCTGACGAGAGCGTCGCGACAGTGGATGACTCGGGTAACGTCACTGGCGTCGGTCCGAGCGCGAACGCGGTGGGAATCACGGCACGAGCGACGGATGATACGATTACGAGATCCGCGACCGTTCAAGTGAAGGTCGTGAGCCCGGAGATTCACTGGATCGATGTGTCGTCCTCGTCGACCAGCCTGCCGCCGGGGTTCCAGACGCAGCTCTTTGCGACCGCGCGCGTCGCCCAGAACGGGACGATCGTTCCGGCGAACTTCGTGTTCGAAGCCGTGGATCCGCAGATCGCGACCATCGCCGCTGTGCAGAACACGGGACTGGTGACCGCGGTGGCGGCGCCCGCCAACGGCACCGACCGGCCGGGCTTGCGCATCATCGCGACGCCGACCGCGGGCGGCACCCCGGACACGTTCGTCACGCATTCCATCTTCGTCGAGACGCCGCATCCGGCGCCGCTCGACATCTACGCCACGAACGACGAGTTCGGCGATCCGACAGCCGCTTCGGAATCGAACCCCAACGACCTGTTGATCACGCGGCCGCAGTACACGCTGTCATACAACGAATCGCATGGCACGCCGAACTGGGTATCCTATGAGCTCGATGCGCGGCAAATAGTCGCGGGCCAGGACCGCTGCAACTGCTTTACCGCCGATCCGCTGCTTCCGGCCGACAAACAGATCTTCACCTCCGACTATACCAATGGCGGGTTCGATCGTGGCCACATGGCGCGGTCGTTCGATCGCACGGCCGGAAATACCGACAACGCGGCGACGTTCTATCTCACCAACATCGTGCCGCAAACGGGCGACTTGAACCAGGGGGTCTGGGCGCAATTCGAAAACGCGCTGGGCGATTCCGCCCGAGCGGGTCGCGCGGTCTACATCATCACCGGGCCGCTGTACGATCCCTCGCAGCCGCTCCGGTTCGTCAAGAACGAAGGCAAGATCGCGATCCCGGACCGGACGTGGAAAGTCGCGCTGATCGGCCCGGATCCGGGCGGCGTGCCCTTCACCAACGGCAGCCTCACCAGCTGGAGCGATCTTGCAGGCACGACCGTGCTCGCCGTCAACATGCCGAATATCGCGGGTGTCCGGAACGATCCGTGGCAGAACTATCTCACGACCGTGGATGCGATCGAGGCCGCGACGGGGTACGATTTTCTTTCGCTGCTGCCCGTTGCGTTTCAGAGTGTGGTCGAGGGGCACGAGCAGCCGCCCGTGGCGAATGCCGGAGGGCCCTATACGACCCTGAAAAACTCGGGGCTCACGTTCTCAGCCGCGGGTTCGACGTTCCCCACGGGTGACGTGGTCACGTACACGTGGAACTTCGGCGACGGCACCGCAGGCGTCGGGGCGGCGCCCGTGCACACGTACACGCAAGCCGGGTCGTTCACCGCTACGCTGACGGTTACGGACCCCTATGGTGCGCACAGCATCGCGACTGCGCAGGTCACCGTGCAGTCTGCGCTGGACGGTATCGCCAATCTGAGTGACGCGGTCACCGCGTTGGGAGCGACCGGTGTTCTGAACGACGGCCAGGTGATTTCGCTACGGGCGAAACTCAGGGCGGCAAGTGGGCAATGCCGTCGTGACAGCGGCGGCCCCTGTGGCAATATCCTCAATGCGTTCATGAATGAGCTGCAGGGTCTGGACAACGAGGGGACAGCGGCGATCATCGAGTACGCGAGGCGGGTAATCGCAAGTCTGTCGTAAAACGGGAGAAGGGAGAGGGGACAAGGATTATGCGACTGTATACGACCATTCTGATGATTGCGGTGCTCGCCATGCCGCTCGTGGCGCAGCGGCCCGCGAATGCTCCGGCCGGAGCTGCCGACCGCGACACCACCAAGCCGACGCCGACTCCGAGCGAGCAGTCGTCCGTCACCGATCACACGATCAAGGTGGGCGGGCAGGTCGTCGCCTACCGCGCGACCGCCGCGACGATGCTGCTCAAGAACGACAAGGACGAGTCGATCGGCGTGCTGTACTACACGGCGTACACGCGCACCGACGCGAAAGACCCCAGCCAGCGCCCCATCGCTTTCATCTATAATGGCGGCCCAGGCTCGGCGTCCGCCTGGCTGCACATGGGCGCGTTCGGACCGCGGCGCGTCGTCACGACCGATGCGGCGTTCACGCCGCCACCGCCGTATCAAGTCGTCGATAACGCCAACAGCCTGATCGACGTCACCGACATGGTCTTCATCGATCCGATCGGGACCGGCTTCTCCAAGCCGGTGGGGAAGGGGACGGGCAAGGATTTCTGGGGCGTCGATGAGGACGCGAAGTCGCTCGCGCAATTCATTTCTCAGTACATCAGCAAGAGCGGCCGCTGGTCCTCTCCGAAGTACCTCATCGGCGAGAGCTATGGCACGACGCGCTCGGCGGTGCTGGGGAATCGCCTGCAACGCGATGGCATCACGCTGAACGGGATCGTCCTGATCTCGTCGGTGCTCGATTTCGAGACGCTGCTGTTCTCGCCGGGGCATGATCTGTCGTACGAGCTGTATCTGCCGAGCTATGCCGCGACGGCCGCGTATCACAAGGTGATTCCTGCGCCATCGAACATGAGCACGTTCCTGGCTGAGGTGCGTCGCTTCGCGATGAGCGATTATGCCGCGGCGCTCGCCGCCGGCGCGACGCTACCGGCCGACCGCAAGGCGCAGGTCGCCAAGCAGCTCGCGGCGTATACGGGATTGTCCGAGGACTACCTGATCAAGTCCGATCTGCGGGTCCCGTTGCGTGCGTTCATGGCGGAGTTGCAGCGCAGTCGCGGCCTGGTGACTGGCCGGCTCGACTCGCGCTTCTCGGGCCCGTTGCTCGATCTCCTGGCCGAGAATGCGCCCGGCGATCCGCAGTCGAATGCGGTGACGGGAGCGTTCACGTCGGCCGTCAACGCATACCTGCGCGGTGAGCTGAAGTTCGACACGCCCGATCGCTACTCATTGGGCGGCGGAAATCAGGGGCAATGGAACTGGACCCGCGATGGGCAGCGCGGCTGGGCGACGACGACGTATGTGGGCAGCGACCTGGCGGACGCGCTCGCGAACAATCCACACCTCCGGATCGAAGTCGAGAACGGCCTCTACGATCTCGCGACGCCCTTCTTCGCGACCGAGTACACCGTCAGTCACCTGGAAGGCCTGTCGCCCGACCTGCGCGACAACATCTCGCTCAAGTACTACGACGCCGGGCACATGATGTATCTCTACGAGCCGGCGCTCACCGACTTGAAGCAGAACATCGCGCGCTTTATTACAAACCCGGCGCCGGCGACGGCGCGGACCGCGGGGGCGAACTAAGGCAGGCCGGGCCGCTCACGGCGTGGCGGTGCGCACTGCCACGGCGTCGATCGTAAACGTCACTGGATCGGCGACGCGGACCGTGCCGCCCGGTCCCCCGCGATAGGGCCGCATGCCGAACGCGGTCTGTTTGACTTTGAAGCTGGTGCTCGCGCGCAGCGTGTCTGCGTCGATCACGACGTGAACCACTACGGGCACGTCGCGTCTCTGGCCATGCAGCATGAGCGTGCCGAGCACGTGCATCGTGTCTGCCGATTTCTGCACGCCGCGTGACGCGAACACGATTTCGGGATACCGCTCGACCTCGAGCACCTCGGTCCGCATCGCCGCCGTGACCTTGCGGATCTCCTCCGTATCGGGCGGGGTCAGCACCTCCAGACTTTCGGCGGGCACCGTGATCGTGACATGGGACGCGCTCGGCCGGCTCGGGTAATAAACGATCCGTCCCACGAACGCTCGTGCGCGAATTGTGTGTTCGTGCCCGGCGAATGCCAGCAGCCCTGCCTTGGCGGTCCGCACCTCGAGCCGGCTAGCCGGCGTGATTGTGTAGACGATGGAATCGGGTTCGGCGGACTGCGCCGGCACTGACCGAGGGGCCAGTGCCAGCGCTATCAGAAGCGGGACCGTCGCGTGCTGTCTCATGTCAGAGCGTGCGGAAGCCGGATTTCTCCCAGTTCACGAACAGGAAGCCACCCGGAGCCGCGAGCGGTGGCTCGCCTGGCCCGGGTAGTATCTGAAGCTGCAGCTCTTCGATCTTGTTCCGCGAGCAGTCCCAGCATTCCAGCCGGTAGTCGCCGTCGCGGCGCGTCCGCGAGAGCAGCATCACGTGCACCGCCGCGTTGTCCGTCACGAGCGAATCGTTGCGGTAGAGGTGGCCGAACGCCCACAGTGCCACCGCGCTGTTGATCGTCGGCACGAGCGGTGTGTGGACGCCGGTGACGCCGTGATAGTAGAGTCCGAGGATCACGCCGCCGAAGCGCGGGTGGTGCGGCACGTCCTTGGTCTGTACGCGATCCAGGACCAACCTCCACCGCGCGCCGTCATTGGTGGTGAAATTCGCGACGCCGTCCACCGAATCCCGCACCGCGCCTTTGTCCCACGCGCTGATGGAGAAGGTACCGGCAATCGCGGCGACGCTGTCGGAATAGGGCCCGTTCTGCACCTGCGCCTCGAGGCCCTCGCGCTCCGCGCCGAACTGCTTGAGGATGGGCGCGGCGCTGTCGGGGAACGGAAATGGTCCCGGGAGGATCTGAATCACTCGACCCCCGCCGCGCACCTGAATGCCCTTCACGCCCATCGCGGCTCCGCCGTATCCCATGGATTCACTGCCCGAATTTCGCGGCGTTCCCACCTCGAGCTTCGAGACCATGCCGAGTTTCTTGTGGGAGTCGTTGCCGACGGGGCAATAGACCTCATAGCTTCCGGCTGTGAGCGTAATGGTGAGCGTCGCGGTGGCGCCGGGCTGAATCGTCCCGGTCTCACGCTCGATTCCGCGTCCTTCGATCTCGAACGCGTGCGGAATGTTGCCGGCGTTCGTCACGACGAAGGAAACCGGTCCCGCGGCAACACTCGGCGCCGACAGCTCGACGTTCCATTCGGTAAGCCGCACGGTGATCTGCGGTGTCTCATTCAGCACCAGCAGCCCTAGCAGGGGCATAATCGGGAGCATGTTCTTCTCCTAGTGCGGTGGATGGTGGACCTCTCGGGAGCCATGACCCGCCAGGCAGCGTTGATATTCCCGGGAATAATTCCGCGCGTCGCCGAGTCATAGCCCAAGGAGCCATGTGGAGCCGGACGAGCTGGAGCGGTTCGAGGCGATGATGCTGCCGCATCTCGACGCCGCCTACACGCTGGCGCGCTACCTCACCGGCGACGCGCTCGACGCGGAAGACGTGGTGCAAGACGCGGCCTTGCGCGCGCTCAAGTATTTCAGCGGTTTTCGCGGGGCCGACGCGGAGGACGGACGCGCCTGGTTTCTCGCCATCGTGCGGAATACGGCCCGCACCGCGCGGCAGCGCCGCCGCGCAGACCGTGCCGACACCGCGTTCGACGAAGACCAGCACAGCGACGCGCTCGCGAATGAGGATCCTTCAGTGGACCTCGATCGCCAGGAGACACGCGAACGGCTGCAGGTCGCAATCGAGCAATTGCCGGATGAGTTTCGCGAGGTCATCGTCCTGCGCGAAATCCAGGGCCTCTCGTATCAGGAGATCAGCGAAGTGACTGACGCACCGGTCGGCACGGTCATGTCGCGCCTCTCCCGCGCCCGCCGGCGCCTGCAGCGGCTGCTGGTCCGTGGCGCGCGGCCAGGGGAGCGGGTCCAATGAACGAAACAGAATTCGAGCGCCGGCTCGGCGCCGCGATTCGGGAGGAAATGCCTCCGCTCCGGGCTCCTGAGGAGCTGCGGCGCCGGGTGCGCGCAGCGATTCGTGGGTCCGCCGGCGGCACGCGGGTGGTACGTACGACCCGCTGGCTCGCACTGGCGGCGTCGGTGGCCTTGGTCGCGTTGGGCGGCGTGGGCGGCTGGCAGCTTGCGGCTCGCCGGACGGCGGGATCGGCGCTCGCTGACGAAGTGCTCGCGAGCCACGTGCGCTCGCTGATGCCGGGACATCTGACCGACGTGCCGTCGTCGGACCAGCACACCGTCAAGCCGTGGTTCAACGGCAAGCTCGACTTCTCGCCGCCGGTCGCCGATTTCAGCCCGCAAGGATTTCCGCTGGTGGGGGGGCGTCTCGACTATGTCGCCGGACGCCCGGTGGCCGCACTGGTGTACGGACGGCGGCAGCACGTCATCAACGTCCTGCTGTGGCCCGCGACCTCGCGCACCGACGGCCCCGCGTCACGCACCCGCCAGGGCTACCACCTCCTGCACGCGACCGCCGGCGGCTACACGTACTGGGTCGCGTCAGACCTCAGCGTGCCGGAGCTCCGGGGCTTTGAGGATCTGCTGAAGGCGGAACTGATCCGCTCGTCGCGATAAAACAGCTCGTACTCCAGCCGCTGCGAATCCGAATCGCGGCGGCTGGTGTGTTTTACCGGCTCGCCAGTCACGAACTCCACCACCTGACGCACGACCGCGTCGTCCTGCGTCACGCCACGATGCCCGAGTCGCTCGGTCGAAATGAATGTCGAGCCCGGCCAGGCCGCGGCAATCGCGGAGCCATCGTTCCAGGCGACGGTCTCGTCGTGCTTGTCGTGGACGATCAGGAGCGGCGGGCGTGCGGGCAGGCGCCTCGCGATGTCGCACACATGCAGATCGTCCCAGTTCACACGCAGACGACGCTGACTGCGGGCGCGCAGCAGCTCCACGACGTCGGTACGCAGTTCGAGCGCGCTCACCAGTGGCTTCACCCACGATGGCGGATCAGCCGCGGGAGCGAGGAACGCCAGGCGTCCCACCTCGAGCCCCCACGACAGCGCGAGCGCCGTTCCCGAGCAACCCATCGAGTGTGCGATCACCGCGTGCGGCATGCGGCCGTTGCTCACGTGCGCGGCGACCGCCATGAGCGCGCGCGCGTATTCCGGCATCGACGTCATGCCACGAGCCGACGCGCCGTTGCCGGGGGCGTCGTAGGTCACGACGGCGTACCCCGCCGCGAGTAACGGCGGCGTGAATGCCGCCAATCGCGCGCCGCGGCTGGCCCAGCCGTGGCTCAGGTACACGATCGGCGCCGTGCGGACGTCGCCCCATTGCCAGCCGGCCACGCGCCGTCCTTCGACGCGCAACGTGAACCGTTCTCCGGTCGCGAGAAATGCGCGCGCCGGCGCCGAGAGAACGCGGCGCGGGGCGGTGAAGAAAAGACGTTCGGCGAGCCATGCCGCGGCATTGGGAGAAATCGGTTGGAGCACACGCAGAATGGCGCGGAAGAATTTCATGGTGCCGCTCGCTCGAGGAGGTTGTCGAAGGCGCGGCGCGCCCGGGTTTCGGCGCCGCGGTCACGCATGAGACGACGGTGGAAATGCAGCGCCAGCATGATGCCGTACATGTCCTGCGCGAACTGCTCGGCATCGGTATTAGGATGAAAGAGACCGGCTTCGATCCCCTTCCGAACAGAGATCCGCAGCGTTTCGATCCAATCGTGTTGCAGCTCGACGAGCCGATCGCGCACGGGGCCGGGGCGATCGTCGAGCTCGGTGGTCGCCGCGACGAAGACGCAGCCGCCGGGCAGCGCGATGTCGTTTTCCCATTTCAGCCAGCGCTCGAACAGCGCGCGCAGTCGCGGTGCGCCGCGCGGCTCCTGCAGGGAAGGGCGGACCACGATGTCGGAGAACCGGTGCGCGGCATGGTTCAGCACGTCGATCTGCAGCGCTTCTTTGGATTGGAAATGCGCGAACAGGCCGCTCTTGGAGAGCTCGAGATCGTCAGCGAGGACGCCGATGGTCAGTCCCGTCAGGCCCACCTGACTCGCGAGGCTGGTGGCGTGATCGAGGATTGCGGTTTTGGTGCGTTCGCCTTTGCTCACGCCGCAAGAATAGCACGAACGTTCGTTTTGTCAATGCTTCTCTGTAAGTCCACCAGGGACAATGCTTTTCGGACCGTATTTACCCCGCACTCGGTCAATTGCCTGAGTGAGCTGGCGATCGCGGGGCGTCTCGACGGTCGTCGATTCCAGATCGAGTTGATCGATGGATGTCGCGGGGGCGAGCCCTGAGAGGCGTACGCCAACGAGTCGTGCCGGCACCCGCCGGGCGGTGCGAAGACCCGCCAATAGCTCGTGCGCCGTTTGCAGAATCACCCGATCCGAAACCACCGGCTCGCGCAGCGTACGCTGGGCGGACCGAGTCCGGAAATCGAAGTCGCGCAGCTTCACCGCGACCGTGCGCGCGGTAAGATGATCACCGCGCAGATCCGCAGCCGCGCGAGTGACGAGTCGCAGCAGCTCGCGCTCGATATCTTCGTCCTTGTGCAGGTCCTTGCCGAATGTCTCGTCGCGCGAGAGCCCGCGGTTCATCACGCGATGCGCGACCGTCACGTCATCCTGGCCGTGCACGCGATTCCACAGCCACGCCGCCTCGCGCTGGCTCATCCAGCGCTCGAGCGCGGCAAGATCGTGACGCAAGACGTCCTCGACCGTGACGAGCCCGCGCGCGGCCAGGCGCTGCTGAAACTTCGGACCTACCATCGGAATCTCGGCCAGAGTGCAGGTACGAAGAAACGCTTCTTCCTGTCCAGGCTCCACGATCATCACGCCGTTGCCATCGCGACTCGGCTTCGCGCGATCGACCGCCATCTTGGCAATCAGCTTGTTCGTGCCGCCGCCAATCGAGAGGGTGAGGCCCGTCGCTTGTTGGACCGAGGTGCGAATCCGTTGTGCCGTCGCCTCGAGCGGTTCGTGATGATAGACGCCCTCGGTGCCCGTGAGATCGATGTACCATTCATCGACGCTCGCGCCTTCCACGACCGGCGAGAACTGCTGCAACGTCTCGCGAATCTCCCGACTCTTCTTCCAACACTCCTTGAAGGGCACGGGCACGCACACCGCGTCGGGACAGAGCCGGAGCGCGCGCGCGATCGGCATCGCCGAGCGCACACCGAACTTGCGGGTTTCGTAGGAGGCGGAGCAGACGACACCGCGGCTGTCGCGCGAGCCGCCCACAATGAGAAGCGTGGCCTTGCCGGCGCCCTCGGGGTCCACGGCGCGCGCGACGGCGACATAGAATGCGTCAGCATCTGCCAGGAGTATCCGACGCATTCCCGAAGATACACCGAAGCGTTAGCCTACGTCCAGACCGATGCTTTCTTGGCCCACGTGCTGTCTCTGTAGCGCTCCTTGAACGCCGCGCCCGTGGCCTTCAAGAACTTCG
>Ga0075425_100005315_pt1 | contig 13377 bp, 7 predicted proteins | sample SoiMethybrSBSTD4_FD_75300 | JGI IMG/M metagenome (GOLD analysis project Ga0075425, IMG submission 75300) | Bulk soil microbial communities from a Populus tree surrounding site in Tennessee, USA - Soil MetaG P. TD hybrid SBSTD4 | ecosystem: Environmental > Terrestrial > Soil > Tree plantation...
CTTGCGCTTCTTTATTGCCGCAGGTCCGGCGAAAGAAATCCGATTCGAGTCCACTTTCCCTGTTGACCCCAATTCGCTTTCGCGAAGTTGCCCACAGCGCTGGGCTGGATTTCGTGCTGCAAAACAATCCTACGGCGCGCAAACACATGATCGAAACTATGCCGGGCGGCGTTGCCGCGTTTGATTACAACAACGATGGGTTAACGGACATCTTTTTTACCAACGGGGCGTCGATCCCCTCCCTCGAAAAGGATGCACCGAAGTTTTTCAACCGCCTCTACCGGAATGACGGCGGGATGCACTTCACCGACGTTACGTCGGAGTCCGGAATTGCAGGCCGGGGCTATTCGATGGGCGCGGCGGCAGCAGACTACAACAACGATGGCCATACGGATTTGTTCGTCACCGGCGTCTATCGGAACATGCTTTATCGCAATCTGGGTAACGGCAAGTTTGAGGATGTGACCGAAGCGGCGGGCATAAAGAGCGACAAATGGTCCGTGGCCGCCGGCTGGTTTGACTACGACAACGATGGATGGCTGGACCTGTTCGTAGTCAATTATGCGCACTGGACGCAGGACTTTGATCGCTACTGCGGCGAGCGTGACCGCAACCTGCGGGTCTACTGCCACCCCAAGTATTTCGAGGGACTCCCGAACACACTTTACCGGAACCGACGCGACGGAACCTTCGAGGATGTCACCGCCAAAGCGGGCATCGCGGCTCACATCGGCCGCGGCATGAGCGTGGCCTTCGCCGATTACGACAACGATGGGCTGATGGACATTTTCGTGACCAACGATAATATGCCGAACTTCTTGTTCCACAATCAGGGCGACGGAACCTTCAAAGAGGTCGCGCTCGAAGCCGGCGTAGCGCTTACCAACAACGGTCTGCCCATCGCCAGCATGGGAGCAGACTTTCGCGACTACGACAATGACGGCTTACCCGACCTCAATATCACGGCACTGGCGCGTGAAACGTTCCCACTGTTTAAGAACCTGGGCAAGGGCATATTCCAAGACGCGACGCATCGCAGCCGACTGGCCACGCTCACCACCACGCGCAGCGGCTGGAGCAACGGCTTCTTTGATTTTAACAACGACGGCTGGAAGGATCTGTTTACCGCTAATTCCGATGTCAATGACCTGATAGACCTATTTCAATCCACGCATTACAAGCAGCCCAACAGTCTGTTTGCAAATCTCCAAGACGGCACATTCGAGGACGTTTCAATCGAAGCAGGCTTTACGCTCTCGCGTGCCCACCGCGGAAGCGCCTTTGCCGATTTTAACAACGACGGAAGAATCGACATTGTGGTGAGTGCTCTCGGTGAGCCAACCGAGCTGTGGCAAAACATCAGTCCGGATCTCCATCACTGGCTGATTCTCAAGCTGGTCGGCACTCGCAGTAACCGAGATGGCATCGGCGCGGTAATCCGGATGGGCAATCAGTGCAATCACGCGACCACGGCTGTAGGCTATGCTTCCTCGAGTCCGCCACTCGTGCACTTTGGCACGGGCAAGCTCGAGAAAATTGAGCAATTAGAGATTCGCTGGCCGAGCGGCATCGTTCAGGTCCTGCGAAACGTTCAAACCAACCAGGTTCTGGAAGTCCACGAGCCCTTGAAATAGTCCGAGCGTCACGCAACTTTCTAAGGTGGTGTTATTTGCATGTCTCGTTGGGCGGTCTCGGTAGCCGCAGTGGCAGCGCGCTGAGCCTTCTGATAGCTCTCAAGCATTTCCTTGGCGAGACCGGGCTCGCCGATTGCTCGATAAGCCGCGGCGAGCTGGTAGTGCAGGCTACCGTCTTCGTCGGCCGCGAGCGACGTTCTGAGATGGGGTATGGCATCGCGGGCTCTTCCAGCAGCCAGGTAGCCACGAGCCAGAGCTTTATGAGCCGCAAGCAGCTTCGGATCGCGGTTCACGGCGCGCAGAAGCAAAGGAATCGCCTCTTCCGGTCGCTGCAGGTCGAGCAGGGTTTCACCCGTCAGATAGTTCAACTCCGCCGATGCTGGCTGGTCGCGGAGCAAACCTTGAAACAATGGCAGGGCAGCGGCATAGTCCTGGCTGAATTTCAAACTAATGGCCAGTTGTTTCTCGATCTGTTTGTCGAGGGGCGAGAATTTAAGGGCATCCCGCCATTCCTGGGCCGCGTCGGCGTATCTTTTCTGGCCACTGAAGATGTGAGCTTTCAGCTCATGTTGTTCGGCAGAGGGCGGCAGTTGTCCGAGGCGGGCAAAGGCTCGGAGAGCGAGCTCGTTATAAGCTCGCGAGCGCCAGTAGTAGGACTCGGGCGTACGCTTGCCTCCCGCGGAGGCGAGCAGCGCGAGCAGCTGCCCTTCGCGAAACTGGCACTCGAGTGTTTGTGCATGACAGTCGGGTTCGGGAAGCCGCTGCTCCTCCTCCTCTTCGCGGCGAGCCCAGTCTGCATGTCCGGTCTGGCGATATACTTCCGCAACGCTTCCGTGCAAGCCGTGCATCGTGGGCATCTTCTTTAGAGCCTGGCGGTAAAGGTAAAAAGCGCTGGAGAATTGTTGCTCTCGGAGCCGGGTCTCCGCGACCAGCGCCAGCCAGTACGGCGACCCCGGTGCCGTTTTTTGGAGCTCGTCGAACGCGCGAACGGAAAGCGATTCGTAACTGTGACCGAGTCCGTACCAGGCCGGCGAGCTCTCGGGAGCAAGGTCGGTGAGCCTCTGGTACTGTTCGGCTGACTCCGCCAGGCGGCCGAGCGACAACAGAGCACTCGCAAGCATCTCGAGCGCCTCCCGATGATCCGGCTGGAGGCGTAAGACCATCTGGAGCGCGTCGACGGCCGCCGAGGTCTGGCCGAGCTGCTGGCGAGCCGCTGCTAGGAAGAGCCAGGCTGGCGTGAGCTTGGCGTCGAGCTTTACCGCCGCTTCGAGCGGAGGTATCGACTTGCGCTCGTCTCCGGCCATATGTAAGGCCATGCCTAGGTTCAGCATCAGGCCCGCGCTGTTGGGAACTGCTTGATTCAGTTCGCGATAGAGTGGGACGGCTTCAGCGAACCTGCCCTGCGCCATGAACTCTTTGGCGCGCCGCGACTTCGCGGCGAGGTCATCGGACTGCGCAGAGGAGCTCGACTGAACGAGCATGGAAGCCAGGCAGATGAAAAGCGTTGGCACAGCTCTCGTCACTGTCTTCTTGCTCCAAGACGGCCATTATAGACAGATGTCTCCGCGGACGTCAGCACGGCGGCCGGCAGCAAGGCAAGCACAAAAACGAAGAGCGCAGATCCTCCGGCCTGCGCTCCAAGCTGCTGCGGGGCACGCGAATGCGTGCCCCGGCTAGCGTGTCATCGTCAGAACGACAATCGGAATCCCAAACGGAACTGTCGCTCATCATTCTTGGCGGTCGTGATGGTCAGGAAATCGCCACTACCTAAGCCGACGTTCGGATTGTTGAAGTGTGGCGTGTTGAAAAGATTGGCGGCGTCGAGACGAAATTGCAAATCAAGGCGCTCTTTGACTTTGAACGTCCGGAAAAGGCTGAAATCCAAATTTACAGAACCCGGCCCATAGAGTGTATTACGGCCGACTGTCCCGTAAATATTTGGAGCTGGGTCTGCGAATGCGCTCGGGTCATAGAACGGCAGGCCCGGGCCGACTCCACCGAGTTTCTTCGTGGGGCCAACTTGGTCTGGAGTCTGGGTCTGCCCCACGGCGTTCAGGGTTGCGGACGAGGTCAAACTGAATGGTTGGCCAGAAATTGCGCTGAAGATACCGCTCGTCTGCCAGCCAGAGAGGATCGCTGTAGCCACGCCGCCACCGTTGGCCCACTGCTTGCCAGTGCCAAATGGAAGTTCGTAGACGTAGGCCAATTGGAAGATCTGCGGAGTGTTGAAACCGGCCGGGGCCCGGTTACGCCGCAGGACGTTGGGATCGTTATAATTCAGGCTAGCCCAGCCGTCGTCGTCCGTAAGGTCTATGGCTCTGGAGTAGGTGTAAGCTCCTTTGACCAAGAAACCGTGTGAGAATTGGCGATTGATAGAAACCTGAAGGGCGTGATAGTTGGCACTCAGCCAACCTTGGAACAGAAGCGTGTCCGACGTGCGGCCAAAGCCCGGTACCAGGCAGGTCTGCGTAGTAAAATCCGCCGTCTTGCAGTTCAAGGGTTGCCCCAAACTGCCTGTGCCAGGCTGAGAAGCATTGATGTTCAAGTCCGCGAACTGGTGAACTGTCTGCGTGCCAACGTATCCCACGGAGACCAGGAAGTTAGCTGGAAGCTTGCGCTCTACCACCAGGTTCCAGGACTCGATATAACCCCGCTTTAGCTCGCCCGGACCTACGGTGCGCTCCAAAGCCTGGGGCGGTAGAGGAACAATGCCGGTGCTGATGTCCGGACAGCATACGGAACCAATCCCGACTGGAATTGCTCCGCCGGGGAGTGGCGAAGCCAGCGGCGAAAGCGATGAATACGGTACAAAGCTGTTTGCTCCGACAAAGTTTGAGCCCACGGTAAGTGGGTAGAAACCGCGAAGCGGCCTCGCCAGCGGCAACGGGTCGACGGTGATACCGAAGCCGGTCCGCACCACGGTATCATTGTTGATCTGGTAGGCCAATCCGACTCGAGGGGCGAATAGCTTCTTGCTTGTAGTGACCCCAAGGTTTCCAGAATTGCCGCCGAGACCGCCCAGTAGCACATTGTTGGTGGTGACGTCGTAGCGGTCAAACTGGAAAGAGCCGTTCCGCGTCATGAGCGGATAGTATTCGTAGCGCAGACCGAGCGTGGCCGTAAACTTCTTGGTGACCCGGTAGCGATCGCCGATGAAGAAGCCGTATTGCCATTCCCGGGCCGTTGCTTTGATAAATTGCTCGCTCTTACCCACGCCGACGGCGTTTCCAGCGCCAGTACCGAGCTCACCGGCAAGGCCGAGCTCGAACTGTGCAAGAGCGTTGAACTGGTTCGGGGCAGCGCCTCCGTTTAGTGCTGTGACGGCGCCACCGAAATCGAACTCACCTCGCGGGCCAGCACCCAGCTCCGGTTGCCAATGGTTAAGATGGTGATGGATGATATCGATTCCGGCGCTGACCTGATGCTTGCCGTGAGACCATCGCACGTTGTGCGAGGTCGTGAAGCTCCAATCGTTACGGAACGCGGGGTTCCATCCTTCCGGATTGCCCATATTTGCGTAGCCGGAAACCGCAAAGAAAGGAAACCCGCTGCTGCGCAGATCCGCGCCGTTATTGGTGCCAGGAATCCCTAACACGTCCGATCCGATGTTCGTACCGAAGTCGGGGGTTTGCCCATACTCGCTCATGCGCGTAAAGCCTGCATTGCCGTCGATCACCAGATTGGGTGAAATTGTCCAGGTGTGACCGGCGGTGACGAGTTGCACGAAAGAATGGAATTTGCCGAGTCCACCATCGCATGCACAATCTCCGATGGCCTCGCCCAAGCTGGGCACGCCGGTAAAGACCGACTTCATAGCGCTGTACTTCGCAAAAATAGTGTGTGCCCTGGTGCGGACCCAGTCGACTTTACCGTCAAAATTGTGACGGTCCAAACTCTGCGTGGCCGACTTGAAATAATTATCAATATTGCCGGCTCCAGACACGTTTGGAGGCGGAAGCAGCGCCAGAATCTGAGCCGCGACGGGGTCGACGGGTATGGCCGCCTGGTTAGGAAACGGAGTGCGTCCGGTGCCGTCAGGGTTTCCTGTATGCGGGTCATAGATGACCGTGCCGGTACCGGTAAAGTCTCCGGCGATGAGCGCCGGGGTCGGCAGGGTCACCAGACCGGTGCTGCGGTTATCACGTTCAAGCGTCCCGTTGTAGCTTCCAAAGAAGAACAACTTGTCCTTCTTGATCGGGCCACCGAATGTGCCGCCAAAGTCGTTCAAACTACTATCGCCCTTTTCTGGACTGTTGGCCTCAGTCTCAAAGAACTGCCGCGCCCTAAGGCCCTGATCTTGGTGGTACTCAAACAACACGCCGTGGAATTGATTCGACCCCGATTTGGTGATCACTGTGACGGCGGCGCCGCCAGTCATGCCCTGCTCTGGGTCGAAATTATTTGTGGAAATATTGACTTCCTGAACGGTTTCTGCCGGCGGTATGTACACCGCGTGGTGAGGCAACCAGACGAACACGTCCGCAGCGCCATCTACTCGCGTGTTGTTGTTATTGCGGTTGGTGCCATTAATGTTGGTGCTCAAACCGCGTTCCGGCGTATCCGCAATAGCGTTTTGAAATACTCCAGGTGTTGCGCCAGGCACAAGGTTAATCAGCGTCTGAAAATTGCGGTACTGATTGAGCGGCAGCTCCAGAACGGCTTTTGCGGTGAGTTCGGTATGAAGGTCGGTTTTTTCGGTCTGCAGAGTCACCGCGGATGCCTCGACCGTGATCTGTTCGGTCATGGCACCTACTTCTAACCGGGCGTCAGCGTTAGCGACGGTGTTGGCCGTAATAGTCAAACCTCTTTGCGTAACAGGCTTGAAGCCATTAGCGGTGACTTTGAGGTCGTAGTCGCCCGGCCGGATGTCGGTAAAGGTGTAATGACCGTTCTCGTCGGCGTCAGTTTCATTCACAACACCGGTGGCGAGGTTGGTGACCGTTACATGAGCTTTCGGCACGCCCGCACCACTTGGGTCCATGATTGTGCCGCTAACCGATCCGTACAGTACCTGAGCTTTTAGTTGACAAGCGTACCCGAGCAAAAAGAAGCTGAAAGCCAAACAAGCCAATGGCAAAAAACGCATTTTGATCTTCGACATCCCGTCTGCCTCCTTTATTTCCGACCTGATTTCCTCTTTGGCCAAACGAGTCCCGGCCTCAAGTGGACGCAAGCCCGATAGCAGTGCAGCGCGAATTTCGCTGATTTGGTTGCTGTCCGGTCAAAGCCCAGCTTTTGAGAACACCCCTAGACCCGACAAGTGGGCGGAAGCTATCAAGATGAGGCGCAGGTTGTCAAGTAATTTCTTTTCTTTTTCAAACTAAGTTAGGGCACAATACAGGGAATGCGAACGAGTTAGTTATATTTTCTGATTTATTTCCACAACCCAACGGACAGACCAGCCGAAAGTCCGGACCGAATGAAGCATTGTAAGACTAAGCGCGAACACGACTTGCACGTAGTTGAAGCTCTGGTGCGAAGGTTTGGTTCTCTTTCCCAAGTCGAGATTCACGAACTTACCCTTCTGCGAAGAAGCACCATCTCCGGGCTTGCGCGAGACCTATTGAAACAGGGAAGGCTTGTTGAGGCCGGTCGTTCGGACAACTCTATGGGCAGGAAGCGGATTCTGCTTCGCCTCAACGAGGAGCACGGCTTTTTTCTGGGAGTCGGATTCGACGACGAAGCCGTGCTCGCAGCTGTGACGGACCTTCATCCGAGGATCCGCTCGATGGTGCGTGAAGCCACGCGATTGGACGGAGGCATGAACGGCCTGGTGCATCAGCTTCTCTCTTGCGCACACGAAGCCGTTCGGCAGGCCGGTCTCAAATCAGAATCGCTGCTAGGGATCGGCGTCGCCGGCTCAGGCGTGGTGAATAGTCAAGAGGGCACGATGGTGATGTCCTCTACCATTGAGCCTTTCAAACAGGTGCCGCTGCGACGCATATTCGAGAAAGAGTTTTCATCCAGCGTGCTGCTGGCGAATTTCACGAGTGCGAAGGCAGTGGCGGAGAGGACGCTCGGTGCAGGTGGGATGGCCGACGACATGATTTACGTAGAATATGGCAAGACCGGAATCGGTGCGGGGATTATCTGTGGCGGAAAACTGCTTCACGGCGCTCGGTACGCAGCAGGCGAGTTGGGTCATACGCACATGACCGAAGAAGGTCCCGCATGCAAGTGTGGCAGCTTCGGTTGTTTAGAATCGCTCGCAGGAGCGACAGCCATCGAGGCGAGAATCCGCAAGGCCATCGCCGAAGGGAGCGGGTCTGATGTGATATCGCTGGCTGGAGGTGATCCGGCCGCCGTTTCCGGATGGATGGTACTGAAGGCTGCCGAGATGGGCGACAAAACCTGCAGCGCCATAGTCGAGCAGGCAGCCAATTACCTAGGGTTGGGCCTCGCCAACCTGGTGAACCTCTTTAACCCCTCAGTTCTCGTTCTTGACCAGCGGCTGAAGCTTGCGGGGCACGGTTTGCTCGAGCAAGTGATAAAGGTAGTGAAAAGGCAGGCCTTAAGGTATTCGACGGAAAATGTGAGCATCCGCTTCGGGCAATTGGGTGCCGAAGCCAGCATCCTGGGTGCCGCCTCGATCGCGCTCGAGAAGCATTTTGAGATTCCAACGCTGAAGCCCCCTCGATTTCTGATCGAATCCATTTCCGGTCCTCCGCATCGCGGCTCGCGGCATGAAACAACTGCCAGGACAGTTACCGACGCGCTGCGAGCGCTCCCCCTCGTTACATCTGGTCCCGAATGAATCCTAGCATTAACGTCCGACGCTCCGGCCGGTGCCCTGACGGATCGTCACAATTCGGTCCGCTTGAATTCGGTCCCAGGCTTCGCTGCGGCCGTCCGGCCAGTGGACGATCAGCCCGTCCATCCTCGGGTCCTCCCCTAATCCAAAATGCACCCGGACATCGTTCGCGCTTAAATAGCTCGAATCGGTGTGGGCGCGCCGCGTGAGTTTGCGTCCGCCTTGACGAACTTCGACCCGGGCACCGATCGCAAAGCGATTTCCGTTAGCTGCTTCCAGGCGAACCAGAAGCCAGTGATTGCGGTTGAGAAGTCTGGTCTGGTTCAACAGCAGTCTCGCGGGTCCATTGTTGTTGGTAATCACAACGTCAATGGCACCGTCGTTGTCGATATCCCCGAAAGCCGCTCCGCGGCTAACCTCGGAAATGGCAAGGGCAGGCCCAGCAACTCCGGTTACCTCGCGAAACTTCTTTCCATCGCCTTCGTTGTGAAACAACTGATTGATTTGGTCGAAAGGATACGCGCTGCCACGCAAGGACGCGATGCGGTTCACAGCACCATTGGCGACAAACAGATCCAGATGACCATCATTGTCATAGTCAAACCATTCCGTGCCGAATCCGGTGTAGGGCAAGGTCGTCTGCAGGAGTCCACGTTCCGCGGAAGCATCGTAGAAGTTTCCATGGCCATCGTTGACGTAGAGATTGCAACCTTCATGAGTCAAGTTGGTTTTGAAGATGTCCTCATCTCCGTCATTGTCAAAGTCTGCGGAGGTCACACCCATACCGGCTTGCGGAGCGCCGTCTGCGTTGTACGCGGTTCCCGATAAAAGGCCGCTTTCTTTGAACTTGCCGTTACGCTGATTGACCCACAGGTGAGCGGCAGCGCCGTCATTGGCGACGTATATGTCTGGCCACCCATCGCCGTTGAAGTCAGCGCAGACCACTCCGAGGCCGGGTCCAACGGCGGCGCCGATTCCGGCCCTTTCGGTGACATCTTCGAATGTGCCGTCGCCGCGGTTGCGGAAGAGACGCGCCGGCACCGGCTGGTACATTTTGGGCGTGCAATAATCGCGCTCTCCTGTTGACAAGAAGCAGCGTTTATTGCCTTTCACTGTGAAGTCCAGATAGTTTGCTACAAAGAGATCAAGTCGCCCATCGCAGTCATAATCAACCCACGCGGCGCTTGCGCTCCAACGGTGGTCATCGACGCCGGCCCGCGCCGTGACGTCTGTAAATGTGCCGTCACCGTTGTTGTGGAAGAGCACGTTTCGTCCGAAGTTGGTTACGTAAAGATCCTGGAAGCCGTCATTATCGTAGTCTCCGACAGCGACTCCCATTCCATAACCGATGTGCCCGACTCCGGCCTTTTCGGTGACATCTACAAACGCCAGTTTTCCGGTCTCACTCAATAGATTGCGGAACAGGCGATTGCCAGGCTTCCAGTCCGGCGCAGGCGGAAACTTCGCCAGCCGAGGATCCTGAGTAGGGTCGAGCATCGTGCCCTGCACGAGATAGACGTCCAGGTCACCGTCGTTGTCGTAGTCGAAGAGAGCGACGCCGGCTCCCATGATTTCCGGCATGTAGTACTGGCCGATCGCGCCGTTGAAATGATGGAACTTCAGGCCGACTTCCTCGGCAGCCTCGCGAAAAAGTGAAACCTGCGTGGGATGAGCGACGGCCGTACTCCACGGTGTGCTCACGCCTCCAGGAAGACCCAAGGAGAGCAGCTCCAAAAAATCGCGACGACTGTAGATGCGCCCCCGTTTTTGTGCAAGACGTCCGGTAGAGCCCCACTTCCATTCGTTCACCGTGGAGTCACCTGTGGGGTTTCTAGGATGCGGAGGTCGCGCTCGATGCTGTCAACCAGGTCGGACTGCCCGCGTGCTACAGCTCCATCTCGTGCCCGGCGTATGTACCGCAAAGCATTCTGCCGGTCCCCGGAGCGTGCGAACGCTGCGCCTAGAGCGTAGATGTATCGCGGGGTGTTTTCATCCTCCGGCTCAATCGTCTTCTCCAATTCCTGAATTCCTTCACGGTAGGCATGTTGATTGACCAGCACGCGGCCCAGGTTGAAGTGTGCCTGTCGATCGCTAGGTTTATTGTCGACGGCCTTGCGGTACTCGGCCGCGGATTCCGCCAACTTGCCCTGCCGCTCCAGCAGGTACCCGATGTTGTTGTGGGCGGCGGCGTGAAAAGGATCGATTTCGGTGACCCTCCGGAACTCGTTCTCAGCCTGTTCAAATTTTTGAGCCGTAAGAAGAAGCACGCCGTAGTTGTAGTAGCTTTCATAGGATTCTGGTTCGAGGCGGACTGCCGCACGATAGTGCTCCTCTGCCTTCTCGAATAGGCCCAGCCGCCCGTAAAGTTCAACCAGGTTGATGTGCGCCTGAACCATGTGTGAATCGATTTCGAGGGCTTTCTCGTGTGCTGTCACGGATTCCTCCAGCTTTCCCTGCCGCTCGAGCTCGATGCCCATCTGCACTTGATTCGTAGCGCTCAGATTGAGTGCTCGAACCTCATTCAGTAGCGTGTCATTCGACGGGGGAGCCCCATCCTTGTTTTTCTCGAAGAGATGAACCTGTTCGTTGGCCTTCTCTTCCTGCCCGAGCGCGCGATGCATCAACGCCAGAGCATAGTGGGCAGCACCGAACTCCGGAAACAACGCGCACGCTTTGCCGAAGGCATCGGCGGCCCCGGCGAAATCGCGCCGGGACGCACGAACTCTTCCCAGCCCGTAAAAGGCATCGGCATTGTCAGGATGCTGTTTCACGGTTGCAGCGAAGAGTTCCTCGCTGGCATTCCAGTCGGCGGAAGCAAGTAGGCAGTTCGCGAGCCGTAATTGCGCAGGGACATATTCTGAAGCTGCTCTAGGTGCTGAGCGAAGCGTGGCAAAAGCGGCGTCACAGTGTCCGTCGGCAGTCTCGATCGTGACTAGGTAATAGGCCCACCTAAACGTGGAGGGCGCGAGCCGAATGGCACGCCGATAGCACGCCGCCGCCTCTTGGAGAAAGCCGTAGGTCTGAAGGATCATGCCTAGCCGTCCATTGGCGGTGTCGTCGTCCGGGTGAGCGCGAGCTTCAGCGTATGCCTCTTGAATCTGGCCTCGGATGCCTGAAGAGAAATCGTCCAAAGCGAGGGGCAGGTTGGGAATGGCTGGCGCGTTTTGAGCCCGCGCGCAGCACACAGCAAGAATCAGCGTTTGGATCAGCCATAACGCCTTCCTCATTCCTTTTCTCCACTCGATTGCGATGCTAGCATCGCTTGAAAACTCAGGTCAATCTTGCCGACAAGCGGCCATCCCGTTCGTGAATAATTTTTGGCCACAGACCTCGCCTAAACCGCATACGTGGCACACCAGATGGGACGTACTTCTTCGACGCGAGCATCGCTCCGGTAGCCAAAGTCGCTTCCTGTAGCGATCCGACGGTTCTAGACGAATGATCAGCGCAAGCGTTACGCGGAGTTCGCCTGGGAATGAAAATCCGCGTTCCAGATACGTTCCGGCTGGGCGCAATTTCCGATGCGAGAGCGTTTTGAGCGTGTCGATTTTTCAATAAGTTCCGTGTTTTCAATAGCCCTGATATATTCCGACTCCCCGCCTCCACCATATAACACTTTTTTTTCAGATACTTATGGGAGAGCAAACATCGGGTGCACATAGCACGACCTGCTGCCCTCTTTTTTTTGTCTACGAACTCTTGGGGCTCATTCCCAACGGATAATAGAGCCGCTTTTACGATTCAAATTGCTGCGATTTTAAGTGTGTGCTTCGTATCTCGAAGAAGATGCAGAGTTATGGTATAACAGTTATACTAAGATGCGTTTCACTTCGATGCGCAGAAGAGCAAACGGTTAGAGGCGAACCCAAAACGCGGGATCGGGTTTGAGGAGGCGCAGGAGATATTTAAGCATCCCTACTACCTCGACCAGCGCTCCGATATGCCAGAGCAGTACAGGGCCATTGGCTGGGTGGGAGAAAAACTGTACGCGCTCATTTTTGAGGTGAGGAAAGATAATGACGGAGAGTATTACCACCTCGTGACACTCTGGAAAGCGACTAAGCAGGAGCAGCAACTTTATGAAGAGCACTCGTAAACAGAAGAGGCCTTTTTCGGCCGAAAACATCGCGCGTCTCGCCGACAAGGGAAAGGATGTCTCGCGTTTTTTCACAAACGCCGGACACATGATGGGCCCAATCCAGCGGGTGAATGTGGACTTCGCGTCGCCGATGCTAGACGAATTGGACAACGCGGCAAAGGAACTGAACATCAGCCGCCAAGCGGTGATCAAGACCCTGATCCGGCAAGCGCTTGACCAGCATTATCTGGCAATAGCACGCCAATCCTCCGCGAAGCGGTAGATCAGACCGGGGCGAACCTCTTTGTCTTTCACGTGCAAAAAGCCCGAGATGGAGAAAATCCCGCATTCCAGATACGTTCCAGTCGGGCGCAATTTCCGTTGCGAGAGCGTTTTGGCCGTGTCGGCAAGCGTTCGACATCAGCTGCCGGGTGATGGGGCCGGAACATCCTGACACACTAATTTCGATGAGCAATTTGTCGAAAGAACTCACGGGTTAGGCCATTACGCCGAAGCGAGAAGTTGCTTCGGGAATCGCTCGATATCTGGGGCCGCATTCGAGACCCGGAAAATTGGCGGGTTCTTAAGACGATGAAGGACCTGGCCCTTGTTCTGTCTCGGGAGGGTCGCTACGCCGAAGCGGCGAAGTTGGCCAGGGATTTTGGCCCGGAGAATCCGTTAACGGCTTCGAGCGTTTACAGCCTCGGCGTATCGAGGCTCGCCTGGGGAATCGTTCAGAGGCACGGTCACTCTTGCGACAGGGTGTTGACCACGGGCTGCCCCCATCCGACGCGCTCGCAATGGAAAGTTAGCCCGACTTCAAGTCGCTGCACAACGACCCGCGCTTCATCAAGCCCTCGATTCGAGGGAACAAACTAGTCTATCTGCGTCAAACGGCGAATCTCAACATATGG
>Ga0075425_100005316_pt1 | contig 13375 bp, 16 predicted proteins | sample SoiMethybrSBSTD4_FD_75300 | JGI IMG/M metagenome (GOLD analysis project Ga0075425, IMG submission 75300) | Bulk soil microbial communities from a Populus tree surrounding site in Tennessee, USA - Soil MetaG P. TD hybrid SBSTD4 | ecosystem: Environmental > Terrestrial > Soil > Tree plantation...
CTTCCTCGAGGTGCCGAAATCGATCGAGCCATTGACGACGCTGCCGGCGGTGGTGGCTTGTGAGTAGATTCCTCGCCGTCCTCGCGCTCCTCCTGCTGCCGACGCTCGCGCTGGCGCAGGCCACCTGCTCCTTTTCCAGCACGCCCGGCGCGACTTTCGGTGCCTACGACGATTCGTCGGCGGTCGCCACCGATACCTCGACCTCGCTGGTCGTGAACTGCCTGCGCAACGGCGGCCCGGCCAACATCAGCGTGACGCTGCAGCTCGGCCCCAGCGCCGGCAGCGGCCAGATCGCCACCCGCGCGCTGCGCTTTGGCGCCAACAGCCTGAACTACAACCTGTACCGCGATGCGGCGCGCTCGCTGGTGTGGGGCCAGACCGCGGGCGTGGACACCGGAGCGGTCGCCATCAACGGCATTCCGAACAACGGCGCCAAGACCGCCAGCTTCGTCATCTACGGGCGCATCCCGGCGCTGCAAAACGTGCCCGCCGGGCCCTACACGGACAGCGTGCAGATCACGGTCTCCCCCTGATACACTGCGGGCGTGATTGCCCGGGTTGGATTGATCGCTCTCGTCTTTGCCGCGCCGGCCGCGACTGCGGCCGACCTGAAGATTTCCGCCGTGGTCCTGAAAAGCGCGCGCATCTCGGTGCAGTCGCCGCAGCGCATCGCGCTGCAGACCAACAGCGCGGAAGCCGTGCGCGTGACCGTGCAACAGGAGTCGGACGGCCGCTCGCGGGTGGTATTTACTCCTTAGGTTCTTCCTTTTCGTCCACGGGCACCCGATAGGACTCGGAGGCCCACTCGCCCAGGTCGATCATCCGGCAGCGCTCGCTGCAGAACGGCCGCCATTGGTTGGCCGGGCTGAAATCCGCCAACGCGCCGCAGCGCGGGCAGGGGACCTTCCTTACAGGTTGCAGAAGGTCAGCTCGAAGCCCACGTCCCAGTCCGCGGTGCGCGGGCGCGAGTCCTCGCCGTTCTGGGCGATGAAGCGAATGTTGAGCACGTACTTGTTGGCGCTGATCTCCGGCACGCAGGGCGCCGCCGGGTCGAGGCGCAGGCGCAGCATCTGCGCCGTCTTGCCGCCGAGCATCTGCTGGAACATGCCCTGCGGCGCATTGACCGCCTGCGGCCGGCCCGACTCGCGCAGGATGCGCAGGATGATCGCCGAGCCGTCGCGCAGCGGGTAGAGCGGGCCGGTCCACTGCGCCAGCTGCCCGGTGCGCACCTCCGAGGGCCGGTGCAGCCAGTAATGGTAGGAGGGCAAGTCGAACTCGCAAGCGCCGCCGGGAATGCCGGTGCGCTGCTTGATCGACATCAGCCAGTCGTTCTCGCGCAGGTACTGGCCGATCTTGCCGGTCATGGAAAACAGCGCCTGCGCCGCCTGCTCGATGTCGCGCAGCACGCCGGCGAGCGCCTCCTCGGCGATGTCGGGGTTGTTGCGGAAGCTGATCAGCACCTGCTTCTGGCGCTCAAGCTCCTGCAGCAGGTCGGACTTGAGGTCGGCGCGGCTCGCCACCTCCAGGATCTCGAACAGCGTCAGCAGCGCCATATGGTGGTCGAGCGGATCGGTGAGCGCGATGAAGTGGCGCGAGCGCTCGAACAGGTCCTCCAGCCGTAGCAGCGTGCGGATGCGCTCGTTGAGCGGGTACTCGTAGGTGATCACGGCTTCGCGAATTGTAGGTATTTTCGGTGCAGCGCCGCCACCTGTTTGCGCAGTGCATCAAGGCTGCCGCCGTTGTCGATCACGTCGTCGGCGGCCGCGCGCCTCGCCTCGCGAGTCGCCTGCGCGGCAAGGATGGCGCGCACCTCGCCCTCGGCGAGCCGGCTGCGGCTGCGCACGCGCTCGAGCTGCGCCGCCTCTGGGGCATCCACCACCAGCACGCGGTCGACGCCGCGCCGCGGGTCGCCCGACTCGACCAGCAGCGGGACGACGTAGACCACGTAGGGCCCGGCGGCGGACTGGATGCGGCGCGCCGCCTCGGCGCGGATCATCGGGTGGAGCAGGGCTTCGAGCTTCTTCTTCTCATCGGGGTGGGCGAACACATGTTCGCGCATGCGCTTGCGATCCATCGCGCCGTCGGGGCTGATCGCCTTTTCACCAAACAACTGCCTTATTTCTTTAACCGCAAGTCCATTTTTCGCCGTGAGTTCATGCGCGATCAGGTCCGTGTCGACCACGGTGGCGCCCAGGCGGGCAAATTCGTCGGCCGCCACGCTCTTGCCGCTGCCGATGCCGCCGGTCAGGCCGACGACAAAGCTCACAGCCGCTGCATCCACCACCGCATCACCGGCGCACCCCAGAACATCGCGATCACGCCGGCGATCGCCAGGTAGGGCCCGAAATGGAAGCGGAAAGCGCCGTCGTAGCGTCCGCGCGCGGCGAACATCTGCGCCGCGCCGAACGCGAGGCCAACGACCGAGGAGATCAGGATCACCAGCGGCAGCATTTTCCAGCCGAGGAAGGCGCCGACCGCGGCGTTCATCTTGAAATCGCCATAGCCCATGCCCTCGCGCCCGGTGAGCAGCCTGAACGCCCAGTAGACCAGCCACAGCGAGAGATAGCCCGCCACCGCACCGATCACGGCATCGCCCAGGGGCACGAAAGACCCGCTCAGGTTGAAAATCAATCCCAGCCAGACCAGCGGCAGGGTCAGGTCGTCGGGCAGCAGGCCGGTTTCCTGGTCGATGACCGCGAGCGCGATGGTGAACCAGATGAACAACGCCGCGCCGAACGCCGTCGGGCTCGCGCCATAGCGCCACGCGGCGAAGGCCGCGCCGGCGCCGGCCAGCAGCTCGACCAGCGGGTACTTGAACGCGATCGGCGCCTTGCAGCCGGCGCACTTGCGGTCGAGCAGCAGCCAGCTGAACACCGGCACGTTCTCGAGGGCGCGGATCGGGCGCGCGCAGGCCGGGCAGTGCGAGCGCGGGAAAAACAGGTTGAAGCGCTCGGCGGCGGGCGGCGCGCTGCCCGCGAGCTCGGCGCATTCGGCGCGCCACTGGCGCTCGAGCATCTTCGGCAGGCGGTAGATGACGACGTTGAGGAAGGAGCCGACCGCCAGGCCCACCGCCAGGGCCAGCCAGGGAAGAACCGCTGGCTGGGCCCAGGCCCAGCCAATCGACGTCATGAGCTCAGACAGCCTGGCCCATCTTGAAGATTGGCAGGTACATGGCGATCACCATGCCGCCGATCAGCGTGCCGAGCACCACCATGATCATCGGCTCCATCAGCGAGGACAGCGCCTCGACCGCGTCGTCGACTTCCTGCTCGAAGAAATCCGCCACCTTGCCGAGCATCGAGTCGAGCGCGCCGGTTTCCTCGCCGATCGAGCACATCTGCAGCACCATCGAGGGGAAGACCTGGGCGTTGGTCATCGCCACGGTCAGCGCCGTGCCGGTGGAGACCTCGGCCTGGATCTGCTTGGTGGCGACGAAGTAGACGTAGTTGCCGGCGGCACCGCCGACCGAGTCGAGCGCGTCGACCAGCGGCACGCCGGCGGCGAACATGGTGGACAGCGTGCGCGTCCAGCGCGCGATGGTCGAGATGCGGATCAGGTGGCCGAACACCGGCATGCGCAGCATCAGGCGGTCCATGAAGATCTGCACCGCGAGCGAGCGCTTCCAGGCCTCGAGGAAGCCGTAGATGCCGCCGCCGATCACCGGGAAGATGATGTACCAATAGGCGACGAACCAGTCCGAGATCGCCATCACCATCAGCGTCGGCGCCGGCAGGTCGGCGCCGAAGTTGGTGAACACCTGCTTGAACGCCGGGATGACGAAGATCATGATCACCGCGGTGATGATGAAGGCCACCGCGATGATGGCGATGGGATAGAACAGCGCCGACTTGATCTTCGACTTGATGGCGAGCGTCTTTTCCTTGTAGGTCGCCAGGCGGTCGAGCAGCGTCTCGAGAATGCCGGCCTGCTCGCCGGCCGCCACCAGGTTGCAGTACAGGTTGTCGAAGTGCAGCGGGAACTTGCGGAACGCGGCGTGCAGCGGCGAGCCGGTCTCGACGTCGGTCTTGATGGCGAGCAGCAGCGTGCCGACCGCGGGATTGGAGGCGCCCTTGCCGACGATCTCGAACGACTGCAGCAGCGGCACGCCGGCCTTCATCATCGTCGCCAGCTGGCGCGTGAAGAGCGAGATGTCCTTGTCGGTGACCTTGCCGCCGCTCTTGGTCTTGACCTGCTTGACCTTGGCGCCGGTGATGCCCTGGCGGCGCAGCGTGGCGTTGACCGCGACTTCGCTGACGGCGCGCAGCTCGCCGCGCACCACCTTGCCGGACTTGTCCTTGCCTTCCCAGGAGAACTGGAACTCTTTCGGGCCCTTGGCGGGCGCCGCTGCCGCTGCCGTTGCCATGTCGCGTTATGCCTCCCGCAGATCGGGCCTGATGATGCCCTTCGCAGGCGGGTTTGTAAAGTTCAAATGCCCTGTTAACCGCCTGACAGGGCGGCGTTTTCCGGCTGCACGAGCGGGCGGAAGATGCGTACCGATTTGATCGTCCGTCCCTGCGCGTGGACGATTTCCATCGGCACCGCGCCGATCTTGAGCGAGACGTCGGCTTCCGGCAGGTCCTGCAGGTACTCGACGATCAGGCCGCTCAGCGTCTTCGGCCCGTCGGTGGGCAGATCGAGCCCCAGCGCGCGGTTCACCTCGCGCACGTGCAGCGCGCCGTCGGCGGTGGCCGAGCCGTCGGCCTCCCAGCTGAGCGGCGGCGCCGCGGCCGGCAGCGTGGTGGTGAACTTGCCGATCATCTCCTCGATGATGTCCTCCAGCGTCACCAGGCCGAGCACCTCGCCATATTCGTCCACCACCAGCGCCACGCGCTCGCGGTTCTCCTGGAAGTACTGCATCTGCGCCAGCGCCGAGGTCGAGGCCGGCACGTAGTAGGGCTCGTCGAGCACCTCGGTGAGCGCCGCGTCGTCGAGCGTGCCGGCATGCAGCGCCGGGAGAATCTTGCGCAGGTGCAGCACGCCGGCGAGCTCGCCCTCGTGATTGCGGAACACCGGCAGGCGCATGTGGTGGCTGGTGGCGAGCTGGCGCGACACGGTCTCCATGCCGTCCTCCACGCATACCGACTCGATCTTCGCCCGCGGCACCATGATGTCCTGCACCGTGACCGCGCCGAGGTCGAACAGGTTGAGCAGGATCGAGGTGTGCTTCTTCGGCATGAAGCTCGAGGACTCCAGCACCAGCGTGCGGATTTCCTCGGGCGAGAGCTTGAGCTCCTCGTCGTCCTTGCCGGGGCGGATGCCGAACAGCGCCAGCAGCGGGCGCGCGAACAGGTTGACGAACCACGCCGCCGGATCGAGCAGGCGCAGCGTCAGGCTCACCGGCAGCGACAGCAGCAGCGCGGCGCGCTCGGGATGGGTGGCGCCGATCACCTTGGGCGTGATCTCGGAGAACACGATGATCAGGAACGAGATCACCAGCGTGCCGGCGGCGTAGGCGAGCTTGTCCTCGCCGAGCAGGCGCACGGCCACCAGGCTCGCCAGCGTGCTCGAGGCGGCGATCACCAGCGTGTTGCCGATGAGGATGGCGCCGAGCAGCCGGTCGGGCCGCTCGAGCAGGCGCTGCACGCGCTGCGCCGCCGAGCTGCCCTGGCTCACCAGGAACTTCAGGCGGTAGCGGTTGACCGCCATCATCGCCGTCTCGGCGATGGAGAAGAAAGCCGAGAGCAGCAGCAGCAGGGCGAGCGCGCCGAGATCCCAGGCGAGCGGCAGGCCGAGGCCTCCCATCAGGCGCGCTTCAGGATCACTTCGAGCACGAACGCCGTGCCGACGTTGGCGAGCAGCACCATGACGAAGCCGGCGATGGTCCAGCGCAGCGCGGTGCGCCCGCGCCAGCCGTAGCGCCAGCGCCCGGCGAGCAGCCAGCCGAAGATCAGCCAGGACAGCACCGCGAACACCGTCTCGTGGTTGAGGCGCATCAGCCGGCCGAACAGCGCGTCGGTCAGCACCATGCCGGTGGCGAGCGTCAGGGTGAGGAAGACGAAGGCGACGCCGATGGTGCGGAACAGCGAGCGTTCGAGGGTCAGCAGTGGCGGCAGGCGCGCGGCGAAATTGGCGCTCTTGCGGTGCAGGTGGCGCTCGACCAGCGCCATCAGCGCCGCGTGCAGCAGCGCGATGGTGAACAGGCCGTAGGCCACCATGGCGAGCGCGAGGTGCAGCTTGAATTCGGCGCTGCTCGCGGGAATGCTGCGCCCGGCGAACAGCGCCGGCAGCGGCGCCGCAACCGCGGCAAGCGGCAGGATCAGCGGCTCGAGTCCCTCGAGGTTGGCGAACAGGCCCTCGATCCAGTACAGCGCCACGCCGAGGAACATCATCACCGACAGCGCCTGCGCGAAGCCGAAGCGCAGCTCGCGCGAGAAGATGCCGTCGTAGAGCAGCCAGCCATGCACGGCGAGCGGCAGCAGGATCGCGGCGCGCTCCCAGGGCGCGAGCCCCGGCCGCTGCGGCGCCTCGCGGCGCCGCCAGCGCGTGTTCCAGAAGTGCCACGCCAACCCCAGGTACGCGGCCGAAACGAGCGCGTGAATTACAATGTCGGGCACCTCTTCAGTCTATCACCCATGCTCGACAACCTGACCGCGCGCCTGGCGCGCATCGTCAAGCACATCCGCGGCGAGGCGCGCCTCACCGAGGCGAACGTCCAGGAGGCGCTGCGCGAGGTGCGCGTGGCGCTGCTGGAAGCCGACGTCGCGCTGCCGGTGGTGAAGGCGTTCATCGACGCGGTGCGCGCCGCGGCGCTCGGCGCCGAAGTCGTCGGCAGCCTCACGCCGGGCCAGGCGCTGATCGGCGTGGTGCATCGCGAGCTGGCGAAGCTCATGGGCGAGGCGAGCGCCGGCCTCGATCTCGCGGTGCAGCCGCCGGCGGTGATCCTGATGGCCGGATTGCAGGGCTCGGGCAAGACGACGACTGCCGGCAAGCTGGCGGTGTTCCTGAAAAATAATAAAAAGCAGGTGGGACTCGTGTCGTGCGATGTCTATCGCCCGGCGGCGATCCAGCAGTTAAAAACCGTCGCGGACCAGGCCCAGGCGGCCTTTATCGAATCCACGGTCGACGAACAGCCTTTGGACATCGCAAGGCGCGCCCTCGATTACGCGCGCACGCACTACCTCGACGTCCTGATCGTCGACACCGCGGGGCGCCTCGGCATCGACGAGCAGATGATGCGCGAGATCGCCGCTCTGCACGCGGCGGTGAAGCCGGTGGAGACGCTGTTCGTCGTCGACGCCATGCAGGGCCAGGACGCGGTCAACGTCGCGCGCGCCTTCGGCGAGCGCCTGCCGCTCACCGGCGTGATCCTCACCAAGCTCGATGGCGACGCGCGCGGCGGCGCCGCGCTCTCCGTGCGCCAGGTCACCGGCAAGCCGATCAAGTTCGCCGGCACCGGCGAAAAGCTCGCCGCGCTCGAGCCCTTCCACCCGGAGCGCATGGCCTCGCGCATCCTCGGCATGGGCGACATCCTGTCGCTGGTCGAGGAAGCCCACGCCAAGGTCGACCTCGAGGAAGCCCAGAAACTCGCCACCAAGGTCCGCAAGGGCAAGGGCTTCGACCTCGAGGACTTCAAGCAGCAGCTCGCGCAGATGAAGAAGATGGGCGGCATGGCCTCGATGCTCGACAAGCTCCCCGCGCAGCTCGCCAGCCAGATCGACCCGGCCAAGCTTCAGGACGACAAGCAGACGCGGCGCCTCGAGGGCATCATCAACTCCATGACGCCGCAGGAGCGCGCGCACCCTGACCTGATCAAGGCCTCGCGCAAGCGCCGCATCGCCGCCGGCGCCGGCGTGTCGGTGCAGGAGGTGAACCGGCTGCTCAATCAGTTCGAGCAGATGCAGAAAATGATGAAGATGATGAAGGGCGGCAACCTGCAGCGCATGATGCGCAACATGAAAGGCGTGCTGCCGGGAATGCGCTAGGCGTAGCTCCGCAGGCGAAGCGAAAACGCCGCCAGGGGGGCGACCCCGCTGGCTTCGGCGCGCCGGCACCAGTCGCGCAGCTGGTTGACGAGCTGCTCGCTCGACTGCATCGAGCGTTTCCAGAGTAAAGCGAGTTCCTCGCGCATGGCGTGCACGGTGTGCCGCTCGCCTTGCGCGCTGACGCGCTCGACGGTTTTCTCGTAGCGTTCCATGACGTCATAGCGGTTGACGAGCACGGCTTGAAGGGTGTGCAGGTCGGCCTGGGATTTCGCGGCGGCGAAGCGCGGCACCGGGGCGAGGTACTTGATCTTCGCCAGGCCGAGCGCCGACATGATGGTCAGGTACATCCAGCCGAGGTCGAATTCGAACCATTTGCTCGAGAACTTGGCCGAGGTCGGATGGGCATGGTGGTTGTTGTGCAGCTCTTCGCCGCCGATCCACAGGCCCCACGGCGACATGTTGCTGCTGACGTCTTCGGTGGCCCAGTTGCGGTAGCCGAACCAGTGGCCGACGCCGTTGATCACGCCGGCGGCCCAGAACGGGATCCAGGCGATCTGCGCGAGGAAAATGAGCACGCCGGGGACGACGCCGAACAGGATGACGTCGGTGACGCCGGTCAGCGTCAGGCCGATCAGCACGTATTTCGAGTAGACGTTGCGCTCGAGCCAGTCGTCCGGCGTGCCCTGGCCGTAGCGCTCGATCGTCTCGGGCTTGGCGGACTCGGTGACGTAAAGCCCGACGCCGCCCCAAAGCACCCGGTTGATGCCCAGCACCTTCGGGCTGTGCGGATCGTCGACCGTCTCGCACTTGGCGTGGTGCTTGCGGTGCACCGCCACCCATTCCCGGGTGCGCATGCCGGTGGTGAGCCACAGCCACAGGCGAAAGAAATGACTGGCAATCGGATGCAGGTCCAGCGCGCGGTGCGTCTGGTGGCGATGCAGGAAGATGGTGACGGCGGCGATGGTGACCTGCGTCAGCGCGACACCCACCAGGATGTAGCCCCACCAGGGCAAGTCAAACACGCCGGAAAACAACGATAAAACAGGGATATGCATCCCGCATTCTACCTCACGGACTCACTTCTCGCCCCCTACTTCTCGTCCCTCAACGCGCGGCTGATCGCCGCCGCTCTTTCCTGGTAGTCCCTCGCTGCCACCTTGTTCCCGGCGGCAAGACTTGCGTGGGCGAGCTCCAGCAGGTCAGCCATCAGCTTTCGTGGGTCCGCTAATTCGCGGTCGATTTCCCAGGCTTTGGTGAGCGTCTCGACTGCGGCCGCGTTTTCGCCCTGGGCGCGCTGGGCGCGGCCGACCAGGCGCAGGGCGTTCGCGTGCTCGGACTTGTCGTCGAGCTGCCTGGCGCGGTCGGCGGCGACCTGGGCGAGGCTGGAGGCCTCGGCGGGCTGGCCGGCCTCGAGCGCGGCCTGCGCCTGGACGTTGAGGATCGCGGGAAGCTGGGCGCAGCCGCCGGCCCCGGACTGGCAGCGGTTCTGCGCGCGCTTTGCCCACTCGATGGCGCCGGCGTTGTCGCGCGCGGCGAGGGACATGATGGCCAGCCGCAGTTCCGCCTGGAGGTGGCGCGCATCGGAGTAGGCGCGGCGCTCATCGGCGACGATCGGCGCCAGCACAGTCTTGGCATCGGCGTCGCGGCCCATGCGCTGGTAGACGATCGACAGGTTGATCGAGTTGACGGCGAAGGCGTCGGCGTCGTCCAGCGTCTTCGCGAGGCGCATCGCGTCCTCGTAGCGCCGCGCGGCGCCGGCGTTGTCGCCGGCGCGCGCCTGCGAGCTGCCGCGCATGTTGGCGTCCTCGAGCCGCGCCTGCGCCGCGGGCGGCTGCGGGCCGGGCGCGCCGCAGCCAGCAAGCAGCACCACGATGGAAAAGAGGGCTCTGGAATTCATCATTTTTTCTGCGGTGAAATTCCATAAGCTTCAAAGCTGTCGATGGGCAGCAAGGCCTCGGTCTGCCGGTACTGTTCCTTGAGCGGCCAGCTGCGCTTGGCGGCGGCGATGATCTCGCCGGCATCGCGCGCCGCGTTCTCGCCGATCTCGACCGCGGGCTTGATGCGCAGCATCGTTTCCTCGGCGGTGGCGGCGGTGCGGTTGAGCGAATCGAGCGTGGTGATCAGCTTGTTGGCGAAGTCGGCGCGGTCCAGCGTCCCGGTGAGGTGCTCGAGGCTCACGCTGGTGCGCGTGGCGCTGTCGATCAGGCGCTTCACCGCGCGGTGCGTCTCCGGTATCTGGTCGATCTCGCGGCGCAGGGCGATCATGGCGGTGGTGACTTCCTCGCCCGAGCGGTTGAACTGCGACATGGTCTGCTTGATCTCGTTGAACGCCGGCACCGCCTGGCGGCGGAAATCGTCGATGATCTCGGCCAGGCCGCGCGCCGGCTCGAAGTCCATGTACTCGTCCTCGCCGATCGGCTGCTCGCCCTTGCCCGGGATGATCTCGATGACGCTGGCGCCGACCACGCCCGACTCGCGCGAGAACTTGGCGCGCGAGCCGCGCGGGATGCGCTCGAGGTAGGCGGAATTGATCGACATGCGCACCGCCACGCCGTTCTGCGCCAGGCGCATGTCGCTCACCGTGCCGATGGTGAAGCCAAACAGCTTCACCGGCATGCCCTTGTTGATGCCGAGCGAGTTGCGCGTGACGAAGTTGATGCCGGTCTGGTGGATGAACCAGCCCTGCTTCCAGGCCACCAGGCCGAGGAAGGCGGCCACCAGCAGCAGCGCGATCAGCAGGAAGGCGTTGACCTTGAGGGCGAGGCGCGCGAAGCGCACCGGCGGGGAGAAGGGCTTGCTCACGCCGCCGCTTCCTGGGTGTCGACGTAGAGCAGCGTGCCGAGCGGCAGGCGCGCGCGGTACTCCGCCTCGAACTCCTTGACGCGCTCGCGCTCCGGGCGCGTCAGCCCCGCGACGATGTTGTCGAACAGCGCCAGCTCCGGCGCCTCGACCAGCAGGCGGACGAAGGTGGCGAGGCGACGCTCGAGCGGGTCGAGGTCGTCGGGCAGGCGCGCGAGGAATTTCTCCGCGTCGGCGCCGAACCGCTCGAGCACCGACTGCGCCAGCTCGGCCACCTCGGCGAGCGGCGTGGTGCCGTGGAAGGCCGCGGGCAGCGAGATGTTCTCCCAGGCGTTGAGGCTGGAGATCAGCCCGACTTCGCGCGACACGACGCCGACGCGCCGGCGCAGCCGCTCGCGCCCCTTGGCGTCGAGCCCGGCGGTGGCGGCGCCGAGCAGCTCCAGTTCCTCGCCCTCATCGGCGCGCGCCTTGAGCACCGCCTTCACCAGGTGCATCTTCACGTCCTCGCCGGGCAGGTGCAGGCGCGTGACGCCGCCGCGCGGCACCGAGACCATCACCGGATTGGCGCCGACCAGCCGGGAGTAGCGCAGGGCGAGTTCGGCCATCAGCGCGGGCTCACTGCGTCGCCTTCACCAGGCCGAAGAACAGGATGCCGAACACGATGTAGGCGAAGATCGCGTTGATCCCCAGCACCAGCATCGCGCTCTGCGTCACGGCGCGCGTCACCGCCATCGGCACGGCGTTCTGCGTCAGGTTCGGCGGGTTGAGGCCGTGCCAGCAGCAGCAGGCGGCGATGGCAAAGCCGAACAGCAGGCTCTTGATGGTCGAGTAGTACAGGTCCACCGGCGTAAACAGCTCGAAAAAGCGCCCGGCGAGCTCCATGAACGAGACGTTGATGATGAAAGGGCTGAACAGCAGGCCGCCCAGCACGGCAAGCGCCTGGATATAGAAGGTGAGGGCCATGGTGGCGAGCATCACCGCCGCCACGCGCGGCACCACCAGGTAGTCGTAGAGGTTGATGGCGAGGTAGCGCAGCACCCGCGTCTGCCCCGAGACGCGCATCATCGCGATCTCGGCGGAGATCGCGGTACCGGTGCGCAGGATCACCACCACCGCCGCGGCGAGCGGCCCGATCTCGCGGAAGACCACCCACAGCAGCATCTTCACCGCCAAATCGACGTCGGCATCGAGCACGTCGAGGGTCACGGCGATGATCAGCGCGCCGAGGACCGAGGCGCGCAGCACCACCCCGGTCGAGGCGGTGACGCCGGTGAAATAAACCTGGCGCAGGAAGGATTCCAGGACCGGGGGGCGGCGCAACTGGCCGAGGCGCCCGGCGACGTTCAATGACAACTTGATTCCGCCCTCGATTTCCCGCAGCGGCTGCAGCATCGCGCCTCTCGAACCTCCCGCCGGCTATTCTGCACTACCGACCCCGGGGACGGCGTTCGCCAAGCGGCCGGTGGCCGGCGTTCCATCGGGGCGATTTCTCCCGTATAATCCGCGCCTTTTCGCGGTTTACGGGGAATTCCCAAATGGTGGTGATTCGACTGGCGCGCGGCGGCGCCAACAAGCGGCCTTTCTTCCACGTGGTGGTGGCCGATTCGCGTCGCGCCGCGGGCGGCAAATTCATCGAGCGGCTGGGCTTTTACGACCCCAAGGCGCCGCAGGGGCGCGAGTCGCTGCGCGTCAACCTGGAGCGGGTGAAGCACTGGCAGGGCAAGGGCGCGCAGCTCTCCGACACGGCCAAGCGCCTGGTCAAGAAATTTGCAAAGAAAGCCGCCTGACGAGCTGATCGAGTTGGGACGCGTCGCCGGGTCCTACGGCGTGCGCGGCTGGATCAAGGTGGCAAGGCCGGAAGCAGCGCTGGCCGCCTGCCGCCGGTGGTGGATCGACGGCAGGCCGTACGCCGTCGAGGAAACGAAGGCGCATTCGGGAACGCTGCTCGCGAGGCTTGCGGGCATCGGCAGCAAGGAGGCGGCGCAGAAGCTGCGTGGCGCGACGGTGGCGGCGGAGCGCGGGGCGCTGCCGGCGCCGGCGGCGGGGCACTACTACCTCGCCGACCTGGTGGGCCTGGCGGTGGTGAACGAGCGGGGCGAAGCGCTCGGGGTGGTGAAGAAGTTCTTCACCAACGGCGCGCAGGACGTGATGGAGGTCGTCGGCGAGCGGGAGCGATTGCTGCCCTGGGTTCCGACCGTGGTCAAAGAAGTGAATCTGGAAAAGAAGCGGATCGACGTGGAGTGGGGGGCGGACTGGTGATCCGCTTCGACGTCGTGACGCTGTTCCCGGAGATGTTCCGGGCGCTCACCGAGAGCGGCATCACCAGCCGGGCGCTGCAAAGGCAGCTGTGGCGCCTGCAGACGTGGAATCCACGCGATTTCACGACGGATAATTACCGCACGGTCGACGATCGGCCGTTCGGGGGCGGGCCGGGGATGGTGATGCTGGCCGAGCCGATAGAAGTAACGCTAGACGCTGTGAAAACCGGCGGAGGCGGAGGACGGGTGATTTACCTCTCGCCGCAGGGAAGGAAGTTGGAGCATCGAAGGGTCATGGAGCTTTCGCAAGAGAAATTCCTGACCCTGTTGTGCGGCAGGTACGAGGGCATCGACGAGCGGCTGATCGCCCGTCGCGTCGACGAGGAGGTCTCGATC
>Ga0075425_100005317_pt1 | contig 13375 bp, 12 predicted proteins | sample SoiMethybrSBSTD4_FD_75300 | JGI IMG/M metagenome (GOLD analysis project Ga0075425, IMG submission 75300) | Bulk soil microbial communities from a Populus tree surrounding site in Tennessee, USA - Soil MetaG P. TD hybrid SBSTD4 | ecosystem: Environmental > Terrestrial > Soil > Tree plantation...
TTGGCTCGCGGCCCTCTGCTTCATGTGCGCCGGCCGCCTGGCGCGCTACATTGTGGTCGCGGCGCTCGCATGAACCGGAAAACCCAGGTGGCGATCATCGGTGCAGGGCCCGCGGGGCTGATGCTCTCGCACCTCCTGCACCGCGCCGGCATCGATTCCGTCGTGCTCGAGTCGCGTACGCGCGAGGAGATCGAGGCGACGCTCCGCGCCGGCGTGCTCGAGCAGGGCACCGTGGACCTGCTCGCCTCGACCGGCGTCGGCGAGCGCATGCAGCGCGAAGGCATGGTGCACCATGGCATCTATCTGCGCTTTCGCGGCGAATCGCACCGCATCCCCCTCACCGAGCTCTCGGGCGGGCGCTCGATCATGGTCTACGCGCAGCACGAGGTGATCAAGGACCTGGTAAAGGCGCGCCTCGATGCCGGCGGGAAGATTCTTTTTGGCGTAAAGGATGTGGTCTTAGGGGGCCTCGACTCTTCACGTCCGTCGGTGAGTTTTTCATTGAAAGACGAACAGCAGGCCATCGAATCCGATTTCGTCGCCGGCTGCGACGGCTTCCACGGCATCTCGCGCCCGTCCATCCCCGCGGCGCGGCGCACCGAGTTCAAGCGCAACTACCCGTTCGGCTGGTTCGGCATCCTGGTGGAGGCGCCGCCGGCGACCGACGAGCTGATCTACGCGCACCACGAGCGCGGCTTTGCGCTGATTTCCACGCGCTCGCCGACCATCCAGCGCCTGTATTTCCAGTGCGATCCGAAGGACGACGTCAAGAACTGGCCGGACAGCCGTATCTGGGAGGAGCTGCACGCGCGCCTCAAGGGCGCCGACGGCTGGAAGGTCACCGAGGGCCGCATCTTCCAGAAGGGCATCATCGCCATGCGCAGCTTCGTCGTCGAGCCGATGAACTACGGGCGCCTGTTCCTCGCCGGCGACGCCGCCCACATCGTGCCGCCGACGGGCGCAAAGGGTCTGAATTTGGCCATTAATGATGTGAAGGTTTTATCTTCCGCTCTTTCGGATTTTTTTAAGAATGGAAATGAAGAGGCGTTGAAGGCCTACTCTGCTACTGCGCTCAAGCGGGTGTGGCGCGCCGAGCACTTCTCGTGGTGGATGACCTCGATGCTGCACCGCTTCCCCGACGACACGCCGTTCCAGCACCGCATCCAGCTCTCCGAGCTCGACCAGGTGGTGAGCTCGAAGGCGAAGGCGCTGACGCTCGCGGAGAATTACGTCGGCTAGCCGAACCTGCCGGTGATGTAGTCTTCCGTCGCCTTGCGCTGCGGCTTGATGAACAGCGAATCGGTGATGCCGTACTCGATCAGCTCGCCGAGGTACATGTAGGCGGTGAAGTCCGAGACGCGCGCCGCCTGCTGCATGTTGTGGGTGACGATCACCACGGTGTAGTCGTTCTTCAGCTCGTGGATCAGCTCCTCGATGCGCGTGGTCGAGATCGGGTCGAGCGCCGAGCAGGGCTCGTCCAGCAGCAGCACCTCGGGCCGGATGGCGATGCAGCGTGCGATGCACAGGCGCTGCTGCTGGCCGCCGGACAGGCTGTTGCCGTTGCGGTGCAGGATGTTGCGCACCTCGGGCCACAGCGCGGCGCGCGTCAGCGCCCACTCGACCCGCTCTTCCATTTCCCTGCGCGACAGCCTCTCGAACAGGCGCACGCCGAAGGCGATGTTGTCGAAGATCGACATCGGGAACGGCGTCGGCTTCTGGAACACCATGCCGACCTTGGCGCGGATCAGCGCCACGTCCTGGCGCGCATCGAGCAGGTTCTCGCCGTCGAGCAGCACCTCGCCGTCGGCGCGCTGGTCCGGGTAGAGCGAGTACATGCGGTTCAGGGTGCGCAGCAGCGTCGACTTGCCGCAGCCCGAGGGGCCGATGAAGGCGGTGACCTTGTTCTCCGGGATGTCGAGCGTGATGTTGCGCAGCGCCTGGTAGGTGCCGTAGTGGAAATTGAGGCCGCGGATGCGCAGCTTGGCCTTCAGCTCCCCGGGCGCGAGCGGCGATTCGGCCGGGCGCACGGCGGTGTGGATCAGGGCCATCGGCTTCAGTCCCTCCTCGAGAACAGCGAGCGCGCCAGGATATTGAGCGCCAGCACGGCGAGCGTGATCAGCGCCGCGCCGCCCCAGGCGAGGCGGTGCCAGTCCTGGTAGGGGCTCATGGCGAACTGGAAGATGACGATCGGCAGGTTGGACACCGGCCCGTTCATGTCGAGCGACCAGAACTGGTTGTTGAGCGCGGTGAACAGCAGCGGCGCCGTCTCGCCGCTGATGCGCGCCACGGCGAGCAGCACGCCGGTGACGATGCCGGTGCGGGCGGCGCGGTAAGTGATGAGCAGCACCATGCGCCAGGTCGGGCAGCCCAGCGCCACCGCCGCCTCGCGCAGGCTGTTCGGCACCAGCTTCAGCATGTCGTCGGTGGTGCGCACCACCACCGGGATGACGATCAGGGAAAGGGCGACGGCGCCCGCCCAGCCCGAGAAGTGCCTCACGCGCGCCACGTACACCGAGTAGACGAACAGGCCGATGACGATCGAGGGCGCGGAGAGCAGCACGTCGTTGAGGAAGCGCGTCGCCGAGGCGAGCCAGTTGCCCTTGCCGTATTCGGCGAGGTAGGTGCCGGCGAGGATGCCGACCGGCGTGCCAAGCAGCGTGCCGACGAAGATCAGCGCCACGCTGCCGGCAATAGCGTTGGCCATGCCGCCGTCGGCGCCCGGCGGCGGCGTCATCTGGTAGTAGAAGCTGGCGCGGGCGAGCGCCGTGCCGCCCTCGTAGAACAGCGTGCCGAGGATCCAGAACAGCCAGAACAAGCCGAACAGCACGGCAAGGCCCGAGATGAAAAGCATCACGGCGTTGACGCGCCGGCGCTGGAGGTGCAGCGCGTTCATGTGTGCGTGCCTTCCTGGCGCGCCAGGCGCATCAGCAGCAGCTTGGAGCAGGCGAGCACGATGGTGGTGATCAGGAACAGGATCAGGCCGAGCTCGATCAGCGACGAGAAATACACGTCGCCCACCGCCTCGGTGAACTCGTTGGCGAGCGCCGAGGCGATGCTGTTGCCCGGCGCCATCAGCGAGGCGGCGAGCCGGTGCGCGTTGCCGATGACGAAGGTCACGGCCATGGTCTCGCCCAGCGCGCGGCCGAGGCCGAGCATGATGCCGCCGACCACGCCGATCCTGGTGTAGGGCAGCACCACGCGCCACACCACTTCCCAGGTGGTGGCGCCCAGCCCGTAGGCCGACTCCTTGAGCAGCGGCGGCACGAGGTCGAACACGTCGCGCATCACGGCGCTGATGAACGGAATCACCATGATCGACAGGATCAGCCCGGCGGTCAGCATGCCGATGCCGAGCGGCGGCCCCTTGAACAGCCAGCCGAGGGCCGGCAGCGTGCTGAAGGCGTCGATCAGGACCGGCTGCACCTGCGCCTGGAAGATCGGCGCGAACACGAACAGGCCCCACATGCCGTAGATGATCGACGGGATGGCGGCGAGCAGCTCGATCGCCGTGCCCAGCGGCCGCTTGAGCCAGGCCGGCGAGAGCTCGGTGAGAAACAGCGCGATGCCGAAGCTCACCGGCACCGCGATCAGCATGGCGATGCCCGAGGTCACCAGCGTGCCGTAGATCGGCACCAGCGCGCCGAAGTCTTCCTTCACCGGGTCCCAGCCGCTGTTCCACAGGAAGGCGAGACCGAAGCGGTCCAGCGTGAGCTGGCTGCCCAGCACCAGCGTCACCAGGATCGCCGCCAGGATGCTGAACACCAGCAGCGCGAAGAAGCGCGTCAGCTGCTCGAAGGCCGCGTCCGCCCAGCGCGCCGGCAGCACGCGGCGCGGCCCGCCGGGCTGGCCAGTGTTCGCTGCTTCGCTGTGGACGGAATCCGGAATGGGGAAGACGACGGCGCTCATCGGCGGCCTGCGGCGGATTCTATGCGAAGGTTGTGGAAGCGCCGATCAATAGACCGGCTTGCCCGAGGCGTCCTTGAGCTGCGATTTCCAGTTAGCCTGGATCAGGCGGACGACCGCATCCGGCATCGGCACGTAGTCGAGCTCCTCGGCGAGCCGGTCGCCCTTGGCATAGGCCCAGTCGAAGAACTTGAGCACCTGCCTGGCGCTCTCGGGCTTCTCCTGCGTCTTGTGCAGCAGGATGAACGTGGCGCCGGCGATCGGCCAGGAATCCTTGCCGGGCGCGTCGGTCAGGATCATGTACATCCCCGGCGCCGCCTTCCAGTCGGCGCCCGCCGCCGCCGCCTGGAATGCCTTGGCGCTCGGCGCGACGAAGGCGCCGTCGCGATTCCTCACCTGGACGTAGGTCATCTTGTTCTGCAGCACGTAAGCGTATTCGACGTAGCCGATCGCGCCGTCGATGCGCTGCACGTAGGAGGCGACGCCCTCGTTGCCTTTGCCGCCGACGCCCGCCGGCCAGTTCACCGAAGTGCCTTCGCCGACCTTTTCCTTCCATGCGGCGCTCATCTTCGAGAGGTAGTTGGTCCAGATGAAGGTGGTGCCGGAGCCGTCCGAGCGGTGCACGACGTTGATGGCGGTGGAGGGCAGCTTGAGGCCGGGGTTGAGCGCGGCGATGGCGGCATCGTTCCACGCCGCGATCCTGCCGAGGTAGATGTCGGCGAGCAGCGGGCCCGAAAGCCTGATCTGGCCCGCGGCGATGCCTTTCAGGTTGACCACCGGGACATCGCCGCCGATCACGGTCGGAAACTGCAGCATGTTGTCCTTCTCCAGCTGCTCGGGCTTGAGCGGCATGTCGGAGGCGCCGAAGTCCACGGTCCTGGCGGAAATCTGCTTGATGCCGCCGCCCGAGCCGATCGACTGGTAGTTGAGGCCGATGCCGGTGGCCTTCCTGTAGGCGTCGGCCCACTTGGCATAGATCGGATAGGGGAAGGTGGCGCCCGCGCCAGTGATGTCGGCGGCCCGGGCCGGGGCGGCGAGCAGCGTCGCGGCGAGCGCGGCGCCCGCGGCAATACGGTTCAGCATGGCAAAGCTCTCCTCGAGGTTGGAATTCACGCGGAGGCCAGCGTATTTCCCGATTGTTTCCGCATCATGACCGCGGCGGCGCACGGTCATCAGACGGTCACACAGGCCCCGTAGCCTTTCCCGGACCACGGGTCACCGATTTGTCATAATCGACTCCGAGAAAGCCATGGGCGTGAACGTACACCTGTCGAAGCGCTTCGACGCCGAGCTGGAATCGATCCGCTCGCGCGTGCTGGAAATGGGCGGCCTGGTCGAGTCGCAGATCCGGCGCGCGCTCGACGGCTTCGCCAGCGGCGAGCGCGCCCTGCTCGAGGACATCATCGCCACCGACCACCGCGTCAACGCCATGGAAGTGGCGATCGACGGCGACTGCAGCCAGGTGATCGTCAAGCGCCAGCCCGCCGCCAACGACCTGCGGCTGATCGTCGCCATCACCAAGACCGTCACCGACCTCGAGCGCATCGGCGACGAGGCGCAGAAGATCGCGCGCATGGGCCTCAGCATCCACGAGCGCGAGGGCGCCGGCCGCCCGTTGCCCGACGCCGACATCCGCCATGCCGCGGAAATCGCCATCTCCATGCTGCGCCGGACGCTGGATGCCTTCGCGCGCCTCGACACCAGCGCCGCCGAGGCGGTGATCCGCGACGATGTCGCCATCGACAGCGAATTCCGCTCCATCCTGCGCCAGCTGATCACCTACATGATGGAGGACCCGCGCACCATCTCCACCGCGCTCGAGATCATCTGGGTGGCGAAGGCGCTGGAGCGCATCGGCGACCATGCCAAGAACATGGCCGAGTACGTGATCTACATCGTCAAGGGCACCGACGTGCGCCACACCGGGAGCATCGGCACCCGGCCATGAGCGCCACGGTGCTGGTGGTCGAGGACGAGCCGCAGATCCAGGAGCTGGTCGCCGTCAACCTGGAGCACGCCGGGCACCAGGTGCGCCGCGCCGCGAGCGCCGAGGAGGCCGAGCGAGCCATCCGCGAGGAGCTGCCCGACGTGCTGGTGCTCGACTGGATGCTGCCGGGCGAGTCGGGCCTCGCCTTCGCGCGGCGCCTGCGCGCCGACGAGCGCACCCGCGACCTGCCGATCGTGATGCTGACCGCGCGCGCGATGGAAGCCGACAAGCTCTCCGGGCTGGAGGCGGGCGCCGACGACTACCTCACCAAGCCGTTCTCCGCCAAGGAGCTCGCCGCGCGCATCAAGGCGGTGCTGCGCCGGCGCGCGCCGCAGCTCTCGGGCGACGCCGTCGAGGTCGAAGGCCTGCGCCTCGACCCGGCCGCGCACCGCGTCCTGGCCGGCGAGCAGCGCGTCACGCTCTCGCCCGCGGAATTCCGCCTGCTGCATTTCCTGATGACGCACCCCGGGCGCGTCTATTCGCGCACCCAGCTCCTCGACCACGTCTGGGGCGACCACATCTACATCGAGGAGCGCACGGTGGACGTGCATATCCGGCGGCTGCGCAAGGCGCTCGAGCCCTCCGGGCACGACCGGCTGATCGACACCGTGCGCGGCTCGGGCTACGGGCTGCTGACGGCTTGAGCATGGCCTGGGCGTGGGCTTGGGCGGGCGTCGCGGCGGTTCTCGCCGCGTTGCTGCTCTATCACCTGCGCCACCTGCGCCGCCTGGCGCGCTGGCTCGAGCACCCCGACGCCGGCAAGGTGCCGGAGGCGAGCGGCACCTGGGACCGCGTGTTCGCGCTGCTGCATCGCTTCGAGCGCAGCGCCGCGCAGCGCGAAGAGGCGCTGGCCGAGGCGCTGACGCGCTTCCGGCGCGCGGCGCAGGCGCTGCCCGACGGCGTGGTGATTCTCGATCCGGAGAACCGCATCGAGTGGTGCAACGACAACGCCGCGTTCCTGCTGCGCATCGACCCGCGCGCCGACGCCGGCCAGCCGATCGCCAACCTGGTGCGCGCGCCGGCGTTCGTCGACTACCTCGGCGCCGACGGCGCGGAGAGCATCAGCATCGCCGGCGCGCAGGGCGCGAGCATCGCGCTGCGCCTGATTGCCTACGGCCAGGGACAGAAGCTGCTGCTGTGCCGCGACGTCACGCAGGCCGAGCGCGTCGAGACCATGCGCCGCGACTTCGTCGCCAACGTCTCGCACGAGCTGCGCACGCCGCTCACCGTGCTGGCGGGCTTTCTCGACACGGTGCGCGAGCTGAAGCTCGACCCGCAGCGCACGCGCGACTACCTCGGCATGATGCGCGAGCAGGCGACGCGCATGCACCGCATCATCGAGGACCTGCTGACGCTGTCGGTGCTCGAGTCGGCGCCGCCGCCGGAAGCCGAGCGCGTGCGCGTGGCGTCGCTGCTCGGGCGGCTGCGCAGCGACGCGGAAGGACTGTCGGCCGGCCGCCATGCCATCAGCGTCGAGGGCAGCCCGGGGCTCGACCTCGTCGGCTCGGAGCCCGAGCTGTCCAGCGCCTTCGGCAACCTGGTGAGCAACGCCATCCGCTACACGCCGGCCGGCGGCCGCGTGAAGCTGGGCTGGCGCGAAGGGCCCGAGGGCGCCGCGTTCAGCGTCGAGGACAACGGGCCGGGCATCGCCGCCGAGCACATCCCGCGGCTCACCGAGCGCTTCTACCGCGTCGACCGCGGCCGCTCGCGCGAGACCGGCGGCACCGGCCTCGGGCTCGCCATCGTCAAGCACACCGCCATGCGCCACCAGGCGACGCTCGAGATCGAGAGCCAGCCCGGCGCCGGCAGCCGCTTCATTCTGAGCTTCCCCGCAAGCCGCACGCTCCCGGCGCTAGCGACCGAGAAGCACGAATAGCCAGGCGCCCGCGGCGTTCAGCAGCGAAAGCATCACCGCGGCGCTGCCGATGTCCTTGGCGCGCTTGGACAGCGGATGCTCGTCGGTGGAGATCCGGTCGACGACCACTTCGATCGCGGTGTTGAGCAGCTCGACGATCAGCACCAGCAGGATGCTGCCGATCAGGATTGCCCTCTCAAGTGGATCGACGTTCAGGAAGAAGGCCGTCGGCACCAGGACGGCGGCGATGATCAGCTCCTGCCGGAAAGCGTCCTCGTGGCGCGCCGCGGCGGCCAGCCCCTCGACGGAGTTGCGTGCCGCATTCAGGATGCGCCTGAGGCCCGTCTCCCCCTTGTAGGGACTCTGCATGCGCCGCGATTGTAGAGGCACTTGACTCTCACGTCGCGTCAAACCCCAGCCTGTCCCGCTCCACCAATCCAAGGAGCCTTCTCATGCTCACGATCTACGGCGTTCCGGTCTCGGTGCACACGCGCAAGGTGATCGTCGCCGCGCTGGAAAAAAAGCTCGAGCACCGCGTCGAACCGGTCATTCCCTTCTCGCCGCCGCCCGGCTGGGACAAGCTCAGCGCGACCGGCAAGATCCCGGTGGTCAAGGACGGCGATTTCACGCTGCAGGACTCGTCCGTGATTTGCGCCTACCTCGAGCGCGTGCACCCCTCGCCCGCGCTCTACCCCCAGGCGCCGCGCGACTACGCGCAGGCCCTGTGGTTCGAGGAATACGCCGACGGCACGCTGTTCCGCGACGTGATCCACGGCCTGTTCTTCCAGAAGATCATTCGCCCGAACATCCTCAGGGAAAAGACCGACGCGGCGGCGGTCGACAGGATCGAGCGCGAGGCGCTACCGGCCGCGTTCGGCTATCTCGACGGCGCGCTCGAGGGCGAGTACTTCGCCGGCGGGCGCTTCGGCATCGCCGATATCGCCATCGTCTCGAACCTCGTCAATTTCCACTACCTCGGCTGCCAGATCGATCCGCAGGCCTATCCCCGGCTCGCCGCCTACTTTCGCCGGCAGCTGCGCCGCCCGTCGATCGAACAGGCCGTGCAGCAGGCGCAACCTGCCGCGGCCGCGATGGGCCTCGACATGGCGTTCGTCGATTACCTCGGCCTCGCGGCGGTATAGTCGCGCGTGTTCCGCATTGGCGATTTTTCGCGCATCGCGCGGGTGTCGTGCCGGCTGCTGCGCTATTACGACGAGCTCGGCCTGCTCAAGCCTGCGCTGGTCGATGCGCAGACCGGCTACCGCTCTTACAGTGCGGCGCAGTTGCCGCGCCTCAACCGCATCCTGGTGATGAAGGAACTCGGCTTCAGCCTGGAGCAGATCGTGCGCGTCATCGACCAGGAAGCCTCGGCCGCGGAGCTGCGCGCCATGCTTCAATTACGGCGCGCGGACGCCGAGCAGGCGCTTTCGCTGCAGGCGGCGCGCCTGCGGCAGATCGAGGCGCGTATCGCCCAGATCGACGCGCCCGACGCCATCGACGATGTCGTCATCCGCGCCGAGGCGGCGCGTGCCGTCTTGACGATGCGTACGGTGATCCCCTCGTTCGATGCGGCGCGCACTCTGCTCAAGCGGCTGGTCGACGAGGTGCCGCGCCGGGTGCCGAAAGGCCGCCTGGGGAGCCTGCTCGCCATCGCGCATTCGGGAGAATTCGAGCCGGACGCGATCGACGTCGAATTCGGCTACGTGCTCGACGGCCCCTTCGACGGCGCGCTGAGACTCGCCGACGGCAGCGTGCTGCGCCGGCGCGAGCTGCCGGCGGTCGAAACCATGGCCGCCTGCGTGCGCATCGGGCTGCCCGAACAGGCGCACGCCGTCACGGCGCGCATCGGGCGCTATGTCGAGGCGAACGGGTTCCGGCTCGACGGCGCGAGCCGCGAGGTGTTCCTGCAGCCGCCGCAGCTGGAGCGCATGGACCAGTCGGTGGTGGAAATGCAGTTTCCGGTGACCCGCCTTTAGGCGGCCTGGAGCTTGGCCACGGCGACCGCGAGCCACTTCACGCCGGCGGCGCCGAAATTGACCTGCACGCGCGCGTCGCCTCCCTGGCCCTCGGCATCGATGATCACGCCGGCGCCGAACTTGGCGTGCACCACGTTCTGGCCGATGCGAAAGCCGCCAACGTCCTTCGGTCGCTTCAAGAACGCCGGCTTTTCCGCCTTGACGAAAGGCGAGAACGCCTTCTGCTTTGCAAAGCGCGGCGTCAGCCACTTCAGCAGCGCCTCGGGGATCTCCTCGAGGAAGCGCGAGGCGGTGTTGTAGCGCGTCTGGCCGTGCAGCATGCGCGTCTGCGCGTGCGAGAGGTAGAGCCGGTTGCGCGCCCGCGTGATGGCGACGTAGGCGAGGCGCCGTTCCTCCTCCAGGCCGTCGCGCTCGTTCACGCTCTGCTCGTGCGGGAACAGGCCTTCTTCCAGCCCGGTCAGGAACACCGCGTCGAACTCCAGTCCCTTGGCCGAGTGCACCGTCATGAGCTGCAGCGCATCCTGGCCTTCGCCCGCCTGGTGCTCGCCCGCCTCGAGCGCGGCGTGCGTCAGGAAGGCGGTGAGCGGGTCCGCCGCCTCGCCCGACTCGATCTCGCGCTCCTCCTCCGTGAAGGCGGCCGCGGCGTTCGCCAGCTCGGCGAGGTTCTCCAGGCGCTCCGCGCCCTCGCGCTCGGCCTCGTAGTGCGCCTTGAGGCCGCTGCGGTCGACGACGTGCTGCACGACTTCCGCAAGAGGAAGGTCCTGGGTTTCGCTCCTTAAATCTTCAATGAGCTTCTTGAAAGCCAGCGCCTTGCCCGTGGTCGCTTCAAATAACGAAATATTTTTTTCCTTGGCGAAATCCTGGATTTGCTCGATGGTCCTCGTGCCGATTCCCCGCGTGGGAAAGTTCACCACGCGCAGGAAGGCGTTGTCGTCGGCGGGCGAGGCGATGAGGCGCAGGTAGGCGAGCGCGTGCTTCACCTCGGCGCGCTCGAAGAAGCGCAGCCCGCCATAGACGCGGTAGGACACGCCCTGCGAGAACAGGGCGTGCTCGACCACCCGCGACTGGGCGTTGGAGCGGTACAGCACCGCCATGTGCGCGAGCGCCACGCCCTCGCGCTGCAGCGATTTCGCTTCCTCGACGATCCAGCGCGCCTCGTCGGAATCGGACTCGCCCTCGAACACGCGGATCGGCTCGCCGGCGCCCGCGGCGGTCCACAGATTCTTGCCGAGGCGGTTCTTGTTGTTGGCGATCAGCGCGTTGGCGGCATCGAGGATGTTGCCCTGCGAGCGGTAGTTCTGCTCGAGGCGGATGACGTTCGCCACCTTGAACTCGCGCTCGAAGTCGGCCATGTTGCCGACGTGCGCGCCGCGGAAGGTGTAGATGCTCTGGTCGTCGTCGCCGACGCAGAAGTAGGTGTTTTGCTTCGAATGGAACAGCTTCAGCCACCGGTACTGCAGCCGGTTGGTGTCCTGGAATTCGTCCACCAGGATGTAGCGGAAGCGCTGCGAGTAGTGCTCGCGGAGCACTTCGTTTCTCTTCAACAATTCGAAACTTCTCAATAGAAGCTCCGGAAAGTCGACCACGCCTTCCCGGTTGCACTGCTCGTCGTAGGCGGCGTAGAGCTCGGCGAAGCGGCGCGCGGTGTCGTCGGCCGCCTGCACGTCGCCAGCGCGCTCGCCCTCCTCCTTGTGACCGTTGATGAAGTACTGCAGGTCGCGCGGCGGGAAGCGGTCCTCATCGACGTTCATCCCCTTGCACAGGCGCTTGATCGCAGCGAGCTGGTCCTGGCTGTCGAGGATCTGGAACGCCTGCGGCAGCCCGGCGTCGCGATGGTGCGCGCGCAGCATGCGGTTGCACAGGCCGTGGAAGGTGCCGATCCACATGCCCCTCGGATTCACCGGCAGCATCGCCGCGACGCGCGTCAGCATCTCGCGCGCCGCCTTGTTGGTGAAGGTGACGGCGAGGATGCCGGCCGGCGAGACGCGAGCGCCCTTCACCAGCCAGGCGATGCGCGTGGTCAGGACCCGCGTCTTGCCGCTGCCCGCGCCGGCGAGAATCAGCGCGTGCGCGTCGCCGAGCGTGACGGCCGACAGCTGTTCCGGATTGAGTGTTTCGAGGTGAAGCGACAAGCCCTGATTGTACAATCGCCGCTCGCATGAACGAGATGTACGAGCCGCAGTCGATCGAGCGCGACGCCCAGAAATTCTGGGACCAGGGCCGCTCGTTCCACGTCGAGGAAGATCCCGCGCGGCGCAAGTTCTACTGCCTGTCGATGTTCCCCTATCCGTCGGGCAAGCTGCACATGGGGCACGTGCGCAACTACACCATCGGCGACGTGCTGACGCGCCACTACCGCATGCGCGGCCACAACGTGCTGCAGCCGATGGGCTGGGACGCCTTCGGCCTGCCGGCGGAGAACGCGGCGATGGCAAACAAGGTGCCGCCGGCGAAGTGGACGCGCGAAAACATCGCCTATATGAAGAAGCAGCTCCAGGGGCTGGGCTTTGCCCTCGACTGGGAGCGCGAACTTGCAACCTGCGACCCGCAGTATTACCGCTGGAACCAATGGCTGTTCACGCGCCTGTTCCGCAAGGGCCTCGCCTACAAGAAGACCGGCGTGGTGAACTGGGACCCGGTGGACCAGACGGTGCTCGCCAACGAGCAGGTGATCGAGGGCCGCGGCTGGCGCACCGGCGCGCCGGTGGAGAAGCGCGAGATCCCGATGTACTTCCTCAAGATCACCGCCTACGCCGAGGATTTGCTCAAGTCGCTCGACGACCTGCCCGGCTGGCCCGAGCAGGTCAAGCTGATGCAGAAGAACTGGATCGGCAAGTCCGAAGGGGTCAGGATTGGTTTTGAATACACATTAGAAAATCAAAAACGCGTTCTTTGGGTTTTCACGACCCGCGCTGACACGCTGTTCGGCGCGACGTTCATGGCCGTGGCCGCCGAGCACCCGCTGGCGGCCTATGCCGCGCAGGGGGACGCGAAGCTCAAAGCCTTCGTCGAGGAGTGCAAGCAAGGCACGGTCATCGAAGCCGAGCTGGCGCAGATCGAGAAAAAAGGCATGCCGACGGGCCTGCACGTTCTTCATCCGATAACAAATCAGAAAATACCCGTATGGGTGGGTAATTACGTCCTGATGGGCTACGGCGAAGGCGCGGTGATGGGCGTGCCGGCGCACGACGAGCGCGACTACGCGTTCGCCTCCAGATACGGCCTGCCGATCAAGCCGGTCATCCGCCACCGGCTCGGGGACACCGTTCCCGAGCCGTGGAAGGCCGACTACGCGGAGTACGGCACTTGCATCAACTCCGGGAAATACGACGGCCTTGACTATCAGCGCGCCGTAGACGCGATTGCCGCTGACCTGAAGAAGAAAAACCTGGGCGAGAAGCAGGTGCAGTGGCGCCTGCGCGACTGGGGCATCTCGCGCCAGCGCTACTGGGGCTGCCCGATCCCGATCGTGCACTGCCCGTCCTGCGGCGACGTGCCGGTGCCCGACGAGCAGTTGCCGGTGAAGCTGCCCGAGCACCTGGTGCCCGACGGCACCGGCAACCCGCTGGCGAAGATGCCGCAGTTCTACGAAACCAGGTGCCCGTCCTGCGGCAAGCCGGCCAAGCGCGAGACCGACACCATGGATACCTTCGT
>Ga0075425_100005318_pt1 | contig 13375 bp, 8 predicted proteins | sample SoiMethybrSBSTD4_FD_75300 | JGI IMG/M metagenome (GOLD analysis project Ga0075425, IMG submission 75300) | Bulk soil microbial communities from a Populus tree surrounding site in Tennessee, USA - Soil MetaG P. TD hybrid SBSTD4 | ecosystem: Environmental > Terrestrial > Soil > Tree plantation...
CGAATACGAACGACTCACCGCCGAAGGAAAACATCGCGAGGCCGGTGAGAAACTCGATCAGCTGAAGGCGCTTCTCAATCGGAAACGCGGCGGCTAGACTTGACGAGAATCACACACTAAATCCCAGACCAACCCATTCACGGATTGATAAACTCAACAGTTGCCTACGGACGAATTGTGTTTTAGGATACAAAAAGATTTGCGAGTAAATCGCAGCAAATCGATTGTCCCCAGGCTTTCGAGTTCCCTTTGCTTCACCCCCGAAAGCCGCGACTTCTTCTGGCAGGATTAGTGTCCTGCACTTGTCCGACGCTTCCCCGATGAAGAAAAAGCTAACACAAACAGCGAAGAATTATGGCGTCGCGTTCGTTGCGTTTATTACACCATTAATAATCACAGCGACCCTTCGGCGGTTTTCCATCAATTCGGATCTGGCAATCATTTATGTCGGTGCGATTATGGCAGCCGCCTGGTTTGGCGGCACAGCCCCGGGCGTGCTGGTTGCCATTCTATTTGAGATCATCGTAATAAGCCTGGGGCCCAAGGGCGCGACTATCACCAGGTTCATCATCGCCGAGGTCAATCGAACTATTTTGCTGGTGCTACTCCCGATACTGGTCGGTGCACGACGAAAGGCCGAGCGGAATTTGCGCCATCAGAGCGAGTGGCTCGAAGTGACGCTGTCGAGCATCGGCGAGGCAGTGATCGCCACCGATATCATTGGAACCGTCGGCTTCATGAATCCACTCGCCGAAGGATATACAGGCTGGAAAATGGTCGAAGCTGCCGGGAAACCCCTCGACGAAGTGTTCAAGATCGCGAGAAAGGGTGAATACCCGCTGCTCGAGGACGATCCCGCGACGATCATGCCGGAAACAGGCGCCGGCGCGATCCAGGAAGATGTGATCCTGACGTCGAGAAGCGGAGCAAGAAGAAATATTTATTACAATCGGTCGCCAATCAGAAACCGTCGCAGTGAAATCACCGGATCCGTGCTGGTCTTTCGCGACGTCACCGAACACGAGCAGCTGCGCGAACAGTTTCGACAGGCTCAAAAAATGGAAGCCATCGGCCGGCTTGCGGGAGGCGTCGCGCACGACTTCAACAACCTGCTCACAGCAATCATCGGATATTCTGATCTGTTGATGCGCGACGTTGGCGTGGACGCGAATCTTCGGCCCAAGGTCGAAGAGATTGGCGAGGCCGGACGACGAGCGGCGGTGCTCACCAGTCAACTGCTCGCTTTTAGTCGCAAGCAGATACTCCAGCCTCGGGTGCTGGATCTGAATGTTGTGGTTAAAGGCATCGAAAAGATGCTTGTCCGTTTGATCGGCGAAGACATCGACATATGCACCATCACCAGAACCAGTCTCGGAATGGTGAAAGCCGATCCCGGACAAATCGAGCAAATCCTGATGAACCTCGCCGTCAATGCCAGAGACGCTATGCCGGACGGGGGCAAGCTAACCATCGAAACAGCAAACGTCGAGCTTGATGAAGCATATTCACAGACTCACGCAGAGGTCACTCCGGGTCGATATGTGATGCTTGCGGTGAGCGACACCGGACACGGGATGGATGCCGAAACTCAGGCCCGAATGTTTGAGCCGTTCTTTACGACAAAAGAAAAAGGCAAAGGTACAGGACTCGGTCTGTCTACGGTGTTCGGAATAGTGAAGCAGAGCGGCGGTCACATCTGGGTGTACAGCGAGCCCGGCCACGGTGTGGTCTTCAAGATTTACTTTCCGAGAGTGATCGATGTCGTCGTCGAGGAAACAGAGACAGAAACAGTTTCGGTGGAGTCTCTGAACGGCTCGGAGACAATAATGCTGGTTGAAGATGATGAGTCGGTGCGCGAGCTCACGCGATCTGTTCTCGAGATGTATGGATATTCGGTGCTTGGAGCGGATCATGGGGCGAAGGCGCTCGAAGCGTTTGGGCCTTTGGCAACGGCGATCGATCTGGTGATAACCGATGTGATTATGCCGCAGATGAACGGCGCAGAGCTGGTCGCAAAGCTCAAGGAGCTGCACCCACAGGTCAAGGTGTTGTACGTCTCGGGTTACACCGAGGAGGCGACGATACATCGGGGAGTTATTGATAAAGGGGTGAACTTTTTGCAGAAGCCGTTCACGCCCGATACTCTGGCGGTCAAGGTAAGAGAGGTGCTCGATTACAAGTTCTCCGAGCATTCGAATGGTTCGGAGTGAGCGGCTTCGAGGTTCGCGCTTTTTAGATAATTGGGAAAATAGTCAACAGAGTGTTTCGAAGAGTACGCGGTGAGACGCCACGTTTGAATTGAATTCTCCCGTGTTTAAAAGGATTTCTGCACCGGCACGCCTGTTGCGATACCGATGACCGGAGGGCCGTGGCCGCTGTCACTTTCCAGCGTGATGGCGGTCATGGCTGCTCTGAATACTTCACATCGACTCGCCACCCAATACAGATTGAATCGAGAGCTGAACTCCGACAGGGACTTCATGTTTGTAGTTTGCGAGGTTTGTAGTTTGCGAGCGGTTTACTGTTCGAGCTCCGTCAGGAGTTCCGCGTTAATATGGTCTGCAAAGAAATGTAGGAATGGGATGATAAACAAAGCCCTTGTGACGGAGGGCGATCGCACCCAAGCCCGCATCTACAAACATGGCGTCGGACGAAGGGCGATCTCACACGCTCCCGTATCTACAAACATAAGCCTCTTCGCGGAGGCCGAGCTCACCCACTCCCCTCGTCTACAACCATGGGCCTCCTAGCTCATGGCGATCAACCACTCCACGTTTGGAACTCTCTGCAGTAGTCTAAGACCAATCCACACCAAACTCGTACAACCTGCTACATCTTTGTTGCTTTTTGCCACTTCGTCCAATTCACAGGATCTGTCATTCTGACCTGACAACTCTTGCTACCTGCTCAGGGAATCGACATATATGCCCTTCACCTTCAAGGGTTTACAAACAGTCAACTCCTCAGGTTATCCTGGTACGTGCTTTGCGTAACCTACGACCGATCGACTAGTTAAAGCTCACTCAGGAGAAAAATCATGGTGAACGGCTCAAATCGCAGAAACAATCTTGATGAAGTAAACATGTTCATCCGAGCGTTGTCCGCTGAAGTCCAAGACGCAAAAGCTGAGGACCTCGAGAACGGATTTCCATCAGCGATCAAGGTCGAAATGGAACTGGCGCTCTACGAGCTCCGTCTCCGAAAACTGTTGATCAGTGCGCTGGGCGAACCCGATCGCGCCGATAAAACGACCGGTCATTAATACACAAATTCAATCAAGTCACTCCGCGCCGTTCCAACTCGCGGACTGACGCGTCGTCGCTCGGCGTGTCTCTGCTTAGCTGCGCAGATTCGTCGCGTTGACACGTTCGCCTTTCGACAGAACTCCACCAGGCGGATCGACATCGATCCGTTCATCTATTCCATCGCAATTCTCCGTTTTAGATAAAACCGCGTTCGGTGTGTTATATTCGGTTTTTGCTGTTCCTCAGGCAGGTCCAACACCTCTGGAGCTCGCGTAACGGGAGACCAAAAATATATGACGCACAGAATGATGAAATACTCGATTGCCTTGTGCTTCGCCTTCGTCGCTCTCACAATGATCCCAATCGCGCGAACTACCACCAATAGCACACCAACGTTCACAAAAGATGTCGCTCCGATCCTCTTCAAGAACTGCGCCGGTTGCCATCGCCCGGGCGACATCGCTCCAATGTCGTTGCTCACTTACGAGCAAACGCGGCCCTGGGCGAAGTCGATTCGAGAAAAAGTAGTCACCGGCGATATGCCGCCGTGGCACGCGGAGCAACCGCACGGAGTCTTTTCAAACGATCGGCGATTGAGCGAGCAGGACAAAGACACGCTGGTTCGATGGGCTGATGGCGGCGCGCCCAAAGGCGAACCAAAAGACTTGCCTGCCTCGCCAAAGTTCCCTGAGGGTTGGGACATCGGTACGCCCGACGTAGTGATAAGCATGCCGAAGGAATTTGAAGTGCAAGAGTCGGGAACCATCGCTTATCAATTCTTCGAGGCTCCAACAAATTTCACCGAGGACAAATGGATCCAGGCGATCGAAGTGAGGCCAGGCGCTCGCAGTGTCGTCCACCACGTCTTGGTCTTCTGCCGAGAGCCCGGCGCGAGACGTTCGCCTTCATTCACACAAGTGGCGCCAAACCTTGGGGCCTTCGGCCACGGCGGCGGAGAGCAGGGCCTTCCGGGTTCGCTCATCGCAACAACGGCGCCGGGCACCAATGCGATGATTTTCAAGCCCGGGAGTGCCATGCGAATCAAGGCCGGTGCGGTACTCGCATTTCAGGTGCACTACACTGCAAACGGGACTGCGACCAAAGATCGGACTAGTGTTGGGATGATCTTTGCGAAACAGCCGCCGCAACAGGAGATTCGAAACAGCGCGTTCGTAAACCCATTGTTTGTGATTCCGCCCGCAGCAGCCAACCAGACCGTCGAAGCAACGATTCAGTTTAGCGACAACGTGCATATCTGGGCGTTGTTCCCTCACACGCATTTGCGAGGCAAGAGTTGGGAGTACAAGCTGACTTATCCTGATGGCCGCAGTGAAGTCGTCCTGTCGGTGCCAAAGTACGATTTCAACTGGCAGACGTACTATCTGTTTTCGAAGCCGATGGCGGTGCCGAAGGGTTCGAAGCTCGAGGCCACGGCTCGATACGACAACTCGAGCGCGAATAAATGGAATCCCGATCCCAAGGCAACGGTTCGATGGGGACCGCAAACCTGGGAAGAGATGCAGTATTCGGGGATCACATATTCGGTCGACGAACCTCGTAACTAAGCAATCGAATCAGAGGAGGGTCAGGGGTCAGGGGTCGGGTGCCAGGGAACGGGACAGTGCTCGGCTAACCTTAGTCGTCGGTCATTCCTGGCATACGTCGGTATTGTGCGCGAATGATGAAAGCTGACCCCGGACTCGGAGCCCTAAACTCAAAACCCCGAACCCTAAACTCTAAACCTGAACATCTGCCAATGCCCGAACCTCCTCCTCCAAACGAAGAACTGATTCGGATGTTATCCGATTTCGACTTGAGCGTCGGCGAACTCGCCCTCGGTCTGCGCGAGATTGTCCTGAAAGAAGCGCCGACCGCTGTCGAGAAACTGTTCCGCGTCTATGCGCTGGTCTTCTCGTATTCGTTTTCGGGCAAGATGTCGGAGGCCTTTTGTCAGGTCGTTATCTACCCCAAAGGCGTGAACTTGATGTTCAATCGAGGCGCGGAGCTCGACGACCCCGACGGCGTGTTGGTCGGCGACGGCAAAATCATCCGGCACATTAAGGTTCGCAAACCGGAAGATCTCAAGAATAAATATCTCCGATCGTTTATCAGGGCTTCGCTCAAAAACGCCAGGCGGATCGAAAAAGAAAACCGTCTCGCGAGTCTCGACGCTCAGGCAAAAACAACTCGAGCACCAAACTCAACGAGAAGCGCAACACCAAAGGTTGCACCCGCAAAATCATCCTCGAAATCTTCGGTGAAAAAAGCGCGCTAAACCATTCTTTCAACTGCATCCTTTTCCGGCAGTTGGGACGTATACGAATAATGAGGCGTATTTGCCGCATTTCAGAAACATTAGCCGAAATTGACACGTAAACCTCATGTTCCGATGCGGCGGGAATCCCAGACCTACAACACATCGCTTGATCTTTCATTCGACGAACCAGTGGAGACAATAACAATGAGCAAAATTCGAATAACAGCCATCACGGCTACAGCGGTCTTCATAGCGGCTCTCTTTGCTTTGCCGGTAGTCGGCGCCAAAGGAACCGATCCGTCCGCGAAGAATGTAACGTTCAACAAGGAAATCGCTCCAATTTTTTACAAGCGATGCGCTGAGTGTCATCGCCCCGGTGAGGCTGCACCTTTCTCGGTGCTCAGCTACAAGGAAGTCCGGCCCTGGGCAAGATCAATAAAAGAAAAAGTCGTCAGCCGACAGATGCCGCCCTGGCACGCCGATCCGCAGGTCGGTCATTGGTCCAATGATCCGCGACTGACCCAATCTCAAATCGACTCGATCGTCGCCTGGGTCGACAGCGGCGCACCGGAGGGAAATCCAAAAGATCTACCCGAAGCGCCAAAGTTTGAAGAAGGCTGGGGCATCGGCAAACCGGACATCGTCATACGAATGCCCGAAGATTATACAGTCGAAGCGAGCGGTCCGGATGAGTATCAGTACTTCGACGTTGCAACGAATTTCAAAGAAGACAAATACGTGCAGCTCGCGGAAGCCCGTCCCGGCAATCGAAAGGTCGTCCATCACATCATCGCTTTCATTGTTCCTCCTGGACAGCCCACTCTCAATATGGTTCCGAAGGAGAAGCGATCTGAAGCACTCGAGGGATCGCTAAAGAACACGCCTTTCTATCGTGATGGTTTTCTGATTCGCATGAAAAAAGATACGCCGGTCTACAACGACGCGAGTCAGATACCCGCAAATCTCAAAGGCTTCAACCAGGTCGACGATTTCCTGACTGCGTATGCCCCAGGGAGCGACTACGGCGAGTGGCAGCCGGGAACGGCAAAGAAGATCCCCGCGGGCGCGACAATCCGGTTACAGGTTCATTACTCGAAGATAGCGGGCAGCGTTCAGAAGGATCGTTCGATGGTCGGGCTGGTGTTCGCCAAGGAGCCACCTCAAAAACTAATGAAGACGCGGGCCGTAGCGAACGTCTTTTTTGAGATTCCGCCAAACGCTGATCATCACAAGGTTGTCGCCACCTGGACACCACCCCTCGACGTAACTCTCTATCTACTCATGCCGCATATGCACTACAGAGGATCGTCGATGGAGTACAAGGTGTTCTACCCGGATGGAAAATCCGAGGTGTTGTTGAATGTTCCTGCTTACAGTTTCAGCTGGCAGATGGCGTATCGACCGCAGTCGCCGATTCACATTCCGGCGGGTGCAAGGATTCAGGTGACCGGCTACTTCGATAACTCGACGAAGAACAAATACAATCCGGATGCAAATCAGGCCGTGCGTCAGGGTGAGCCGACTTATGATGAAATGATGATGGGTTTCATGGATTACACGGCTGAGAAACCGCAGAACATGGCGAAGGTCGATCCAAAGGTGTTCGATAAATATGTCGGAAAATACGATATCGGGAACAACCGTGTCTACTTTGTAACAAGAGACGGGAACCAATTGTTCGGGCAGGCTCCGAACAATCCGAAGCGCGAGTTGTATCCAGCGTCGGACAACAGGTTCGTTATCCTGGACGCCGAATCTCAGATCACCTTTGTGAAGGATGAGAAAGGCGAAGTAGTCGAATTGCTGTACGATCAAAACGAGAATCAGCGACACTTCAAAAGAGTGAAGGATTCAGTTGCGGAAAAGTAGAACGATCGGTTCGCGTCTTTTGGTTTGTTAGTTTTTGTTCAGGTTTTAACAAATGCCCGCCATAAACGCGGGCATTTGCATTTTTTCAAGCAATCGATTTCCAGTAAATCCCACCAACTGCATTTGTGGGATTCTTCCTATCGAACAAACTACTGACATCTCAACGCGATCATCGGGTCGACCGACATAGCTCTGCGTGCAGGGATGTAACTCGCAACAAATGCGACGCCTCCTAAGAGCACAGCGACAAATCCAAACGGGACTGGATCCGTCGAGCTTACGCCATAAAGCAGACTCGCCAGCACTTTTGTAATTACGATTCCAATAGCGGATCCAACTATCAAACCTGCGGCGGTCAGGCCCATTACCTGCCTGAGTACCAATCTGAGAATGTCGCCCCGTTGCGCGCCAAGAGCCACCCGAATCCCGATCTCGTGCGTTCGCCGCGCAACCGAATAAGAAACGATTCCGTAGATGCCTGCCGCTGCCAGACTCAAAGCCAATCCGGAAAACGCGACCAGGAGCAAAGTCAGAATGCGCGGCCGCGCGAACGATTCAGCCACCACTTCGTCCAGCGTTTTGATGTCGAAGACCGGCTGATCCCTGTCGATTGCGTACACAGCTTCTCGAATCGCCGCTGTCCAACGCAGCGGATCCTTCGGAGTTCGAACAACCAAATGCATGATCGAAGAAGGATTCTGCAAGTACGGCAGATAAATATCCGGGAGAAGCTGATCCGGCGACGTTCCTGCTATTCCTTCCCTGTTTACATCGCCGACCACGCCGACGATCGTGAGCGGGACGCTGTTTGATTCAGGCAGCCAATACACTCTCATTGCCGGGAACCGAGGAGTGACTTGTTTGCCGATCGGATTCTCATTGGGCCAGAGCCGCTGAGCCATGTTTGCGCCGATGATCACAACTCCATGATTCTCATCTCGGTCCTGATCGGTGAACTCGCGGCCGGCTAGCAAAGGAATGCCCGCGGTGCGGAAATATTCGCTGCTGATAACAGAGTACTGAGCTATCGTCGCATCATCGGGTGAAGCCGGCGTTCGTCCTGGAATTTCAACCGGAACTGTAGTCGAGATTACACCCAGCGGAGGATAATTGATCAGGCCCGCGGACTCGACCCCTGGAAGCGCCTGAACCTTTTGCAAAACATCTCGATAAACGCGTGACACATCGGCGCCACTCTGATACTTCGCTCGCGGCAGAAATATCTGCATCGTCAGAACGTTCTCTGTGTTCAATCCTCGATTGCCGGTCTGCAGACTTATCACGCTTCTAATCATGATTCCTGCCGCCATTAGCAACGTCACTGCGAGTGTTATTTCAGTCACGACCAAGGCGTTGCGCAGCCGTGCGCCTCGCAACCGCTTACCCATTGCGTTCCCGGCCAGTTCTTTCAGCGAACCGCTCAAATCGATCCTGGAAATCTGCAGGGCTGGCGCAAGCCCGAACACGACACCGGTCGCTAGCGAAACGATCAGCGTAAAACCAATCACTGACGTATCGACACGAAACTCATTGGCGCGGTTCAGGACCGAGTAGGGGATGAAACGATTGAGCAATTTGATGCCCGTCAAAGCCAGCATCATACCCAGCGCGCCCGCTGTCAGCGCTAACATCACACTCTCGATCAGCAGCTGACCAACAATTCGAAGGCGGCTCGCGCCGAGCGCGGCGCGGATGGCCATCTCTTTCTCTCGCACTGACGCTCGTGCGAGCAACAAGTTCGAGGCATTCGCGCACGAGATCATCAGCACGCACACAATCGATAGAAGCAGCATCAGCAGCGTAGGTCTGAGTTGTTGCGTCCACTGGTCGCGAAGACGCACGAGTCTCACGCCCTTATCAAAGTTGCTCTTCGGATATTGCTGCTCGAGTCCGCTGTAGATCGCGCTCATCGACGCTTGCGCCTGATCAAGCGAGACCCCGTCTGTGAGACGACCGTAGACAAACATCACCTGTTCCGAGTCGGGTGAGTTCTTCGACTGTTCTGTCTCGCGTCGAGCGAACTCGGCTGGATCCAACCGCAACGGTACGTAAACATCCAAATCGCGATTCAAGACCTTGAAAATGTGGAAGTCCGACCGAAGAACGCCTACCACCGTATAGGGTTCACCTTCGACGGTGATCTGCTGACCTACGATGTTTGGATCCGCGGCGAAGCGCCGCTCCCAAAGTCGATGACTGAGAACGACCACTTTATCGTGCCCCGGTTTTTCTTCCTCGGAGATGAATGTCCGACCAATCTGGGCGTTGATATTCAGCAGTGGGAAAAAGTCCGGCGAGACTGTCAGTCCCTGTACTCGTTCCGGTTCGTCTCGTCCACTGAGGTTGAGATAAAGAAAGCGCCAACCAGCCACTCGGTCGAAGACACGTAGAGACGATTGCGCTTCCGCTGAAGCAGTCTTCTCACGCCACTCGACAAAATTAGCAGCTGAAACCAGGTTGCTGCTATTTCCCTTGGTGGTTTCCCAAATGCCGACGATTCGATCGGGGTCTTTCCAGGGGATGGGTCGAAGCAGGACTTCGTTGATGACGCTGAAGAAGGCGGTGTTGATGCCAATCCCAAGAGCGAGCACCAGAATCACCATTGCGGCAAACCCTGTGCGGGTACGGAACATTCGGACTGCATATTTGAGGTCGTGTAACATCAATTACACCGAAGTTTCCGACCAACGACGTGTCGGCGCGGCCGTGACTGTCAGCTTAAGACGAACCCCGCGTGCAATCCAGCCACCACCGACCGTGTGTCGGTGAGGCCATGACCGATCGGCTAAAGCGCAACCCGTCCGCAACTCGGCCACCAACACTGATTATTTATCGTCGCCATAAAGGGCGCTCTGCTCAAAAGAGTATTCAAAGCCGCGGGCCGGAATTCACAAGCGATGAGGTGTGTTCTTCAATCATGATCTGCCTCATCCGCTCTACAACATCCGGATGTAGAGCGGCGAGATTATGCTCCTCGACAAGATCATCGATCACGCTTGTTTCAGCAATAACTCGAGCTCTTTTGTAGACTTTTCAATAGCCTGCTTCGCCTCTTCCACGGCTCTCGAAGCCTCTCTCGTTTCAGCAACGCTACGCGCAGCGCGATCCTGCGCGTCTTGGGCCACGGCGCTCGTCTTTTTGAAACGATCTTCAGCCTGACGCAATTGCCTCTCAGCTTGTTTGGCTTCGGCATCGGCCGCTTTTGCCTCCGCCTGAGCCTTCTTCTGAACGGTTTCCAACTGCTGAGTTTGAGCCCGGGCTTCAGCGAGCGACTTCTTTGCTTCCTGTAACGAAGCCTTCGCCGCTGCTATTTTTCCGCGTCGGGTCTCTTCTGTCTGGATCTTTTGCTGATCAGCGGCTGACTTTCCTGATTTCGCCGGCGCACTGGATGGCGTTTGGGAAGAACTGATCTTCGCGGGTTCGCTCTTCGATGGCGCGGTGAAGCCGCTTGGAATCAGTGACGCGAATGACGCAAAAGTCGGCGGATCAACATCCTGCGTGAGTCGTCCAGGAGTTGTAGCTTCTGAAGCCGTCGACGAGAGTGCCTCCAGTGTAGTGGTGATGCGATGTATCGTATCGGGCGATGGATTGTGACCGCCATCACGGAGCACTTCAGCCGCCAGATCCGAGAGTCGCGTGAGCGCCTCGCTACGAGCATCTAGCCACACACGAATATCGGCGATACGTGCGGTAGCCGAAGCCTCTCGAAACCGTTGACCCGTTTCGAGCAGGCGATCGAATTCCTCGCGATGATTCCAGTAGAGTTGATTGACCGCCCACGCCGAGACCGGAGGCTTCGCCAACGTTCTTACGATGTTGGCATCGTCGGCCCGCCCGGCTTTCTTGAGCTTCGTCGCGAGCTCATTGCGCGCGCCGGTGAACTCCGACAACGGGAGCTTGAACAAGGCATCGACATCATCGCCGAGGTTCGCGTTTTTCTCGGTTTCATTCTCCGATTTACCCATTTTCTCCGTTACGATTTCAGCCGGCCCGAATTCTAAATCCACAACTCAGAGCGAGTTTCTAAACTTCACTCAATGTTTCGCGATCGCAGCATCGCAGCTGTCCACTCTCTTTCTCATCTGGGCCGGCTTCTTTTGATAATCAGACAAAAGCTTGTTTTTCTGCTGGAGGAGTTGAAACGACTCGAGGCTCAGTTGATACCATTGCTTCGCATCCCGCCAATTCTCAACCCGCTTATCCTCGGTAGCAAGACCGCTATAGAAGTTTCCCAAACTCTCGTATATCCGTGCCAATTGGGTACGACCCTCGGCGTCATCGGGACTCGCCGCTACCAGCTGCTGCCTGATTGCAAGGGCTCGTTGATAGCCCGTCAGCGCTTCGCTCTTATTACCGAGTTTCGTCAACACGTCGCTGACCTTCATTTGGTCCTCAGACAAATCGCCTCGAGCGACCGTGTTCGACGGATCGGCATTTGACATCGCTTCCTCAATCGATATCGCCTTCCTGTAATTCGCCAGAGCCTCGTGCATCTTTCCGGTTCTCTCCAGCATTTCCCCAAATCGGAAGTAGCCCACCGCCAGATCGCTGCGAGATTCTGAACTCATCGGGTTCGCAGCAACTACGGCTTCGCACAGTTCAACACACTTGCTTTGATTCGCAAGCGCGGATGTCATGTCACCGATATCCTCCTGGAGAAACCCGATCTTGTAATGGTCAATGTAGATATCTCGACGTGCCAGCGCGTTCGACGGATCGGACTGAGCAAGCTCCTCATCTGCCTTCAGAAGTTCCAGGTCGATCTCCAAAGCCTTCCGTTTTTCACCCATCTTGGTCAGGATTTCCGCGATCCGTTGGCGCGCAACCGCGACGTCCCGCCTGGACTGAGCGTTTGTTTGACTCACTAGCGGCTCAAGTAGACCGAACGCGGCTTGCTCCGCTGCCAACGCCTCGTTCAAGTTCCCTGAATCCGCCAGTGAGTCCCCAAAGAAAATATTTGCAAATGCGAGGTCCCGTCTAAATCGTCGATCGTCCGGAGCCGATGCCAGTAGATCAGTCGTAATCCCGATCCCCTGACGATAGTGTTCAAGCGCTTTTGTGAGTTCGCCGCTCGCCCTCAACGCACGGCCGAATCGAACATGAAGCACACTCAGAGCGCGCTCGACTTCAACACCACCGTTGGCTAGAGCACTCAAAATAGAAAGCGCTTTGTCGTAATTCTGAAGTGCTGTCGGTATGTCGCCAGTCACTTGTGAGAGCTCGCCAACTGAACAATAGCTTCGCCCCAATTCGAGCCTCGTTTCATCGTCGACGGAGGAACCCGAGTTCAAGGCGCTGCGGATCGCCAGGGCTTTGTTGTGACTTATCAATGCTCCTTTGTAGTCCCCGAGATTGGCCCGGTATGGCGCGCCCTGTACGTCGCCCACTTTTTCGTACGCTGCAGCAAGCTCGAGTTGAAGCTTTAAGTCGACGCTGCCCCCTGCGGAAAGATCATCCAGGTATGCCAGCGCATCCTTGACCAGTTTTTCACGAACCGGTGTTGAGCCCGGCAGTTTTTCAATATCGTCGTGATAATCAAACAAGACCGAGTTGGCGAGTCTCCGAACCTGGTTGAACCGATGCTGAGCGTTGTCTCGTTCTCGCCGGGCTTCACGCGCTTGCCAGAACGTAGCAACAGCCCCGGCCACCAGGGCTATGATTATCAGTGCAGTGGCAGCGACTGCGACCTTGTTTCGTGCAATGAACTTGCTGGAACGGTAAGCGAGAGTATCCTGCCTTGCAATCACCGGCAGCCGCTGGAAGTAGCGTTGGATATCCTCCGAAAATTGTTCGACGGATGCGTATCGACGTTGAGGCTCCTTGCGGATCGCTTTTAGAACGATGTTGTCGAGGTCGCCTTCCAACTCGCGGCGCAATCGATTAGGTTCGGAGTCACGCGCGCTGCTAACGTCCTCCGATGTAACAGTCACTTCCCTTCGCTCGACTCCTCTAATAAATGTTTCCGTGCGACTGATTGCGGTGCTGGGCTTGGAAGGCTCCTCCT
>Ga0075425_100005319_pt1 | contig 13372 bp, 8 predicted proteins | sample SoiMethybrSBSTD4_FD_75300 | JGI IMG/M metagenome (GOLD analysis project Ga0075425, IMG submission 75300) | Bulk soil microbial communities from a Populus tree surrounding site in Tennessee, USA - Soil MetaG P. TD hybrid SBSTD4 | ecosystem: Environmental > Terrestrial > Soil > Tree plantation...
GGGTTTCGCGGAGACCGGATCAATCTGCGCCACGCCCTCAGGACAACGCTCCCGCAACAGAAGAATAATTTCTTCGCCGACTTCGGCCAATCGGCTGCCGAAGCTCAAAAAATCCTTTACGCCGGGTGAATAGCGCGCCGCTTTGCCCGACAGCACCATATCCAAACGACAAAATACATAGCCGGGAAATAGCGGCACCATCACCCATTGAAACCGACTGCCGATGCGCCGCCGTGTGCGCATCCACGGCAGAAATACTTCGAGCCGGAGATCGGTCAGGCGCTTCTCGACTTGTCTTTCACGATTGGGCTTGCTCTGGATAGCGTACCATCGTAAACCCGGTTCGATTTGCAGTGCTTCTTGTGCCCTTGACATGCGTGCGGCTCCCGCAGTGTTTGTGCATGTGAACTCTGATGCCGGCAGCAGTTTAACAGACAAGTCGTCCGATAGTAATGGGTCGTTTCTCTTCAACGCGGACGATCCTCTAGCGAATGGGGAAATTTCTTGACTTCGGCGGGAATTTGCGGTGCAATGAAGCCGTGGTGGCTGTCAATTGAAGATGAAGTTGATGTTTTTCGTCTAAAGAGCGAAGAGGCGCTTGACCGACCCGACAGATCCGAAGGAGGTCGCATGCAAGCCGAACGGCACACCCGATTCCAACTGATTCCCGCTTTCGGGCCTTCTCCTCGTCCAATTTCTTCCTACACGTGATGTACGACCCAACATATCGTCTGCGCCCGTTTCGCCTAATTTCGAACGCGTCCACTTTTTGTTTGCGACTGTTTCCGCCCATGAACCCACGGGTCCGGGCACGATCGCGCCAATCTCGGCCGTCGCCGAGCTGAATAAGGGAGGCTGTTGGAATGGACCACAATATGGAATTTGAAAATCTCATCAAGAAAGATCGCGACCAGCACCAGGCGCGGTCGTGGCGCGGTAATTTACTCGGTTACCTCGAGAAAGTGAAAGCGGATCCGACGATCCCCAAACTCGCTCACGCGCGCTTGTACGACACCCTTATGAAGGCCGGAGTGCGCGATATTCACGAAAATAGCGACGCGCACGTGAAACGGCTTTATAAGGACGAGTCCATCAAGCTCTACGATTTCTTCACCGACGAGTTTTTCGGCATCGAAAAGACCGTTTCACAGATTGTGCGGTACTTTCATGCCGCATCGCTCAAGGGCGAAGAAAGCCGCCAGGTTCTCTACCTGATGGGTCCGGTGGGCTCAGGCAAAAGCTCGTTGGTGGAAAAACTCCATCGCGGCCTTGAGGAAAGCACCCCCTTCTTTGCCATCGAAGGCTGCCCCATGTACGAGGAGCCGCTCCATCTTATTCCTCGTCACCTGCGCAAGGAATTCGAGAAGATGCTCGGCGTTCACATCGAGGGGGATCTCTGTCCCGTCTGCCGCTACAAGTTGATCCACGAGTACGCCGGCAAATACGAAGAGTTTCCGGTCTACACTGCGGAATTTTCCAAGCGCTCTCGCGTTGGCATCGGCGTCGTGCCTCCGGTCGATCCGAACAATCAGGACACATCGGTGCTGATCGGCAGCGAGGATATCTCTAAGCTGGATCTCTATTCCGAAGGAGATCCGCGGGTATTGGAATTGAACGGCGCGCTCAATATCGGCAATCGCGGCGTTGTGGAGTTTATCGAGGTCTTCAAAAATGAGATCGAGTACCTGCACTGCATGATTACTGCCACCCAGGAAAAGGTCGTGCCCGCTCCGGGCCGACATGGTCTCGTCTACGTCGATACCGTGATTGTGGCCCATTCGAACGAGGCGGAGTGGCAAAAATTCAAGGCCGATCACACCAACGAAGCGATTCTTGATCGTATCGTCGTCGTGCGCGTCCCGTATAACCTGCGCCTCTCCGAGGAAGTTAAAATCTACCAGAAAATCATCCGCAACTCGGATTTTCGTGCTCATGTCTCGCCGCACACGTTGGAAGTCGCGTCCATGTTTGCGATTCTGTCGCGGCTGGAACCGACGAACAAATGCGACCTAATGACCAAGCTCAAGCTTTATAACGGCGAAGAAGTGATCGAGAAAGGCCGGACCAAGAAAGTCGATGTGCAGGAACTGCGCGACAGCAGCAAGCGCGAAGGCATGTCGGGAATTTCTACGCGCTTCATCATGAAGGCGCTCGATAACGCTCTTTCCGACAATCACGCCGGCAACTGCATCAATCCGATCAACGTACGCGAGGCTTTGATCAATATGGTCAAGGAAGCGGACTTGCCGGACGATACCCGCAAGCAATACTTGGAATTCCTACAGGATACTTTGCACAAGGAGTATCTGGAGATTTTGGAAAAAGAGATCACCCGCGCATTTGTCTATTCGTATCAGGAACAAGCGGAAGCGCTCTTCCAGAACTATCTGGATCACGCTGAAGCCTACGTCAACAAAAGCAAAGTCAAAGACCGCAACACCAAAGAAGAGTTGTCGCCCGACGAAGGCTTCATGAAATCGATCGAAGAGCAGATCGCGATCATCGGCTCGGCGGCGGATGGTTTTCGCCAGGAAGTGATCGCTTATCTCTGGGCGGCAAATCGGCGCGGCGAGAAAATCGACTATCGGAGTTATGAGCCGTTAAAGGAAGCCATCGAAAAGAAGCTTATCAGCTCAGTGCGCGATTTGAGCCGTGTCATTACCAAGGCGCGCATGCGCGACGAAGAACAGTCGGAAAAGTATGACGCGATGGTCAAAAATCTCCTCGAGCACGGTTATTGTCCCAGTTGTGTGGACGTGGTGCTGAAGTATGCGGCCAATAACCTCTGGAAAGACTAGCGGCGCAGCTCGGAACTGACGGTTCGAGCTGCCCTCCGGGTAATCCCGTGGCCACAATTTTTCGTCCCTATAATTCGTCGTCGGGCCAACGCTCCGATCGTAGTGCGGGAGACCGCCTACGACACCGGCAAAAGGTGCGCGAGGCGATTCGCAACAACATCGCCGACATAATTGCCGAGGAATCCATCATCGGCAAAGACAAGAACCGCATCATCAAAGTGCCGATCCGGGGTGTCAAAGAATATCGTTTCATCTACGGCGATAACGCGCCCGGCGTCGGTCAGGGCGGAGATGGAGAACCGAAACCCGGAGATGTGCTGGGCGAAGGCAAGGACGGCAAGGGCGCGCAACAAGCCGGCGATCGTCCGGGCATCGATTACTACGAGACCGATGTCAGTCTCGACGAGCTAATCGACTTGATGTTCGAGGATCTGGAGCTGCCCGACATCGAGCGCAAACGGTTGCGCCAGATCGAGATCGAGCGCCAGTTCCGCCACAAGGGGTTCCGTCGCAAAGGCATTCGTGTTCGCCTGGATAAAAAACGCACGGCGCGCTCACGGGTGAAGCGCAAGAAGGCCTCCATTAAGCACCATGCCGGCGCTCCGGCGCCGAATCGCTTCCCCTTCCACATTGACGATTTGCGCTATCACCACACCGTCACGGATACGCGCAACGAATCCAATGCTGTCGTGCTCTGCATCATGGACACATCTGGTTCCATGGATACCATGAAGAAGTATCTCGCCCGCAGCTTCTTTTTTCTTCTCTACCAGTTTCTTTGTACCCGCTATCAAAATGTCGAGATCGTTTTCATCGCGCATCACACCGAAGCCCGCGAGGTCACCGAGGAGGAATTTTTTCACAAAGGGGAATCCGGCGGTACGTTCATCTCGTCCGGCTACAACAAGGCACTGGAAATCATCAACGAGCGCTATCATCCGGCCCTGTGGAATGTTTATGTGTTTCACTGTTCGGATGGCGACAACTTCGAGTCGGATAACGAAGCCGCTCTGAAAGCGGCGCAGGAGTTGACGCAAACGGCGAATCTATTCGGCTACGGTGAAATCAAGCCTCTCGGCTCCGGGTATTACGGCAGCAGCATGATTACTTTTTTCTCGCAAATCCAGGCGTCGAACTTCCAAACCGTGCAGATTCAAAAAAAGGAAGATATCTGGGCCTCCTTCAAAACTTTCTTGAGCAAAGATCGCGCACGCGAAGACGCCGCTTAAACCGTTTCGATGACAACCGAGTATAGCATTGCCGATCTCGAAGGTTGGAACGATCGAATCGTCGAGCTCGTGCAACAATTTGGCCTCGACCCGTTTCCCCAGGAATTTGAGGTATGTGATCACGAGGACATGCTCTCTTACATGGTTTATTCGGGCATGCCGTCGCATTACCCCCACTGGTCTTTCGGCAAGAATTTCGAGAAGCTCAAAACGCTCTACGAATACGGGGTGAGCGGGCTTCCGTATGAGATGGTGATCAATTCCAATCCGTCGATCGCCTATCTCATGCGCGACAACACTCTGGCTCTGCAAGTCCTCACGATCGCGCATGTTTACGGCCACAACGATTTTTTCAAGAACAATTTTACCTTTCGCTCGACCCGGGCGGAGTACACGATCGAAACCTTCAAAGGTCACGCGAATCGGGTGCGCCAGTACATCGAAGACCCGAGCATCGGCCTGGAAAAGGTCGAAGCCATTCTCGACGCCGCACACGCACTATCGCTGCAATGCCGGCGCAATCTCGCGATCAAAAAGCCCAGCGTCGCCGAACAACGTGAAATGAAACTGTACGAGGCCACTCCTCGCGCCGACCCTTTCGGTGCGATCCATCGCCGCCAGGAGCGACCCACACCCGATTTGACCAAAGAGCCCCTCTACCCGGACGAAGACCTACTGCTCTTTATTCGCGATCATAACCGCCAACTCGCGGAGTGGGAGAAAGATCTTCTCACCATCGTCCATGAGCAGGCTCGATACTTTGTGCCGCAGATCGAAACCAAGATCATGAACGAAGGCTGGGCCAGTTTCTGGCATAAAAGAATTCTCGAGAGCCTGGACCTGCCTCAAGAACTGCACTTGGAATTTCTCGTCCGTCATACCCAGGTGTTGCGCCCCTCTGCCGGCAGCTTGAACCCCTACCACGTGGGCATGAAGGTCTGGGAAGATATCGAACAGCGCTGGGATCACCCGAGCGCTGAAGATATCGAGAACTTTGGTCCGCGCAAAAAAACCGGCCGGGAAAAACTATTCGAAGTGCGCGAGGTCGAACGCGACGCCTCTTTTTTGCGCCGCTATTTGACCGAAGATTTGATCCGCGAGCTCAATCTCTTCGAGTACAAAAGCCGGGGTAACGAGCAGGTGGTAAGCCGCGTGGCTGACGAGGAAAACTGGCGGCAGATCAAGGAAACGTTGATTCAGAACGTCGGCACCGGCACGATTCCCGTCATCAAAGTAGAAGATGCCGATTACAATAATAATCGCGCCCTGTTGCTCAAGCACCACCATGACGGTCGCGATCTCCAACTGGAATACGCCGAAAAAACCATGCGCTACCTGCACCAGCTGTGGGGCCGAGGCGTAGCGATGGAGACGCTGCTCGACGGCCAGCGCACGCTCTTGAATTTCATTGACGGTAAGTTTTCGATCAAAAAGCCCGCCTGACAGTCTTCCTGAGTTGCCAAACGCGTCGTCCTGTGCGACGAGTGAGCCTGCGAAATGGCTATGACGCGATCCGATGATCTTTCAGCGATCAAAAAATGCATATCGAACTCGTTGAGCGATGTTAGCCTAGGGGAAAAAGCGCTCACCGGGATTATCGGGGATTCGCCTTCCCATTATTCGAGGAGTCCGAGCTTATGGAACGCAGCGTTCGGAGAGCTTGGGCTCGAAGCGGTTTATCTGCCGTTCGATATCGGCGACGATCAGCTGCCTCACCTGCTCACCCTATTGAGACAATGCGATCGGTTTTGGGGCGCTAACGTCACCGTCCCGCATAAGCTGCGGATCATGAAACTTCTCGATGCCATCGATCGTGGGGCGCGTCGGATCGATGCCGTCAATACGGTCGTGCGCACCAAGGATGGACGGCTGATCGGCTACAATACCGACGGAGACGGCTTCGTTCAGAGCATTCTCCAAGCTCCGGCGGATCGCGCCGAGCCCTTTATTTCGTCTCTCACAGGCATGAACGTGCTGCTCATCGGCGCCGGAGGCTCGGCGCGCGCCGTCGCGTTCTCTATCGCGGATCTTCTGAAGAGCGGAAAGCTGCTGATTTGCAATCGCACGATGCCGGGCGCACTTGCTCTGGCGGATTCTCTGCGGCAGCAAGGCCGCCAGGCACTGGCTCTTAGCGAAGCCCAAATTGACGAGCAGATCCTCAATGTCGGGCTGATCATCAACAGCACGACCAAAGGACAAGGCGGTATCCGCAAACTGCCGGACGGCAGAGTGACCAAGCTCGAATCCTATTCTGCTCTTGCCCCTGCACATCCGCCGGCGTTCCCGGCGTCCGAACTCGACAAACCTGATTTTGATAATGGGTGGCTGCAGGCGGCCAGACCTGATATCGAGAGCAATAACGAGCTTTCGTTTCGTTTAGCTAAGGCTATACCCGCCCATGTGCGCTTCTACGATTTGATCTATCATCCGGAGGAAACGGTTTTTCTGCGCCACGGCCGGCTTACCGGTCATGCCTGTATGAACGGCAAAGCAATGATCATCCATCAAGCTGCAATCGCGTTCTACAAACACATTTGCCGCGAGCCCCTGAAATCGCGGGGCATCGAGGGAGTGGCTGCTCAAAAACAAATACTCGATGCGATGGCGTGCGCTTGGTGACAATGATCAAACCGAAACGCCGGCTGGTCGAGGCTAATTGAGTTTCCGTTGAGGTGAGAGCTGTATGAAAGCTCGCCGCGCATCCTTAGACGCAATCAGGATGACGGCTGAGTCGTTTTCCTGCCTTAGAAACCAGCCGTCGGTAACGAGCTTTGTAGAAACGGATTACGCGGTCTCGATGATGGCGCCGCAGTTTTCACAGCGGTAGCGGGCGCTGGCAATGCTGGCACTTTCCAATTCTTCGAAGTCGTAGTGCTTCTTACCGAATCTCTCCAGGCATTCCGGACAATAACCCTCGCCTAGGTCTTCCCGGTCAAGCGTAAGGTGGCAATGGCGGCAGCGCATCGTCCGTTTTCTGACTGGCAAAAGCTCCAGACTCGCATGAGCGCAGGCATTCACGAATTAACAAGATAGCAAATAAGCAGAGCGAAAAAAGCAAATGACCGTGCATAATTCCATATCACACCGCATCGTCGGTCCGACAAACCGCCTTGGCGCGCCGCAAACGCTCGGCGGTCGGATGAACACCGTCGCCGACATAATTTTGCTTTTCAAAACTTTGCAGGATACGGACCCAAATGCGGCAGTCCCAGCCAAGCCGGGTCCAGTACTGCAAGCCCTGTGCGTCTGCTTCGAATTCTTTTTCGGCGGAATAGTTACGGACCGTGACATAGGCCGGCAGCCCGATATCCGTGCTCGACATCGTGCGCGCAAACGGACCACGTAAAAAAGAGGCACCGCTGCTTTGGCGCGCATGGCCGGCCGTTTCATGGGCAATCTCGTGCGCCAATGTCTGACGCAGCAGCCAAAGATGAAAGGATCGTTTCGCCGCGAGTTTCGCGAGCTCGTGGCTGATGTAAATGCGGCGATTCCCGACGCTCATCCCGAGCACGTCCTTCCGCGGAAAGGCGGAAAGAAAGATGTGATACTCGGATAAATGCTGCTTGTCCTCGCTGACCGAGATGATTCGCGCCGCCTCGGTTCGTACCAATGATTCGACGAGGTCATCGGAGACAGTAGGAATGGTCGCTTGGGTCGAGCACGCGATCAAACATAACTGCGATACCATGAGTCCGAATAAAAAACCGATGCGCCACGTTTTGGCTTTGCGCACAGTTGCTGTCGCCCTTCCTTAGCAAAATTGCCGTAACCTAGCACATCCCCCTTGAGAGCACTAGCCGACCTGCCGGCGCAAGTCGCCGTCACGCCGAAAGGTTCAAAAGGCAAAAAGCTCGTCAGGATTTGAGCCGGGTTACGGAAAGCACGTCACCGGCGGCGATCTGGATCATGCCCTGTTCGGTTTGGAGAGAAAAATTTCCCGCATCGTCTTTTTTTGTGATCTTGCCTTCCGCGGGGTTCGGAAATCGTCCGGTCTCCGGACGGAGCGTAACCTTGACCCGATCGCCAACTGCCAAAATCTTTAGCGCATTTGTAAGTGATTCGAAAATTGCCATAAAAGCCTCCTCATGAATTTAGCCTGGTTAGGAGCCGGTTAGTATTTGACCAGTGCTCGCTGCTAACATCGCCGTTCCCGTAGAATTCCAACTCTTAGATTCGGCCGCGCTGCATCACGATCTTGAAAACGTGCGCGGAGCGCACCAACAACCTTCGCCTCCTCCTGGCTAATTCGGCCAAGAAACAAACCTGGATTCCCGCTTGGCGCGGGAATGACACTCGAGGAAGAGCCCTCCTCAGCGGAAATGGTCCGTTTTCATCTTGTATGGACGAGCGTAAGCTCAGGAATCACTTCGTGGTGGATTTCTCCCTTATTTCATAGCGGACTACCCGTATAGAGCACTATGCGTCCCTAGAGTTCCAACCTGCTGAGTCTTAACGCATTGCTGATCACGGAAACCGAACTGAAGGTCATCGCGACACTGGCGATCACCGGACTCAGCAAGATGCCGAAAAAAGGATAAAGTACGCCGGCTGCAATCGGAATGCCGAGGACATTGTAAAAGAATGCAAAGAAAAGATTCTGGCGAATATTCCGCATGGTCGCGCGACTCAGCCGACGCGCTTTGGCAATGCCGCGTAAATCGCCTTTCACTAAAGTCACTCCTGCGCTCTCGATGGCGACATCGGTGCCGGTGCCCATCGCAATGCCAACCTGAGCCTGCGCCAGTGCCGGCGCATCGTTGATGCCATCGCCCGCCATAGCCACGATTCGGCCTTCCGACTGGAGCCGCTTCACGATTTCACCCTTTTGTTCGGGCAAAACTTCGGCTTGGATCTCATCAATGCCGAGTTTCTTTGCTACCGCTTCGGCGGTAGTGCGATTGTCGCCGGTCAGCATGACGATTCTTACCCGGTCATCGTGCAGCAGACGGATCGCTTCAGGAGTTGACCGTTTGACCGGATCGGCAACGCCGATCAATCCCGCGACCGCGCCATCCACTACAACAAACATCACCGTCTGCCCCTCTTTTCTCAGTTGCCCGGACCGCGACACGGTCTCGTTGGCGGCGACACCTAGTTCCTCCAACAAGCGACGGTTCCCTAGCGCCACCTGTTTGTCATCAACATGGCCGACGACTCCTTTCCCGGTAACCGAGCGAAATTCGCGCGCTTTGCCCAGCTTCAACCCTCTCTCCTCCGCTCCTCTGACGATCGCGGACGCTAGAGGATGCTCACTGCCGCGCTCGAGACTTGCCCCCAGATACAAAATTTCGCGCTCGCCTCGCCCAGACATCGGAATCACCGTCTCCAGGTGCGGCTCTCCTTCGGTCAGCGTTCCAGTCTTGTCCACCACCAGAGTGTCGACTTTTTCCAGAACTTCCAGCGCCTCGGCATTCTTGATCAAAACACCGGCGGTTGCGCCGCGTCCCGTCCCGACCATGATCGACATAGGCGTCGCGAGACCCAACGCGCACGGGCAGGCAATAATCAACACGGCAACCGCGTTGAGCAGCGCATAAGCCATTGCCGGCTCTGGTCCAACAAGCGCCCAAACAATAAAAGTGACGACAGCCACCAGCACCACTGCGGGTACGAAATACGCGGCAACGACATCAGCCAGCTTCTGAATTGGCGCGCGGCTCCGTTGGGCTTCGGCAACCATGCGCACGATCTGCGCAAGCAACGTATCACTGCCGACGCGCGCGGCGCGCATGATAAAACTTCCGGTGCCATTCACCGTCCCGCCAGTTGCCCGGCTACCTTTGACCTTTTCGACCGGAATCGGTTCGCCGGTGATCATCGATTCATCGACTGAAGTCGCGCCTTCCAGCAGGATACCGTCGACCGGAATTTTTTCGCCAGGACGGACGCGCAAACGATCGCCGACTTGCACGCGCTCGAGCGGCACATCCGTTTCAGTGCCGTCCTCGCGCACCAGGCGCGCGGTCTTGGGAGCCAGCCCCAGCAGCGCCTTGATCGCCCTGCTGGTTTTGCTGCGCGCGCGCAACTCCAAAACCTGACCGAGCAACACCAACGTGGTGATCACCGCCGCGGCTTCGAAATAAACCCCGACCCCGCCGCCATGGCCGCGGAACGATGGCGGAAAAATATGCGGAAAAACCGTCGCCGCCACGCTGTAAACAAACGCAGTGCCGACCCCGATCGCGATCAAGGTGAACATGTTGAGACTGCGATTGATGACGGAATTCCAGCCGCGCTCAAAAAATGGCCATCCAGCCCAGAGCACCACCGGCGTGGCGAGAACAAGCTGAATCCAATTGAGCGCGTGGGGAGAGATATTGCGCTGCACGGGCTGGCCGGGGATCATCTCGGACATGGCGAAAAACGCAATCGGCACGGTCAATGCGGCGCTAATCCAGAAGCGCCGCGTCATATCGACCAACTCGGGATTGGCTTCTTCCTCTAACGTCACCGTGCGAGGTTCGAGCGCCATGCCGCAGATCGGGCAGAAGCCCGGCTCGGGACGCACGATCTCCGGATGCATCGGACAAACGTATTCGGTCTTGGCCAATGGCGCAGCTGGCGCTTCCGGTTCCAATGCCATGCCGCATTTGGGGCAAGGCCCCGGCTTGTCTTCGCGAACCTCCGGGTCCATCGGACAAACGTAGACCGCACCACCATGGTCCTTTTTATCGGGCTGGGGATTTTCCGACACTCGATCGGCTGAGATTTCCGGACCGTCAGTGCCAGTAGAGGACGTCTGGGGACCTGTTGCCGCGCGGTCCGTTGAGATCTCTGCGTCAGTGTTGTCGGGAGCGTCTTGCGGACGCGGCTTGAGAAATGCGTCGGGATTCGCAATGAATTTCACCATGCAGCGGCGGCTGCAAAAGTAATACGTTTCTTCTCCGTGTTTTTGTTTTCCTGGCGCGCGCGCTGGATCGACCGTCATACCGCAGACCGGATCGATTGCCCATTTGTTTTGTACCGCAGGTTGACGACGACTAGCGGCAAACCGCGCAGGCTCTTCTCTGAACTTCATTAAGCAGTGTGAACTGCAAAAGTAATAGGTGCGGCCATTGTGTTCCTGGCTCCCGGCTGCGCTCTTCGGATCGACCTTCATGCCACATATTGGGTCGATAACGATTAATGCATTTTCCACGCTCGACGGGTGATGAGCATGCCCCTCTGTCGGGGCCCTAGGAAATTTCACCGGGTCTTCTTTAAATTTCCCCAAGCAGTGCTGGCTACAGAAATAATACACCTGGCCGTCGTGCTCGTACTTGGCGGCGGCGCGCGTGGGTTCGACGTTCATACCGCAAATCGGATCGGTAGCCATTGACACCCCCTCCTCATATTGTTTCTCTCAACAATGCTGATGCAAGACCGTCGATCGAATGGTTGCAATCTCCCATTGATCTAACAATTTCGGCTTCACATGTGCCGCCAAGGTACGCCTTCGATTTTCATGGCTGCTGAATGGCTCGCCGCATCTTCCACCCTCTCCAAAGATCGAAGATTGCGGGGTAGACGAGCAACTCGAGGAGAAAGGAAGTGATAACGCCGCCAATCATAGGCGCGGCGATGCGCTTCATAACATCGGCGCCCGCGCCGTGACTCCACATGATCGGCAGTAATCCCATCAGAATTGCCATGATCGTCATGACCTTCGGTCGAATGCGCTTCACTGCCCCTTCGATAATCGCCTCATGGAGGTCTGCGATCGAGTGCATCCGTCCTTCGGCGCGCCATTTTTCGTAGGCGTGCTCGAGATAGAGGAGCATGATCACACCGGTTTCAGCATCGACACCCGCTAGCGCGATAATGCCGACCCAAACCGCTACGCTGAGGTTGTAGCCGAGCAAATAGAGTAACCAGACCGCGCCGATCATGGAGAACGGTACCGCGAGCAAAACGATCACACAGCGTCCTACTGATTTGAAATTGATGTACAACAGCAGAAAAATAACCAAGAGCGTCAGGGGCACTACATAAATCAAGCGCTGTTTAGCACGTTCCATGTATTCGTACTGACCGCTCCACGAGAGTGTATATCCCGCCGGCAGCTGGACCTGTTCGGCGACCTTTTTCTTCGCCTCTTCCACATACCCGCCAATATCCCGGCCAGTCATATCGACGTAAACGTACCCGGAGAGCTGTCCATCTTCATCCCGGATCATCGCCGGACCCGAGGCTAACCGAAGGTCAGCGAGTTGGCCCAGAGGTATTTGAACTCCGTTCATTCCGGGCACGAGAATCCGCTTTAGGCGCTCGGGGTCATCGCGAAGCTCTCGGGCATATCTCACGCTCACTGGATAGCGCTCTCTTCCCTCCACGGTTGTCGTGATGCTCTCGCCCCCGATAACCGATTCGACGAGCATCTGCACTTCATCGATCGCTAAACCGTATCTGGCAATCTCATCTCGCTTCAGTTCAAAATCCAGGTAATAACCGCCAGTGACTCTTTCGGCAAAAGCACTTCGAGTGCCTGGAATCATTTGAAGGATCGCCTCGAGCTTCTTTCCGATCTCTTCAATTTGGCGCAGATCAGGCCCGAAGATTTTTATCCCGATTGGCGTACGGATTCCGGTAGATAACATATCGATCCGGTTCTTGATGGGCATGGTCCAGGCGTTTGCGACGCCGGGAAGTCTCATCTGCGTATCCATCTCGGCGACAAGCTTGTCCCAGGTCATGCCCACACGCCATTGTGATTCAGGCTTAAGCATGACGGTCGTCTCGCCCATGCTAAAAGGCGCCGGGTCCGTCGATGTTTCAGCCCTCCCGGCTTTACCAAGAACCCACTGAACCTCTGGAAAGGTCTTTAAGATGCGGTCTTGCATCTGCAGCAATCTCGAAGATTGTGTCACTGAAATTCCGGGCAACGTCGTTGGCATGTAAAAAATCATGCCCTCGTTGAGTGGCGGCATGAACTCGGAGCCGAGCCGCATAAAAGCGGGAATCGTAAGGATCAGCGCCAGAATCGCGAGAGCAATTGTAATTAACCTGAAGCGCAGCACGCTGTGAATCACTGGCATATATACAGCAATCAAAAACCGGTTGACCGGGTTGTTCGCTTCCGGTCGTATGCGGCCACGAATAAGCAGCAGCATTAAAACCGGAGCCAGCGTAATGGAGAGAAAGGAGGCAAAGAACATGGCAAAGGTCTTTGTAAACGCCAACGGTTTGAAAAGCCGTCCTTCTTGTCCTTCCAACGTGAAAATCGGCAAGAACGAAACGGTGATAATCAGAAGCGAGAAGAACAGAGGCTTGCCGACTTCTTTTGCAGCGTCGATGAGAACCTCGGTTCGGCTGCCGGGTCGTCCGCACTCTTCCCAATGCTCTAGCCGCTTGTGTGCATTCTCCACC